>Ga0210239_100531_pt1 | contig 33771 bp, 20 predicted proteins | sample ChrtobMetP5a_0mM_FD_155451 | JGI IMG/M metagenome (GOLD analysis project Ga0210239, IMG submission 155451) | Chrysochromulina tobin associated microbial communities from unialgal haptophyte culture, Seattle, Washington, United States - P5a_0mM | ecosystem: Host-associated > Algae > Haptophytes >... | reverse complement strand
GCATGCGAGGCAGCTGAAGGCGTTGTGCAGAAGAGTGGGGCGAAGGATGAGTCGTCAAGGTCCGGGACGCTCACCTTCAATGGGACTCACGCATCTGAACGCGGCGCGGCCGCGAGAAAAGTCGAGTGGGGTCCCGCATTGCGGGAGTTCGAAAATTTTGTCGGATCTCGTTTCACACCGGCGAGCAACACGTCCTCGGTGCAGTGGATGGGTGGCGGCGGAAGCGGGGCTGGCACCGGCGCCGGCTTAGGGAGTTGCGAGGTCACGCACTACGCTCTGGAGCTTGCGCCATCCAAGCCCGACGGCACGTATATGCAATGGGATGTGCTGTGGATTGGGGCAGGCCACGCGTCACCCGACTTTGCGGCGCGAGTTGCGAAGCGATTGGGTAATGACAAGGAGCAGAACTCAAAGGGCCTGGACGTGGCCAAGTCAGATACTTTCACATACGTTCTCGAGGTGGACCCGAACCTCTCGGGCAAGCTACGGATCCGCTCGTGGGCGCAGAAGGACATGCGGCCCTCACCCTACTCGAAAGAGATACTGCTGCCGCGCTTTATGGGCAAGGGTGGTGGAGCCGGCGCGGCCGAAAAGAAGATGGTCCGGCTCGAACGGCGCAAGCACTTTGAAGCGCTGTTACAGCACGTGACAGATGGCGGCAGGCCAGCATTGGACCGTATCGGAAACGGACCGAGCTTGTGCGTTTGGGGGGGCGACGCGCCTCCGTCCCCGCCGCCACTCACAGCCAAGGAGAAGGCTGCTGGAGTGCTGCGCCCGGCCATCCCGTTTGACGTGCCGCGCTTGCCGCCGCGAACGCCTGGCTTACAGGAGGCGGGTGCCACGCTTGCTCGGCTCTATAGAGCATTGGGCTTGGTGGGCGGGGGCGGCGGGCTGCTGTGTGGCCTGCGAATCGACAGCATCCTGCATGCCGTCGTCGGCACCCCCACCTCTAACGGCAAGGCCTCACCCAGCCGCACGGTCGCCACCCTTCGCCAACCCATGATGGCTCTATGTGAGGTCTTTTACCAGGATATCCTCCGACCCATGCTGGATTTGGTAGTGGTGCTCAAGGATGAGTGGCGCGTTGTCGACGAAAAGCTTTGTGGCATCATCGCGCAGATTGCTGCACATCAGAAGCGCTACTACGCCTGCGAGCAGCACCTTATCACGATAGTGCAATCCTTCTTGGAGATCGGCGAGATGATGCGCCAATGCCAGGAGGGGCATGTGCTTGCAAGGCACCTGACACTCAAGGACTATTCAAAGTCACTCAAGTGCACTCTCCAGGAGGAGCTCGCGCTGCGCATCTGCAATGTCCTGTGGCGTCTCTCGACAGATCTCATGATGATGCTCGTGAGCGTGCAAAAGCCCCTCTCTGTCTTGCAGCTTCGGGCGGGCACGTTCATCGCCAACGCCGCATCCGCGGCCTTCAAGCGTCGCAAGATGCGCCGGGTGTGGACCAGAGCATATATGTCCGTGCGCGTGCACCTTCCTGGTCAGCTCTCGGGAGCCGCCTCCCGCCGTGCACTTGAAGATCTGATGAGGTCCGACGCGTTTAAGGCGATGGCCAAGCAGGAGGCACAAATCAAGGCCGAATCGGCGGCGGCCGAGAAGGCCATGCTGGAGACCGCCGACGCACGATGGGGGGCAGAGCTCGCAAGGCGCCCGGCCGCGGTCAGACCGAACAGCCCGTCATTCGACATGAAGATGGTGCAACATGAGGCAGAGGAGTGCGCCAAGCGATCGGCAGCGGCCGATCTCGAGGCGTCAACCCAGGCGGAGGCCAAGAACGCGGCCGATGCGGTAGTCGACGAGGCCCGACGCCATGAGGTCGTGCAGCGAGCGGCTGCTTTCGCCTCCCGTCACCAGCTGGCCCACAGATGGGAACTCTGGCACGCAGTGTACATGAACCAGTGCCACCACCAGCGGCTCTTTAAGCTCGTGGGCTCGCATTTCACGTGCACGACACTCATTGCATGCTTTGCGCACTGGCGGAGTGATTGGCTCCAACGAATCAGAGCGGAACGGGTGGCGGCCGAAGCAGCTGAAGATAAGGCGATGGCCGAGAGGGCAGCGGCCAAGCAGGCGGTTGCGAAAGCGACAGAGCGACAGAGGCGACAGGTGCTCATGGGGCTCTACCGCATGCACACGCCCTCACAGTTCCCGGCAGCCGGGCCGAATGCTGCACGGACTGCGAGGCTCGTGGCCCACCTTGAGGCCAAGCTGGCCGTGGCACACGCTGGAGTAGGGGCGTCGTTGCTGCCGAGGCGTCAGACGCCTGACTGGGTGTCAGCTGACCTTGACCACCGCGATTGGGTGCACCTTGATCACCTTGGTCGGGTTCAGCCGATCATGCGTCACCGAATCGCACCGCGCTTGCACTGCCCCTCACCGCCCTCGCTCGCAATTGCGATCGGGCCGCCCTCGCTCTACACCGACTATGAGCGACACGTCCAATTGGGCATCGATCGAGGTGACAAGATTCATGGGTCAACAACAACAAAGGCGCCGCCGCAGGCAGCTGCTAGTTCCGCGCCGGTGGTGAGCTCGATGAGCGCGTCGCCTCGAGAGCGCCCCGTCACTGCACGCCCAGGGGGGTTCGTCTTCCCTTCCCCACCGACGAGGAACTGGCACACGCTATCCGCTCGGCCGTACTCGCGATACAAGCCCAAGGACGAGGTGCTATATGCCACCCAAGCGAGAGCTCGCCAAGAGGCACTTGCCAGAAGAAAGAAAGAGGTTGCGAGAGCTCACCAGGAGAAAGCTCTCCGGGCGAGACGTGCCATAATAGTGGCTGAGTACTTCCTACCTCGAGAGAGAGCTGCCATTTCTTGAGATCAACGCGGGCCGCCGTACCCCGTACGGTGTGTACGTAGGGCCGCCGGGTGTGCCACGCGCCCTACTAAGAGGAGGATAGGTGAAGAGCACATGAGTCACAGACAACTGAAGCAAATCGCGCAGAGCTCGACGACAGAGCGTCTGCGCGGTACGTTGCTCACACACCCCCTGGCTACAAACTCGATGGCTACACTAGCGCTATAGGGCTACGCTTTAAAGCGGGGCGCGAGATCGGGAAACAACAAACATGTTTTTCCGTCAATAGGACAATTATAACTCCTTTGTATCCTTTGACGCTTTCTCGACATCCGGGACATCTTCATGTGTAAACTGTATACCGGTCATGCGTTGTGCTTTGCAGGTGGGAGTCCGGACAGATGAGCTAAGATGACGAGATGTGAGATCATGTGAGAGTTGACCCGAGGCGATATCACACACAGGTCACCCATGCCCCGCCCCTGAAAGCGTGAGCCTGTTTTCTCCCACCGTCTTGAACGTACGACCTCGGCCCTGTCACCTGTGTTCTGTCGATGTGTTCTGTCACAGTTCTGCCGAAGCCACAGCCAACCGCCGTAGAGCCCGTGCGAAATCAGCACCATCTCCACGGACCAACGGCTTGTCCGATCACACATAATCATTAAGTCTGCCACAATCATGTGCATTCGTTCGTAGCATCGGCCATTCCGCCATCGCATCCCCCTCTTCCGTACGCACTCAGGCAGGAACACAGTCTCTTGCCACGCAACCCGCATGTGGAAGCCACAGGCGCAACCACATGTCCTCTCCGCTCCGACCGGGCGGGGCTCCGAGCGAGCGAGAGCACACGCACGCGCGCGCACGACGCGCGCGTCGTCGTGTGCGTCGTGCGTGCGTCGACTAGTGTCGCACGTTGCAATCACTGACTGTGGGTGTTCTCGCGTGACAAACTTGGATCGCGCCTCCTTCAATATCGTCGTCCGCCACCACCCTTGCCTTGCATCGGGCCGGATGGAGCAAAGCTCATCGACCGATTGCCACTCGACGGCGGCGGTTGGCGCTTGCCACCTCCTGCTCCAGCGCCCCCCCCCGTCCCTTTCCCTCCGTGTGTGGGCCCCCGAGGCGGTGCTCCGTTGCTGCCGCCCTGCGCGTTGCTCATGGAGTATACGAACGGCGCGTTGGCAGCAGCGGCATCGTAGTCAAAGCCAGCGCCAACTTCGCCGCTCCCGAACGCACCGCCCGCGCGTGTTCCACGCTTGTGGGGTCGCGCTCGAGCCTTCTTGTCTGACATTTCCTGAGCGTCGCTGTGGCTCGGGCTGCCGGACGATGGCTGCTGCGAGTGTGGCCGGGGAGCCAGCAGTTGTGCAAGAGCAGGTTGCTGCGGCACGGAGCCTATTGACGAGGCTATGGACACTGGTGCTTGCTCAGTGACGCCGGACGGACCTCCGCCGAGTCGCCCTGGCATGTGCGGTGGAAGCTGCCGCTGGAACGGCAGAGGTGGTGGATCGCCAGCCTGAAGGCCTCCACTACCAAAACCCAACTCGAGGCCCTCGCTTCCAACTGGGCGGAGAGAGCCACTGCCGCTGCCATTTGCACGAACGAAATCGGCTGGTGAGGACTCGCTACCAGTGGGCATCTCAGCATCGGGGCGAAGCCATCCGATCCGGCGCATGAAGTCCTCTGTGTCACTGGGCTCGGCGATCCAGCTCGCCTCTTCCGTTGCTCGAGGGCGTTTAGAGCCATCCGCCTCGTCTTCATCAAGCTCCTCCTCTTCCTCTTCAAATGGTTGGAGGTCCTCGTCTCCTTCGCTTGAAATTTCGCCGTCGGCCTTGCTATCTTCAAGATCTTGAGGAACTTCCTCTGATGGCCGCCGGACGGCCGCACCGCGCCTTTTGTTTTGATTCGAGAGCTTATAGATTTCGTTGAGAGATCGAGGCACTGCATGCTCTTCGCCACGTTCTCCAGTGGCCAGTGACCCTGAATCTGCGTTGCTGGCGGCAGCAGGACCTGCACCATGTGCGGCAGGAGCAAACATGCTGAGCACCCACAGCGAAGAGCTCGTGAGGTGCCGCTCCACCGAGCGCGCTGTGCGCGCGTCCTCACCTTCTTCAAGGGGCTCACCAACGTCGTCGTCGTCACCGCTTGAGCCCTCTGACCAATCGACGAAAGCACCACTGTTGGCCTCGCTCAGGGAAGCCGCGTTGCGATCACGTCCGCCCGGCAACAAAGCCCTGGTGAGTTCCTCAGGACCGTTGCCAACCCACCCTGCAGCCGTATATACATGCTCCAGAGGGAGTGGAGGCGAGCGCGTGGGCGCCGGCGGGCAACGCACGCTACGACCGGATGCTGGGCGTCCACCGGCGGATGCCGAGAGGCTGTGTGACACTGCAGGTGGTCCAGCATTGCCAGCAGTCAGCATGGGCGACGAGCAGACTGCAAGAGAAGGCATTTCCGATGGCAGCGCGTTGAAGCTCGCTGCATGTGCATTGAGCGAAGGCTGCATCGGATGAGTGGTGGCCATCCCAGCGGACGAGCTCAGCAGCACAGGGCACGCGCTCCCAGCAATGCTACCAGATAACGGGTTCCCTGCAAAAGCGCGTGGGCTAGCAGACACCTGAGGTGACGGCTGCGAACACTTGTCTGCAGGTGCCGTCTCCACCATCGCGTTTCGAATGGTGGTCAGCAGTGAAGTGGCTCTGTACTGCAGAAGAGGAGGCAGCGGATGGCAGACAGCGTGCAACTGCTCGGGGGTCTGTGGCATGCCAATCGCGAGACGAAAGAGCTGGTGCTTTGGTAGCACATAGTCCGGGCTCTCGTCCTCCTCGCGAGCGAAAACGTCGCGCCAGGCGTACAGAGCTTGGAGCACCGCCATCTGCGACGAGTTGAGCTGCACGTTCTGGCGACGCGCGAGCGTAGTATGCCCGTCGGGATCGAATTGGGGCGTCTTATATGCCTGACGACAGAGCTCTGCTGACCTCTGCCATACGGCGAGACAGCGGCCCGACGGGGCAAGATCAGCTCTCATCCGGTCATAGATGTAGAGAAGGTAGTGCGTGTCCTCGCGCGCGTAAGTTGCCATCTCGTCGGTAAGCGGACGCAGCCGCCAGTCAGCCATTTGGAGGCTTTTGTTGGCGGTGACGCCACAGTAATGCTTGAGCAAGTGCGCAAGGGCAAACGACTGGAACTCGAGCACGCGCATCGCCTGTCCGGTATCGAAAAGCCCGACGAGATAAAGGCCGAAGTCACGCTGCAGCCAGATGACGTCAGAGTCGGCGCCATGCATGACCTTGGCGATGCGCGGATCGGTGAAGGAGTCGTTGAGCACGTGCAAGGAAGACCGTAGCTCAAGCGTATCGATGAGGAAGTCTTCCTCGCGCGTAGAAATCTGCATGAGGCACACAAAGCCTCGGTACGATCGGAACGCGTGGCACTCGAGGTCGATCGCAAACTCGGACACGGTCACAAGCCGGGCGCGCAGCTGCTGCAGCGCAGCATTCGTGTCCACCCATGTGCAGGGCGTCGCGTGCAGAGGCATGTAGAGCTGCTCTCGCCCGGAACTGAGTTGCTCCTCAGAGGGCACAAACGCATTGATCTCGGGCGTGTATGGATTTGCATACCAAGCCGCGGGCTGCGGGCGCGCCGACGAAGCTGCGGTGCCGAGGGCCGACAACGGGGACAGGTCCCGTCCGGATTCGTCGGGTTGCTCAAGCCGAAGCTCGAGCGGCAAGATGGCGTTCGGCTTGGACCGGAGCTTTGGCACGAAAGGTCGCGAGGAGTTGTCCACCTCGTCTCGCCAGCGTTGCTGCGGCTTGTTCGCAACCATGGCCGGTGCGGGTGCGGTGCCCGCGGCGGGCGCTGCACGACGGGCGGAGTCTAACAGCAAGGCAACGCTGCTCACCCGCGTGCCCGCTGCCAATTGCAAGGTGGATGGAGCCATTTGCACAACCTCCTGACGGTCCAAGTCTTGGTCGACTCGATCGAGTAGACGATCTGAGAGCTCGACCACGGAGTCGAAGCGTGCAGAGACGTCGTCGATCGCGCCGGTAATCGGCACCTGATGCTGGTCCATGAAGCCCTGCATCATGCTATTAAGACGGGAACCCATCGCTGCCATCGAAGCGTTGTAGCCTGAGAAAGCAGTCGCGTAGCCGTCCTCCGTTGACGGGAGCGAGTTGCTCGTCCTGGTGCCACTGACCAGATTGGCGAGAAGAGCGCGCGTGAATTCGGGGTCCGTGACCTCCGTTGGGGTCGAAGTCATTTTTCTCGGCGACGTACGCACCCTTTCGTGTTACAATTTCGTCATAATTACCGGTACGAGGTGAGATGGTCATGTCACACAACGATATCAAGGGAGACACACACAACACCGTAGTCCCACGGGGGTGGGCGTGAACTCCCCTTTTCGAAGAAAACAGGAAACCGAGCGCGTTGTAAATTTGGAATCAACGCCGCGGACGCGGACTCGCTAAAGCCCGACTCGCCGTCCGTCCTCTTCTCGCAATGTCTTTCGCGCCGGCCCAGCACAAGAAGAAGGACCGCTTCTCCAGCTTCGGAGGCATCGGCCATGATATCGAGCGCAAAATTGCACCCCCCGCACCAGTCAAAGCTGCCGATGCCGACGTGCCCGTCGCCCGTGGCAAGAGCCCCGCGCGCCCAGCGCGCTCGTCGCCAGCCCCCAGGGCTCGCCCGGCGCCGGTGCAGACGGAACAGAAGCAACAGCCTGACGTGCCTACATCCACCACGGGCAGTGGGCTGGACGTCACCACCCCGAAGCCACGTGCAGCCTCCGCACCGCGCCAGCGTCCGGTCGGTGCCGCGCTCAAGTCGCCCAAGGGTGCCCTCGCTTCGCCAAAGGCCGGTGGCTCGCCCGAGAGCAGCAACCCGCTAGGTGGGGGCGGCCCCTCGAGCGCAGGCAGAGAAAAGCCCTCGTCCGCCTTTGCGCCCACGAGCAAGGGCCGCTTCGACAGCGGGCCGGGCTCCATGTACAGCAGCGCGGCCAAGGCGACGCCCGCGCCCACATTCAATCCGAACGACTACGACTCCTTCGGCGGCAAGAACGCATCGAAACCGTCTCCCGGTTTTGCGCCCACAACCAAGGGCCGCTTCGACGCCGGTCCGGGCTCGATGTACGCCACGGCCACGCCACAGCCCAAGAAGACGAAACCGAAGCCCGTGGATCCTCTTGACGAAAAGGCGGCCGAATGGAGCAAAGCGCTCGGGCTGGGGGCGGTGGCGGGTGCAAAGGCGGCGCCGGTGCTCAAGGGCCTCGACGAGATGCGTGCCAAGGCGGAGGCGGAGGCGGCAGATGCCCTCGTGGCCAAAGAGGCAGCTGAGACGACCGCGGCCGAGGCGATGCGCAAAGCCGAGTGGATCACCAAGCGTGCCGAACAGCGCGTGGCCGAGGCAGAGACAAAATTGGCAGCGGCCGAGGAGGCGCTCGCGCACTCGCGAGAGGAGCACGAGATGACACGCGAGCAGCTCGACGAGCTGCGCGAGATGCTCGATGCCAAGGATGCCGAGATTGACGAGCTGCGCAAGGAGCTCAAGCACCTCCCCAAGAAACACTCGCCCAAGGCAAACAAGACCTTGCAGGCAGTCGACCGGCGGCCGGTGCGGCTGCGCGGCCAGCTGGACCAGGAGGCCGAGTCCAAGAGCGCTGCGCTCGAGGCTCGCAAGGCCAAGCGCGAGGAGCACTGGAAGAAGGTTGAGGAGGAGAGGCTCGCCAAGGAGGAGAGGATCCTCAAGGAACAGGAGAGCCTCCGACTCGCCAAAGCGCCGCACTCGGTTCGCGGGGGTCGCGAGTCGGCCCGTACTAGCGGCGACCACTCGGAGCGCCGCTCATCGCGCGGACCTGCGGACGCGACCGAGGCTCTCAAGGCGATGGCCCTCCTCGGCGGCAAGAAGCCTGCAGCGCCCAAGGGACCGCCGGCTGCCACGGAGGAGCAGACGGAACAGACCGTGCCCTTGTCCACGCGCGACGCTCTCAAGCCCAAGGCAAAGCCAAAGGCCGCAGCTCTCGATGCAGAGGTGGCGTCGCCCGAGCGTTCGAGCCTCGATGTGATGCTTGTCGATGTGATGCTTGGTGAGCCGACGTCTGACAAGCCCTCCGTCGCCGATGAAGAGCCTGAGCGCGCCACGCCGCAGGCGATGCAGCTGCTGCTCGGTGCCACCGACGCGATCGCCGCGCCCGCCGCCTTTAATGCCAAGGCCTACGCCCAGCAGGCTACCGCCGCCGATGCCAAGGGTGCGACCAAAGGGGCAGCGCTGCGTGACGACGGACTGTTCAGCAAGGCCTCCTGGAAGCCCTCGGACCTGAAGGCCAAGTCGCTAGACTCGTCGCTTCATGAGGGCGAGGAGGACGGTCTGAGTGCAGCGGAGCAGGCGATCCGGGCGATCGAGGCGCAGCGCTCGGGGATGAGCGCGCCCACTCCTGCCAAGGGACCCAGCTTTGGCGGCTTGACTAGCTCGCTCGGCAGCCTCAAACTGTCCGAGAGCTTCGGCGCGATGCCGGCTGATGCCTTCCTCGAGCGCTTGAGCCGCGCCGAGGGCATGCCAAGCTCGCCGCTTCTCGTGAAGTCCGGCGGTGCGCACAAATCGCTCAGCCGTGCGATGCCGATGTCGGTGATGCCGATGGTGCTCTCGTGAGGGCCCACATACTGGTGCGGAGACCGCGGCGCGCCCGGGATGATGAGTGAGTGAGATCAGAGATGGGTACTCGTCCCAGAGCGACGCATTGTTTTGGAGAGTACGGTATGTGGTGGATTCAGTGTATGCCGTGCATGAGTTTGAGTATCGTCTATCGAAAGGCGATAGACCAGCGCGCAGCGGCGCCCCCGGGGACCGGGCAGTACGGCCCGCGCGGGCCACCCGGCGCACCCGGCGCGGAATCCGACCACCGCGACCGCGACCCCGCCCGCCGCCGGCCGGGCGCCGCCCGCGCCGACCCGCGACCGGCGCCGCGCGCGCGTCGACCGGACGCGCGCGCCCGGCCGGCCGGCGCCGGGCGCGGGCGACCCGGCGCCGCGGCCAGGCGCGTCTGTTCGGCGCGTGTTATTAATAATCCACGTACCAGCTACGGTTTCTTCTGTGTCAGAGGCTCGCGCCATGGCGAGCGTCCGCGGCATTCTAAATATTCAATCCCTTAACGAGCTCACGTACGAGAAGGTTTCTTCTGTGAGTCAGATTTGTCTTCTCGCCGAGGAGCTCGGTAACAATGAAGGGCGGTTGGGCTGGGGCGAAGGTATCTTCTGCGAGCGAGGAAACAGGGGGCGCCAGGCGGACCCCCGTCACCAGCCGAAGATACGGTGAGGAGCGCCCACACCCAAGGGGGAGGGACGGGCGTGACCGGAGTCGTCGATAGGAGCGCGCAGCGCGCCGTTTCGCGCGCAGAGTCGTTTCCCCACAAAGGGGAAATTCGCTCTTGTCGCGTATCCACCATGCAGAGCCCAGGCCAGCCCAAGCTCGGCCCAAGGCCCTACGCGGCACGCTCAGTTTTTAGTGAACCCACCACCATCCCCACATGCACCACCAGTACCTATCTGTGTCAGTACTGTGTGGGACCGTAGGAGGCTCGCGCCATGGCGAGCGTCCGCGGCATTCTAAATATTCAATCCCTTAACGAGCTCACGTACGAGAACACGATCTGCACGAACATGCATGTCGCTAGTTCAACTTGGTAGTTCAACATCGCTCATCGGCCGGTCGTTCCGGATGGCCTCGACTCAAATTCTCAATTATTTTCGTACACCGAACACCCCGCAGGCACTGGGCGCGGCCGGCCGCGGGCTGCGCAGCGGCAGCGGGGGGGCGGGGCACAGCTCGAGGGCACAGCTTACCGGGGCACGGTGCGACCCGCGCGTGTACACGCGCGCACCCCGGCCACCGCCGTGCGTCGATCTAACATGTAACGACTGGACGCGCGCGAAAAGAAGCGGGAGCCGCGGCCACGCTCGCGTGTCGTGTACGCCCCTTCGACAGCTCGGATTCGGCAGCCGTCGCTCGCGCTGGCGCTCCCCCCGCGCGTCCGCAATCGACGTCCGCAATGCGGACGACACGTCGATCGTGGTCCGCGTCACCCCGTAAGAGCCGGTATCCGACACGCGCACGCCGTGACGTCGATACAAGCCACCGCCGTTCGTCACCGCCGTCCCCTCTGCCTCTTGTTTTGCGTCGGGGTATTGCGGCGGTGGGGCCCCTGGCTGTGCGCCCTTGCCGGCGTGGCATACTCGCATGCCTATGAGCCGAGATGGCACCGCGCGCGCGCCCGCGAGCCGACTTATCGATGGCTGCGCATGATGCACTCCCTCTTCGGCTCATTCCGTTCGCATGCGATACCCATGCGCACGTGCCACGGCGTGCCTCCCTGGGCGCGACTCCCGGAGCATCCGCTGTGCTGACCTCCCCGAGGACTCGCGCGCGACAGCAGCGCTGCCGCGCCTGCTGCCGCGCTTGATGCCGCGTGCGTCCCCTTACGGTGAGGAGCAAACACCTGCCCACGTGCTCGCCTCTCAATCCTCGTCCATGGGCGTGGCGCTGCTGCCGCTCGCGCCGGCATGGATGGATACCTTGCGGCTCGCCTTCCACTCCTCAATCTGCGCCTTGAGCTCGGGGTTCTCGATGAGCATCTCGACGGTGCAGCGCGCGCGTGAGAAGGGGTCAGTTTCGTCAGAGAGCAGATGGCGCGAGATGACGGCGCGATCTACCGAGTGGCCCGAAGGGAGCTTGACCGGATCCTGCATGAGCTCCGCCGTGATCGGGTCGAGGAACTCCTCAGGCACCTCGCCTAAATCCGCCTCGTACGCGGCCTCACGTTCCTTGGCATCGACGCAGCGGCCCGCAAACTTCTCGAGCAGCTCAAGCTGCTCGGGGCGAAGGGTCGTTTCGAAAAGGCGGCCCCCGAGAACGCGGGCCGCCTTGCGCAGGTTGTTCGCGTCAAACGAGCGCTCGTCGCGCACCATGGCCACCTCGAAGGCCGCAAAGGGCGCGAAATGAAGGATGGTCGCGATGATCTCGCCGAGAAGCTTGATCGGGTGGAAATGGTACTTCTCCATGTTCTTCACCTTGAGGTTGGCGCACTTGGGGCCGACGAGCTCAACAAGGAAGTGGTTGAGCATCACGGCCATCCGAGGCGCGAGCTCGGGCAGCATGAAGATCTGGGCGATCTCGGGCTCGGAGCTCAGGTACTGCACCATGTTGAGTACCTCGTTGATGAAGTTCATAAAGTAGCGCGCGTGCCCCTCGTACTGATGGTACTCCTGCGTGCGCCTCTGCCGGTCGCGCGGCTGCATCGCACTCCACGATGCCTCGTCGGCCATCTCGCTCTGCGTCTGCTTGATCGAGGCGAGCTTCGTGAGCGCCTCGTTCATCGAGTAGATCGAGTCGTTGATGAGCATGTTGACGAAGCGCACAAACTTCTTCGTGTTGCGCGCGAAGCCGATCATGGTCTTCTTGTACACGGGCGTGTCCCAAAAGTACTCGAGGATTTGGGACATGTCCTGCCGGTACTCGTATCTGATGGGTGGGGCAATCAGATATGGCGTCAGAATGGCAATCCAAAAGGCAATCAGAAAGGATCGGATGGCAACACGAACGCATCTCGGATGGCGATCAGATTAGAATGGCGATCAGAGAGGCATGCCCAGCCGGGGCCTCGTACTTGTCATACGCCGAGGTGTGCGAGCCTGTGAACTCGACGTCGACGAAGAACTGCATGATCGCGGGCGCCAGGTGCTTCTGCGCGAGCGGGTGCGAGTGGAAGACGGCCGCGAGGCGGTCGGACGCGTGCCGACGGCCCGTGTCGTCGTCCTTTTTGGGCACAAGGTAGCAGAGCAGCTTGGTGAACGTGGCGCGAAGGTACGGATTCTTGACGTACCTGGGCGCGCCGACGAAGGTCACCATGAGGGTGACGAAGTCGTACAGCTCCGTAGCGTCCATTTGCTCGAACGACTGAGGCGCGAGTGCGGTGATGTGCTTGAGGAAGTCAGCCACGTCACTCATGCAGTACTCGGGCAGCGCCGCGAAAAGGCGCGGAACCTTCTCAGGCAACGGCAGACCCTCGGGTGGCGGGCACGCAGTCGCGACGAGCCAGCGCGAGACGAGCCGGAAGTAGCGCACGCAGCTCGTCACGAGTGCCGGATCGGACAAATGCGTCTGGTAGGCGAGCACGCACTGCTTGACCGCGTCGATCCACTTTTTGAGCTGCGTCACCTCGGCCTCGAGCTGAGCGGTGACGCCGCTGCTGTGGTGGCCGCCCGCGCGCAACCTCATGAGCTCCTGCTCGCGGATCTGCAGGTCCTGGTGCCAGCGGCCGTACTCCTTCTGCAGCTTTTCGAGCATCGAGTAGCTCGGCAGCAGCCCCACGTGTAATACTCGCATGGTGAGGAAAAAGTACTCGGTCACAGTCCCAAACGACGTCGAGACCTCGAGCGGTGGCGAGTCGTCGTCGTCGGGCGCCACAATACCCTCCGCCGCGAGCCGGTCGAGGTAGCGCTGACGCAGGTCGGGGTTGCGCGAGTCGAGCCAGTACATGACGTCGTCGGCCGTGGCGCATAGGCGAGTCTCGTCCTTGAGATCGATCCGATGCGTCGAGAGTAGGTACGACGGGTCGATCTTGGATGCATGCGGCGAGTCGGGCGGCGTGAATGGCTCGCACAGCGCGAGCAGTATCGCCGCGAGGTTGGCCATGAACCCGTCGTGCGAGTACGTGCGCATCGCCTGCGGCGGCTCAATGTGCTGCGGCGCGATCGCATGCAACAGCCGTTGGCTCTCGGCATGCGGGAACCACTGCTGCGCGCGGCTCTGGTTCAGCGAGCACGCGGCGGCGATGAGCTTGAAGAAGGGCTCCTTGGCCTCGGGGTTCTTGAGCAGCTCCTTGGCCACGTTCGTGAGCGCGCGCTGCACCACGCCAGTCGAGAGGCGCAGCGACGACATCGAGTTCTCGAGAATCGGCGGTGATGACGTGTCAGGGAAGCAAGCGGCGGCGAGCGCCGGATCAGATGGAAAAACCGCGAGCCCGAGGAAGGGGCCGAGGCGAGCACCCATCTGCAGCAGTGCGCCATTGCGCGCGAGCGGCCCGCCGAGGAAGTTGGGATCCGTGGCGAGCAGCGCGCCCAGCGGCTTCTCGCGCACGAGGCCGTTGAGCGCGCGGTAGGCGGGCGTAAAGTCGGTGAGGATGGTGAACTTCGTGTCGCCCACTTCTTCTGCGAGCTTGGCATACAGCGGCAGCCCGAGCTCGGTGAGCGTGCCTTCCTCCTGCAGCCGCGCGCACAAGCTGCTCAGAAAGCCCTGCGGCAAGCTGTCCGCCTTCAGGGGCCGGAGCAGCCGTAGCACACCCTCCGCCTCGACGTCGGCCGGCTGCGGGAACATGGTCGGGTTGAGCAGCGCGATCGACGCGTACGAGACGCACAGGTCGGTCACGTAGCTGTACATATCGGCGAGCTCCGGCGTGAGCATGCTGCTCTTGCGCGAGCGCAGTTCGCCAACGCGAGCGTAGCAGCTGATGAGGTAGTCGACCACGGCGTAGGAGCCATCCGACTCGGAGAGACGGCCCACGATCGCGCGATCGAAGAGCGAGCGGCGCGCGGATGTATCCTCCCAGCGCGCGGCGACTTCGTCCGGTGACGTCGCATCGCCCGCCTGGTTGACCAGCTCCTCAGCCAGCTCTAAAAGCTCGGCGACTACATCGGCCGCCGTGGTGCGCGAGCCGGCAGACGCGGAGGCAGGGACGCCCGCGGCGGTGAGCGATATCTTGAGCGCCTTGGAGATGATCTCGGCGTCGTCCTTGAGTAGGAGCAGCACCATCGCGCGACGCCAGACGTGCGACGGGCGTGTGCTTCTTTTTCTGGAGTGGGCGAGCCACGTTCACAGCCAATGTTTGTGAGCGACAGCCGTTGCAAACCAGGCTATCTTGCTCATGAGTCATGTCGCAGTCGACCAAGTCGACGCTTGTCCGTGTGGTCGTGTGTGTATTGAATTGTACATGAGGCAGACTAACTACTGTGCTTCGATTGTGAAATTCCAATGGTTGTATGATAGATCGCGGTGGCGGGTGCGAGCGGGTGCGAGCGGGTGCGAGCGGGTGCGAGCGGGTGCGAGCAGCGCAGGGGCGCTCACGCCAGAGGTGCGCGCCGCAAGCCCGTGCCCGCGAGCGCGGTGGCGATGCCCGGGCCATCGACCTGCACCGGGCGGCCATAGAGCGAGGGCTGCGGGGCCATTGTAGCGGCGAGGCGCGGAGGCCTGACACCACCAGCGGACGACGCGTCCCCGGTCGGAAGCGCCCGGGACGACGCCTCGGCGGTCTGGAGCACCAGAGGGCCGTTGTCCGCCTGCGCGCCGACACGGCGCGCTGTCGCGATCGCGTCGTGCACCGCGTGCGAGGGTGCTGCGCCCATGCGCGCGTGCGGCTGGCGGCGATGGTGCGGCACAGGCGGCGCCTCGACGGCGTGGATCGAGGTGGAGATGAGCGGTGGCCGCTTGTGCGGCTGCCACGAGCCGCTCAACACCCTGGCCATCTCTGCGACGGTCACATGGTCCCAAGCGAGCGCCAGCGCCTCATCGCTCTCCCCGGCCAGACCGGCGCGGTGCAGCCGAGACTCCTCGACCTGCATCCGCAGGAAGCCGTCGTCGTTGAGCAGGTGCACCGCCAGCGGCGCGCGGTACCCATCCTCGGCGGCCAACGCCTTACTTCCCCCTCCTTCTGGAACACCACGGGCCGCGCGCATCCGGCGCACATGGGCCTCGAGTGCGTTCGCGTACCCGCGGCGAGCGGGTGGCGGCGGCGCCTCTGCTGGCTGCTGCGATGGCTTGGGCGGCAGGGCGGCCGCGGCGAGGTTGGCGTCTGTGCTCGCGACGACGCCATCAGCATGGATGTCGTCCGAATTGGCCCCTCCAGAATTGGCCCCTCCATGGGCCCCGGCAGCGGTGTCCTCGCCGATGTGCACTGAGAAGCGCGGCGAGTGCGGCGAGTGCGGCGAGTGATGCGGCGTCTCGAAGCTCATAGGATACTGCCTCGGCTCGTACCCAAAGCCATAGCCGAGCTGGATCGGCGGCGGCGGCTGGTGGAGATAGACCTGAGCATGCTGCTGCTGCTGGCGCGGGCTGAGGGCGGTCCCCTGGCGGCGGTGCGCCACTCGTGGCTGCGCCGAGTGCGGCCGCTCAAAGTGGGGACGCGCCGCCCCCGTCGCCCAGCCCGCGCCCACGGCACCAAAGGCGCGCGGTGATGGCGGTCTCGTGTCTCCCGTCCAATATGCGCCGAGTTGGGCGCCGCCCTCGCGCCGGTAAGCGGGCACCGCCGAAACGGGGCGTGCGCCGCGCTGTCGCGGGCGCGGCGGCAAGCTGACGGAGTCGGGACGCGATCCGGCGGCGTTCACAGTGCGGCGATGTTCACAGTCGGGACGCGATCCGGCGGCGGCGGCGGCGCTGTTAGCAGCAGCTACAGCTTGCTCAGACTGCAAGGGGTTGTGCAAGCTGTTGGCCTCGAGGAGATACGCAGTGACGGCGCGCTGCCGTTCGGACGGTGTGGCACCGGTCGGGTGCTTCCTGGTGATCGCCGTGAAGTCTGGCTTGGGGGTTACCCCCACGCGGAGCGGACGTGGTGTGAACATCACCTGCAGCTCATGCGCCTGCTCCAGCGCTTCCGCCTCCATGCGCGCCACCTCGACGACGAGGGCCGCCTCGGGATCGGGTAACAGCCGGCCGGCGGGCGGCTCAAGCGCCTCAGCCCCCTGCGACGTCGCGCGCGGCGGCGGCTTCGGCGCGCGGAGGGCGTGGGCGCGCGCGCGCTCGCCGAGGCGCGCGAGCTCCATCGCTCGCTCAAGGGCCTGCACGTCGGCTGCGCGGGCGCCCATCGCCTCGCCCACCACCTCGCTGGGCACCAGCGCCGCAGCCACGTCCTCGTCATCGCGCCGCGTGGACGGCTCAAAATACGGAGGCAAGGGCAGCGGGCCCGGCCGGCTCGGGTCACTATACTTGGAGGGGGCGATCACCCCGGGGTCGGGCGGGGGCGGGACACGCGGCGGGCCCTCGGGGCCGGGCAGCACGTGCGGCGGCTGACGCTGCCCAGTAGCTGGTCGACTGACGAGTCGAGGTGAAGACGCGCCAGGAGTGCGCGCCTGCGAGGGCTTCGAAGGCGGCGTGGGAGTGGCAGGTGCCACTGCAGGTGCGATGATGATCTTGGCGGTGACGAGCTCGGTCAGCCAGCGATCCTCGGTGGCCTGCGCCAGCTGCTCCATCCGCCGCGCGTCCGACTGCAGCAGCGCTGTCAGCTCGCCGATCGCACGTCCGTTGTCCTGGCGGGCGAGCACGAGGCTGAGGAAGCGGCCGTCAAGCAATAGCAGCTCCGCGTGTGCGGAGGCAACACGTGCCGTATAGGGGAAGCGCACGCCCTCGGCCAGTGTCACAGCGCCGCCCAGCGACGCGGCGCCCGCCACGATGCACGGCACCATTTGCCCGCAGCCGATCGTGCGGAGCGTTATCTCGCGCGGAGTGTTGCTGTCGCCGACCCCGGCGGCCGCAGGCTTCGGCGAGCCGGCCGCATCGGCAGCGCGCTTGGCTGGGTCGGCGGCACCCGCGAGGAAGTATGCTGGTGTGGTCGGCGGCGGCGAGGCGGGCCGTATGCCGATCTGCTGAGGCACAGGCGAGAAGAGGACGGGCGGCGCGGGCGTGTGCGGCGCAGGCGCCGGTGGGCGCGAGGTGGCGCGAGACAGGCTAAGCTCGCCCGACATGACGAGATACAGGCATGCGCCCTTATCACCCGCGCGCACAACCGGCTCGGACCAGGCAAAGGTGCGCCGGCGCGCGGCCTGAAGCAGCTGCGCGAGCGTTGGCGGCGAGCACATAGCGAGCGCCGGCACGTTTCGTAGCCACTCAAGCTGTAGCTTCAGTCGCTCCGCACCCGCCGTCGCAGCGAGAACGTGGCGCGGGCAGACGAGCAGCGTGCACGCGGTGTTGCACACGGCGGTGATGGCGCGCCGGTTGGACGAGTCGAGCGTTGGCTCGCCGAAGGAGTCGCCCGTATTGTGCACCGTCAGGCAAACGCCTACCAGCTTGCTCGCCTTGCTGCGCACCTCGCTCGGCGAAAGATCGCTGGTCAACCCGAGGTCCATAGTGGCGCGCATGAGTTGCTGGCGCAGCCCGAACTTGCGCGGGGCGGAGGGCGTTGGCGTGGCGGCGAGAGCACGCTGCTTTCCCATCATATCGGGGAGCATCAAGTATTTATCTGGCGGCACCAAGCCACTGAGCATCACATTCGCCACCGCCTCCGCCGCCACTTCCACCGCTTGCTCCGCGACCGCCGCTTCATGCTTGGCGGCCGCCTCCGCGGCCGATCCCGCGTTGGCACTCGACGAGATGTAGGCATAGCGCGCCTTGGCTTTAACCGCCTCCTCCTTGGCTGTGGCCAGCTCCCGCTGCTTCCACTCGCGTAGCAGGTGCATGTGCGCACCGCCCTCGATGTCCATCAGGTCCTTGCGAGCGTGGCAGCTCACCTGTCCGGAGAGAACCACGAAAGCCGCGGTGGCCTCCATGCCCTGCAGGTGTACGGCCTCGCCGGCGCGCAGCCTTTCCACGCGCAGGTGCTGTCGGCAAGTATCCACCAGCTCCTCCGGCTCAAGCAAGCGTAGGAAGGAGAGCTCGGCACAAGCGGCGGCAGCGGCAGCAATGCGTTGCTCGTCGCGCTCCGAAACTGGGTCCTCGAGCACCTTCAGGTTCGTTAAGATGGACTCGAGCACTTGGCGAGAGACGCGATTGCCACTGAACATGCCGTTCACGACGGATAGGAGGGAGCAGGACCGGAGCGGGTTCTGGTGAGCGACCCGTACGAGGTTTCCTAATCAACGATGTTTGCGTCCGCGGAATTCCCCAAGCAAATGAAGAGGTAATCGATGAAACCACACGCACCACACTCTACGGCGCGGTCACCCAGCACATGTATGTTGTACATTGCAAATGTAGGTACGAGCTGACAGAGTGTGGCACGGGCAGAGGGACCGTTGCCCGTGGGCCGTGGCACCCCCCCCCAAAGTCGCTCATCGGCAGCGCGGCCAAAGGGCCCACGGCGTATCTCATGCGTGTCGGTCTCTCAGCTCTCATGTATCGTGCGGGCCGTGGGTGCACGCGTGCACCGCGTCGCCTCATCGTCTCTCATTCCAACCGCGCATAGCCTGATCCGCCAACGCCTTTCACTTCGGGCACCGTGCTGAGGCGCAGGGGTCGGTCGGCGTCGTCCCATGTCTCTTCCACCGAAATCAATTTCGCAGTCGGGAGCTCCGGCGCCGCGTGTGCCGGCGCCATGTGTGCCGGCGCAACGTATGTGGACATCGGCGGCATGACGAGCGGCGCGACGAGAGGCGCGAGATGCATCTCGCCGAGCTCGTCGCCATCGAGCAAGCTCGCACTGAGGCTGCCGCTGCCGACCTTGTTAGGCTTGAAGCTCGGCGTCGGCTTGGGCGCGGGCGGCAGCGGCGCCGTGACGCCCATCGCCGCGGCCGAACTCAACGATTGGGCGAGATTGAGCGAGCTCATCGGGGCGAGATTGAGCGAGCTCATCGGGGCGAGATTGAGCGAGCTCATCGGGGCCGTCGCCGCTGCGGACGCGTCGGCACCCGGTGGCGGCGGCTGGCGCGACATGGCGCTGAGCGGAGCTATCGACAGGGGCCGACTCACCGCATCACTGTCGTCGAAGGCCGCGTAGCTGCCGTTGGAAACGGCGTGCGATGCGCCGGACTTGAACATCTTCGGCATGTTCGGCAGCAGCGACTTGGTCATCGCCGGCGCTGCGAGATCGCTGCGTGACATCGGTGCCGTGGGTGGCGCGGGCGGCGGAGCGGGCGGAAACTTTGTGCCCGGGGGTGGCGGTTCGTCGAACGTATTGTACTTTGAGCGTAGCATGGCCAGCTCGAGCTCTTCCTCGGGAGTGAGCCCGACGAGCGTCGAGGCGGTGCCGCGCGAGTCGCCTGCCACGCGCAGCGCGGGCGCCGTCACCACGGCCTGGCTCGTCTGCGCCATCGAGAGCATCCGGTCAGAGGCATCTGGGTGGCTGGGGTGGCGCCCAAGCGGCGCCGGACCCGCCGGCACCGGCAAACCAGCCATCCGCGCACTCTCCGCGAGGGCGAGCGCCAGCATCTGCTGCTCGAGCTCGTCCTCATCGTGGTCGTATTGAGACGGAGGCGGTGCCCTCGCGCCGTCCCGAGGGGCGCGCGCGTCCCAGGCTGGTGGCGCCTCAACACGCGGTGCTCGCGGTGGTGCCGGGCCTGGCCCCTCGCATGCAGCGCACACCGAGGCGCCGGCTACATTCTCGAGGGTGCATTGCGAACACATCCACGGCACTCTCGGGGCTCTGGGGGGGGGCGGTGCGGCAGGGCGATGGGCGTAGTGAGGCCCTGCCACTTGCACCGTTGGCGCACTCAGCCGCGGAGGCAAGGCCACGTGGATCTCCATTCCCGGTCCGTAGCCGGGAGGCACCACGCAGTCGAGCTGCGTGCCATCGGGGGCCGCCACGCGGAACTGACGGCCCGCAACACACCCCTGCGGAATTATCACGCGTAAAAGCTCCGACGGCTGCTGGAACGGCATTGCCTGCTGCATTGGCATCGCCTGCTGGAAGGGCATCATCTGCTGCGTGGCCACAGCCGGGCGTTGTTGAGGAGGGTGCAGCTGGGGAGGAGGTTGAGTTCGAGCAGCGGTCGATGGAAACGGATCGGCGGTTGTCGGCGGCGGCGGACCGCCGCCGCCCGGCCGTGGCGTCCCGCACATCTCGCAAACGCGTGCACCGTCGACGTTTTCATACGTGCACGCTGAACAGGACCATGCAGTGGGCGGCGGCATCTGCGGCGTCCGGACGGCAGCGAGAGTTTCGAGACATTCTCCTAAAATGGTCCTATCGCCAACTCGACGCAAAAGTTCAATGCTTCCGCTCGTCTTTCATTTCTCGGTTTCGTGGTGCGGAATTCATCGAAGCGATGATTCTCGAGGCCCTCCTCGTTGCGGCGGGCTCGTTCTCTGCACGCGACCCAACTCGGATACCGTGTCAAGCACGAGCGCATGCACCGCGCCTGGCTCTGCTCGACGCACCGACCGACGACCGTCGCACTCGCGAGAAGGCGCTAGTGACTTGGCTCGAGTCCAACGGCGTCTGCCTGTCTCCCGAGGCGGGCTGGGGACGCGCAGCACATCCGCTGCGCGTCGAGGCGGAGACCGTCGAAGATTTTGAGCTCTCAGGCCGCGGGCTGATTGCGCGCAAGGAGCTCACGCAAGGCCAAGAGATAGTCAAGGTGCCATCAAAGCTCCTCCTCACTCGCAAGACGGCGCAGCGCGAGCTCGGCTCGAGCATCGTGCCGGACAGCCTGAACGAGTACCTGGCGCTCGCGCTGTTGCTAATACACGAGCGCTCGCTCGGCCAGCAATCCTTCTGGGCCTCGTACATCCGCATCCTGCCGACGGCCGAGGAGGTCGGCCAGACGTGGTTGTGGAATGAGGACGACTTGGCTCTACTCGAGGGCTCGGGCATTCTCGCGTCGACGGCGTCGCTGCGCGCCAAAATCGAGCGGGAGTATGCGGCGCTGCTGACCGATATCTTGCAGCCCAATGGGCTCGATGAGAGCGTCTTCTCGCTCGAGGCCTTCCAGTGGGCGATGTCGATGCTGCTTTCGCGCGCGATTGACCTACGCGAGACCGGTGAGCTTGCGCTCGTGCCGTACGCCGATCTGCTCAACCACTCACCGTACTGCTCGGCCTACTTCTTCTACAACGAGGTCCCCTTTTCCAAGGAGCGCGAGGTCGTCCTGTACGCCGACCGCTCCTATGCCAAGAACGACCAGGTGCTCATCTCCTACGGCCAGAAATCGAATGCGGAGCTGTTGCTGCTCTACGGCTTCGTGGTGGACCGCAACCTGTTCGACGAGGTAGAGGTGACGATCTCGCTCGACCCGACCGACCCGCGCTACGACGAGAAGGCCGCGTTCCTGCAACAGCAGGGCCTCACCCCCACGATGGCCTTCCCGCTCCTCATCGATCGCTACTCCTCTGAGCTGCTGCAGTGCGCGCGCGCTCGCCACCCGCTTGCACGCAGCCCGCCCCGCTGAACCTGAAACATCGTCGCGTGAGAGCCGCGAGCTACCTCATATCGGCGCAGACTTACCAGCCACCCCGCGTACCCCGCCTTCTCAGGTATCTTCGCCTATGCTGCCTGACGCCGTCGGACGGCCCACTCGACAGTTTCAAATACAACGAGCGCATCTCGGTGGCGAATGAGGCCGCAGCACAGCGCGCCCTGAGCGAGGGCTGTGAGCGCGTGCTCGCGCTCTATCCGCAGACAGAGGCAGAGGATGCCGCGCTGATGGAGAATGGCCGCCTATTCGCCGCACTCAGCCGCAACCAGCGCATGGCCGTCAAGCTGCGCCGCAACGAGAAGCGCATATTACTCCGGACCATTCGGACTTGCGACGTCGCACTGCAGGCGCTCGGCAGCGCTCCGATCGCCTTGTAGCACAGTCCTTGCAGCCGCGTTCGTGCTCGCGCGGAGTCCGCGAGGACGCTCTCGTCCACGGGGCGCTCTCAACACCCCAATGCGAGGTCTCGCCCGCGCGGCATCGAGGCATCTGAGGCGAGCCGCGTGAGACGGTTTGCACAGCGCCGCTGACTCTGGCACAAGCGGGCACCGGGCAGTATACACGCGTTGGGCCGGCGCAACCCGGCGCGCCGCACAAGAGGCGCCCCGCGCACGACACGGCCGCGCATCGCGGCACGGGTAAGGCCCGCACGGGGGTCGGGGGTGAAAAGCGTATGTCTAGATGCTGGACGACCGTGATTTCAACGGTTTTGTTCATCAGTTCTTTAGGACGTGTATATTCTTCTTTCTTCAATTACAAGCGACGCGCAGTGCGCGCCCCGAATGACCGTCGTCCGGGTCACATCGCCACGCCGACTCCGACGGCGCCGAGAGCGATCTAGGCCGAAGTAGGATCGCCGGTCGAACGCTCGAACCGCCTAAGCCGTTCCAGAACGCGCGCCTCACCGCGCAGGACGCGGCCTCGACACACCATCCATGTACCTTTACAGACCCGCACTAACTCCTGCGATCGAGACGCAGCCAGGGCCCCTCAACCCCGTTTGCCTGCTTGTCGCGTGACATGCACAACAGCATGGCGAGGCACTCAAATGCCCTGCCGAAAGAGGAACAGCGCAAGGGGGGTTGGCGGTAAGCGAAGACAATAGCCGAGAACGAGCCTGTGGAAGGCTTGCAAGGCATAGACGAGTAGGGCGATGCGCGCGCGGGGGGGGCGGGGGGGCATTCGACGCGAGCCGGAGGCATATGGCACGGACCGATTCCTTGAGGAAGTCGCCAAGCTTAGCAAGCACCGTACGGCACTGGCCAGGCTGGATCTTGTCGTTGTGGTAGGCGACGAGGATGCACGTATTGCAGCGGTAGAAGGCAACGCCCTCGTTGCCCTTCTTCGCGTAGATCTCCGTGTTCTCTTCACCACTCACATACATGTACTTGACGCCGGCGATGGTCACACCCGTTGCCGCCAAACCAGAGGGGGCCGCAAAGTGCGCAGAAACAGCGGCGACCTCAGCGATTTGCGCGGCAAACGGCGGGCTCTGCGTGTACGCCCAGGGGTTGCCCTGGAGGTCGTAGATACCCGCCTGCGTAACCGCACCAGTGCCGACGAGATTAGCATCGACATATGCCTGCCATGACATGGTTGCTTGAGATGGATCTGTAATGAAGGAGCGCGAAGAAGGGTGGGGCCAGGCAGGTGAGAACACGATAAGCACGTGCGTGTGGGTGTGCTATGGCCCCGTCTAGCTCGCGCTCCGCCGAGACCAATCAGCTGCGCGCGCGGCGCGCGCGGCTGCGCACGTCGCGAGGCTTTCGGCGCGCGCCGAGGAATCGCGCGGGCTCCACCTCCGAACGTTCACACCCCGTACCCAAGACTTTTTGTTTGGCAATTCACAGCGTACACATTTACGATGAGAACGAAACCTTGACCAACTTCACTTCCTTCGGGGCTCGTGCGCACGACGTCATGTCGCTCCTGCGGCAGCTTCCGCATGTCCGCCATGTGGCACCAAATATCGATAAGTTGTTCTCGAGAGCTGTCACTACACTGAGCACCACACCAGGTGCCACACTTCGTGTGACTGGCAAGGCTGCGCGACTTGTCGTGCGCACTAACATGGAGACTTATGTTGCCGAGCTCGAGGCGAAAGATGAGACCGGCACCGAGCTCGATGCGGCATCGTGGGTGCGCACCGAAGACGGAGGAGACCTGCACGTGGTGGCCGCAGGCACATCTTCTGCCGGCCTGGTGATCAGCGTGCCTGCCTCGTTCAATGTGCACGTCGCATTCGAGGGCAACTCGTCGGTCGATGTGCAGGGCTGGCTCGAGGGAACCGTGCACGTCGAGGTGGGCCAAGGCGATGTGTCCGTGAACACGGTGCGCGGCTTGCTGACGTCCATCTCGACCGGCCGCGGCGACGTCAAGGTTGAGCATGTCGAGGGCAACCTGCACGTGCAGAATGGCGACGAGGGCTCGGTGACGCTGGGAAAGATCATGGGCGAGGATCTGCGTGTGCTCACGAGCGGTACGCTCAAGGCGCGCGCACTCTACGCGAAGCGGCTGGACGTGGAGGCAGCGGCGGGTATGAACGTCGGGGTGCTCAGCGCCAACGAAGGGCTCATGTCTTTGCGCGGCGACTCGACCCTGTCTTCCACAGAGGGCGTCTTGAAGTTGACGCACTCGGGCCGTGGCTCGATTACTGTGCAAGCCGGGGAGACACTTCGGTCGCTGAGCGTCAGCCGCGCCATTTCGGGTGCACCCGGCGGCGGGGCCGCAGGCACGGATGTCGCACCGAGTGCAGCCCTGGTGACCCTATATTTGCCCTCGGGGATGGCGGCTCGGGCGGAGGTGCGTGCCAAGGAGCTCGTCCTCGATGCGAAGCTCCAGGCGGAGCGGGTCGAGCGGCCGGCGATGGGAGCCGCCGAGGCGAGGGGGGGTGTAGTGGGCGTGCCTTCAGTTGAGGGCTTCATCAAGCCGGCGCCTCCACTCTCGACGAGTGGCACGAAGACGTTTGCAGGTTACGACTCCGGCTCGAGCACGTCTTTAACGCCGTGGTGGACGGCCGAGGCGCGGAATGCTTGGTCGAGCAGCGCCGACGCGGCCGCGCGTAGGGGATGCGAGACGTTTTTACTCGGCGGCGCAACGGTCGAGGCCACGAAGGCATGCGAGCTCAGTATCCTTGCCGACGACGCTCACGTCACCATCGGTGTGAAGAGCTGGTTCGAGCAACGGCTCAAGCTCAAAGCAGAGCACAAGCAACAGCCCTACCGCTGACGTGTGGCACGTCCGTCTGAGTGTGGGGCAACGGGTGAGCGCTTGAGCGCTGGCGAGATACCAGAAAGAGGGTGGGGGGGGGCGGGGGGAGGCGTCGGAAAGCTTGGGGTAAAACCGGCGAGCGGCGTCCTTTGACCTTTCGGTGTGGTGCACAGCGGCAGTACTTGTCTTGTGTGCGAGAGGCCCGGAAGCTGACAAGCTACGGGGCTGTACTGTACTGCAAGTTACCCCGCATCCCGCAGCAGAAAAGGCGCACTTTTGGGTGAGCGGAAGAATTGACGGGCCCGAGTCCGAGTGGCTCGACGAGTGGCGCGTCGTTCCCGTCGTTCTAAATCTAATATCAAATATGCTGGGGTGCACGTTTGGGTGCAGTGGGATTAAAGTTCACTGTTCACGTTACATGTAACTAATGATACTGGATGGCGTTTTCATGACGTGTTCGGGGGCATGCAAACGCCTTCCCGTTGAACTGAACGCCTTCCCGCTGCATGCACGCCATCAAATATAAGTAGGACCAGTGAAGATGCGCACACGTCCTCACTGGGTCGACGACACCTCTCTCTGGTCGCACGTGGGAGGGACTCGGCCATGTCGGTCGTCCTCGACGTCCTGCGCGAGCTCATCTGCGATCCGGCCGTGCCCATCGATCCAGACCGCCTCTACGCGGCGCGGCGAGCGCTGCACGATGATCCTTCCGTGCTCAAGACCTCCGACATCGAGCTGCTGGCCTCCGAGGCGCACGCTGCGTTCAATGCTTCCCTCCAGAAGCGTGAGGGCGGTGACGCCGATGAGGTGAAGCGCCTGACCGTCGCCACGCACGTACGTACCTTCTGCCTCTCCGTCATCTCAGCGAGCACCCCGGACGTGCGCGTGCTCAACGACCTCGAGTTGACGCAACGTGCACGGCACTGGTCGCGCGTCGGCCTGCAGTGGGTCATGTGCAACAACGCTCTCGAGGCCGAGGGCGCACTCGACGAAGCAGCGCGTCTCCTACGTGCAACTACCGAGCCGGAGAGCATCGAAGTCCTTGAGATCGAGCTGCAGCTTCTGGGCTTCCGCGCGCACCTTGGATGGAGCCGTGGCCAGATGCGGCAGGTCAAGCGCCACCTCGAGGACGCCCACGCTCTCGTGGAGCGGCGCGGTGGCTCGTGCTCGTTCCTTCTGGTCGGCCCGCGGCGCTATCTCGCCGAGCACGTTGCCTTCATCCTCGCTCATCGCGGTTTCGAGCTCCTCGATGACGGTAACAGCGGCGGACTCAGCAACCCGCTCGGCAGCCTCGGCAGCGGTGGGGGCGGTGGGGGCGCCGCCGCCGGCGGGTCGAGCGCTGTCGAGCGCACGACGCCCTTTGAGCGGCATGACCTCATCCGCCTGCTCGATCTCGGCCTCGCGCTGCTTGGCGATCTGGGCAGCGAGATCGACGACGTGCGCCGGCTGCGCGACTCGGCGCTCCGGCTGCGTGCGCTGCTGTGCATCCAGGAGAACGAGATCGACCTCGCTGCGCACGCGCTGCGCCAACACTCGGCGAGCAAGACTGACGCCTTTTCGCTGCTGAATACTCTTCTCCTCTTCCGCTGCAATCAGCCGGCCGAGGCACAGGCGCACGCTCTCGACTGGCTGCGCTCGAGTGAGCACATGCCCGGGGCGACCGCCACGACACTCATCGACCTCTTCGTCGCTAACGATGCGATTTCGGCAGCGCTCAGCGCGATCGGCGTACTCACGGAGCGGCTCGCGCAGCGCGGCGAGTGGGCCGCGGGCAGCGACGAGGGGTTGGAGTACGCCGAGCTGCAGGAGATCAAGTTTCGGCTGCTTACCGAACGAGCACCTGACTCGGCGGCAGCCGCCGAGCACCTCGAGACGATTCTCGACGGCCACTGCTCGGGCCGCCGACTGCTCGAAGAGGCAACCCTCTTCGCGCTCGCCTCGAAGCTCTGGGCCGCGGGTGTGAGCCACTACCAGATGGGCGACCTCTTCCGCACCACCTCAAGCTTCGAGGACGCCTACCGTTTTCTGGAGCACACGCGCGACCGGCGGCGGCAGCACCGCGTACAGGCGACGATCGCGCACTGCTACCTGCTGCAGGAGCGCACCGATCAGGCCATCGACCGCGCGTCCGTCGCAATGCGGCTCTACGGCGAGTGCACACCCGAGTCGGCTGACGATGTGCACGCGCGTGCCGTCGTCGGGGACGGCCTTAGCGTCGTTGGCAGCGAGAGCGGCGGAGACCTGCGTAGCCTCGCACTCATCGTCCTCGTCAAGGCGCGTCTCAAGCAAGGCGACACCACGGGCGCGCGCGCGCAAGTGGAGACACTGCTGCAGACCAAGCCCAAAGACACGCTGCTCCTCGCCTCTGTGTGCGAAGAGCTCGCCGCCCAAGGGACCAAGTTCCACGCGCCGTGCGTGCGGATCCTTGAGCACATCGTCCAACAGATTGTCGCGCTGCCCGCCGCAGCCGCGACGGGCGCAGGCACGGGCAGTGCACGATGCGGGGGCGGCGCGTCGTCGGCAGGTCGGAAGGCGGGCGGTGCCGGCAGCCGCGTCCTCCCCGCCAGCGCCGAGCCTGCCTCTTCCGTGGGCCCTGCATCAGTGGGGGGCGCCTCCTGCCTTCGCCCCGAGAGGCTCGCCGCCGCGGTGCGTGCGCTCGTCGAGATGCGGCTCAAGGCTGGCGCGAGCGAGGCGGCTGAGGCGCGCGCGGCCGCACGCCTCGGGCAGGATGGTGATGGCACCGAGCTGGTTGCCGGTGCGGCTGGCGCGGGCTTAGGCGCGGGCAGTGCAACCGATTGGGAGCGATTGCTCACGCTCCATCGCGCAGTGCTCGCCGACCTGCAGTGCATCGCGACGCGAGCTGGCCACGACGGCGCTGGCGTGTGTGATGATCCTTCGTACATCGAGTGGCTCTCTGACACCGCATGGAACCTCGCTGTCGCCCAGGCCTCCCTTCGCGACGCGACACACAACAACGCGCAAGGCGGTGATGGCGGTCGCGGTCACGGCGACGGCACCGCTGATGGCACGGTCGTCGTCGTCGGCAGCGGCAGCGGTGGCGAGGACGCGGGGCTGGCGCGCCGGTCGAAAGCGTCATTCGCACTGTGCGCCGAGCTCGCTGAGGCGTCGTGCGAGCTGACCAATGCGCTGCCATCCACCGAGGCCCGTCTGCATGCAATGATCCGTTGCCAAGCGGTCGTCTGTCGCTGCCGGCTGCGGCTGAGCGCTCTGTGCGCCGCGGAGCCGGAGGAGCATGAGAACCTCTCGCACGCTTCCTCTGCCATCGCCGCTGCCTTCCGCCTCCACCACCGGTGGAGCCAGGCTGCTGCCGTCGGTCTCGCTGCGAGCGAGGCTCATGCCGCCACGGCCACTGCCACGGCCACTGCCACCGCCACTGTCTACGCCTCGTCCGCCGCGAGCGCCGGCGATGGCTGCGTTGGCCCGGCGGCGGGTGGTGCAGCGCCGCCGCCCCCCACGGCACCACCGGCGGCGCCCGAGCTGGCAGCCGACCTCGTTCCAACACTCCAGCTCCTTAATTTCGAGGTTGCCTTGCTCCGTCGCGACCCGAGCGCCCGCGCGGTGCTCGAGCGCGTCGCTGCGCTCAAGAGCGTCTCGGCGGCACAGCTCGAGGGTCTCGCCGACGACTGCCTGCGCGCGCGCCAGCGAGAGCTCGGCGTGCTCGCACTCGAGAAGGCGCTCGCGCGGTTACAGGCGAGTGCTCGACTGATGGCTATTGATTGCTCGTGATGGCCACTGATGATCACTGGGTGCCAAATGTGTTCGAACGATTGCATGCAGATGGCCGAGCCGAAGCACTACGCGCAAATCGTGTACGTGCTCAAGCGGCTCATCAAGCTCGCCGAGCGGCGCGCGCTCGCATGGCCGTACCTCGAGGTTGCAAAGGAACTTCTTGAGGGCTTCTCAGACGCCAACTGCCCGATCAGCCCAGATGACCTCGGATGGCTACTAAGCGAGAGCTGGAACAAGGGTACAAGGCTAATTGAGTGCCTTATGGCCACTCTGAGTGCCTTATGGCCACTCTGAGTGCCTTTATGGGTGCCCCTCTGCGTTCCATATGAGTGCCATTCTGAGCGCCTCTTTTACTTTTTCATCGACCTCTTTCATCGACCTCTTTCATTTGACCACTTTCATCAGGCGTTGCATGCTTTCAGGAGGAACAGCTCGAGGAAGCCGAGCGTTGGATGGCGCTCGCCTTTAGCTTCTCGACCTTCTCGGCCGCGCTCGCCGGCAGCCGGGAGGAGCTCGATGAGCAGTACCAGGTGTGCCTCAAGCAGCTGCATCAGCACGGCGCGGGCAGCCGACGCAGCACCGAGTGGCAGGGCCGCATGGGGAAGCGCATCCTCGAGGCTGACAACGCGATGGCGCGCAAGCGCATCGCTTTCGGCTGAGGCTTCGATCAAGCAGTGCTTGCTCTCCCACATGATACGAGTGCGTGTAAGTGCGTGGCGCGGTCTCTCACACTCTCGGGTGACGGGTCGGGTCGACGCTCGGGGTAGAGACAGTGCACTTGGCACGCTGCTAAATCTCAGCGGGGGACGCGCTCGCGCGTCGCGTGCTCTGTGGCAGCACACCTCCTCGTTCGGCATCGCCGTCGGAACTCTCTCGAGGTCTCGTGACGGGCAACAGGGAAGCAACAGGGAGCACGCGACGGGGTAGCGACGGGGTTACGACGGGGTCAGCGTCCGGCCGCGTGACTTTTTGTTTTTCCGCACGCGGCTTACCGCAGTGCGGCTCCGCACACGCGGACCACGGCGCGGTTTGATTCCGCGCGGCGTTAGAGGAGCACTCAGGACACTCTCACAGCTCACACTCAAAGGGTCACTTTCGAAAGTCATCAGCCCGGCCCTGGAGAACTGGACGAGAGACCGTCGACGGCGGTCGGAGCGCAGCGGGTGCCGGCCGGTTTCGCGAGAACCTGAGGCGTGACCGTAGAGGCGTGGACAGATTCAGGAGGCGCGTCAAAGCCGCGCCCGAGCCCGCGAGCGCCGAGGCAGCGTGTGACTGTCCGGACGTGCTGATCCGATCGTGAACGGGTTGGGTCGGTTATGGTCGCTGCACGGCCGCTCGCGGCCGGGCGGCGGGCGGTGGGGAATTTGGATTACATAGGTGACCCGGGCGGTCTCCCGGTCCCGCGATTCGCGATTTGGGATTCTCGAGGCATTAGCATTACCGGTGCGGGGGGCGAGCGCCAACAAGATAGCGTGGGATTTGATTATTATTTTTTGATCATTTTTGTGAAACGACACCTCGAACTCCGAACGTTTTGCAAGGCGCCGGGACATGGGGGACAAAGATGTCGTCCTTGCCCATCTAGCCATCGAATGGCAGATGCGTCGAGTGTGGCCAGCTAGCATTTTTCTCCCGACCGACCGGATCGTGTTACACGAGTTCAGCTAGCAGAGGCGAGCTGCATCGATCAACTCAAGGCCTCGTCAGTTCGGCGCGTCGCTCAGGAAAGCGGCCGTCCGAAGCGTCGAGCGTGCGCGAACACACGGCCACAGCGTCCTGGCGGCATTCAAGGACTCATCGGCCAAGGGTGGAGAGGAGGAAGAGGAGGAGGAGGCATCCTTTTCGGACACTGTGGGTGGTGGAGGCGGCGGCGGCAGGGTAGCGGCTGGAGCGGGCTGCCTTAACCCACCGCCGCCCTCGCCTCCACCATCCCCGTCGCCACCCGCTCCACCGCCACCCTCGCCATCGCCGCCGCCTCCCTCGCGTAGATGCATCCGAGCCCGTCATCATAATACCGTCGTTACTCGACGCCGTCGTCGTCACGCGACGTCGGCGTCGAGTGACTCCTTTTGCGTTCCCTTCGGGGGGCGCGCCAACGGGCGCGTCTGCCGACAACTGGTGGTGGAGGTGAGGGCGGAGGAGATGGCGGTGGCGGGACCGGTGGTGACGGCAAAGGTGGCGGAGGCGTCGGAGGCGGCAGCGAGGGCGACGGCGGGTGACGGAGGCGGCGGGGCCGGCGGCGGCCGGCGGCGGCGGCGATGGCGGCAGTGGGCACGGAGGCGGAGGCGAAGGCGGCGGAGGCATGGGTGGAGGCAGAGAGGGAGGCAGTGGCGAGGGCGGTGAAGGAGGTGGAGGAACGCGAGGCGGCGGCGATGGAGGTGGCGGAGGCACAGGTGGCGGCGGCGACGGCGGCGGTGGCGTTGGCGGTGGAGGCGAAGGTGGAGGTGGGGCTGGAGGTGGAGGTGGAGGAGTGGGCGGAGGCGGCGAGGGCGGCGGAGGCGCCGCCGGCGGCGGAGAGGTTGGCGAAGGCGAGGATGGAGGCGGCGAGGGCGGTGGCGGTATGGGAGGTGGCGGCGAAGATGGCGCTGGCGCTGGCGCTGGTGGAGAGGGTGGCGGTGGGACTGGCGGTCGTGGAGAGGGCGGCGGCGAGTCGACGGAGGCGAGGGCGGCGGCGGTGTGGGCGGTGGCGGAGAGGGTGGGGGAGGCAGTGGCGAGGGCGGTGAATGAGGCGGAGGAACGTGAGGCGGCGGCGATGGAGGTGGCGGAGGCACAGGAGGCGGCGGCGATGGACGGATGGAGGCGGCGCCCAAGGTGTGGGGCTCGGTGGGGGAGGCGAGTCGGCGAGTGCGTGGCAGTAAGGGTGCAGGAGGGTGGCAGGATGAGGATCAGCAAAGCCAGCAAGGATCGAGTTCATCTGAAGATCTGAATGGTTCCCATGGTAGATTTGTAAGCGACCGCCCCCGAGTACAGCCGATTTTAGGTGCGGTGGTTTAAAACCAAAGCCGCGGCAAAGTAAGCTACCAAGGGCAAGGCGCGGCCTATATATAGGTGTTTAAAGAGAAAGGACGGAAGGAACGGGCGAGCCAATAAACACCCTCGACCGGCTTGTCAGATGTGACGGAGACATTGTAACAATCGATTGTAACACAGTTTGATGACGAGCTTATACTGTATCGAGGAACTTAACGTATGCGTAGATGGAACACGACAAGCGACGTAGCGACCGATTAAAAAAGGCCTGGTCGGACACAAACTATACCAAAGACGCGCGGCTCTCTCAGAGCCGACGCGAAGACGAAGTCGCAAGCAGCGACGTGCCGTCTCCCCGCATCTCTCATTCACGTGAATGCTACCGGGTAACTCGTTCACACACGAAGGTCCCCGGCCTTACATCAGATGATACCGGCTCACCTCAGTACACTCACACTCAGAGAGTCAGAGTCTGGTGCCCATCATCCCTTCTTCGCCTCTGACCGTTACTCACCCTGTGAGTGACGGTATAGTGCCTGCCCTTGCCCGCGAAAACTAAGGTCAACGTTGCTTCTCGCAATCATGACAAAAGGGGAAAAGTCGACTGCGTGGTGGTGCATGAAGTGGAGCTCGATGGCGCCGCTTCCTGAGGCCGCTGCTACGCGTGTAGATGCGCCTCAGCACGAGCGCTACGTCTGTGTATAGCTGCTCAACGTTCAACGAGCCGATCGTAACATGTAGCAGTGCACCACCGACTTTGTGCTCTTGCATGGCACGGCCACGAAAGGCGTGAAACATTTTCACAATTCGTTTTTCGGCCCCTTTCTCGGCGGCCGCGGCCTTTTCTCTGTTCTCTATACAGTCAGCGAGCTCCGTCATCTGAAGTGTTTGTGTTTGGCTCGCTGTTTTCCTTTAACTGAACCACCTGATACTGTACTCGGGTCCGGCTTGGTTGTACAAACCTTCCGTGGGATTCAGACCAGATGAATTTGATCCTTCGTTCCGCTGTGCGCTCCTGCCACCCTCCTCCAAAGTGCCCGACGTCTGCCGCGCACTCGCCTCCCCCAGCCACCGACCTCGCCGCCTCCATCCTAGCCTCCATCGCCGCCGCCTCCAGTGCCTCCGCCACCTCCGTCGTCGCCGCCTCCTGTGCCTCCGCCACCTCCATCGCCGCCGCCTCACGTTCCTCCGCCTCCTTCACCGCCCTCGCCACTGCCTCCCTCTCTGCCTCCACCCATGCCTCCGCCGCCTTCGCCTCCGCCTCCGTGCCCACCGCCACCCTCGCCGCCGCCGGCGGCCCCGCCGCCTCCGTCACCCGCAGCCGCCCTCGCTGCCGCCTCCGACGCCTCCGCCACCTTTGCCGTCACCACCGGTCCCGCCACCGCCATCTCCTCCGCCCTCACCTCCACCACCAGTTGTCGGCAGACGCGCCCGTTGGCGCGCCCCCCGAAGGGAACGCAAAAGGAGAGTCACTCGACGCCGACGTCGCGTGACGACGACGGCGTCGAGTAACGACGGTGTTGTGATGGCCACATCGACCACGCGTACCATCGCACCTTCGTGGTATTTCGCCGAGAGAATTAGGCGTGTTCTTTGCCCATTGTTTCCAGTTCTCGACCACTTCCTGCGGGAAGTGGGAAGGCATGTGTCCCAAAACACCCTTCGAGGACTTTGTGCCGTCGGTACCGCTCCTCCCAAGAACAGCAACCAGAACATCGGCCGTGTTGAATGCTTTCCTGCCAGACGCTGCACGCTTCCTCGCCGCCTTTATCCGAGCCGTTGCGCCTTCGAATTCCTCCTGCTCCTCGTCGTCGCTACTGTCGCGCATGGATGGATAGGAACACTTTGCATGGCGGCATGACAACCAAACTAGGGACAAATGTACGTGTGAATTCACAGCTATCGATGTGTGGCTGTACGT
>Ga0210239_100517_pt1 | contig 34141 bp, 33 predicted proteins | sample ChrtobMetP5a_0mM_FD_155451 | JGI IMG/M metagenome (GOLD analysis project Ga0210239, IMG submission 155451) | Chrysochromulina tobin associated microbial communities from unialgal haptophyte culture, Seattle, Washington, United States - P5a_0mM | ecosystem: Host-associated > Algae > Haptophytes >... | reverse complement strand
CTCACCTGGTCGGCGCGGGGAGCCGCGAGCGTGTGCACGATGAGCTCTGGAACAACCCCATTGGCTGGCAGCCCGTCCTCAAGGGCGCTTTCAACCCGGCCAGCGCGCTCGTGGAGAGCGCCCCCGAGCTGCCAAAGCGAGCTCCCATGAAGCGGCAGCGGTTTGACCCATCCGATCCGTGCGCCAGCTCGGGAGAGCGCGCCGTCTTGATGGGCACCACCCACGGCTTGAGCGCCAATGGGTTTGCGGCGGTCGCACGGTGCTGCAGTTGGCCCGACGCGGCCGACAGAGCCGAAGCGCTGTCGTACGTCATGTGTCGCCTGGTGGCGGTGGGCGCTGCAGTGCACTCGTTGCGCGGCCGCAAGCTTCAGAGCGAAGTGTAGTGCTGCGGTTAGGGTGTACCATGGGCGTGGTGCAGTCTAAGTGAGGAACCTTGTGTGAAAGTGAATGTGTGCCTGAGTGTGACACCCCCAGTGGTGGCAGCGAGCGTGTATCACCGTTTTCACCGAAACAAAACGAGGCACGTTGTTGATCAATATGCAACGTCGTGAATCGATCACGTCCGCGCACGGCAGGAGCAAACGGCTGAATACCGCACAAACCTCAATGATTGTACCTCACAACGGCCCTTCCTTTGAATTGCACCCAGCCTTGCCACGCGCCCGGGCCACGCCACGAGGAAGAGCGCCACAGCCACAAAGCCGCTTGCGAGGTCAGCGCGAGAAGGTTGCTCCAAGGGTAAAGGCCCAGCTTTGGCCTTGTCTTTCTTGTCGCCGCAGCAGACGAGCCGCCTCTGCCGCCATCCGCCCTTGGCTGCCTCGCTTTCTTTGCACTCGCCCTCGCCTTCAACCTCGTGTCCCGCCCCGCGCGCCGGCGCTGAGCACTGGCAAAAGTAGTCGCGGGCGGCGGCGGTGCGCGGGCTACGCTTGCGGCTACGCTTGAGGCAGGCTCGCTCGGTTCGCCGCCATAGCCAAGCTGACACTTCCTTGTGGCATACTCCGACGCGATGGTGCTCATGTGGCAACCGGCGCCACCGCAACCGCCTCCTCCACCGCCTCCGACACCACCGCCTCCGACACCACCGCCACCGCCAGCGCCGGCGCCGAAGCCGCGCCAGCTCGCGAGTTGGCGAGGCGCAACGCGAGAGGCGTGAGCTTGGCGCCATTGCCGCTGCCGAGCCGGCCGGCCACGTCGAGTGCGGCCTTCGGTGGGGTGACGAGGAGACGTTCCCGCCGTTCGGTCCTGCTGCCCTCCTTCGGCTCCTCACCACCGCCTTCACAGGATGCGCCGGCGCAGGCGCCGCCGACGGCCGAGTGAGCCTGTGAAGGCGGCATCCTGTGAAGGCCTTCACAGCCGTTGGCGCCTACGATCTGGGACACGTGTCTCGCCCAGCGACGTGAGCGTGGCCGAGGTTCGCATTGTCAGCTCTGCCATGCGCCGCTCGTTCTGGCGCTTCCAACTGCGCAGCTCGTTCATCAGCTCGTGCATCTGCTCGCGCTCCTGCTCGCGCGCGCCTGCGCCTTGCGATGCCTGCAGCTGTTCGGGCGCGTCCGCACGAGATTCGTGAACCATACGCAAGATCACGTGGAGCGAGCCGTGGAGCTCACCATGGCGCTCGCCGTGGCGCACGCCGTACAATGAGCCTTGTAGAGGATCGCCTTTAGGTACGAGCGCCATGTCTGATGCGCCGCCGCACACAGCCGCCGCTGCGCTGTTGGGGGGAGTGGCGGCGGCGGCGGTGGCGCGAGGCAGCTCTCGGGACGCTGCGACGGCGTGCGCTGAGGTGGCCATGGCCTGCGCAGCCGCCGTCATGGCGGCGACGGCTGCCGAGAGGCTATCCGCACTCGTCTGCGCTGCGGGCGCTTGCGACTTACGCGGAGGAGGCTGCTGCAGCAGCGCTGCAGCCAGCTGGGGGGTAGCTGCAGCAGCGGGCAGCATCGAACCCACATCGGACGACGAGAAGCCTCAGCTGGCCACCCGCGGCGCCGTCGCGGGCGCCGCCACGAAGCCGACGCGGCTCACGCTCAACATGTCGCTCAACGCCATCCGCTGAGACCGGTAGTGACATACTCGAAGGTGGCGGCATCGCCGACGGCGGTGGCATTGCCGGTGGTGGCGGCGGTGGCGGCGAGGATGCCCAACGAAACGATGCCGCTGTGTGGGAGCGCGATAGCGGCGAGCGCGGCACGTCCTCGTGCTGCGAAGGCGGCGCGTGCGATGGAGGGCGAGCGTTCAACGGCGACGCCTTGCGCTCCGCGTTGAGCATCGCTAGTTGCTCCTTCGCAATGGCGCGTAGCTCATTCGCCAGGGCGTCGAATTCGTGAGGCAAGGCATCGTCTCGTGGGCAGCGAGCCGAAGCTGTGCGTTCTCTCGCCCCTTCCGAGCTGACCACTTCCTTCCCAGCCGACATAGGCAGCGCGGCCATGCTCACGACGGCGTCCGCGAGGATGGCGGGAGTTTCGTCAGCGCCTACGATAGCAGGGCAAAGGACCAGCTGCGGCAGCCGTCGCCCGATCGCGATGAGTAACGTCTGCACGCGCGATCGGACATTCGGCTCCGGGTGGCCAAAGAGCTGCGGCACCACGCCGCTCCAGCCGAGCGCCGGCGTCGCCGCCATCCCAGCCGCAAAGTCAGATTGCAGATCGGTTGCATGGCGCAGCAGCAGTCACTGCAGATCGGTTGCATGGCGCAGCAGCAGTCACAGCGGCACCGCCACACTCGTGTGCGCGGCCGCCTGGGTCTCATTCAGGCGGAGATAGGCGAAAAAGGCACGTACCGCCGTGCGCAGCGGAGCGAGCAGCGGAGCGAGCAGCCACTCGCGCACCGCCCGCCACAAGGCGAGTAGCCGCCCACCCGCCTCCGTGAGCGGGAGAGGGGCGCACCCATCATCCCAACCGGCCTCGCCCAACTCACCCGCGTGGCATAGCATGCACTCACTTGGCCCGCTACGTAGCTCGCTTGGGCAGGCTCGGCGGCCATGGCGGCGGCGGGAGTGTCCAGCAGCGCACGCAGCTCGTCCAACGACTCCTCGAGCCGCATACCGTCCAGCCAAGGCGCTGCTAGACGCACTGAGCTCGTGTATGCGCGGCGCGGTCGCGGCGCTGTCGCGCTGCAGCACCAGCGTCTACGGCTTCTGCCTGTCCTGCTGCGAGCGCAGCGCGGCGGCATGCAACGGCCCGACCTTGCGCTTGTCGTAGCCGGCAAGCCCGTCGGTGACTTGCATGTCGAGTAGCGCGTCCATGAGCACGTACAGCGTGCCCTCGACATCGCGTAGACACGATTGCATGTTGCGCAGCAGTCCCTCTTGCACGTCGAGTCGACCCGTCGAGGGCGTGCGCACGCAGTAGCTTGCTTCGCCCGTGGCCAGGCTCAACGAGCCGAAGCTGCGCGTGCCGTGCGACCGAAGCGGGCTGACGTGTCGCGAGGGCGGTCGAAAGGAGGCGCGGGCGCAGCCGTGCACGCACCATGCGTACACTGCTCCCCTCACCACGCGCTGATTGTTGGCGGCTGCGCCTCTCAATCGCCGCACACGCGCTGATTGTTGGCGAAGAAGAGGCGCACCGCATGAGGAGGCGGCGGCAGCGCGAGGGAGCCGTCCGCAGTGTGAACACCGCCCCAGTGTCGTCCTTTGTCCCGGCTCCCCCCGGTGTTTGAGACCCGGTATCCTTGGGTGTCCTCCCACCACGCGCGGCAAACTTGACAAAAATTGATGAGTTCCTTTTTCACGCAATTCCGGCGCGTCACACCCGAAGCCGTTGGCCGAGATGAGATGCGTATAGCCTCGCGTGTGCACACGCAATGCACGCGCACACAGCACACGCACGCAAGGCACAACGCACACGCACAGCACAGTACAAGCCTCTCTTTACAAGAGTTGCGCCAGTCTGTGAGCACACACCGCTACGCGCAAAGCACAACTAACACGCACAGCACAGTACAAGCCTCTCTTTACAAGAGTTGCGCCAGTCTGTGAGCACACACCGCCACGCGTAAGGCACAACGCACGCGCACAGTACAGTACAAGCCTCTCTTTACAAGAGTTGCGCCAGTCTGTGAGCACACACCGCTACGCGCTCTCCATGGCGCTCTCCTACTCGCCACCTCCTTCTCCGTCCCCTTCACCACCCTGGCCATCGCCTCCCTCATCAGATGATGCTCGACTCGTCCGTCGAGATGGCGCAAGCTGCAACACGTGCGCAAGCTGCACCAGTTGAGCGCAAACTGCCGTCTAACCGTCGACGAAGAGCTCAACGCTGCTCTCCCACTGTGTGCGCTCCCCACTGCGCTCCCCACTGCACGTCTCGCGCTCTCGGGCCATGTAGCAGACCCTCTGTGGGGGCCGAACGCGCGCCAGAGAGCGTGCCAGAGAGACACAGAGGCAGAGAATGCTCGGTGGCGTACAAAAGGGCCGACCGATGCATGCCAGTGCTCACCATGGCGTTAGTGCTCACCACAGCGACGTTAGTGCTCACCACGGCGCCCGCACCTCTTCGCAGGCACTCCATTCAGTCCATTCGGTGCTGCTCTGTGAAGCGACAGGTCTACGAGTACATGCACACCATGACCAAGTACGACTACCTGTGGAAGGACAACAAGAAGGCGGCGTACAATGCCTTCATGAGCAAAGACCCGTCGCTCGAGGACTTCGAGGCTGAGCTGAAGAAGTACGATCTCGTCGAGCACGAGATCATGCGCATCCCGCAGAAGCACAACATCGGTGCGATCGTGCTCGAGACCCTTGCGCTCAAGACGGCGCTCTCCACCGAGGCCAAGACGTGGAAGAAGCAGTACGCGCAGAACCTGCACGGCCAGGCGCGCACGGAGCTCGCCACCATCACCGAGTGGATCGAGAAGCACACACGCTACCTCAAACGCGAGCTCAATGACCTCGACGACGTGCGCGTCGCCGTGGGCTACCTCGCGGCCATCCGTGAGAAGGAGACGATGCTCGACTGGGAGTTCGGCCCCATCCTCGAGAAGTACAGCCTGCTCACCAAGTACAACGTCGACATCCCGAAGGAGGAGACCGACCAGGTGGACGACCTCGAGTACGCGTGGCGCAGGCTCAAGACGGTGGCCAACGGCGTCAACGAGCATCTCGGCGCTTACCAGATGCAATACAAGAAGACCCCCGTGCGCAACGTGCGCATGTTCGTCGTCGACGTGGCCCAATTCCGCTCCGACTTCGAGGCCAACGGGCCGGGCATGCCGCCTCTCGAGGCCAACGAGCGCCTGCGCAAGTTCCAACGGCTCTACGAGGAGCGCGGGCGCAAGTTCGAGGCGTACTCGGCAGGTGAAGCCCTGTTCGGCCTGCCGCTCACGACTTACCCGGAGCTCGAGAAGACCAAGGAGGAGCTCGGGCTGCTCTCGAAGCTGTACGACCTCTTCACGACCATGCTCGACACGATCACAGGCTACAACGACATGCACTGGGCCGATGTGTGCGGATTCACCATTGGGCCCAAGGACCCCGAGTCGAACATCTTGATCATGGTCAAGAAGCTCGAGGTCTTCCAGCTGGGCATCAAGAAGATGCCCAAGGAGCTGCGCGGCTGGGACGCTTACCTTGAGCTCAAGAAGATGGTTGACGAGTTCCTCGAGACGCTGCCGCTCGTCGAGCAGCTTGCCAACCCGTCGCTGCGCGAGCGCCACTGGAAGGCCCTGGAGACCCTCACGGGCAAGAAGCTGGAGGTGACGTTGGAGTCGTTCATGCTCAAGGACCTGCTCGACGCGGGGATCCTGCAGGTGTCCGAGGACGTCGAGGAGATCGCGGGCTCGGCTGTCAAGGAGCTCGCCATCGAAGGCAAGCTCGACGCCATTGCCGACGACTGGGCGGTGCGCGCGCTCACCTTCGCGCCCTTCAAGACGCGCGGGAACATCATCCTCAACACGGGCGCGACCGCTGAGTTGATGGAAGGCCTCGAGGAGGCGCAGATGGGCCTTGGCTCGATGCTCGCCTCGCGCTTTGTGATCCCCTTCAAGGAGAAGGCCACGTTGTGGGTCGAGCAGCTCTCGACTATTGGCGAGACGCTCGAGCAGTGGGTCGCGGTGCAGGCCATGTGGAACTACCTCGAGGCCGTCTTCACCTCGGGCGACATCTCCAAGCAGCTGCCGCAGGAGTCGAAGCGCTTCCAGGGCATCGACAAAAACTGGGTCAAGATCATGTCCAAGGGCAACGAGGTGCCCAACCTCGTCAACTACATTGTGGGCAACGACACGCTCCAGCAGCTGCTGCCGCACATGTTCGAGCAGCTCGAGCTCTGCCAAAAGGCCCTCTCCGGCTACCTCGACCAGAAGCGTGCCGCCTTCCCGCGCTTCTTCTTCGTGGCCGATGCGACGCTGCTCGAGGTGCTCTCGCAAGGCTCCAACCCGCAGGCCATCCAGCCGCTCGAGGTGCTCTCGCAAGGCTCCAACCCGCAGGCCATCCAGCCGCTCGAGGTGCTCTCGCAAGGCTCCAACCCGCAGGCCATCCAGCCGCACCTGCAGTCGTGCTTCGACTCGGTCGTGTACGCCGAGATCAACAAGAAGGACAAAGCGAAAGTCGAGGCGCTCTTCTCCGGCGAGGGCCAGTCAATCAAGCTGACGCAGATCGTCAACGCCGAGGGCAACATCGAGGACTGGCTGGGCAAGCTGCTCCGCGAGATGCAGGTCACGGTCAGCCGCATCATCTGCTACGCGGCGGCCGACTCCGAGCACATGAGCACACGTACCAGTGCCGCAAGTTCCCCGCGCGCATCTCGGCCACGGTCATCGACTGGTTCCACCCGTGGCCGAGCGAGGCGCTCATCTCGGTAGCGATGCGCTTACTCGGGGACGCCGACACCTCGATCTCGGAGCTCAAGGAGAATGTGGCGCACCACATGAGCTTCGTGCACCAGTCCGTCGAGGAGTGCTGCAACGCCTTCATGGCGGCGCGCGGCGCAACGTGTACACGACGCCCGAGCTACCTCGGTCTCATCCAGCTCTACCAGACCATGTACAAGAACTCGTGCGAGAAGGTGGATGCGATGAAGGTGCGCCTCCAGAGGGGCCTGTCAAGCTGCGCGGTGCCTCGACGCAGGTGGCCGAGATGCAGATCGTGCTCAAGGAGGAGTCGGCGATCGTGGAGCAGAAGAAGGCGGACACAGACGTGCTCCTCGTGCAGGTGGGCCAGGAGTTGACCGTCGCGTACACTGGGCCCTTCAACTCCGATTTCGGGTACAAGCTGTGGGAAGCGACGTGGGTGCCCGACTTAAAGGCCTGGCAGCTCCCGTCCGCCGGGGTGCTCGACCCCCTCAAGCTGCTCTCCGATGTCGCCACGCAAGACATCGGATGTCTGAGGGTCTGCCGTTGACTCGGCTAATCAGACCCGCTAATCATCGACCCGCAGCTGCAGGGCATCAGCTGGATCCGCGGGCGCGAGACGTCACGATGTCACCTTGTCAGTTTGGGATTTGGGTGGACAGATCGCCTATGCCGCCGCGCAGCAGCCTCACATTGTGCCTGGATCTCTCTACATCTTGGCGGTGTCAGCGCCGCGCGCCTCTGTGACTTGTGATGGATGCTCGCTTCTGACGGCCACTGATGGCCACTGAGTGGTTCTAAGCGCCTCGATAATTTGTGGTGGATGCTCGCGTTTGACTGCTGGTGGTGGCCTTTGAAGGTCATTGAGTGCCACTGAGTGCTTCTGATTGCCTGTGAGTGCTTCTAGTGGCAGGACGCTCACTACCCTGACGTCCTCGGCCGGTGGCAACGCACCCGGTGCCGTCGTGCTCCCGGTGCTCACGCAGTGCGATAAGCTCCTACCGAAGGCGGTCTCGCCACTGGAGGTGCACAAATTGGAGCGCGTTGTCGAGGAGCAGGAGTCGTGCTGATTGCCTCCCTGATTGCATGTAGGCAGGGGTCGTCGGTGCGCCGTGCCATCTACTGGCATCAGGTGATGGCGACTGTTGGTAGACTGATGGTGGCTGATGGCTATGCGTGCCTATGTTTGGCCTGTCGTCGCGGGTACGACATGCCACCGTACCCTGATTCCAATTGACTGCGTTGCATACAGGTGCGCCAGCAAGCGGGCGCCTTGCGGTAACGCATACGGCCTCGCGTCGCGTGCGTTTCTTCAGTGGCGGGCGGTAAAAAGACCTCATCAGCTCGAGGAGATTTGCTCGCCGTCCCCCTGCCACTGATGGACGAGATTCGCTCGACTACGGCGCGCCACGTGGCCGAGTTCTTGACGCGCCACGTAGTCGAGTTCTTGTCGGCGCCATGGCGGGTGGTGGCACGAACGGTCTCCATGGGCCAACGCCGGCTGTCTGCAAGGCACGCGCCCGGCCGTACATGACCTGCGTGCTCCCTGATGGCCATGATTGCTCAATCTGGCTACACTGAGTGCCACTGTGTGCCGCGGAGTGACACTGATTGCTTTCAAGGACCGGAGGCTCTCCAATGCTGGCTCACGACCGTGGCGCCGCCGCTGTGCGTCCCTCTGGACTCGCGGGTGCTCGCAGGTGCTCGCGGACGTACTGCAGCTGCTGATTAATCAGGGTGAGTCTGTACGCGAGCTGCGGACTCATCCCAGCTACTCAATCCGCTCGTTGACCATCGTGTAAGCCATGGTTGCTACTGATGACTGTTGATTGCAATGGATCGGCACTGATCATTGCCACCGTTGCATGCAGGCGAGCGGCGAGTGGGCGATCCCGCGCGTACGAGCACACGGGCGAGCAGTCCGAGGAGTCGCCGGGCGTTCGGTTGCTTCTGCACGCGACCGCGTTGCTCGTTGGCTCGGGGGAGTTACTGATGCCCATGCAGTGGGAGGATGTGGGGCTCCATGCGAACGACTACGGCGATGTGCGCTTCAGAGTGATCGAGATTCATTGCAACTGATGGATGGCACTCATTGCGTCCTAATGAGAACCCCCTCCCTTGATTGGCACTGATGGCGCGTCCCCGCCCGGCACGGCGCGCGCAGGTGAGACTCGTATAGCACCGCCCGGGACGACGCTTCTGCTGATTGAGCTTGAGAGCACTGAGGCCGTGGCCCACATGTACAGCCATGCGGTGAGAGCACCAGCGTGGACTTGGGCTTGAGGAACCCCGAGTCGCTTGGTGTGAACGAGGCTGACACGCCCTGGCGCGCCGCCGTCGCACGTGACGGCGGCTCCCTTGCACACGCTTGCATGCACGCTGCGCGCGCGCGCGGGCCGGCGGAGGCCATCGAGGAGTTGCGTGAGCTGCTCACGCAGGTGGCCTCGAAGCCGCTGACGAAACCTCAGAGTGCCACTGATGAAACCTCGGAGACCTCTGATGAAACCTCGGAGTGCCTCAGACAACACCTCGGACTTCCTCCCTCCTCAGGTGCGCGCCCGTGCCGGCCAGCTGCTGAGCGGCTTGCCCGGATTGCATGCCGAGGCGAGCGTGCTCGTCGTCGGTTACGACAGGCTCCGTCCTGCTGACACTGTTTCGTCGCGCCTGTGTGCTCGCCTTGTCACGTACAGCGGTGGCGCTAGCCGGCGGCCGCCGGCTCACGACAGCGCTACTTGGGCGAGCCGTTGTGGCGCCGCCATCGCCACCGTCCGCCTTTCCGCCTTCTCCACCGCCATCTCCACCGCCATCTCCGCCACCTTCGCCACTGAAATTGCTTCCTCCGAAGGTACGCGCCTTTGACAATTCTCCTTCTTTTGTCGTTCGATTCTCGCCCACGAGCAGGTGAGTGTGGGGTGCGCTGCCGAGCATAGGGTCCCTATACTCCAGCTCCCCACACGTGCGCACCGCTGGGTCCTATGCTCGGAGAGAGCATTCGACCCGACGGTGTGCGGAGTTGGGATCCGCCTGCTCACAATGATTGACATTCAATTCTATTATGGACTCTTATGGGCGCATTGATGAGGGTGTGTGCGGAGTTGGGATCCGCCTGCTCACAATGATTGACATTCAATTCTATTATGGACTCTTATGGGCGCATTCACGAGGGTACTGCGCCTTCGCAGGCCTCCACATCCCTGCTCAAGCTCTCGCAGTGCGGCATCAGCCTCGAGAAGCGGTTTGCCTTCTACGACCAGATCCACACGACGGTCATGGACATCCAGCACACGCTCACCGCGCGCGCGGCCCTCACCCTCGGAAAGGACATGGTGTTCCGTGAGCTCGCGCAGGGCGCTTACCGGATGCGCGGCATCGGCATCGGGCAGGGCGTCACCATGTTCGTGATCCCCGAGGTTCTCCATCGTGCTCCCCCCCCTCCCTCTTTTCTCTGTTCGTCTCTTTCTGTCTCATCCTCTCACTGCCTGTGTCTTGCTCGCAAGCCTCTTCGCTCCACTGCCTCCACTGCCTGGCGTGTCCCACCCCTGTCTCCTCTTCCCTACAGTAGGCCACAGTCATTTTACGCACTGCATCACCATGAACGGTACCACCACATGAACAGCGCCGTCGAGCTCGTGATGCTCACGCTCTCGCTGTGCGCGGGTCCAGAGACGGGCGGCACGGTGCTCACGATCGGCGGCGCTTTCCCGAACTGCCGCTGCCTGCCCCCGCCGCCGCCTTGGCCGCTCCCTTTGCCTTGTGCCGCGCGACTTGCAGGGCCGCTTGTTGCGGAGTCACGAAGGTACCAAGGTATAGAACGATGTCAAGCACCTGGACCGTCGCTTTGTACTTGCCGCGATGGCGAGAAACGCAGCTGAAGCCCGTCTCATTGCCCGCAGGTTCGAGTACGAGGCCCTCGCGCTTCGCGGCCTCCATAGCCTGCTCGGCGGTAAGGTCGACCCTCGCCTCGTGCCCCGCCGCCGCCGCCTTGGCCGCTCCCTTTGCCTTGTGCCGCGCGACTTGCAGGGCCGCTTGTTGCGGAGTCACGAAGGTACCAAGGCTTAGACCTTTCCCTAGCAGCTGGACCTTCGCTTGGTACTTGTTTCGTATGGTGTACACGCAGCTGAAGCCCGTCTCATTGCCCGCAGGTTCGAGTTCGAGGCCCTCGCGCTTCGCGGCCTCCATAGCCTGCTCGGCGGTAAGGTCGACCCTCGCCTCGTCCCCCGCCGCCGCCGCCTTGGCCGCTCCCTTTGCCTTGTGCCGCGCGACTTGCAGGGCCGCTTGTTGCGGAGTCACGAAGGTACCAAGGCTTAGAACGATGTCAAGCACCTGGATCCTCGCTTGGTACTTGCCGTAATTGCAAAAAACGCAGCTGAAGCCCGTCTCATTGCCCGCAGGTTCAAGTTCGAGGCCTTCGAGCGCCGCGGCCTCCATAGCCTCATCGGCGGTAAGGTCGACTTCCAGCCTACCCACGCATGTTGCGTCGCGTGCCGCCGCCTTTCGCGCCTTCGTTGCCGCCTGCGCCTCGCGGGCTGCGTCGCGTGCTGCTATCTTGGCCTCGTCGCGTGCTGCCTCGCGTGCTGCTATCCTGGCCTCGTCTTCCTCGCGTGCTGCCTCGTGTGCTGCCTCGCGTGCTGCCTCGCGTGCCGCCTTATTCGCCTCGTGCGCCTCGCGTGCTGCCTCGCGTGCTTCCTCGCGTGCCGCCGCAGAGCCAAAGCGCTTGCGCGCTGCGTGTGCGTAGCGCTCGACAACCATCGTCTGCTCCCGCACCAGGTTGCCCTCGCTCGGCAGCTGACCGCCCTGGCCAAACCACCAGAACGCGTGACTGGTGACCATTGACGCGCGAGACGCCCACTGCGATGCCCAGGTCGGCGGCATCATTGCGTCCAGCGAGACTCCGCTCTCCTCAAAGACTGGCTTCAGCTGCAGGTAGCAAAAGGCCATTTGCGGGCGCGGCTTGTCCAACAACAACCAGCGCACCAGCTCCATCACCGCGGCGTTCGGACGCGCGGTCGATGTGCTCTGCATGCCCAGCAGGAAGCGCTCCTCCTTGCACATCTTCGCGGCCAGCTGCGCGTCGCCGGCCGCGTCGGGTGGCACGAGCGCGAGGGCGGTTGGGCGTCGCCGTCGCGCCACGTCCAGCCACTTCCGAAACGTCTCCGGTTGAGTGGCGTCTAACCACGCGATCGGCACCTCGGAGGCGAAGAGCTTCTCGGCGTCTCTCATCCATTCGACGAGGGTCTCTTGCGGGACCTGGAGGACGCAGGCTGCCGCAAGCGCTGCCCCGCCCGACCTCGCCTTGGGACAGTCTTTGAGGACCGTCTCTTGGCAGAAAATAAGGACCTCCAGGCCATATGGCGTCATGTCCTTCTGGATCATCAAGCAGACCTCGCGGATTCTGCGATCAGGGTTGGCGTCGCCACAAGGGGTGGAGATCAGCCCAACGGCCTCATCATCGCTCTCGATCGTGATTGCCGCTTCCCAGCTCGAACCCGCCGTCATCTTTTTGCTGCTGCTGCTGAGCGCCACCGCCGACCCGCCCTCGACACCGCCGTCATGCGACGGTGTCGAGGGCAGTTTTGCGTCCCCTGGTGGGGGCGACGCGCCATTCGGCGCGTCGGTGTCCAGGTCGACGACGTCGTCGCAGAGGGCGAGCGGCCCACCTGTTGGGGCGAGCGGCGGCGCAACGGCAGCGCCGGCCACGCCGCCGAGCGCGGCGGCGCACGGCACGCCAAAAGGCAAGGCGATGGCGGAGGAGGATACGTCGGCCTCGGCGGCGAGACCTGAGGACGAGCGGGCGAGACGTGCGGTCAATTGGGCTTGCAACGGTCAGCAGAAGCAGGTGCAGCAGGAGCAGCATGTGCACGAGAGCATGCGCTGTGCTCGACACGGTCGTTACGCGACTGTGTCGAGCACATATTTGCGTCCCCCCGAGGGGGTCGCGCGTCTAGGGCGACGTGGTGCCGATCTGCGCGCTGCCGCTCTCGACGCCGCCGCCTTCGACGCCGCCGCCCTTGACCTCGACACCCGATGGACGGCGCCGGCCTCGGCCGGTGTGGCGCGCCGAACCTCGCCGCCAACGAAAGCACGCGGTCGCGCTCAGTGCGGCGGTTACGGAGCGGACCCTGGAGCTCCAACGGGAGCATGCGGCCGCGCTCACGGCGGTGCGCGCCGAAGCCAACCAGCGCAGCGCCCTCGATGGGCCACACGCTCGAACGAGCGGCGAGCGCACACAAGGAGGCGCTGTCTCGGGCGCTGTCTGCCGCCGCCGCGAAGCACGCGAACGAGATGCGCGAGGTGGCAGCGCGCGCGGCGGCGGACCAGGAGCATGCGCTTCAGGCTGAGCGCGCGCGGCTCGTCAAGCAGCATCACGCGCGGCTGTGGAAGCGGCCGTTGGCGCGGCCGTCCATGCCGCGGAGGCGCGCCACGCACGCGAGCGCGAGGAGGCCGTTCTCGCGGCACAACAAGCCACAGCTGTCCTGGGCAGAGGCCAGCTTGGCGCAGCTCTCCTCGAGATCGCAGCTCGCCGAGTACTCGGCTGCCCAGACGCAGCTCACCGAGCAGCTCGAGGTGCATCGAGATCGCAGGCGGAGCAGCTGCGCATGGAGCACGCCCAAGCGGGCGCCAAGTGCACCGTCCTCGACGCTGAGCTTCGTCATGTGAGCGAGGGCGCCGAGCGGCTCCGTCGCGCGCTCACCGTCGCTGCCGAAGCCCTCGCGAATGAGCGCAAGAGGAGCGAGGAAACGTTGGGCGCGCTGCAGGCGGCGGGCGAGGCGGCGGCGCGCTCGCGCGAGGAGGCGGAGCGCTGTCGCGAGCACGCGAGCGCGAGCCGCGACGAGTGGCAGCGCTCGCTTTCGGAGCTCGAGGTTCATCAATTGGAGCTCGAGCGCATGCAGCGGGCGGCACAGGAGCAGCAGCAGCAGCTGATGCAGCAGCAGCTCGAGATCGAGGCGCACCGCCGAGCAGGTGCGCGAATGATGGAGATGATGAGTCCTGATGAGCCCTGATGAGCCCTGATGAGCCCTGATGAGCCCTGATGAGCGCAGGTGCTCGGATGGAGGAGGTAGCCGAGCGCAGTGCACACGAGGCCGAGGCGGCACGGGCAGAGGCCGAGGCGGCACGGGCAGAGGCCGAGGCGGCACGAGCCGTGTTGACGAACCTCGAGCTCGACTTGTTGACGAACCTCGAGCTCATTCTGTTGACGAACCTCGAGCTCCCGTTGGCTGCGCTGCGCCCCCGTCGCCGCGCGCGCTGTCTCGGGCACTATCTCGAGCGCTGTCTCGGCGTCCTCGAGCCTCGCGCGCTGTCTCGGCTATGCTCCACGTCAGCAAGCTCCCGACGCGCCGTGGTGAGCGCCTCGCGGCTCACGCTCAGCTGCTCTCGCGCCACAGCGACCTCGCTCGTGAGCTCACGGGCGCTGTCTCAGGCGCGCTCGAAGGCGCGGCGTGAAGCCGAGGAGGAAGTCACACGACGGCTAGAGGTTCGTCACAACCAGGCGGTCGAGCTCCAGGTCGCTGAGTTACAAGGGCAGCTCAAGGCCGCTCGCGAGCGCCAGGCGGTCCTCCAAGAGCGCGTCGTGAAGTTGGAGACGGACACGCGCCGCTCGTCGCGTGGCTCGCCGCAGGTGCGATCTCCCTTGCTTGTCCTTGATGGTCCTTGATGGTCCTTGATTGTCCTTGATTGTCATTGATGGCGCTCGTCGCGTGGCTCGCCGGCAGGCTCGCCGGCAGGCTCGCCGGCAGGCTCGCCGGCAGGCAACGGATCACAAGGTGAGCTCCCCGTCGCCTTGGCGGATGCGTCGGACGACTTGTCGGGCGCCGTCTCGGGCGTCTCGCTGCTCCTCGCCCTACAACGCCGGGGCCTCTAGGAGCTTCGCGAAGCTCTCGAACGGCTGCTCGCCGCGCCCGACGGCGAAGCGATCTGGCTTGACTTTGAGGCACATCGACTCCTTTCACAGCTTTGCACGGCGCTCGCCACGGCGCCCGACGAGCCGCTGCGGGGCGCGCCCGTCTCCGCCGCGCCCTCCACGGCGCCCTCCGGCTGCCTCGCGCTCTCAGATGCACTCGGCTCGTGGCGGCGCTGTGCCAGCGGCGGCATCTCGCTCTGCTCCTCTCCCGGCTCGTACGTTGAGCTTGCCTGATTGTGACGGATTGCAACTGATTGCGACTGATTGAGACTGATTGAGACTGATTGCGACTGATTGCGACTGATTGCATGCAGGTAAGTTGGAGCTTGCCCGGTCGCTAGAGGCACTTGGACGGGTGCATGCATGTGCTCACCACGGCGCCCGCTCTCCCCACAGGTACGTTGGAGCCCTCCGCGAGACGCTCGAGCCGCTGCCCGAGAGCGTGCGCGGGGGTGCCCAACACGGCGCCGGTAGAGGCCGGCGCGCCGAGACAGCGCTCGATCTCGAGGCGACCGTGCGCGCCTACCTGCTTTACGAGGTTGTGTCCAACAGCGTCAGCTGCATTGCTGCTGCTGCTGCTGCTGGCCGTGGTGCTGGTACTGCTGGTGGTGCTGCTGCTGGCCACGTGTTGGAGGTGACGGGGCGGCTAGCGACAGCGCTCATGCGGCGCGCGTGTACCGACGAGATGGCCGAGGCTCGTGCTGCCGCCTCGGTGATCCTGCACGAGTACGTCGAGTGGTGCCATGCCCATTCGGCCACGTGGCTCTCCAGCGGCCTGCCTGATGACCACTGATTGCCCCCTTCATCAGGTACGTCGAGTGGTGGCCGCTTCCCGCGCTGCAGCACGCGAGGCGCGACGGCTGGTGAGAGCGGCCGGGCTGGGAGACGGCGATGGCGGCCCTTGACGACGCTGACGACACCACCACCGTGGCGGCGGTGCGTGCACTCAGCTGCTCCTCGCGCTGCCGTGGGCGCCCGAGCGCTGCGCGCCGCTCGCGCCGACGCCTGTAAAATGGCGCGCAGTCTTTGACGAAGCGATGTGCGAACGGATCCACTTGAAGGCTCCCATGAAGCCGGTAGCGTGCGAGTATGAGCGTGCGGTAGTATGAGCGTGCGAGATTGCGGCTGGTGCTTCGTCATCTTGGAGCTCCTCTTGAAGCTCGAGACGTACACGTAGCGCCCCGTCCGCCCGCGGTTGCTCACTCCGCTGAGCAGCAGCGTGACTGTGCAGCGCCTCCGTCATAAACGTGCGCCCGCGGCCTGTGCGCCCGCCGCGGCGCTCGACGCCCATCTCGGCGCTCGTGCCTCCGGCCGCCATCTTCGCCCATCTCGGCGCGATTGCCCATCTCGGCGCGGTCGCCCATCTCGGCGCCGTTGAGCGGCGCGGCCTAGCGGAGTGCCCGCAGTTTGAGTGAACAGTGTACGTGTTTGAGTGTGCGTGTTTGAGTGTGCGAGCATGAGAGCATGAGCGTGCGAGTGCGAGTGTGCGAGTATGACTATGATCAGCTCACCTTTTTCATCACCACGTTGGCGCTTGCGGATGAGACGCTCATCGTCCAAAACAAAAAACGTGAAGACGTGCCCCTCAGGATTATTGACGTCCAAGCTGATCATGGTGCCGTCCGCGATCACTTTGCGCTGATCCTTGAGCAGCCACGCCCAAGGAGTCACGTAGTTCTCACGTACTCCCGTTGGACGCCTGCCCACCGAGGTGACAGTGCCGAAGCCGTCGTTTCCGACTGTGATGGTGCACTGCTCCCTCGATACGGTCTTTGGCATCGCCATCGGCAAATCCGAGCGACCCAAGACCTGCTGCTCGCCGTTGCGTACGTTGTAGCGTTTTGTCATGTCGCCAGAGCACACGCACCATGACGCCATGCTGCGCCAAGAGTGCGATGGTCACAGGGTCCGAGGATTGCCGCCGAAAAATCGAGGGACGGAGAGGGAAGGAGGGACGAGTTCGTGCCGAAACCCAGCCCCCCAATTCCCTGCAGGAAAGGCGACACGAATCCGCAATTCGTTTCATTGAAATGTTCACATCGCGAGTCGGTACACGGGTCCCGGTAACAGTCGGACCAAGGCGCCGTCTTGAATTCACGGCGCGTCCGATATCGGGCGAGTTTGAAAAGTGAAAGGCTTGGAAATGAGAGCTTTCCACTCTGCTGGGACGACCCAGTCACTGACGCACAAGAGTGTGAAGTACGTTTTCATAGGATTGTCACGCACCTTCCTCGTCGCCTCTTTGGCGCTCGCCTTCACCGTCGGTGAGCATGGCCTCCTCGAGCAAATCCAATCTCGACGCCGAGGTGCTCTCCTTCGTGCGCCGCGCGTCCCAGCTCCTCGAGCCCGTGGACGATGACGTCGACCGCCTACACGAGGTGTGCGGCACGCTCATCGAGCAAGTGCGCGGCCACGAGGTGGCCTGCGCGCGCCACGTCTTCGGCTGCTCGGTGATGCAGCGCGCCATCGGCGTTGGAAACGGCGCGCAACGTGCCGCCCTCGCTGCTCCGCTCCTCCGCTCCAAGCAGCCACTCGCGCTCCTCACTGACAAGTACGCGTCGCACGTGCTCGAGGCCGTGCTAGCGCAAGTGCTGCCGAGCCTGCACACGGGCGCGGCTGACGCGGCCGACGCAGCCGACGCGGCCGACGCGGCCGAAGAGGATGCGGGCCGAGCGCACTCGCTCGCCGCATCTCTCGTGGCTTTCACCGACACGCTGCTCGCCGAGCGCGCAAGAGCGCTCCTGCAGGCGATGCGGGACCAGTATGGCACGCACGTGGTGCGCGGTCTCCTCCTGGTCCTCGGTGGCCGGCGCTTTGTGCCGCCTAGCAGCGAGTGGGACGGCCAGGGCGGCGGCGGAAAGGGCGGCGACGGCGGCAAGGGCGACGGCGGCAAGGGCGGTCGCGGCGGTAAGGGCGGCGGCAAGGGCGGCAAGGGTGGCGGCGGTAAGGGCGGCGGCAAGGGCGGCGGAGGCTGGGATGCGGACGGAGGTGCTGAGGAGCCACGCACGAAGGTGCCAGCAAGCTTCACGCGCGCGCTCGAGCGCATCGCCACGACGCTCGTCGAACTCGATGATGCTACCCCCGAGGCCGAAGACTGGGACGAGAAGAGCGGTGACGGCGGAGGCGATGGCGGCGGAGGCAGTGGCGGCGTGCTGTACGGGATGAGCTGGCATGCCTCCGCCTCGCCGGTGTTGCAAGGGCTGCTGCGCGCGCTGCCGCCCGATGCGGAGCCATTGCACCGCCTGTGTGGCCGGCTGCTGCAGTGGCCTTCGGCCAGCGCGGCCGGAGCAGGCAAAGAAGGCCCAAGGCCTTCGGAGAGGGCGATCGCGCACGTGCACTCGATGGCCACGGACCGCGGCGGCTCGCACCTGCTCGAGGCGGTCCTCAGCTCCTGCCCGGGCTGGTGGTGGCCGCTGTACGCGCACGTCTTCCAAGGGGATCTTTGTCGTCTTGGCTCCCATCCGGTTGCCAATTTTGGAACGCAGGCTCTGCTCTGTGGCGCACCGAACGCTCCCGCGTTCGGCAAGCTGCTCAAGGAGCTCTTGCCCGCGCTACCGACCCTCCTCGAGAGCCGGCCGGGCGCCTCGCTGGTGCTCACGATGGCGCGCGAGGCACTCAAGCACAGCTCCGGTGGCAAGGAGCTTGTCAGAGGTCTGCGTGCAGCCGTCGCGCCGCCGCCGCCGGTCGCCACAGGCGCTGCCGCCGACAGAGGCGCGGTGGCCGCGGCGGCCTCGGCGGCCGCGGCGGCCTCGGGCGCCTCCTTCCTCACCGCCCTTCTCGCCATCGGCGCGCCCCCGGGCGGCGGCGGCGGCGGCGGGTATGCGGGTGGCGAGGGCGTCGTCGTGGGCGCGGTGGGCACACGTCTCGTGCAGGCCCTTGCCGGGCTCTCGGCGGGTGCGGCCGACCCTCTGCTTGCGAGCGCGGCTGCACTGCCGCCCGCGCAGGTGGCGAGCCTCGCCGTGAATGCACAGGGCTCGCGCGCGCTCGAAGCCCTTCTCAGCAGCCCTTGCGGCGCGGCAGCACGGCTGATCCTTTCGAACTCGATCTGCGAGAGCGCGGCGCGGCTGGCACGCGATCGCTCGGGATCCCATGTGCTCGAGGCGGCGTTCAAAGGGTCAGCCGTTGACAAGCGCGGCAAAGTGCTCGAGGCGCTCGCCCTCATCGAAGGAGACCTGCGTTCGAGTGCCCACGGCGGCGCCCTGCTCCAGAAGCTCCGGTTCGATCACTGGCGTCATCATTACGACTCGTGGGAAAGGGGGGAGCAGCGCTCGCGTACCGCACGCACCGCCTTCTCGGACCTTCTCGCGTCCGAGCCCGCGCCCACGGCGGCGCCGAGGGCGAACAAGCCGCGTGAACTGCCGCCGCTCCCTGCGGGCAATAGCGCGCGAACGGCCGCGCGTGCGCCGCCCGCGACGGCGCTGCCCGCGACGGCGCGCGCGCGCGAGCCGCCCGACGATGACGACGACGACGACATGGGCGAGGCGCTGGTGCACGACATGGGAGAGCTCGACGCGATCTTTGACCACGTGCCCACGACGGCGGCGACGAAGAAGGCCAAGCGGACCACCACACCCGCCGTGCCCGCCGCGCCCGCCGCCGCCGCACCTGCCAAGCCCGCACCTGCCGCCGAGCCAGCTCGCTTGCGGCCCTCGACTGCGCCGCTCGCCGCCAAGCCACCGCCGCCCGCCGCGAACGCCGCGAACCCCGCGCCCGCCGCGCCCGCCGCGCCCGCCGAGCCCGGGAAGCCGGCGGCGGGCCAGGGCCTCTCGGGATTCGCCAAGAAACGGCGCAAGCTCGCTGGCGGCGGCGCGGGCGGCGCGGGTGGCGCGGGTCCTGTCGATGTGCTCACTAGCGAGGTCGCGGAGATGGCGCGCGCCCACGGCGGCGCGTGGGCGCTCGGCGGTGAGCACTCGGCCAAGAAGGCGAAGAGGCGGGACGCGGCGGCCGGCATGCAAGACCCGGCCAAGGCCGTTGCGGATCGTGCGGCTCGCCTCGCTGCCCTTCTGCAGCAGCAAGGTGGCGACGGCGCCGGCTCGGGCGAGGGCGTCGCTGTCGGCAAGGCTGCAAAGCGCAAGCGCTTCTCGATGGCGTAGAGGGAAGAGGCAGGCCTGAGAACGACACTTCGGATCCATCTCGCATGCAGGCCAATTAGGCTGAGACGAGGCGAGCCGTTGCAGTTTGCAACTGGCATGGTCTTGCTGTTGCTGGAAATTTGGCAGTGGCCAGTGCATTGGATTCCCGCCACCGTGTATGATGCAGCGGCACGGATTCGCACGTCTCTCTGCAGTGCATCCCGCGCTCTCCCCGTTTCCGTGGTAGCACATACCGTCCCGAGCACACACCAACGACGTTTTTACACAGCGGTCAACATTGAATTAAACATTTGTATTAAACATTTGTACAGTCAAAATGTTCCTGAGACGGTCCGCGCGCTTCAATCCGCTCTCCGGCGTCATACGTGGTCTGCTCAGTTGCTCAGTGGCCACGTTGAGGCACAAATCATGACGCACAAATCGAGTCATTCGTGTGTTCGTGGCGTGCCACCGACCACAGCCTGCCTCCTGGCTGTGCCGGGTGAGACAAATCGATCGGTTGGCTGGAGCTCGTGGCGAGGAGCGCTGGTGGAGCCTCCTGTGCGTCCTTGGGCGAAGATGTCTCCGATGTGTGAATGGATTGGAGTGAAGTGCCCCGTCGCATGCGAGAAGCCGAAGGAGGAGGATTCGGTTCCGTCAATCATCACAAAGGCTTACCCTGGAAGATCGCTAGAGTTGCTCCCATACCACCGTACACCATGGCTGCTCCAAGGGACAATGGTACTCGTCGCATAAGGAATGTGGACTCGAGGTTGAAAGGGATGCCAGCGATCCCTCGCTCGAACGCCACGTACCCGAGCGTGCCCCCGGCGATCAAGTTATGAGCCCACGACCGTCGACCTGTGAGTGCTTCCATTGGACATTGAAGCGCGCTGTAGGCATACAGGAATCCAACGTTTACAGCGGCCAGCTGTGGGGTGAGTGGTGCGCCTTGCACCACATTCAGCACCGTGAAGACACCGCCCATTGTTGCGGCTGGGATGATGTTACCGATGAGGCAGCCCGGCAAAGACTCACTTCGCATGCTGGTCAACGGCACCGTCGATGAGTGTTCTCGTCGCAGCAGCCTCCGAGATGAAAGAGGCGATGGAAGCCACAATCAAGTCTCCACGAAAACACGAGAGTCTCACCTTCATGTGAATTCACACCAACACGTGAAAAAAGCAATACAGGTCTCGAAATGAGACACCTGCCGGCGGAGAGCTGAGAAACAGCCAAAAAGGAGAAAGTGCGGCGTGTCGACGGCGTGTCCCTGAATTCACACTCACACTCACAAAATGTATGCTCCCGCCGAGGAGCCAACCTCCGAGCTGCTCCGGCTCGCACGGCTCATCCGCGCGGGCAAGCGCGTCCTCTTTGTGAGCGGCTCGGGATTGTCCGCGCCGAGTGGGGTGCCCACGTTTCGAGGCGCAGACGGCAGCGTGTGGGCCAATTATGTGCTCGAATGGGGCACGCGCGAGCGCTTTGAGGAGAACCCGCTGGAGTGGTGGAACAACTTCTGGCTGCCGGCGCACGTGGTGGCCGATGGCAGCTTGGAGATCCGGCAGTACGATCCGAACGAGGCGCACGAGGCGCTGGCCACGCTGGCGCTCGAGAATCCGTCCGTGTGCGTCATCACTCAGAACATCGACGGGCTGCACCAGCGGAGCGGCGTGCTGCCCCGCGATCGTCTCATCGAGGTGCACGGCTCGCACGCCTACCTCAAGTGCATCACCAACGGGTGCCGGTTTGCCTTCGCCGAGGTGATGGCAGCGAAGCCGCTCGCACTGCGACGGCGCGCGTCCGACGGCCGGTGCGAGCTCGACGGCGAGGTGCCGCGGTGCGAGGCGTGTGGGAGGCCGTGCCTGCCGTGCTCGCTCCTCTTCGACGAGCTGTACGAGTCGCATGCATTCTTCGAGTGGCGCAAGGTGATAAGTACTTAGTGACGACTTAATGACGACTCTGAGTGCGACCGACTCGGAGTGCGAATCTATTGCGATTCCTATTGCCACCTGACCAGCCTTAGCTGAGTGTCTCTGAGTGCCTTTGATGACCTCTCGGCGCCAGGCTACGCGTTCGATGCGCGCCGCTGATTGCATCTGGGTGCATACGCTTGCATCTGAGTGCCTCTGATGACCTCTCAGCGCCAGGCTACGCGCTCGATGCGCGCTGCCCGGGCGGTCGTCTTCGTGGGCACTGCATGCTGATTGCGTCCCTCCTTGTATGCAGGCCACGCGCTGGATGCGCGCCGCTCAGGCGGTCGTCTTCGTGGGCACATCCTTCGCCGTGCATGTGACCCGACGAGGCGCTCGATACGGCGCACCGAGTGCTGCTGATTGCTGCTGACTGCCTCTGAGCGCCTCTGAATGCCTCCCTCATCAGGTGACCGACGAGACGCTCGAGACGGCGCGTTCACGCCGCGTACCCCTCTTCGATCTAAACACGCAGCCGGCCGAGCTGCCGATCGAGCGCTCGGGCTTGCCTCTTTTGGACGTGGCGCGGATCGTCGCGGGCTGTGAGCGCACGCTCCCTCGGCTGCTCGAGGCGACGCGTTGCCGGTCGGCCGAGGACGAGCGCGCCGTGTTGGCGGCGGGACTCGGCACGGAGTGGCATGAGCGCCGTGACGGTCACCGGACATTACCGTCGCCGGCGCAGACAAAGCCGGCCGGCGGTAAGAAGCGGAGGCGGCAGTAATTTAAAAGAGGGCCTCGTCGCGCTGCTCGTGCGTGGCTCCGTGTAGCTGCTTAGGCCTATGGCGCAGGCTCGAGGCTGCTAAAAGCGCTCTCGAAAAACACGTCGACCACGCTCGGCCCCAAAAATACTAAATATGAAGACTCAGATTGAGACTCTTTCAGCTCTGAGTCAAATCTGTATGGACTTCACGGGACCCGACCAGTGGACCACCACATGTCAGGTGAGAGGTGTTCTCGTCCGCACCGGCACTTCTCCGGACTCAAATAGCTCTAGCCCTCAGCAATTGCATGCCAACATGCGCCTGTGGCTGCGGATCTGAAGTCCAACATAAGATAAAGGTCGGTGCAGATATCCGCCAAAACGCCGACGAAATGCAAAGGGTCTCCTTTCAAGCCATCGACGGGAAGGGCGACACAATAGCGCTTGCCTCCTCCTTGCATGTGATCTTCTTGCCGTTGGAAATCTTATCCACGCACGGCTTAGTAACCTGCTGCGACTTCGCAATTCCCTCGACAAAGTCCGGAAAGATGGCACCGCCGACAAGAGCAAGACCCACCACGCCGCTGCGATATGGTGAGATTCGAGGTCGTGCGGGCGCTGAGCATTTATTCGTGGCGCAGCGTTTGCGTTGCACGTGCCCAGTTTCGCGTACAATGCCACAGCGCTACCGGCCTTGAGAACCTTGGCATTCGGATCAGGCGCGTCGGTGCTGAACCTGCCACCGCCGAGAACTGGCGAGATCCCCTTTGTGAACGGGGGCTCCTCCTCCTCCATCACTAATCGGCTCATGCGCTTGGCCGCCTGAGGGTGCCCCAGATTCTTCAGCGGCACAAGCGAATAGCCATCGGCCGGGATGACAGCGATGGCGAGGAGTGCGATTGCGAGGAAATGGAGCTTCATTAGTCGACGTCCGGCGGGAGATTGTTTACACCATCTTCATTTCGTGAAAAGCTCTTGATCGACGGGCAATCGCGGTCGCCTGATCGAATGCTTCATCAGATCGCCAAATTCGCGGGAGGTTCAAATCGAGGGGCGTCACTCCTTGCGCCGCTGCTGTGCGTGGCTGTCCTTGCGCCATGCCGCTCGATCCGCTCGCCGTGATGCTCAGCGGCTCGGAGAAGGAGAATGCGGGTGACGACCTGGCCAGCGGGCTCATGTCCATGTTCAAGAAGCAGCAAACATCACGACGCCGGCGCAGCGCGGTCGGGATTGGCGGGCTGAGCCTGCCTGCGGACCTGCTGGTGGCAGCACCAAGTCCGTCGAGCGAGGCCGAAATCCCTCCGAAGCGCGCGGCGCTACCACTTTCTGGCCAGCCTGATAAGCCGGCAGCAGGGTCACCTGTGCGGGAGCAGAAGGAGGACGACGAATCGCCGCCGCCACCCCCGCCCCCGCCCGCCGCGAGCGAGGTCAAGACGCGGCCACAGCGCCGGCGCAGCTGGGTTCCAGCGCAGTCGTCCATCAGTCCGGCGCCTCCTTCTCCTTCACCGCGAGTATTCACGCCGTCGCCCGCCGTCGCGGCGCCCGCCCCCGCGGCCGTCACGCCGTCACCTGTTGTGTCCAGCGTCAGACCATCGCGAGCTGCGGCAGCGCCGCCCAGCTGCCCGAAGTCGGCTTGGGCGGCCATCCCCATGGAGCAGTACGAGGACGACTTCGAGGCAGAGAGCCCCGTGGCCGCGGCCGCCGTCTCGCCGCCCGCCTCTCTGATCGAAAGCACCTCGCCGACCTCGGCGGCGCTCACCGCCGGCTTCTCGAGCCTGCAGCTTCTCGAGCCAGCCGCCCCGCCCGTTGAGGCATGGGCCACATCATCGGCCACAGCATCGGCCGCAGCGTCGGTCACAGCATCGGCCGCGCCGCCGCCGCCGCCGCGCGTGAGCGCTGTCGTGAGCGCTGCCTGCCTGCTGCGGCGGGCGGTGCACGTGGTGGATGCGCAAGCACCTCGTGGTGGCGAGTGGAAGGCCCTCGAGCGCGCGTTGCTCGAGTTGTGTGGACTGCTCGCGTCCTGGGACGCGGAGGCGGCCGCGGCCGTGCCCGCACCGCCGGTCGGCCAGCGTGCGCGCCTCGTGAGCTTCTGCACTGCCGATGGCTCTCACCTTGAGCCGCCACTGTGGGGACGCGATCCTCCTCTGCCTAACGAAGCCGGCTCGCGCACCGCCGCTGGACGCTCCCGGCTGTCGCCGGGCGCCGTCCTGGGCGCGCCGCCGCCCTCGTGCCCGCGCGTCGCGGAGTGCCTGCGGCTCGCCGCTGCCCTCTCCCCACAGCGCGCATGGCTCGAGTTGGTGCGCGCGCCGCCGCCATCGACGACGACGACGACGACGACAAGCGCCAAGGGGTCGCTGTCTTCGGCTCGTCGCGCGTCGTCGGCGGCGACGACGGCAGCCTCGAGAGCCCAAGCGTCGCCGCGCCGAGGGCTGTCGGCGCGCACTGCCGGCGGCTTTGGCAGCAGCCGCGTCGTGCCGGCGCCGATCCAGCTGCAACAGCCGTCGCCTGCGCTGATGGTCACTTCGTACGCCGCGAACACCGCGCCGGCGACCATGTCCTCCAAAGCCCATCAAGATCACATCTCCGCGGAGGCGCGCGCGCTCTTGGAGGTGGTGCGCGACGCGCTCGGGACGGCGCGCGACGAGGCCGTGGCGAGCCTCGAGTCGTCCGCGTTCATCGCGTCGACGGCCTTGTCAGCGGCGGGCGATGGCAGCGCGTCGGCGGCGGCCGACCGTCGTCTGTCTCGGCAGCTCGCGCGCGTGCGCTCGTGCCACCAGCAGCTCGACCACGAGCTCAGCCAGTTCGCCACCTCCGGCCGGCCCATTCTTCACAGCACACTGAGCGATCTCCTCTGCTCGTGCGTGCGGCTGCAACTCCGTCGAATCTTCGAGCATGACCGCGAACGCGCCGCGGCGCTCCTTACCGGTCTCCCTCGTGGGCGCGCCGTCGGCTTCCTCGCCAAGGCCGACTCGGCCGCCAAGGTGCTCTCGTGCGCGCTGTACGAATCCCACAGCCTCAACCACCTCTTGGACCACCCAACGCTCGTCGCGCTGCTGCATGCAAGCGAGCGGGACGCACGGGACGCGCTGCGCCAGCTGCCGAGCGAGACGGTCGATGAGCTACTCACGCTGCACGAGGCCCACGCGGCGCTTCGTCACCTGCTCTGCGCCTCTAGCGCCGCGCCTCGTGCCTCCGACGCCGGCTGGCTCGAACTGCGTCGGCTGCTCGCCCTGGTCGACACACACGGCTGCACCGACGAGGCGCACTACCTGCCGCTATCTCAGCTCGAGCAGCTCAAGGGATGGCTCTTCGCGCAGCAGAATCGCGTGCCGGCTCTCGTGCGACTCCTCGATTGGTCCTCGCCGCAGGCCGCCGTGCATCTGCGCACGCGCGGCGCGCACGCCGAGCGCGCCGAGTCATAGAGGCGGAGTCATAGCGGCGCGCCGAGCCACCAACTTCGAACTTGACAAAGTGAAGGTAGGCAATGACGTCGCGGGGATGGCCTCCGCGAGCCAGCCGGGCGAGTTGGCGCTGAGCTCGTAACTGCTCAGGATGGCGACCGTGACCGAGGCCGACGGTCCATGAGCACGAACGCGCATGTGCGAGCCCCGCCCGAGCGCCTAGTAAGTAAACAACGAAGGGTCGGTGCCCCGACGGAGGCAACGTCCGTCGAGAGTCTCGTCGCTCTCGTGCACGGTCGCGGGTGGTGTGTTTATTGTGTCCGGTCACGGCAGGGTGACCAAGTGGTCATGCAAAGTGGACATGTGAAATCCTATTTGATCCCGACTTCGTCGCCGCGCGCCATGGCTACGTAACGTGACGCGCCCTGGTCGGGGTCGCCCTCGGCGATCCGGCGGAGCGCGGGGACACGTCGGAGCCGCGGAGCGCGGGAGCTGGCGGAGGCCGGAGCGACTTCGATCCGCGCCTCGTTGAGCATGTTGAGCTCAACCAGCACCTGTTTAGTGCTGCACGCATGGGTCGCTGCGCGCTGCCTTGAGCATGCAATGGTGCACTAGTGATCGCCCCCATCAAAAGATCATGTATCAACCCGACCGTCCCATCCCTCAAGGGTAGCTCAACCCCAACCCCAACGCCGCACGCTTGCAGGCGGAGGGTGCACAACCCAGGGCCCCTAAGGTTGCCTGCGCTTTGGCTTGCCAAACACGGCACGACTCAGCCACTTGCCCGGGCGGAACTTTTTGGGCTTGTTGCTCTGACCCTCGTTGTCCGAGGCGCTTGAGGCACCGTCATCATAGTCGCCATACACCGGATTGGACATGCGGAGCAGCGGCTCCGCGTTTGCACCACCGCGTGTCGTATAGCCTGTCGCCATGGACGACGACCCTTCCCGCCGCCGACCGGACCATCGATCGTCAAAGTCGGCGCGGCTGTTCGCTATCGAGTCGTACGCGCCGGACCCGGGGTGGACCAACGGCTGGTCGGGCGAGGCGAGGTCGGGGGCGAGCGAGCGTGGGCGGTGTACACCGGACGGACCGCGCTGTGGAGGCAGCGGGCTCGCTGGAGAGGATATGTACTGCGCCTGCCCTGGCATCAACGTCGCCGACACGCGCGGCAGCGGCTGCGTCCCGTCCCAGGCACGAGCACTCGATCCTGGATCCTGCCTGAAGTACGCAAATGGGCTCTCACGCTCGACCGCGACGGCGCCTCGCCCGGCCGAACGGCCATCGCGCGGCCCCGTGCCCATCTCGCCGGTGGCGATTCGAGCTCGGCCCGATCTCGAATGGTCCACCCACTCGAGGGCGACCGCTGGGATGGGGCGCAGGCATGCGAGACCGCACAGCCCGAACCATAGGCAGAGGGCCGCGCAGCCGAGGGCCAGCCCGAGCAGCCCGAGCTGCTGCTGCGCAGGGCCGCAGGTGAGATCCTTGACGTGCTCAAACGAAGTGCTCACCCAGGCGCAGCTGGTCACCTGATGAGGGAGGCACTCAGATGCACTCAGATGCACTCAGATGCACTCAGATGCACTCAGATGCACTCAGATGCACTCAGGCGCAGCTGGTCACCTGCTCTGCCAAGCCGATCTCATCCACCGCTGCCTCGAGCTGGGCAGCGAGATCCATGCCTTGCGCCACCGCGTCCTCGCACACGGAGCGCGCCGTAATGAGCGATTCGTTGAGCGCGGAGAGCACGGTGGGCGCTAAGACGTACGACGTGTAATTGCAGGTATTGAGCGCGGCCACGACGGGCGGCGCGCTGTCGCCGAGCGTTGCGAGCGCCGCCTTGAGCGCCACATTCGTCGCCCGGATCGCTGGGTCGGTGAGCGGAGTGGAGCCAGGATAGAGGGTTTGGAAGAGCGTCGTCCACGCGGTACGATCGGCGGCGGGGACGGGGATCGTGTCGGCAGGGAGCGCATTGATCATGGTCGAGGTCAGATTGGGTAGCTGCTCGAGCTCGCTCATGTCCACGCCCGCATCCGGCGTACGCGCCACGTTGAGCAGGATCATCTCGGCCATACCGACCTGGCTCAGGGCTTCGTCAATCGGTGCGAGGGCGGTCGTGTTGAACGCGCCCAGCTGCTCATTCAGGCTGCTTGTGAGGTTGGCGAGCGGGCCGTTGAAGTCGAGAACGCCCTCAAGGCCCAGGATGGCGATCAGGTTGGTCGCATAGCCCTCCTTGCCGCACTGCAACGCCTCAGACACGAGCGTCGAGATGGGCAGCGAGGTGGGCGGATTGACGTCGCTCGGCTGCCCCGCGGGTGGAGCAAAGAGGGTCACGTTCCCCAGCGATCGCAGGTTGACCTCCAGCAAGGTCTCAAGCACGCCCGGCTCACACGCAGCGGTGAGGACTGGCGCGAGTGTCAAGCAGACCAACGACCCGATCAGCAGCAGCATGAGCGCGACAAGCACCACACAGCTCAGCCCGCAGCCGGCGCCGCGCCCGTACTTTTGAGGCGCGCTGGTGCCGCGGCAGCAGCAGAAGGCGGCACAGAGGAGGAGGAGCACGGGCAGCATGACCGTGAGCACCACGCCCAGCGCGATCAGCAGCGCGGGCTCGCCGAGGTCGAGGGGCGAGATCGGCTCCGAATCATACGCGTCCGTGCCTGCGTACCCGTTGCCAGCGGGCAGCCCAAGCCCTGTCCAGTAGGTGTCGATGTCCGAGCAGTAGCCGTTGAAGCGGGTGAGCGTGCCCTGAAAGGTATCGACGAGCGCGCCCACCTCGGACTGCACGCTCGCGTTCACTTCGTACACCTGCGCGAGGATAGGCGCCGTCTGCATCTCCACTGCCTCAAAGGCGGAATCGACGGCGCTGACGAGCGCGTCGTGCGACGCGCCGAGCTGGGCAGCGAGCTCGGAGCTCTCGGAGATTAAAGGCTCGGGCACGTATGAGAGGTTGAGCGCCTGCGCTTGCTGCAGCGGCGTCCAGAAGGCCGTGCATGTCGCCGGATCGGTGCTCGCAGCGCACGTGGTCCAATAAGGCTCCGCAATACTCGTAGCGGCGGCGAGTGCCTGGACTAGCGATGCGAGAGAGCTGTTGAGTAAGGTGAGGTTGGCGGCGACCTGATCGGCGATGGCGACGGCGGCGGCCGACGTGTTGATTACGGGCGCGAACGCGTCTGCGCTCGCCAGCAGGTTGCCCACAAAGGACACCGTTGCGCTCGCCACGGCGTCTGTTGAGTCCCCAAGCCCGGCGGCGAACCCAAGGAGAGAGTCGCTCTCGCACGAAGGCGGCGGCGCGAGCGGCGCAAACGGCGGAGGCGCTGGCGGCGTGCCGCAGAACGCCCCGGTGCCATTCGATCCCGACGACGGCGTCGAGCACGCAAACTGCAACGCCTCAGTCGTCAGATTTACTGCCGTCGACTCATAGGCCGTTGCGGTGCCGAGCAGCATGATGAGCGCGTACAGCGAGCCAGCGAGCAAGGTCAGCGCCGCGAGCGCGCCCGCAAACGCGCATCCCAGCCCGCGCGAGCGCTTCAGCCACTTGCGGCAGCCGCATGCGGTCAGCGTCAAGCTCAGGAGCAGGAGCATTGGCAACAGCACGAGAGCGACAAGGGGCGGCCCCGCGTACGGAGCGACGTCGGAGAGGACCCAATTTTGCGCCGTTGAGGAGCTCAGCCATTCAGACAGAGGTAGCTGCTGAACGTCGCTGGGGATTCCCATGAGGGCCAAGACGTCCGCGCCTTGTGTGAGTCGTGTGCAGGGTGCGAAGATTCCACTTCCACACACGGATGGACGACGGCGTCTCCGCCTCTCGCCAACATGGGTGAGCAGGTCCGTTTCGGTCCCTCCGAGGTGAAGTTTCCATAACCGCCTTTTCATGATGTCCCCGGGGAACACGATGATTCTTGCTTCCCCCTCGTGATTTACACCATGCTTCAATCATCAAGAGCGTAAAGTTTGTTACACCGTAGAGCGTACCCGTACCCGGTACGGTAGTTCACAGGCACCGGTATCATCAATCACACGAGCACATCCATACTCCAGAAGACACCGGGATCCGCGCAACATTCTTCCTAACAGGTTTATTCTCCTAACAGGTTTATTCATACTGTTCGGTGACCTTGATTGCCTCCGTGAGACGTGTGCCCATGGTAAACCCGTCCTTGACGACGTGCCTGCTCGCGCTCGCCCTCCCGCGCGCTCCGGAGTCGCACACGGCCTTCCGCCATGCGCCATCGCCGTACGTGTCGGCACGCAGCGGTAGGGTGAGCCTCGTCGCCACGGACCTGCCAGTGGGTCGCTTTGGCGACCTACCGCTGCCGCCAGCGATCGCCAGCGCACTTGCCGACTCCAAGATCTACCGGCCGACGCCGATCCAGTCGGTATCGAGCATGACGATCCACCGCGGTGGGCACACGCTACTGCACTCGGCGACCGGCAGCGGCAAGACGCTTGCTTACCTCCTGCCGCTGCTTGCTCGCCTACACGTGAGCAAGCCTGGTCAGCTGCTCATCATCGTGCCCTCGCGCGAGCTGGCTCTCCAGACAGCGGCGGTCATCGAGAAGACGTGGCCGCACCACGGCACGCGGCGTGCCTTCATGCTGGCGGGCACGCCGCCGCCGGCGGAGGTCGCCGAGCAGATGCGCTTGGCGGCGTGCCCCGTGATCGTAGCCACGCCGCGCCCGCTGCTCTCTCTCGTCCGTCACCTCGCCGGCACAGATCGGCTGCATTCGCGCCGGGCGCTCGCGGTTTCGGGCGACGGCCTGGCGCCACTGCTCGTGCGCAACCTGCGCGCGGTCGTGCTCGACGAGGTCGACGCCCTTCTTCTCGACCGCGAGATTGCGCTTCGCGCTGCAGCGGAGACACGCCGCAAGAGTTACCGCGAACTCTCGGGTGGCTCAGGCGACATTAAGGCGCCCGAGCGCTTCACGAAGCCGACGGCACGCGCGGTACAGGCGCTGCTCAAGGCGGCCACGAGCAGCGGGCGCGGGCGCGCTTCCGGGGGCGGCGCCGGGCGCGGCGCCGGGCGTGGCGTCGGGCGTGGCGTCGGGCGTGGCGGCCGGGGCGGCGCCGCGGCGCCGCCGGCAGTGCAGCTGGTTGCCTGCTCGGCGACGGCAAGCTACCGGCTACGCGAGGAGCTGTGCCGGCTCTTTGAGCTTCGGCACGAGGCTCAGGAGCTACGCGTCTTCTCCGAAGCGGACGCTGACCCTCGCGCTGGCGCGGGCGGCAAGGGCGGCGGGCGCGGCATAGGCGGCGTTGGCGTGCCTCCGGCGATCACGCATTGGTACGTGCCGTGCGCGCACGCGGCGGACAAGGCGCGGGCGGTGTGCGCGGCGCTCGCGCAGCTACGCCCACGCTGTGCGCTCCTCTTCCTCTCGGACGACGCGCCCCTCCGGGTCGCCGTCACAGAGCTGCAGGCCCACGGGCTGCACGCGGAATTACTGCATGAGGCGATGGGATTGGAGAGCCTTGCGAATGGCACGGGGAGCACGTCGGGCGCTGTGCTGGGCGCCGAAGGGGGGTACTGGGCACTTCGATCGGCGCTCCGTGCCACGCCACCCGGCGATCGTGACAGCGACGGTGGCGGTGGTGAGAACGGAGGCAGCGGAGGCAAGAACCCCCAAGGTGGTGGAGGCGACGGTGGGGGCGTTGAGCTGTCTTCTGCCTCCGCCGAAGCGACAGCCATCGCGACCGCAGCCCAGAACGGCTGCCGGCTGCTCGTGAGCACTGCGGGCTCGGCGCGGGGCTTAGATTTGGACGCCGTCGATGTGGTGATGCTCTACAACCTGCCCGACGCTGCCGATCAGTACCTGCATCTGGCGGGGCGCACGGGACGTCAGGGGCGCACGGGCGCCGTCGTGAGCCTCCTCGTTCCCGAGCAGGTACCGCAGCTCGGTTCAATCACGCGCCAGCTGCGTATTTCGATCCGGCAGCACCCCGATATTGCGCTCGCCATGGAGGAAGGCGCCGCCTGACGTGACACACACCAAGCGTGGTGGGACGACGTTCACGCTTGGCACAATAAGTTCATCTTGCGATCTTTGTCGTGCCGGCATACACAAATAAATAGTAACAAATTCGAATGACGAGTGATGTTTTTATGATTAGTGTGTGCGGCGTGAACGAATCGCCGATCGCGGGAGGCGGTGCGGTGCTGGGCGAAATCGGTCGGACACGCTCTTGCTGCTGTTGCTCCGGCCGGGCCGGCGCGCGGCGGCGGGGGTGCGTCGCGTCGGACGAGAACCATGGTGAGAAGCAACGCGCTTGAATGTTCTATGTTGAAAAACCGCTTGACCGTCGAGCGGGCGCGGCGTGTATACAGTATAGCGTAGCCGCGCGGGAGCCCGACGGGACGTTGCGGACAGTCGAGTTGTATATACTTGTATTCGACGTTCTCGGTGTGCTGGGCTCTTCTTCCTTCTTGCCATGCTTGGCTTCTTGCTCGCTGACGTGAGTATTAATACGAACCGAATACCGAGCCGGTCTCGCGCTTCCTACGTCATACCGACACACCACACACGACACAGCGCCGCTTGTGGGCTTGACGGATACTGGTGAATCGTTTATCTGGATATGGTATGGTTGTACCGGCCAGTCGGCCAGCGAGGCACCACGCGGCACAGTGTCACACTCACACGCTCGCACCCCCCCAACATCGAACATGCGTTACGCGCGCGGCTTCTGAGCGTGGCCGCACACGTCACTAAATACAAGACACGCAGCGACGAAGGCGGTGATCAGGCCGACGCCCGCCGCTCTACGAAGCAGCCCCGTAGGGCTTCATGCCCGCAGTGGCCCAGTGCCCCCCGGCTCTGGGCCATGGCGGTGCAGCACTTCTTACGATTGTGCACAGCGCACCCACCCACATCCGTCCACCCAGCCTCCACCACTGTTGTCCATCGTGCGTTACAGCTGTACGTGTTCGGCTCAGCATGTTCCGCCCGCTCGCTCCCTCAAAGAAACTCAAGGCCACATGCAGGATGCTTCTGCGCCACCTCCCTCAGCGCAAACTTGCTCGGTGCGGACTGGACTGCCTCCGCCGGGACGCCACGCGACATGAGGAGGTCCTTCAGGGCCTTGAAGCTCATGCTGTTGAGGTCCACTTGGGCAGGGCCGCTCGGCGTCGGCGTCGGCGGCGGAGGGGTGGGCGTAGGGAGGCGCGGCGCTGGGGTGGGCACGAAGGACTTCATCTTCTCCTTGGCTTCGGCAGCGCTGGAAGACTGGGCTGCGGCGGCTTCCTCAGCCGCCCAACGCTCGGCAGCTAGGCGCTCGACTTCGGCCCTCTGACGCTCGGCCTCCGCCGCCGCGGCCGCCTCGGCCGCCTCCTCAGCCGCCAGCCGCTCCGCCTCGCGAAAGGCCGCCTCCTCCGCCTCCGTCTCCTCCGCGGCCTTGCGAGCCGCTGCCTCAGCCTCCTTGCGGAGCTCCGACGCAAGCTTCCGGTCGGATCGACCCCGCAAGAGTGCCTGCACCTGAGTAGCCGCCGCGTTCGCCTGCTCGGCCTCGAGCCGCTCCGCCTCCGCGAGCTCCGCTGCCAGCCGCACCTGATGAGAGGTGATCCGTGGTATCAGAAAGCAATCAAGAGCAATCAAGGGCAATCACCTGATGAGAGAGAGGCGATCCGTGTTATCAGAAAGCACTCAAGAGCAATCAAGAGGAGTCGCCGCCAGACGCACCGCCGCGAGGCGTGCTTCCTCCGCCCGTCGCGCGGCCGCGAGCGCCTCCATCCGTGCCCCTTCGGCCGCATCCTTCGGACGGCGTTTGGGCGGTTGGATGACTGCGGCGCGTGGCGACCTCGACTCGAGCTGCTCCTCGTACAGCTCCAGGTCGTAGAGGACGGCCACCTGCTGTGCTCGCTGGTCGGCGAGTCGCTTCGACTCTTGCGCGGCATGCTTCTCGGCAGCCTCAAGCTTGCTACGCACGTCTTCGAGCGAAGAGCCCACGAAGGCGCGGCGCGCCTCGAGCTCGGCCAGCCAGCGCTTGTTCTCGTCATCGTTCTCCGCGAGCAGCTGCGGACCCGTCTTGTTGGGCGCGGGGCCCTCCCCCTTCCACTCGAACTCGGCGGCGAGCGGATGGCTCGCAATCTGGATGGTCAGAGCCTCGAACTGCGCGCGCAGGGTGAAGGTGTAGTTCGATTTCTGCTCCTGAACCTTCACCTCCGACTCAAGCAGCGCACGCGCCATGCGCAAGCTGTCCTTGTGTTTGAGCCGCAGCGCCTCGAGCGCATCGGTCGCGGCAGCCTTGGCGGCGCTCGCGGCGTCCGAGGCGCTCTGGCACTTGAGCTCGTAAGCTTTGCAGGTCGCGATCTCCTCGGCGAG
>Ga0210239_100516_pt1 | contig 34172 bp, 21 predicted proteins | sample ChrtobMetP5a_0mM_FD_155451 | JGI IMG/M metagenome (GOLD analysis project Ga0210239, IMG submission 155451) | Chrysochromulina tobin associated microbial communities from unialgal haptophyte culture, Seattle, Washington, United States - P5a_0mM | ecosystem: Host-associated > Algae > Haptophytes >... | reverse complement strand
CAGCCCGCCCAGCCGCAGCTCGGCCAGCGGCGCCGCACTCGCCTTCAGGCCCTCGCTGAGCCGCGCCAGCGCCGCCGCCGCGCACGACGAGCCGCTCAGATCGAGCGTCGTCAGGCTGGTGCTCGCCCTGAGGAGCGCGCCCACGACGGCGCCCTCGGCCTCGCACACCGCCTGGCCGCCCAACGACACCGATTCGCCCGACCGCAGCTCGCCCACGGGCACCGCCCACTCGCCGAGCCTGAGCGTCTGCAGCGCGCGGCCCGCCGCCACGAGCGCGAGCGCCTCGTCTGCGCCCAGGCCGCTCCCGCTCACGTCGAGCTCCGCCACCACGCACGACGCCGCGCCCAGCGCCGCCGCGAGCGTCGCGCCGTCGCCCGCGGCCCACGCGCCGTTGCCGCCCAGCCGCACCGTGCGCAGCGCGTTGCCCTCGCGACCCATCAGCGCGCACAGCGGCCGCAGCATCGCGCGGCACCCCGCCGCGCCGGCCACCGCGGCACGCTCGATGCGCACCTCGACCGTCCCAGAGAACCGTCCGACGCCAAAGTGCACGCCGCTCGGCACGCCGCGCACCTCGGCGGCCCTCTGGCCGTTGATGTGCCACGCGAGCACGCCGCCGGCGAGCGTCATGCGGATCCGATCGCCCGCCTTGTAGGTGGGCAGGCCGCTCTGGACATCGGAGCCATTGCGCCTGATTTTACCGTCCGCCAAGTAGCCCCAGCTCTCGGCGTCTGTGCCCAGAGAGCTGAACAGGGCGCCCTTGCCCGGCAGCGTCGCGCCGATGCGGCAGCCAGCAGGATCGGTGCACTGCTGCACCACGAGCTCGACCATCGGCGAGACCGCGCCGAGCAGCGCCCGCCCGTTGGCGTCCGCAAGGCGCACGCTCCGCCCGCCGTCGCCGAGCGTGGCGCTCGCGACCTTGAGCTCCGGCGCAAAGAGCAGCAAGCCCCGCTGCAGCGCGGCGGTCTCCGTCGCTTCGATCGCCTGCGCCGAGCACTCGACCTCGCGCAGCGACAGACGGCACGCGCCGCTCACCAGGGCCGCCTGCCGCTCCCAGACCGCCGCAGCCGGCATCCGACCGTCCGTCGTGTACCACACGTTGGCGAGCCGCAGCTCGGCCAGCGGCGCCGCACTCTCGCGCAGGCCCTCGCCGATGAGCCGCGCCGCCTCGGCCGCGCACCACGAGCGGCTCAGATCGAGCGTCGTCAGGCTGGTGCTCGCCCTGAGGAGCGCGCCCACGACGGCGCCCTCGGCCTCGCCCACCGCCTGGCCGCCCGTCGACACCGCCTCTCCCCCCGATCGCAGCTCGCCCACGGGCACCGCCCACTCGCCGAGCCTGAGCGTCTGCAGCGCGCGGCATGTCGAGACGAGCGCGAGCGCCTCGTCCGCGCCCACCTCAAGGCCGCCGAGGTCGAGGTGGCGCAGATGCGCCGCGAGCGTGGGCACGCTCTGCACCAGGTCGGCGCGCACCTCGGGGCTGACGACGCTCCCATTCAGGCTGAGGGTCTCGAGCGCCTCCATCCCTCGCACGTGCCCAGCGATGACGCCCCAGTCGTCGTCGTCAAAGGCCTGACCGAGCAGCTCGAGCGCCGACAGCATTCGCGCGAGCGAGGGCAGCAACGCGGCAAACGCCGACGCGTCGACCTTGCCGAGCTTGTGGCTGATTGTGAGGCGCAGGCGCGGCGCGCCGCTCGCCATCTGGAGGACCGTGCCGAGCGGCGCAAAGATCTGGTACATGCTCGCATCCGCCACGTTGATGCGGTGCTCGGCCTGGCCGCGCAGCAGGTTGTCGGCAAACGCGCGCGTGTACTCGGGCTCTTCGGCGGCGCACTCGGCCGCGAATCGCACCACCTCAAGCCACCAGCGATGCTCCTTGAGCACGTCGTCCAGGCGCACGGGGCAGGCCTCCGGGTAGCGCGCCGCGGCCATGAACGTGAGGCTCTCCTGCAGCGAGAGGTGCGCAAACATGGCCTCCTGCTCTTGCAACTGCAGGATGGGGAACCTGCCTTGCAGGATGCTCATGTGGACGCCCTCCCACGTCTTCGCGGCGCCCGCGAGCCGCACGCGCCCGCGCACCTCGTCGTTCACCTTCTTGCTGCCCGTGCTCAGGCTGTGCGTCGCGTGCGCGAGGTGGCAGGTAAACTCCATCAGTGAGCCCTCGGCCGCGGCAACGTCATCGTGGGCGCCGTCGTGGGCGCCCAGGGCCTTTTTCTCGAGGCGCTCGACGAGCGCCGTCACGATAGTGTTGTAGAGGGCGAAGCGGTTGAGCTCCCGCTGCGACGCGTTGTCCTCGCGCGTGTCGATGACCGTCAGCAGCATCGACAGGAGCAGCGGGTTGCGGCAGAGCTCGGTGAGGCCGACGCTCTGATGCAGCGTCCGCTTGTACGCGGGCAGCTTGGTCACCGGCAGCCGGTACTTGGCCACGTGGTCCTGCATCGGCCCGTCGAGCCCCGCGAGCTCGAAACGCTGAAAGGCCTCGCCAAAGAAGGCGTCGCCGTCGACGGCGGCGGGGCGCGACGTGATGACGAGCGAGACGCGGCCGAGGAGCATCGTCGTAATGTACCGCTGCATCTCGTCCTTGCACAAGCGATCGCACTCGTCCCAGCCGTCGAGGATGACAATCAGCCGGCCGTCGAGCCACGCCTGCAGCACAAAGGCGTCTGCGCGAGAGAAGGGCACACGCGCACGCGATGGTCAGGGGGGCCGACAGGCGCGCGCAAGGCGCCAGCGCGTGCGACGGCTGGCGAGGGCTGTGGCCGTCTCGGGCGGGTGTGCTTACAGTGGCGTGTGTGGGCGCCCAGGTGCGACTGAAGGTGGATGAGCAGCAGGTTGCCGCCGTCGGCGCCGCGCTGCTTCTTGAGCACCTTGACAAGGTCGACGACAAAGACGAGCACGGGCACGTAGAAGACGGGGTCGGGCGTGGGCGCGGCCACGTGACGACCCCACTGCTCGATCGTGCACAGGAGCACGAAGCGCTTGGAAAACGTCGTCTTCCCGCCCGCCGCCTCGGCGCGGATGAGAATGGCAGGTGGCTGGCCCTTGGGCGCATGCACCTTGACCTCCTCCATGATGGTCGTGAACGCGTCGGCGTTGTTGCCCTTGACCTTGAGGTTGACGCACTGGAGCATCAGATCGAGCCGCTGCGCGCTGAGCACGTCGATAATCGTGCCGAGCGCGGTGCGCACCAGCGCCTGGTATGAGCAAAAGTCGATGGCGTGGTCCATGTTGTGGTCGACGCACGGGGAGTGGTTGGCGGCCAGCAGGCAGACGGAGCCCTGGTCGCGGACGACGACCACACTGCAGCCGCGGGCGTCGGGCTGGTCGTGGGGCTGCAGCTGCGCGAGCCGCCACGCGTGTTCGAGGTCCTTATCGGGCGGCCTGCATGAGGCACCATCCTTCAGCCGAATCCACTGCCCCGCCTTGTACGTGAGCAGGGCCATCGGGCGTACCAAGGTCGGCAGAGGCGTCCCTCCGCCGATGGCCAAAACTTGGCGGGGCTCGACCCGCTTCGTGTCGAGATCCCAGCGGCACAGATTGAGGCCCGTGGCGTCGCTCTGCAGCGTCCCCACCTCGCCGTCGAGGAGCACCAGCTGGCCGTCGGCATAGATGGGCACGGCGACGGTGCATGTCCGCGCTTGGGCACCGTCGTGATTCATCACCCAGCCCGTGAGCCACGCGCCGGAATGGACTTGAGCTCGGGAGTCGGGGTCGTTGGCGGCGACGAACGCGCCGCCTCCTCCGTCCTCGCCGTGGCCGCCGCCGAGCCCGCCACCGTCGCCTCCACCTCCGAGCCCACCGCCTGTGCCGCCGCCACCCTCGCCTCCGCCCCCGTCTCCACCCCCGAGCCCTTCACCCATTCTAGGCTCGTCGCGGCCCTTGTGCTCTTGACGAGCGTCGACAGTGCGCCGCACGTCGTCGAGCTTGACGCGCACCACCGCGTTCGCTGTCGGCTCTGCGACCTCACCAAGAGATGCAAATGCACCGTCGCCGAGCCGGAGCTCGAGGCTCGACCACGCCACCCTCGTGTGCATCGTGAGGAGCCCCGACGGGTCCGCGTGCTCAAGCGTGTGGTTGGATGGCGTCAGGTGAACCTTCTGGCGCTCAGAGCCGCCGCTTGAGGCTGCGCACGTATAGCTGTTGGCCAAGCCCTCGCGCTCCACGATCAAGACGCTGGTGCCGTCGACGACGAGCTTCGTCCCCAGGTTGTACTTTAACACTGGAGCAGCCAGGGGCAGCTGCGTCTCCAAGAACCGCGCGAGGGGGACCGCTTGCCCTCCCATGCGTACAAGCTGCTCACCATCTCCGTCCTCGACAACTGCGGTACCGTCCCGCCCATTGGCCCACACCTGCAGCACCTGACCGTGCTCGTACTGAACATAGGACGCCGGCTGCACAATGGTCGCAACAGCGGGCCGGGCCTCTGAAGACTGCGCCCTGACTGCGTCGAGGACAACCCGGGCGAGGCGCGCGCTGACGTGCTGCGCGAGCCGCTTGTGCATCGGGCTAGAGGTGGGGTAGCCGCGCAGCGTGAAGCGGATCGAATAGAAGAGAAGATGCATCGCAAGGTTGAGGACGTGGCTGTCGAGGGAGCCACGCGCCTTGTCGTCCGCCTTGAGGCAGGTGGAGAGTGCGGAAATGTAGCGGCGGATCTTGCCTGCGAACCCATCCGCGACGTCGAGGCTCTTGCGGTACTTTGAGAGCCTGTCGCCTTGCGTCGCCAGCCCCGGGGGGCGTCGACGCGCTGGGTTCATGTAGTCCGTTCGCCGCATGCACGCTGTGAGCTCATCGACATTCATCAGCTCGTCGAGCCGGCCGGCAGCCATCTTTAACCACTCTTCGCACAAGTCGGGCTCCTCGAGGCGCACCTTGACCTGTGCAAGCATCGACTCGCTCGCGAGCTTATCGAGCAGCTCCTGCTTGGTGGCGCAGCCGGCGGCGATCGTTTGGAGATGCGCAACGTCCTTGCGCCCGAGGCTGAGCCAATCGACGAGCTCGTTGGGCTCCGCGCCCTTGATGTGGTCCACTGTGAGTGGAGCGAGCACGTATGCAAACAAGAAGCAGCACTCGAGCTTGGCCGCATCCATCAGCGGGTAGCCCTTGTCGGCCGGCTTGGACATGCCGCAGTCGATTAGCCACGGGTTGCCGCGCGAGTCGATCATGACGTTGCCGCCGTGCAGGTCGCCGTGGCACATGGCCCGAATCGGCTCGTGCCCCGACTCAAATGGCAGCCGCGAGCTCTTGTTGTCGAGCAATGCCAGGAGCTCCTCGAACGTCGCCCTGTCCGAGCCAGTCGTCATGTCGCGCATGGTCTCTACGTGGTCTCGCGTCTTTGGGCCGAGGATCGGCTCGAGCAGCGGTGCATCGCATCGTGAGGCCGTCCGCTTGCACAGCTGCAGCACGATGTCGCCCATGAGCGTCTCGAGCACCCTCGATACGCTCACGTCGCCCAGCGAAAAGGAAGAGATGCCGTCGACCGCGTCGCGGATGAGCTCTTGGCGGATCAGCCGCTCCAGCGGCACGGCGAGGTCGCCGCCAACCGACGCGAGCTCGGGCATCTGCCAGCAGGCGCCCGCGAACGATTGCTTGTACCCGATGAGCTCGCGCTCAGCCGAGTCGGTGACTGCGAGGAGCTGTGGCATGTTGAAGCCGAGGTGCTTCTGCATCTGCTCGTGCAGTTGGATCTCGGACTCGAGCTCCTTGCGCACGTCGATCTTGACAATCGTCGGCTCGAGCGCGACGCCAGTCTCGCCCACGGCGCGCACGAGCAGGACAACCGCTGTCGAGAAGCCCGTGTTGAGGGTCTGGAAGCGAATGGTCTTGGCCTTCGGGCTTTGGTGCAGCTCGACGAGCATGACCTTCTTCCGCGGGGTCAGTACATCTTCCGGATCCACGACTATTGTGCCACCAATCTCGATGCCCTCGTCCGTCGCCCCCTTCGCAGGATGAGTCCGCTTGGAGGGGCTGGTCCAGGACTCCACGCCGCCACTCTCAAGCTGCCGCGCGCGCGCATTCGTCTGGGCGGTACGGTTCTGCACGGCGAGCCTGCACATGCCATGCGCTTCGTCCGTCGAGAACCACCCCCAGTGAACGCGCGAGTGCGTCGTGCTCATCTGAGCGCTCTTCGCCGCGTCTTCCAGCTCTCCTTGCATGGCCGAAGCTTGCTTGCTCAGCTTGCTCTTCCTGGCGCCACTCGGCGAGTGCGTGCTTCCAGTACCAGCCGGGGAGACGCTGTGATGGGTGGCACCGGCGGTGAGCGATCTCTCAAGTAGCGCCGAAGGCTCTGCGGGGGGCGGCGCCGTAGAGAAGAAGCCCCGCGCTGTGGAGAGGTCCTTCCACTCGGCGAGCGCGATAAAGGAGGGAGGCGACTCGCCCCACTCGAGCAAGTGTTCGAGCTCGTGGTACAGCACTCGTGGCTCCATTGCTGCGGTGAGCTCATTCCACGGCTGCTTCGAGACTTTGAGCACTACTGGATCGCCAAGACTGCGTCCGATGCCATGTGCTGTGATCAGCCTGTTCGCCGCGCTCAGCGGGTCCTCGCTATCGCCCACGATCCCCTCTATCAGGCCAAGCTTTTGAGAGAGCAGCCCGTCGGCGGACTCGGTGTGAGCTGGCAACACAGGGGGGCAAAAAAGATTGGGGTCAGCCAACAAGTGGCCACTTTAGCGGGCGTGCAATGTGTGCTTGGGGCAGGCGCGCACTCATGACGAGGACCTTGACAGTTGACGCATCCTCTGCTTTCGAGTAGACTACCAACTGGATGAAGGGCACCTTGCCCGCCGCCTGCACAAGCACCGAAGGCAGCGACTTTGGAACGAGTCGCACAGACCGCACAAGACCCTTGAAAGGCCTCGGCGAGTGCACGCCGGCATCGCGGTTGCGCTCGCCCTTTGCAATCTCGGCGCCAAGGGAGATGGCAACGAAGCTCTGCAGATCCTCGGAGAAGCGCAGCTCGACGCGCTGGCCGCCGAGGTCCTCGCAGAGCACCGTCCGCTCAGCCTCGTCACGCACGCTCCACCTAGACTTGGCAGCCTTGAACACGGTCGTCCCGTCTTCGCCAAGCGTCAGCTCCTGCGCGCCCGCCTCTCCAGCTTTCTGTGCCTTACTCGCCCACGCCCACGTCGTGCCTGCGATGAACGTAACCAACTTCCCGCCACGCGAGCCAACATAGAGCCGTCGGAGCGACGGGACCTTTGGAGAGCGCAGCGGATCCACAGGCACGAGCTGCGCCACGAGCATGGAGTTGACGACCAGCTGCAGCCGCCGCTGCACGCCGTCGTACACGATGGCCACGTGCGACCACTGCTCCTGCGGCAGCAGCTCGGCATCCGAGCTGAGGATGTCGTTGCCCAACCGAATCAGGATCCTCGGCCCACTCGTCTCGACATGAAAGTACGACGAGACCCCCGACGGCTGAGCATTCCTGTGATGACTGCTCGCTACATCTCGCTCTTCCCACGACTGACCGCACCCAAAGAGCGAGAATCGCACGTTCTCATCTCCGGAGAGCGCATAGCACTCTGGGCGGATCCATGCCATCAGCGTCCACTGCGAACGAAGTAGCACGTCGAAGACGCCCTGTGCGTTGCCGGCGCTATCGGTAAGGACGATTCCGCCGGAGCCGTCCAAAGGGCGCTCCTGCTGCCAGCTGGACGCGACCACACTTGCCAGCCTCGTCTCGTCCACGGCGTGCTCCCACGGGGCGAGCTCCGCATCCTTTCGAGACTCCTCGGCGCCATCCGCCGGTTGCAGCGCGGCCGCCGAGCTAGGATCGACGACCCTTCGCCAATCCTTCCAGCTGTCGAGCACGGTATGGTTCTGGAGCTCGTCCTCGTAGTGATCGAGGTACGGCCTTCGAAAGATGACTCTGCGTCGCCACAAAGCGTCGCGTGGGGGAGGTTGGAACAGGAGAGTGAATGGGGGGTGATTCGAACAGGAGAGTGACTGGGGTTGGCTTGCGAGCAAATGGGTGGTCACGTGTGAGGCGGCATGCAGCATACTGCTTCCACTCCGGCGGGTTGCATACGCTCTTCTCGTCGACGATCGCAAGCTTATCATCGATGAGCATAAGTCCCTTGACCATCGTCTTGTCGGACGTGATGATGATGCGCTTCTTCCATTCATCTCCGAGCACGGCAGCGACCCACACGAACTTCTCCCCCACGCCCATTGGCTGATTCACGAGCGGGCTCGTGCAGAGGCGCACGTCGTAGCCCTCGGCCAGCATCTCCTTGAGCGCTCTGGCCGCGCCGGCAATCGGCGGCAGCGACTCGGTGAAGCCCGACTCGCGGAAGATCTTCTTGACCTCCTCGCTGTACGGCTCCCTCACGTCCTCGGCGATGCCCCAGTTCTTGCGCGTTGCCGCGCTCGTCGTGAGCATGGTCTGGCCCGGGAACTTGTCGGTGAAGCGGCGGACGACCTCGCCGTCGAAGTCGCAGATCGTGTTGTCCATGTCGATGAGGATTGTTTTGCACGTCGGCTGTGGGAGCGACCCGCCGTACAGAAGCCGCGCGCGCAGTTCAGCCAGCTCCCGGTCCTTATCGGCCAGCGCCTGCGCTTTCTCTTGGTCCTTGTCGGCCAGCTCCTGCTCTTTGGCAGCCAGCTCGTCTCGAAGCCACTGGATCTCGTCCATCGCATCGAACTTGGGCTCGGCATCGTCATCGGCACAGCCACTCAGCTCCTCTGGTGGCTCCTCGGGCACCAGGTCCATAAGAGGCTGGCCAGCGATGGTAACGAGGCTCGCAGGGGCCTTGCTTTGTCGTGACCCACGCTGCGATTGCTGGCCCCTCCCGGACTTGAGCGGCGAAGCGGCGCGTGGCATGGCATCCTTGCGAGTCGATGCCGCCCTGCTGGACGGTGAGCCGGTGGTCCGCGGCGCCGCGGCGCGGAGCTTCGGCAACGCAGCGTTAGGCGATCGCGGCATCCCTTCTCGATCGTGGCGGCCAGAAATGTTTTCAGAGCGTGCGTGGACAGATTTGGCAACTCATGGCGGTCCAAAAAACTTCTGGTCCGACAGTTTCGTCGCTGGTCGAGCTCATCACAGTGTATCTGTGTAAGGATGGCTCCGCACCCCTCGGTCAACACAAGTACTGAGCCAGAGCGCTCTTCAATTTCGCTACAGGTTTCGCTACATGTAGTGAGGTCGATCTCTCATGATCTCTCGGCAATGTCTCTCGGAGAGTCTGAGCACACAGCGGTGTTCCCTGGTGCTCGCTGCCATATACTACCGGGCGGGACTGTGATAGGCAATCAGGTGGGGGGTTGGGGGGGGATGGGTTTATCTTGGGGTTTATGCCTTTATGGCATTGTCGACCGTCATCATAACTCTGCCGTCTTTGTTTTGGGGCCGCCGCCTCAACGGTCCGTGCCACCGGGCGTCGGGGTACGAAGCAGATGTAGCGGATGTAGGTGCGGCGGAGCGCTTCTGTCACGGGTTCTGTCAATCATGTCGATCATCCGCGGGCCGATCTTTATTTTCGCCGTTTTCGCGTCGGCGACAAGTTCTTCCGCCGCCACCTCCGTCGATGCCGCGACCGGTAGGCGGGTCGGTGGTCACTCGCATTCACATTCACGCCGTTCCTGGGAAGTTTTGCTTGGACGTCCGCGTTTTCGGACGCGAGAGTGCGCCCGCTCTGCGGTCGCCCTGCCGGGTCGGCCAGTGAGCCTCAGGACTTGTTGGACGGAGATGGTGCGCGTCCGAGGGGGCGGCTGCGCCGCAAGCAAGCCTGGCGCACAAGCCGAGCTCTTCGTGCAGGTTCTGGATGGCCCTTCGGAATCGCCACCTGTCGCTGTCGAGCCAGGCCCTCGGGCAGCACCCGAAGACATGAAGGTTGCCGAACCAGTGCCCGAGACGACCGACAGCGCCGAATCAGTGCCCGAGACGTCTGTAGACGACGGAAGTTGTAAGCCGGTGGCCGGAGCGGCGACGGAGACGGCGGCCGAGACGAAGAACCCGATCTTAGAGATTGGCACCTCCGTGATAAACGCGATCATGCTGGCCTTCACGCCGCGTGGGCTGTTTTCATCGGGACCGTCCAATGGCCCCACGCGGTCCAATGCCTTGTACAACGGGGACGACATCAACCTCGACGACATCGACGACGACGACGCTGTGCGGCCCACCGTGGCCATGGGCGCACCGTCCGAGATCATTCGCGTCCTCTCAAGACTCGACGACCGGCTCGCCGACGCGCTCCACGCCGGCGACATCAAGCTTCTGCGTGTCTCGTGGCTGCGGCGGCTGCGGCGGCTGCGGCGGCAGCCAAACGGGAGGCGGCTGAAGCGGCGACAGGAGCTCGAGGCGCTGTCCCTCGCATCGGGGGAAAAGTCGCCGTTCCTCTCATCGCCCTTCCTCTCGGCTGAGGAGGCCGTCGTGCTGCTCCGGCGCGGCAGCCGCGGCGTGGGCGCGCTCAGCCACAGCTGGCTGTCGCCCGGCGAGTGCGACCCGGACGGCGTGCGCCTGGAAATGGTGCTCGCCGCCCTCGAGGAGCACCCGCACATCGAGGGCGTCTTCTGGGACTATGCCTCGCTCTTCCAGAACCTGCCCAACCGCACGCGCACGCCCGTCGAGAGCGCCGCCTTCGAGCGCGCGATCATGGTCATGGCCGACGTGTACGCCTCCGCCGTCGGCACCACCGTGCTGCAGTCGCGCGAGATCCCGCCCCGGCCGGAGGCGTTCGACGGTGCGTTGTGCCTCTTCGGGCTGAAAGCCACGAAGGGGGAGGGCGCCGTCCGCGAGACACTCGGCTGCTTCGGTGCCATCGTCGCGTTCGAGCATACGCGCAACCCGCCCGTCGTGCGCTTCGCGTCGCACGAGGCGGCGCTCGCCGCCAAGCGCGCAGGGCCGTGGCCTGAGCTGTGCGACGGCGTCGACACGCTGTACAATGAGCGCCCGTACGACGAGCGCGGCTGGTGCGTCTTTGAGGATGCCGTGAGCCACGAGCTGCTCGCACGGCTGGGCGCGGTGCCGCGCGTGCGGGAGGCGCTCGACGCGCTTCCGTCCAAGGTGCTCGTGCTGCGCAGCGGCCGCCCCACGGAGCCGTGCGTCGCGCCGACCGGCGAGCTGGCCGAGCGCGTCGAGCGGGTCCTCACCCGCATTGCCGGCGCCACCTTCACCGGCAAAGGCGACATGGACACGGTGCCCGCCCTTTACCGTGAGTACGTCACGCGCATCGTCGGTGCGGTGCAGCCGGTGCTCGCGCTCGCCGCCGAGGCGGCCGCCGGCTCGCAGGTGGTGGCGTTGCCGCCGATGCCCGCCGACGACGGATTCGCGTCGATGCGCGCGTGGCACCTCGACTGTCTGCGCGCGCAGCACGCGTACATCCCCGACGCCCTCTCCGGCAAGCAGCTCAGCACGCTCACGGAGTGCGTGCCCATCGGCGTGGAGGGGCACGATGCCAACGGCAAGCCGCTCGCCGTGCGCGACGCACGCTCGCTGTGTGCGTGGCTGCACGACCTGCGCTCCAGCGCACGCACGTGCGCGCTGTTGACCGCCGGCCCGGCAGCGGGCAAGACGTGGCTCATGTCGCAGCTCATCATGCACGCGCTGGGGCAAGTCGACAGGCTCGCCGAGGACGACGGGCGCGAGCCGCTCGTGCCCGTGCTCGTGCGCGCCGAGCAGCTCCAGAAGCGGCTCGCCGAGCAAGGGGCAGCCTTCGATGCGGCGAACGATTGGGTCGACGCCGACCTCAAGCTCACGTGCGCGCCGCCGCACTATGCGATGCTGCGCGCGGCGATGCACGAGCGGCGCGTGCTGCTGCTGCTCGACGGGCTCGACGAGGCGGGCGCCGAACGGGCGCGCATCGAGAAGCACGTCGCCGAGGTGCTCGCGCCCAAGGGATTTGTGATCCTGTGCACCTCACGCCCGGCTGGCCTGGACGAGGCGGGCTTCGCCGGGTTCCACAGGCTGACCCTCGCTCCGCTGAGCGACGAGCAGCAGGAGGCCTTCCTCACCACGCGGCTCGGCGACAAGCGCGCGTCCGCGCTCAAGTCCTACCTGCGCGACAAGGTGCCGCTCGACGCCGGCGGCGAGGCCGGCACGAAGCGCCGCGTCACCGCCAACCCCCTCATGCTCTCGATGGTGTGCTCCATTGCGCAGCTGCGTGTCGGCATCGACATGCCGACTACCACCGCCGAGCTGTACGAGGTGGCGGCCGGCGCGATGCAAAAACGGTCGGGCGCCGCCGTGTCGGACGATGCGCGCGCGCTGCTGCAAGCCACCTTCTTCGAGGCGCACGCCGCCGAGCAGCGCATCATCACCGAGGCACACCTCGGCGCCGCCGCCGCGCGCATCGGCGCGCGCATCGGCATGGCCGCCGCCCAGCGCGCGGCCGACGAGCTGCGCGCCCTGGTGGCGCGAGACGGGCTGCCGCTCGTGCGCCTGCTCGAGGCGGAGCCGCTGCAGATGCAGGCCTTCCACCTCTCCTTCCAGGAGTACTTTGCGATGCTCGCCATCGGTAAGGGTGGCGTGCCGCTGCCGTCGTTCGCGTGGGGCGTGTGGTGGACGAACGCCGTTCTCATTGGCGTGCAGGCGGGTGGCGCGGCGTTTGGCGACGCGTTCGTCAAGGCGGCGCAGCTGCCGGCGGCGACCAAGGCGGCGGCCGTGCCAGCCCAGGAGGCGTGGCGGCTGCGCGTGCTCGCCACGCTCGTGCGCATGGGGCTGCCCGCCGCATGGCTGCCCACGGCGCTTGAGGCGGCCAAGGGCGTGGCGCGCGAGGCGGCGCGCGAGGCAGCGAAGCTGGCCGCTGCCGACGCGCTCGTCGTGGGCAAGCGCGTGTTCGCCCTCGACAAGAAATGGCAGCCGGCCGTTGTCGAACGCGTGGAGGGCGACACGGTGGACGTCAAGATCCAGGGGTGGGAGAAGAAGCAGGGCCTGCCGCGTACTAAGGCGCTCGTCGTCGCCTCCGACGGCGTAGGCGCGCTCCTCCGTCTCGCCGCGGGGGCGGGCGACGCGGCGCTCGTCGAGGCGCTGCTCGACGCGGGCGTCAACCCGCTCGTCGCTGACGAGCGCGCCAACACGCCGCTGCACCGCGCCGCCGCGGGCGGGCACGCGGCCATCTGCCGTGCGCTCGCCGCAAAGGGCGCCGACAAGGATGAGAACAACACGCAGATGCAGTCCGCAGCCAAAGCAGCAGCGACCGCCAAGCAGCACGCCGTCGTTCGCCTCTTCGTGCCCACGCTCTCGGACAACGAGTTCACCGACGAGGCGTGCACGCGCACGGAGCGGCTGCGCGCCGCTGCGACGGGGGACGTGGCGACCCTCGCTCGCACGCAGGATGCGGGGAGGATCACGGCGCTCATGGTCGCGTCCCGCCGCAAGCAACTCGCGGCCGTTGTCAAGCTGATGGAATCCTCAAACGCCTCCACGCTCAATGCGCAGAGCGCCGAGGGCTGCACCGCACTCTACCTCGCCGCGGAGGAGGGCGCCGAGCCGATCGTGCAGCTGCTCCTCGATCAAAGGGCGGATGCGGCGCTCGCCGCTTCCGACGGTGGCACCCCGCTCATGCGGGCGAGCAGTTTTGGACACGAGCTCTGCCTTCGCGTCCTGCTCGAGGCAAAGGCGGACCAAAATAAGGTAACGACCGACGGCATGACCGCCTTGATGTTCGCTGCCCTAAATGGCCACGAGCTCGTCATCCGCGAGCTCGTGAGGCACGTGTCGCTCGATCTTGCCGATAAGGACGGCACGACGGCCCTCATGTACGCCACGCGTAACGGTCACGTCGGTGCGACGCAGGCCCTCCTCGACGCCGGTGCCGACCCCAACTGCATGCGCGTGAGCGGCTTCACTGCGCTCATGTTTGCAGCAAAGAATGGGTACAAGCGGACGCTCGTGGCGCTCCTGCAGGGCGAGCGGCCCGTCGAGGTCGATATGCAGACCCTCGAGTCCAAGAAGGACAAGGCGAGGGCGGGCACGAGCGCGCTGATGCTCGCCGCACAGAATGGGCATGCCTCGTGCGTGCGCGAGTTGCTGTACCGCAAGGCCAGGGTCGAGCTGACCGACAAAGACGGCACATGCGCGCTCATGTGCGCGTCGCGTAATGGGCACGTCGAGGCCGTCAAGGCGCTCCTCGCCGTCAAGGAGACGGGCGTGGATCAGGCGAGGCCCACCGGCATGACGAGCCTGATGTTCGCCGCCAAGAACGGCTACCTGGCCGTCGTGAGCGAGCTCCTCGAGCACGGAGCGAACGTCAACCTCGTCAACCACAAGACCCAGCACACGGCGCTCATCGAGGCGTGCGAGAATGGCCACGAGATCGTCGCAGCGTCACTGCTGCGCGCGGGCGCGCAGGAGAGCGTGGGCGGCGACCTCGGTGATGCGGCACGCGCAACCCTGGCCATGGCGCGGAAAAGGCATCAGGGATCCGAAATCTATACGTCGACTCTTTACACTTCGTAGCGTGCCCGCCGGTCTCGCCTGGCCGCACTCAACAGAGGCCACCCTTCGCATCGCATCGTCAAGCGAACGGAAGTCTGTTAGCCTGATGTTAGCCCGTGTTCGTCTGTTATATACTCCGAAAGTTACATACCTCAAGGCAAGATGACGAGTAGATGGCGTTGATGATAGCGTTCCTCCGCCTGGTACCTACGGTTAAGGTGACAGCCCCAGCTCAGAGACTGAGTGCCTAAAAACAGTCACCATCCATGGTCTTTGCAAGACGCATGGCAAGACGTGAGTGCCGGCGGCGGACATCCCGTGCATGGCATTCCTCGGCCCTCGCGCAATTGCGGACCGAGGTGCGAGCTGCGCAGCTGCGGCTTGTGCGGCTGCGCGGCTTGAGCTCATAGCCGCGCCGTGCAGCCGCACGAGCCCTCCTCCGGCTCTCACGGACACGTCCCCGAGCCACGGCCGCCCTCTCCCCACTCCCCCGTCGTCTCATAACCAAAGGGAACCATTCCCAAGCATCTGCCCGATTCTCTGCCCAAGCATCTGCCTCTGCCTCTGCCTCTGCCTCCGCCCAAGCCTCCACCCGAGTCCTTGCCTTCATCCGAGCCCTCGCCCGAGCCTCTGCCTTCTTCACAGCAGCAGCCACCGCCGCCTTCGATGCGGCAACCGCCGCCGCCTTCGCAGCGACAAGTGCCACCGCCCTCTCAAACGCCTTCTCAGCGGCAACCGCCGCCGCCTTTTCTGCTGTCTTCTCATCATAGTGGACGTTCGTCAGCTTAAGAGCGGCGTGGCATGCATCCGTGAGCGTCGGATCAAGGGCCTTTGCCTTGTTGTTGATCGATGCGTCCACGATGGGCGCGGCGCTTGCAATCATTGCGAGCGGCGTCTTGCACTTCGACATCTCATGTTTGTTCGTCGCAAGCCACGTGCGGCAGCGGGAGATGACACCACTGTCGATTGGCATATCGGTGGTGGTCAACTCGGCGACGTACTTGACAAGGCTTGCGGGCATGCCATCCGAGGAGGATGCAAGGGAGGCGAGAGCGCCGGCAGCCGTCTTCATTGCAGACGCACGGCGGCAAGCGGCCTGCACGGCGTCCCACTCGCTCATGCGACGTGAGGTGAGCAGACGCTTCATCTCAGCGACAGCCCACCCCGCCGCGTCGGAGGGCATTGGAATGGTTTTGTTGGAGGGCATTGGATGGAAACCTGTGCGCTCGGTTAGTGAGAAGCGTGTGCTTGCCTTTCGTGCGTTTGCATTTCCGCCGAACGCGCTTGCCTTTCGCTCGACTTTTTATAATACTTTGACCTACCCATCCTCGAGGATTCGCAATCAGGGCGAGGCCTCAAATCTGAGCTCGCCACTCTCTCTGCTCCTTCACGTTCAGAGCACACTGCATCCTGCGCCATGTCCGATACCATAGATTCCCAGCCATTAGATTTCCGATTTTGCGGCTGATTCACAGCCGACTCAGCCGATTCACACGGGCGCAGACGAAATGGCGGCCGAGCGCTCGCGATGGCAGAGCGCTTGCCTCTGCTGCCTGCTAATAGCCGGCGCGCTGCTAGCGGTGTGGCGCTCGACAAGCTCGACGCAGACGAGTTCAGCGCTCAGTGCTCTGGCGGCTGCAGAGACTCGAGAGGAGCACCAGAGACTGGCACCTGGTCCGGTGTCTCAGCGGCAGCGACGACGATGGAAACGCCGGCGTGAAAGGGCAGCAGCTGCGCGGCTGCTGTCCTCTAATTCTTCGCTTGTCCTTTCAGCCCTGGCAAATCTCTCGGGCCCGGCGCATGCGCACGCGACGCTCTTCGAGATGGCTTTCTTCATCAATGCCGACGACTCACCTCGACGACGTGAGTTCATGGAGCGGCAACTTGCGCAGGGCGGCGTGCGCTACGAGCGCTGGCCGGCAATCCGCGGCGGCCCTCAGCTCTTAAAGACGCACGCGCGCTACTTCCGTCGCGGTGTCGAGAAGCACCTGTACCTCAACCGCTCCGAGGCGAGCGGCGTCATCAGCGGCTGGGGCACCATCGGCACCTACCTGAGCCACCTGACGCTCTTCGAGCATATCGTGCGGCGCTGGCCGCGGCGCGAGAACGCCTCGTTCCTCATCCTGCAAGACGACACGCTGCTCAAGCCCGGCTGGCTGCGCCAGCTCGGCTCCGAGCTCTCGTTGGTCTCCCCTCTCTGGGCGCGCGTGCTTCTGGTCTGGTGGGGCCTCGAGCGGCAGGCGGACTGCCGAGGCCACTTCTGCGCCGTGAGGCCGCCCGCCGGGCCCACCGAGGCGGGGCCCGAGTGCTGCGGAAAGCGCTTCTACCACGGGCTGCAGGCGTGGCTCGTGCGCACCCACAGCCTCGAGTGCCTCGTGCGTAGGCTTCGGCGTCGGCGCATCAAGAACATAGACGCGCTGATGGTCCAATGCGACTGCCCTCGAACCTTCGCACTGACGAAGCGGCTGATGCTCGGGGAGCACCTCGACAAACAGCTTGGCTCGGAGCGCGCCGCGGTTAACTCAGTGTGGCGTGCGCAGCTCGAGCGCGCTGACGGCGGCGGTGACGGCGGCGGTGATGGCGGCGGTGACGGTGGCGCTGATGGTTCACGGCTCCATTTCACGGCGTCCACGCTGCGCAATCTCCACAAGACGAGGCTCGAGCATCTGGTGGGCGAGATTGCGAGTGGAGGACATACTAACCGCTCGCGTGAGCACCCCAGGACCTCCTCCCAGCCCCTTGGGAACGCGAAGAGTGACAGTTGAGCTTCGAGAAGTTGAGATCACTGACGATTAGGTCGGCAGAGGATCCAGGGTCTCCCAGGGCGCCAGGGGGATTCCCCCAGGACATGTGGGTCTCCTGGGTCACCACACAAACAAACAAAAGAGGACGAACAAGATAAACCTGTGATGATGACTTATAAGGTCCACACATCGACTGGAAACCGCTCTGTCGTGTTAACGTTCACACGTCACCGCATTAAATGTTTCGGGTTGCAGTTTCGGAGCATAGGAAAACACTACCAGTAACAGTATGTTTACCGGTTACCGGTACCGGTAATTCTCATCTTCGTGTGCAATCTTCGTGCCTTAGCTTTCGCTCTCAGCCGCCGCCGTCGTGGCTGGTCCCGAAGGGAGCACATGCGCGAGCAGTACATCACGAAGCTGGCGGAACAGTACATCCACATGATGACGGACATAGGCGGAGGCATGCAACGTGTATTTGATCGGCGAACAGGCGAACAGTGCGGAGTCCGGGTCGTCAAGCCCATCAGCAGGACGCCATGTGTGCTCAATGCCACTTTTGGATGCCACGGTTCCAGGCAGATGTGGGTTAACAACGGCTGCCGCGCCACATTTGCGCTAAATCAACGGCCTCTGGCGTGCGGCTACACCGCCGGTCCGATGCGCACCGTTTGTCCCAAAGACGTCGATCTTCATAACCAGTCCTCCGAGCTGCGGGTGCCTGAAGGCGCGCACTTGTTGCAACTGGACTCGGATCCCCTGAAATGCTCTGACATCGATGACGCAGGCGCGAGGCGATCTCGGCTCGCATTCGAGATCACAGGATGCCTTCGCACCCTGAATGTATCATTGCGGGTCAAGCTGGATCTCTTAGCTGCCGCTAGGACGGCTGTTGGCTTCGAACGCATCGATCTCTACTGCGCTCTCGAGGCCTGCGATGGGGAGAGCGATGAGCACTCTGTGAGGATTGTCGATGCGCTCGTCTCCGGTGTTCGAGCCGTGGAACCATGCGCAGCTGTTCGGTGCCACTGGTGGCCAAGTGCAGCTGGGATCCTGCTGAAGAATCAACTAGCGAGCCCCAATCGAACGGAACGCCTCAAGTCCGAGTATCGGGCCGACCACCCACACTACCCGTACTCGAATCACAACCCGGAGACGAGCGTCGATCGCACGCTCTCGATGTGCTTCAAGCTCGCCATCGTGGGCCAGCTGCGCAATCGTTCACGCATGAGATATGACCTCGTCTGGAGGACGCGCACGGACTTTTATGTGGTCAACGTGTCCTGGCCGCTGCTGCGCACGCTCATGGCCAGGCACCGCGCTGCCACGCTGCCGCCTCCATCTGCTTCACAAACACCGGCCCCTAAGTACCTGCCTTGGTTTCTCACTCCCACCATTGATGAACGGCTGCAGTGGTTCCACCAGATGACGGACGTTGAAGCCTTCCTCTCTGAGCCCGCAGCAGCACGGTATGACAGCTGGTGGTGGAAGATCCCGTCGCTGTATGCATCGGGCGTGGTCTTCCATCCGGAGACGATGCTCACCGCTTTGATGCACGCTGGCCTCGCCCGGTTCCATGACCCTCAGATGAAGGTTGTACGCTGCTTCCCCGCTGGGAGGTTGAAGAAGGGTATACATCTTGCTACACCAACATGCCGCGCGAGTCTATACGCTTCGGTCTACGGCCTGAAGTGGCATGTATCCGAGCAACGCTAGACGCCACGGGGGTCGACCTTGGAGAGCTCAGAGAGGAACTGTTCATGACTGTTACTGTTGTAGTCCCGGCTCTTTAACTGAGGACGCAACAATCGCGAGGGGAGGCAGTCGGATAGGGAGGGATTCCCATATGGGACGGGAATTTTCGAATGGCTTCCCTCTGGCTTCCCTATGTAATGACGATACTGACGAAACCCGTCGCGCACTCTTTCGCGCACTGCGCACGCGTCTGACACTGAGCGACGTAACTGACACTCGTCCGGTGCGCGGGAAACGTACGCTGAGGTTCGGCCGCGTTTCGCCCGCGTTCACGGATCACGCCGCAGTTTGCTGTTTGGGGGTCCGGTTGTTCGTGGGTGCGTCGACGTTTCGACTTTCGTCTAAAAGGGGGTTGGATTTTCGCGCGATCCTCATCATTGATCATACCCTGATTTCAAACTGAGTGCGATACCCGGACTGCCGCTGCGACCCGCGAATCGAAACCGAACCGACACAGCCAAACTCCTCACTGGTGTACCGTACATACGACAGATTGAACCGTTTATTTGAAGCCGCGCGGTTCCGCGTGATATGTGCGTACACCCATCCGCTGATCGCTGCTGTAAAGTGCGATCGGATGACGCTATTGTAACTCAAGATGCCCAGCTCGACGCCGCGACCCCCCGTGTGCTCTCTGGCATGCCTCTGCTCTCAGCGTCAGCCTCTCGGTCTCATGAGCTTCGTCAGCCTCTTGGTCTCATGAGCTTCAAACTCCAGCTGCAACCGACTCGACGCCGCCGCCCTCGACTAGCTGCAGCTCACGGCGCACTCGCTCCGCCTGCGCGGCGCGGTTCTTCTTCTTCTTCTTGAGCGGCAGCGGGTCGGCCGAGAAGGCCTTGATCGACGTGGGCAAGAACTCGTACGCGTCGGGCAGACGCCACGGCGCGATGTCGGTGCGCGGCGGCGACGAGAAGGCGAGCAGCGACAAGGCCGTGGGTGGCGACGGCGGCGGCGGCGACGCGTACATGGAGCGCGGGCCCGTGCCGGGCGAGGGGATGCCCGCGCCCGACTCGGCGCCAGCGCTGCGACGGCGCGCCCCTTGGTGACCCGTCGGGGACGCGCCGCCGTGGGCTTGCACGTCGGAAGCGAGGGGCAGCGGCCCGAGAGGCGACCGGGCGGCGATCTCCGAGATCTCGGCGATCTGGATGATCGGCGAGGCTGTAACGGCCGAGGCGGCGATCTGAGTGTTGATGGTCATCATGGGCCGGCGTGCCGCGAGGCGAGAGGAAGAGCCTGTGGAAGAGCCTGTGGAAGAGCATGTGGAAGAGCACGCCACCATCTGTGATGAGCACGCCATCATCTGTGAAGAGCACGTCTGTGAAGAGCATGTGCTCGTCCTCTCCACAGACGATGGCGATGCGCCGCCTCCGCCGCCTCCGCCGCTGCTGCCGTCACCCGCGCCGCCGCACGCCCTGGCACTGCCCGCGCCGCTCGCGCTATACAGACCGTCATGAGCCCCCAGTAGCGTGGCGAGTACTTGCTTGCCAGCTGCGTCGTCATGAGCGTCATGAGCGTCATGAGCCCCCAGGAGCGCGGCGAGTACCTGCTTGCCTGCAGCGTTCGTGTGATACGCGGCTCGAGCCCGCGACGGCGCGTCCACCCACACGTCCGGCTGCATGCAAGTGCTCACCACGGCGCCCGACGCAGCTGACGTGGAGGCGCTCGCCTCTCCACTGGCGCAGTCGGCACTGGCCGGCTGCATGCAAGTGCTCATCACGGCGCTCGCCTCTCCGCTGGCGCAGTCTGAACTGGCCGCTGCGCTCGCGCCGTTGCGAGCGTCATCGTCGCCGTCCTCGCCGCCACCATCACCGCTATTGCTGCCTCCGCCACCCTCGGCAGCCGCGCGGCCGTCACCCCCTACGCCGTCATCGTCACCTCCTGCGCCGTCATCGTCACCCCCTACGCCGTCATCGTCACCCCCTACGCCGTCGTCGTCACCCCCTACGCCGTCATCGTCACCGTCACCCCCTGCGCCTACGCCTGCGCCGTCTCCCCCCCCGCCGCCGCCACTGCCACTGCTGCCGCCGCTGGTGCCGCCCGATGCGGCGCCTCGGGCCGAGTGTAAGGACGGTAGCGACGGCAGAGGCGGCGATCGCGGAGTGCCACTGCCACTGCCACTGCCACTGCTCATGCCCCAACCTTCGGTCGCAACGTCCCGTGCGGCAGCGGCTACAGGTGGGGTAGCCTCAGCAGCGGCGGCAGCGGCGGCGGCAGCGGCGGGGGCAGCGGCGGCAGGGGCGGCGGCAGCGGCAGCGGCGGGGGCAGCGGCGGCAGGGGCGGCGGCAGCGGCAGCGGTGGGGGCAGCGGCGGCAGGGGCGGCGGCAGCGGCAGCGGTGGGGGCAGCGGCGGCAGGGGCGGCGGCAGCCCTGGGTGCGCCCGCGAGCGTCAATGGCGCCGGAGCCGTTGCCGCCATCGACGCCGCCATCGACGCCGCCATCGACGCCGCCTTCGAGGCCGCTGTCGACGACGGCGAGGGCGATGGCCTCGGTGCGCCGCCCCGCCGACCGTTACGGATGCCATCTCCCGGACATCTCCCGGCGGACTCCGAGGAGGACGCCTGACACGGCGCCCGCGCCTGACACGGCGCCTGCGCCTGACACGGCGCCTGCTCCCTCGGGCTCTCGGGCTCCGCTCGCGGCGCCGTCGTGGGCACATCTGCATGTGGCGCCGTCGTGGGCTCCGCTGGTGGCGCCGTCATGGGCACCTCCGCTGGCGGCGCCGTCGTGGGCACCTCCGCGGGCGGCGCCGGCGTGGGCGCACCCGCCTTCGCCTCTGCCCTCACGTCCGGCCTCGCCTCGGCCTTTGCCCTGGGCTTCGCTTCCACCGGAGAATGGGCGCCGCCCTGGGCGCCGCCCTGGGCGCTGCCCTGGGCGCTGCCCTGGGCGCCGGGGGAAGTACGAGCGCTCCGTCCACTGCTGTCGTCCTGCATGCAAGTGCTCACCGCGGCGCTGGGGGGCGAACGAGCGCTCCGTCCACTGCTGCCGCCGTCGCTGGCGCCACCGCCGCTGCTGCCGCGATCGCCGCCGCTGCTGCCGCCGGCCTGACCGGCCTGACCTCGGCCACCCCGTCGATGGCCGACGGCCGCGCCAACGGCGGCGGCCGCGGGTGCGCGGCTGGCATGGGTCGAGGAAATGGCATGGGCCGAAGAAATGGCATCCTTCACCTCGACGACCGTGGCGGGCGCCGCCGTGTTGGGCGCCGCCGTGCCGAGCGCCGCCGTGTCGGGCGCCGCCGTGTCGGGCGCCGCCGTGTTGGGCGCCGCCGTGTTGGGCGCCGCCGTGTCGGGCGTGATCACGGATGCCATTGGCGCCGTCGTGAGCGATGCAGAGGCGCGCATGTCCACGGGGGGCAGGCTGGCGCGTGGTGTGGAGCCCACGACGGCGCGCGGTGGGGAGCCCACGACGGCGCGTGGTATGGAGCCCACGACGGCGCTTGGTGTGGAGCCCACGACGGCGCTTGGTGTGGAGCCGTCGCTCGCGGGTGGTGGTGCGCCGTCCCCGCTGGCCTCGCCCCCCTGCCGCGCGGTCAGTGGCGAGGGATGCGCCGCCGGGCTTGCCGTGAATGTGAATGTCGAAGCGCCGTGAGTGACGAAGCGCGGCGAGGCCGGGGGCGAGAGGGGCGGAGGGGTCGGCGCGTCGGGGGGGGGCGCGTCGGGGGGGGGAAGCATGTCATCGGGTATCAAGAGGGACGCCGGCGGTGGCGGTATGGGCGGGGGCGGGGGCGGCATGGGCGGCGGCGCCGGCGGCATGGGCGGGGGCGGGGGCGCATGCGCCGCATCCAAATCGGTCACAGGCGCGAGCAACGATCGCGCCGGATAGCTTGACGTCGGATGACCTGACGTCGGAAGGCTTGAAGTCGGCTCTTGAGCGACGTCGGCCGCTGTCAGAGCCATTGGCTGTGGCGGCGCGGACGAGTCGCCCACTGGCCACGTGCTGGGCGGTGGCCACGTGCTGGGCGGTGCGGACACGACGAGCGGGCTCGGCAGTACCGACCCTACCCGGCTCGCCCCAGTGGAGGTGGTCGCGCTGGGCAACGCACTCGAGAATGCGGACGAGGCGGCGCTCACGAGCAGCGGTGGATCCACCGACGGGCTCGTGAGCGCATCGGCGCCATCCGTTTCGAGGGCGGCGCGTGCGTCTGCTGCAGACTTGCGGCTCCGGCGCCTGCGGCTGCTGCTGACGGATGACGACGACGACGGTGGTCCGCTGGCCGGCGTGAGCGGAGTGCTCCTGCTGCCGTTGGCATGGACGTGCTTGTCCTTGTCCGGCGAGGCTTGCTTGGATGCCGTCGTCGACGGCGTGGGCGCACGAGCCTTGCGCACTGCTGCCGCTGAGCGGCCCGCCTTCTCTCGCTGGGAGGCCGCCCACCACCTGACGGTGATGACCAACGCAGCGAGCATCACGATAGACAGCTTGAGCCAACCATAACTTTGAGGAGTGGTGGCATCCTCTGGTGGCACCGGTATGAAGTCCGCGCGCGTGCGATCGCAGAAGCTGGACCTTGCGAGGCAGTCGTGCATAACGAGCGCGGGAGACAATTACTCCGTTGCGTATCGCAGAAGAACTTCGGTCTTCGCTCCAAAGCAACGGTGTGAAAAGTGTCGAAACAACCATTGGCTGTGAAAACATGCTGGAGAGGCGCCTCACTGGGCCCCCATTTGGTAACTGGAGCGCGAGCCACTCGATCTCTCCTGATCTCCTGTCTCCTCCGTGGTGCCGAGCCAATGTCGCCGTTTCACAATCTTTGAACTTTGCCTCCATGCATGCCTCCTCACCCCTTGGTAGCGAGCCACTCCTCCTTGAGCCATTCGGTCCAGTGGCACGAGACAACGCCCTCGGGCGGATCGCCCGCCGCTGCCTCGGCACGCTTGCGGAAGAAGAGCGCATGCAGAGAGTCGCGTACGCGCGCCGTCTCGAGCGCGTCGAGGGGGAACGCATCGCACGTGGGCGTCACGTGGGGGGGGAGGTGGGACGGGTATTCGGGCACGAACGTCACGGCGAGCTTGATGGCGGCCTCGGCCCCTTTGGCGGTCTCGCCCACGACCAAGAGGCAGAAGCTCGCGTGGCCGTCGCTGCTGCCGCCGCCGTCCTCGCGTACCAGGCCATCCCCGTAGATGGCCTCGATCACCATCAACTCTTCGTCCTGCGCGACGCGATTGGCGCTGTGGAGCTCGTCGAGCCCCGCCGAGCTCGCCGCCGCTTCGAGCGCCGCCCGTGCCGCCTCCACGCCGGCCGCGACCTCCGCCGCGGCTTGAGCGGCGAGCCCGTGCTGCTCGGCACGACGCTGCTCGAGGGCGGCAGCGGCCTGCGCCTCGGCGGCGCTCTTAGCTTTCTGTGCCTCCGCCGCCTTCTTGGCCGCCTCGGCCTTGCGCCGATGGGCGAGCTCTGTCAGCTGGGCCATCTCGTCCGCCGACTTGGCCGCCTGCATCACAGCGACCGCCTGCTGCCCAAGCGCGCCCAGCGACTTATCCATCTTTTGCGAGCCAGCGCCGCCCGCACCCTCCGCATAGAGCCTGCCCAACTCGGCGCCGCCGCCGCCAGCGCCGCCGCCGCCATAAAAGTCGTCGGCCTCGTCGGCCGCGCCCCAGAAGCCCTCGTCCTCGTCATCGCCGCCCCCCCACAGGTTGTCATCGTCCTCGGCGGGCGCCGAGTTGGGCAGCGGGGGCGCCGAGTTGGGCGCTCGGGGCGGCGCCAACGGCAGCCCCGTCGCTGCTGCCACGTCGGCGTCTGCCAGGCTGCCTCCTTTGCTGCCCTTCTTCTTGCTCTTGAAGCCGCCCTTGTCGACGACGCCACTGAAGAGGTCCTCCACGAGCGCGTCGTTGCTCACGCCCTTGCCCCGCTCCGACGCGCCCTGCTTCTTCCATTCGGCGATCTTGCGCTCTGTCTCCGCCGCTTGTGCCTCTGCGGCCGCATGGTCAACCACCTGCATGCCGTAGAGCGTCTGCTCGGCGAGGGCCTCGTCGACGGCCTTCTTCTCAGCGGCCGCCTGGCGCTCGAGCGCCGCCTGCTTCCAGAGCGCCACGCGCGCCTCCTTGTCGAGCGCCGCCTCCGCCTTGTCACGCTCGCGCCGCTCCGCGTCGAACTCGGACGGCGTCTTGTCCACCTCGACCTTCGTCTTGTTGAGTCGGTTGACGATCGCGTTGACGCGATGCTCGACGACGGTCATCTTGACGGCGTGGCGGTCGTGGAAGCCCACCTGACCGTCCTTCATGTCGGCCGTCTTGCGCAGGTTGGCCCAAGGTGTGTACACGACCGGCACGTGGCTCAGCTTGCAACCCTCGATCGAGTTGGCCTTTGTGAGCTGCGCACACTCGTGCACGATGTCCTCGACGACATCGTCGATGGTCTCACCTTTGGGTAGCCGCAGGTAGATGTGGGCCGACGAATGGTTGTGCACGTGGAACCTGCACGGTACGACGGCGCGAGTGAGCAGCATCGCGCGGCCATACCGGACGGGCTGGACGCCGACCGCGACGTTGCTTACCAAACGTCCTCAGGCCATCCGTAGGCGATGAGGTGCTCGTTCTCGAACTTATCGCGCCCCATGTAGATCGTGTAGCGCGGGTCGGAGCATGTGAAGAAGAAGACCATTTTTACTCAATCGCGGGCGCGCGCGCGACAAGGCACCTCAGCTATGTCCAAAATCGTTCGGGGTGATATCAGATGATTCTACACTGACGCAAGTTCCGCTAGACAATCTAATCTAGATTTGAATCCAAGGCGAAACGTCCAAACCTCCCACGAAAAATGGCGACCAACAGTCCAAGCTACGCCTCTCTAGTGGCGGAGCGGCGACTCGAGCGTGCGCACGTGCGATGCAAGACGAGCTCCGCAGCGATCGGCGCGCATTGGCAGGAAGCCATCGAACCGAAGCAGGCTCAACGCAGCGTGACATGGCCGCGTGACTTCACGTGCTCTGAGCATCGAATAGATGAGCGGGCGCGTTCTCACGTGCACCAAGTGCTCCTCTATGGCGCTCCTGGCGTTACGTTTACGCTTCGAGGCGGCGAAGTTTGTCTCATGGGCCGAGATGACTGGGTGTCGGGCCTCCTGTCGCTGGGAGAGTGCGCCGATGGCGAGTGCGGCTGCTTTCGATTGACAAAGCCGTGGGTGCGTGCCTCATTTGCTCGGTGCGTGGCAGAGTGCACGGCGGCAGCGCTTGGCCCCGGGAAATCTTTGAGGTACATGACCGTGGGCTGTGGACTGCTGCTCACGGACCTCGAGGTGATCTGCGCGCTGCAAGCGGCCGGCCTCACGATTGAGAGTGCGACGTTCGTGGACGCGGGCGTCGATACGTTTCGGTTCCATGGTGCACTGACGGAGCTTGCCAGATTCCTGGCGCCCGCGCGCGTAGTCGCGTACCCGTCCACGAACGAGCTCGCCACCGCCGTGCTCGAGGGCCGTGAGTCGAGTGCCCACGTGCTCGTGCACTGCGACGCTGCCAAAATAGGAAAGCTCGAGAGCCGGTCCCTCGCCTCCCAAGCGCTGGTGCCACGTGGGCTGGCCTTCCGTTTGACGAACCACGGGGCCCGCAAGGCCGCCACGGTCGACGTGTGGCACCGTCGGGCCGCGGGGAGCGACGAGGCGGCCGCGCTCACCGCCGCCGCACTCGAGCGAGCACGCTCGTTGCTCCAAAAGGGTGCGACCATTCTGATTGCATGCTGATTGCCTCCCTCATTTGCACGCTCGTTGCTCCAAAAGGGTGCGACCATTCCTCAGACCATTCCACAGACCATTCCACATCTACTCGATGCGAGGCCTCGATTGGTCGCTTAGAGTGATTGCATGCTGATTGCCTCCTTCATCAGGTGCGACCATTCCACATCTACTCGAGCCTCCGACGACCGAGAGTGATTGCATGCTGATTGCCTCCTTCATCAGGTGCGACCATTCCACATCTACTCGAGCCTCCGGCGACCGACGCGATGCTCGAGACTTTGCTCGAGATGGTGCCCGTGACAAAGGATGGGGTGCCCTTCATCGACAGCGTTCGTCAGGTGGTACAGGGGCTCCGTAGCCACCCACCGCACGCGCAGGGCACGTCAGCCTTGACCAAGGCACCGCTGGCGCAGCCCTGGGGGCCGCCCGCTCCGGTGCCGCTAGCGCCGCCCGCTCCCGTGCCGTCGACGTTCGTTTCGAAGTGCGCCGTGTGCACCATGCCTGGCTCCGCTGGCCCGATGGGCGGCAGGATGCCCGAGTTCAGCCGGCATTCGATTCGCTGAGCCTGAGGGAGATTCTGACAGTCCCTCGATGCTCGAAGCTCAGTCAATTCGATTCATCCCTTCTCGGACACGCGAGGTGCGCCGATCTGAGCGGAGCAGGCCGGAGATGGGCCGGAGCAATGCCAATGGAATTTGCTGAGCCTGTGATCGGCGGGGAACTTTGCCTACGTTTGAAGATTCTCGATCACGGATCAGTTCGTACGTTCGATGATTCGTTACGGGTTTGCGGTTTCGTCACTCGACCTCGTCCGCGATCCGCCGGCCCGGGCCGCGCCGGCGGGGGCGGGGCCGCCGGGACCGCGCACCGGGGCGTATTCAATATATATTATAATACGTTGTTCGGGTTTTCATTACGTTTTTACGAGGTTTTTCACGTCGGCGATCGGAATGATCGGCCGATTGCGAATTTCAATTTTCGATAAGGCCGGGCGACTCTCCCGCGACCGCCAACGAGCGATGGCCCCTTGCACTCCGCGCACCTCACCTCGTCCGCTCGCCGCACCGCTGACACTCAACCGGTTACCGGGTCGCACAGGAATACTCCACCATCCCGCCATGCGATGGAGCAAAAAGCCCACATTCGAAACCACATTCGAGTGCTTCGCGGTCCCGTCTTAATGATGTGCACAGCCGCACGCCCCTCTCTCCCTGACCGTGCTGCGGAGCTGCGCGCCGCATGGCTCTTGCACCCCTCTACGCGTGCGCCTGGCCGCCTTCTGAGTTTCATCAGAGTTTCGTCAGAGAAGGCGCCTCTACGCTCCTGCCTGGCTGTGCCTTGGCCAGCCGCGTCGGCCAGCCGCCTTTGGCTTGGCTCGAGCTCCGCCCTCTCCCTCGCGCAGCACGGCGCTCAGCAATCGAGGAGGAAGCGGTGCGGGTCCTGCACGAGCTCCTTGATGCGCTTTAGGAAGGTGACGGCCTCCCTGCCGTCGATGAGCCGGTGGTCGTACGTGAGCGCAATGTACATCATGGGGCGGATCTCGACCTTGCCGTCGATGGCCATCGGGCGCGGGAAGATGCCGTGCATGCCCAGGATGGCGCTCTGCGGCGGATTGATAATGGGAGTCGAGAGGAGAGAGCCGAAGACGCCGCCGTTGGTGATCGAGAAGGTGCCGCCCGCCATGTCCTCCACGGTGAGCTTCCCCTCCTTGGCCTTGGCACCGAGCTCACCGATACCCCGCTCAATGTCGGCAAAGGACATGTTCTGCGCCTCGCGCAGCACCGGCACCACGAGTCCCGTGGGCGAAGAGACGGCGACCGAGATGTCGACGTAGTCACGGTAGACGATGTGCCCGTCGTCAATCACCGCGTTCACCGCGGGCTGCTCCTTGAGCGCCTTGGCCGCGGCGGCCACGAACGGAGACATGAAGCCAAGCTTGACGCCATGCCTCTTGAGGAAGATGTCCTTGTACTCGTTGCGCATGTTGGTGAGGGTGGTGAGGTCGACCTCGTTGAAGGTGGTGAGCATCGCCGTCTCGTTCTGCGCCTCCTTGAGCCGTTTCGCGATCGCGAGGCGCATGCGCGTCATCTTGACGCGCGTCTCGCGCGAGCCGGCATCCGCTGCGGGCGCTGCAGCGGCAGGTGCGGCCGCCGGCTTGGGCGCGGCTGGTTTGGGCGGCGGCGGCGGTGGCGCAGCGGCGGCGGCAGGCGGCGGCGGGGCGGCCTTTGCAGCGGGCGCGGCCGCAGCGGGCGCAGACGCTGCGGCAGCCTGGCTCTGGCCGACGGCGAGCGAAAAGAACGGCTTGCCCACCTCGACGGTCTGGTCAACCGCGACGTGGATGGCGGTGATGGTGCCGGCTTCCGGCGACTTGGCCTCAATGGTCACCTTGTCGGTCTCGATCTCGGCGACCATCTCCTCTTTCGCAACGTAGTCACCCACCTTCTTTGCAATCGAGAGGATGTTGCCCTCGACGATGGACTCCGCACCGAGCAACGGGATCGGAACCTCGACGACGCCGCCGCTCGAGAGCCAGCGGCGCTGCGCGATGGCCGCGACCGGCGCGCGCACCGACGCGAGCGTCGCGCAGCGCGACGCGCCGACACGGCTGGTCACTGCTAATAGCCGCAACATGTCCGCGCACTGATGAAGCCTCCGTCAGAAAGTGTGAATGTGAATCGGTGTCTTCCGCGGACGACGAGAGAAGGGAGGGGGGGGATCCACGAAACCCCATTCACACGAACGTTCGGCGCGTCGCGTCGCAGCGCGTCGCCGCTAGGGTGTGACTAGGGTCAACATGCCGAAGCTGAGCGCCGGCAACCATGGCCACGCCTCCAAGATCGACGCCTCGGGATCGTCGTCGATGGCCGACGTGCACATGTGGTTCCGCGGCACAGGCAGCAGCGACGCCGACGCCGGCAATCGGCCGAAGCAATCGGCGGGCTGGCTCAAAATTACGGGACTGGCGCCGGAAGCGACGACGGCGGACGTGCGCGCTCTCTTTGAGCGGTACTACTCGACCGTGAACGCGGTCAACCTCGCCACCTCCGCGGGCCGTTGCAAGGGCCACGCCGAGGTCAGCTTCCGCATGAGCGGCGAGAGGGACCGGGCGCTCATCGACCTGCAGGGCACGATGCTGCTCGGCACACGGCTGAGCCTCTCGAAGCACGACCCGAACGCCGGTGCGGCCGCGCCGAGCCGGCCGCGCAAGCGCAATCGTGACGGCTCACTGGCCGACGACGAAATCCAGGCGATGCTCATCGAGCGCGAGACGGCGCGCCGACGCCGTGACTACGGAGCGGCCGACACGCTCGTGGGCGAGCTGCGCACCCATGGCGTGCTCGTGGACGCCACGGCGGGCACGTGGCGCAGCGCAGATGGCCGCACGGGCCTGCTGCCCACCGGCGTCTTCGCCGGTGGAGCCCACCCGTCCTCGGCGCGCGCAGCCGCCGCCGCCGCCGCCGCCGTCGACGATGCTCGCAAGCTCTACGCGCGGCTCGGACTCGATGAGTCCATCGGCACGCACACGCTTCAGCGGATCCTCGCGCCGTTCCACATCGAAGCTGCGGCGGGCACGCGCGACGGGTACGCTGCGCTCACCTTTCGTGACGCCACCGCCGCCTCGACCGCTCTCTCGCTCGCTCATTACTCGCCGATCGGCAAGCGCATTCAGCTGCTCAGCGCGGCCGACTACCGACGGCTCACAGGACAACCTGACCCAACGGCTGACCCAACGGCAGCGGCAGCAGCGGCGGCGGCGGCGGCGGCGGCGGCGGCGGTAGCGGCGGCGGCGGCAGCGTCGGCGGCCCTGCCGCCAGGCTGGACTGCTGGCTGGTCGGATCAGTATGCATGCGTCTACTATTCACAAGCTGCCCTCGGATTGACGCAGTGGGAGCCGCCCCTGCAACCCGCAGCAGCGGAGGCGACGGAGGTGCCAGAGGAAGTGGCGGCAGGAGACGAGGATGCGGCGCCGGCCGCAGCGGCCTGCTCATACTTCTACGGCGACCCGAGCGGCCAGGTACAGGGGCCGTTCCCCACAGCCACGTTGGCCTATTCTGACGTCTGATGACCTCTGATTGACCCCCTCCATCAGGTACAGGGTCCGTTCCCCACAGCCACGTTGGCCGCGTGGATCGCACACGGAGCGCTACCCGCCGACACGCCGGTTTGCCTCGAAGGCGCCGACGAGTTTGTACCACTCGCAGAGGCACCTGACCTCGCGCGCTGGCTGCCTGGCCGTGCCGCCGAGCCGGCGGCAGAGGATGGCGTTGCGGAGGCCGCTGGGACTGGGGCTGACCCTGCTTCCGCCGCCACCGCCACTGAAGCTGCCCGGCGGCCTGCTGCAGCCGCCGATGCTGATGCAGCCCCGCCGCCTGCTGCAGCCGCCGATGCAGCCGCCGATGCAGCCGCCGATGCAGCCCCGCCGCCAGCTGCAGCCGTCGATGCAGCCGCCGATGCAGCCCCGCCGCCAGCTGCAGCCGCCGATGCAGCCGCCGATGCAGCCCCGCCGCCAGCTGCAGCCGCCGATGCAGCGCCTGCTGTGAACGCCGAGCCAGCGCCTGCTGCTGTTGCCGCGGTAGCGCCGGCTGCCATGCCCGAGGCTGCCTCGGCGGCCGAGCCTTCGGACGCTGGAAAGTTGACTGCAGCAGAGGTGAGCGAGATGAAGGTGGCAGAACTCAAGGAGGCCCTCGACGCGCGCAGCCTGCCGACGACCGGCAAGAAGGCGGAGCTCGCTGCACGCTTGATGAAGGCTCTATCTAAGTGACAGTTCTCGGTCATGTTCTCGGTTCGGGCCGGATACAGTCCCGTTTTTGTATTACACATTCATGATTACATTCAATCGTTGTTCATGTTGGTGGGAATTACAACACGTTACACGAGGTTTACAAGTCCCCGATGCGGCCCTCACGCCTCACCCGGTCGCCGGTGCGCCATCCCTTGACCCGTACGGTCGCTCGGAGTCCAAACTCACCCTTGAAGCGTGAGCGTAGTCATGGAGCGTAGTCCAGCACAGCCTCCAGCTCCACGGAGCGAATACTACAGTTGTAAGTTGTGCGGTAGCGGGTAGGTACTTAATGTGCCTGAGCCCTGACCGGGAGTGGCGGAGCCGCACTGCGAGCCGAAGGTGGAGTGTGCGGGAAGGGGCCGCGAGATAACTGTCCGACTGACTAATTTAAATTCCCGGCGGATGGGCCGAAAATGACAGAAAACCCCCAGAGAGACGCTTCCATATGCAGTCGCCTCAAATGGCTTTGCTCAAAGGCTGGCACGTCGAACGCGAAGGCCGCAAACGCTACCCTCCCCCACGGGACTATGCGCAGGAGCTCCAGCCGGGCGGTCAGCCGACGGTGTTTGCACCACCCAACTGCTCGGCACGAGGGCGCTGCGTTGTGATGCTGCCCAGGCCGGCCCGTGCCAAGCCTCCACCAGGAGTTCGAGCTGCGCTCTTGCCGCCGGCATGCACGTTGTCCTCCGAGCCGGGGTGCCTGCGCCATCCCAAGCCGTTAGCGAGGTTGGGGAATGAGCTGCTGGGCAGTGACGAAGCAGTGCTGCAGTTCGCGGGTAGAAGCCAGGCGCTGCTGCCCGGCGGCAGCATGTACACGAGGTCGATCACGGCGGCGGACGTGGACGGCGATGGCGACCTCGACGTGCTGCTTGGGAACGACGGCAGTCCAAGCCGAGTGCTGCTCAACGCGGGCAACGGCACCTTCCCAACGAGCATCGAGCTGCCCGGCGGCGGCACGTCCACGAGCTCGATCGCGGCGGCGGACGTGGACGGCGATGGCGACCTCGACGTGCTGCTTGGGAACGACGACAGTCCCAGCCGAGTGCTGCTCAACGCGGGCGACGGCACCTTCCCGACGAGCATCGAGCTGCCCGGCGGCAGCGCCTACACGAGTTCGATCGCGGCAGCGGACGTGGACGGCGATGGCGACCTCGACGTGCTGCTTGGGAACTATGGTAGTCCCAGCCGAGTACTGCTCAACGCTGGCGACGGCACCTTCCCGACGAGCATCGAGTTGCCCGGCGGCAGCGCGTACACGTGGTCAATCGCGGCGGCGGACGTGGACGGCGATGGCGACCTCGACGTGCTGCTTGGGAACGACGACAGTCCCAGCCGAGTGCTGCTCAACGTGGGCAACGGCACCTTCCCGACGAGCATCGAGCTGCCCGGCGGCGGCACGTCCACGTTGTCGATCGCGGCGGCGGACATGGACGGCGATGGCGACCTCGACGTGCTGCTTGGGAACTATCATATTCCCATATTGCTGATCAATGCGGGCGACGGGACCTTCTCGACGAGCATCGAGCTGCCCGGCGGCGGCGCGTCCACGTTCTCGATCGCGGCAGCGGACGTGGACGGCGATGGCGACCTCGACGTGCTGTTTGGGAACTATGGTAGTCCAAGCCGAGTGCTGCTCAACGCTGGCGACGGCACCTTCCCGACGAGCATCGAGTTGCCCGGCGGCAGCGCGTACACGACTTCGATCGCGGCGGCGGACGTGGACGGCGACGGCGACCTCGACATGCTGCTTGGGAACTATCACAGTCCCAGCCGTGTGCTGCTCATCGCGGGCCACGGCACCTTCCCGACGAGCATCGAGCTGCCCGGCGGAAGATCATCCACGTTCTCGATCGCGGCGGCGGACGTGGATGGCGATGGCGACCTCGACGTGCTGCTAGGGAACGACGGCAGTTCCCGAGTGCTGCTCAATGCTGGCGACGGTACGTTCCCGACGAGCATCGAGCTGCCCGGCGGCAGCGCCTACACAAGGTCGATCGCGGCAGCGGACGTGGACGGCGATGGTGACCTTGACGTTCTGCTTGGGAACAACGGCAGTCCCAGCCAAGTGCTGCTCAACGCGGGCGGCGGGACGTTCCCGACGAGCATCGAGCTGCCCGGCGGCATTGAGTATGCGCACTCGATCGCAGCGGCGGACATGGACGGCGATGGCGACCTCGACGTGCTGCTTGGGAACGACGGCAGTTCCCGATTGCTGCTCAATGCGGGCGACGGCACCTTCTCGACGAGCATCGAGCTGCCCGGCGGCAACGCGTACACGAGTTCGATCGCGGCAGCGGACGTGGACGGCGATGGCGACCTCGACGTGCTGTTTGGGAACTATGGTAGTCCCAGCCGAGTGCTGCTCAATGCGGGCGACGGCACCTTCCCGACGAGCATCGAGTTGCCCGGCGCCGGCGCGTACACGACCTCGATCGCGGCGGCGGACGTGGACGGCGATGGCGACCTCGACGTGCTGCTTGGGAACACTGACAGTCCCAGCCGAGTGCTGCTCAACGCGGGCGACAGTACGTTCCCGACGAGCATCGAACTTCCCGGAGGCGGCGCGTACACGACCTCGATCGCGGCGGCGGACGTGGACGATGACGGCGACCTCGACGTGCTGCTTGGGAACACTGACAGACCCAGCCGAGTGCTGCTCAACGCTGGCGACGGTACGTTCCCGACGAGCATCGAGTTGCCCGGCGGCAGCGCGTACACGTGGTCGATCGCGGCGGCGGACGTGGACGGCGATGGCGACCTCGACGTGCTGCTTGGGAACACTGACAGTCCCAGCCGATTGCTGCCCTTCATCAGGTGCTCTCAGCCTGGCACTGCACGCAGCCTCTTTGGCAACGGATGCG
>Ga0210239_100503_pt1 | contig 34517 bp, 38 predicted proteins | sample ChrtobMetP5a_0mM_FD_155451 | JGI IMG/M metagenome (GOLD analysis project Ga0210239, IMG submission 155451) | Chrysochromulina tobin associated microbial communities from unialgal haptophyte culture, Seattle, Washington, United States - P5a_0mM | ecosystem: Host-associated > Algae > Haptophytes >... | reverse complement strand
TGCATGCATCTACAAAGAGATGTACCGACCCCTCCCCTGACCAAAGCCCATACCGGCCCTACTCATATGGGAGGTCTTGCTGGACCTCAGTCGAGATCAGGTGAGTTTCCCCACTTGTCTCGCGACATGTCCCGGCTCCCCCGGTGTCTTTTTACCGGTAAAAAGACACCGGGGGGCGCCGGTAAAAAGACACCGGGGGGCGCCGGTAAAAAGACACCGGGGGGCGCCGGGACACACACGTTACCGGTAAAAAGACACCGGGGGTACGTGTACTTGGCGCATTTGGAAAGAGACGGTGTGAGGTCCAATCGCATTCATAAGCCCGCCGCGCGATTCAGAAAGCAAACTAAAGCAACGGAATTCCGCACAACGCATGATGTGGGTCTTCACATGCACTCGCAGACACTCTTGCGTGCGTACATCCGACAGCAGTGGGCGTGGCCAGCTGCCAGCTCCAACGAGCGGGCGCGCCATCGTGCTCAGACGAGCTGATCAGCCGCTCCTACACTCTGCCTCCACGTTGGCCGTTTGGCGCCTTCCACCTGGTCATGGAGTTCACGCCCGGCACTTGTGACCTGTATTCAAGGAGGGCATCCTATTTCTGTTGCACTCTTGGAAGCGCGCGCAGCAATATTGATCCACCGGGCGACCCAGAGTCCCACGTGCTCGAGGCGATCGCGTCCTTTCTTTCGCATTGCCAGCTGAGAGGAGTTCACCGCCCCTGCCGCTCTCTGGACCTCGGTGCCAACAATGGCTGGATGAGCGCTTACATGATGCAACTTGGCAGCCGCGTGGTGTCTGTGGAGCCGGCAGCAGATCTAGCGCGCGCTCTCAACGAGACGGCAATGGTCAATTGCTGGGTCGATCGGCTGACATTGTACAATGCTCGCGCTTGCGTCGGGGCCAACCCTTGGTGCATGGCGCCCGTGCCCTGCTTACAATGTTCGTGCTGTAAGCAATGCTGGCGCTGGGGCAACAACCACGGTCGCAGCCAAGTGGCCGACAAGTACGGCGACAACTGTTCGGCGCACTTTGGATTGCCACCGAGTGTTGCGGGCGTCGACTACGACGAACTCTTATGGACGGCAGCCAGCGGCAGCGGCGAGATTGACTTGCTCAAGATGGATGCCGACGGACCCGAGGGCGAGTGGATGGAGCGCCTGGAGAAGCTGCTCTCTCAAGGCGCTGCGCTTCGCGTGCGCACCATCATCGTGGAGGGCTCGCACCTCGATCCGGCAGTGCTGCAGCGCATGCAGAACAAGCACAACTACACCGTCCTGCGTCTGGACCAGCACGACGAGCGCCGCTTCATCACGCGGCAGGGTTGGGACGCGTACTCACCGAGCGGCACGTTTGCGCGGCTCGATCGCTTTCGTGACAAGCACGCAGAGAGCGAGCGAGCCCGCTGCAAGTACTCGCCGCGCGCTCGTGGATTGTTGCCGATGGGTGACAATGTGTCGCGTCTCGAGCTCGAGGATGAGTGGTTTGGGGTGCGTGCGATGCGCCACGTCTTTCGGATCAAGCCGGGCACAACTGAGCAGGGCTGGATGACCATCTTGCAACCCGTCATCCGCTGCTCATACCCGGGCCAGTACGTGCTCACCCTGGATACGGAGGACGAACTTCTGCCGCCTATGAAGAAGCCGTCGCCGGGTGGCTTTCGCTCGCCCGAGCGTCAGCACTGGAAACAGCGGCACGGCGCGCCGGAGTCGCCGACGCCGTTAGACGCCGTCGGCAATGGTACTTTTTGACGATGGGGACGCCTCGAGGTCGATAAGAGGTCGAGTGCACCAATCGCAACACACGCGTCGCTACACAGTACAGAGCCTTTCGACGGTAGTACACCGCTGTCCAGCGTGGACCGTGGTACAGGTAGGAAGGTACAGTTACACACGAGGCCGGGCGCGTCGGTAGGGGCGAGTAGGGCGGCCAACGGGGGACCCCGGCCGCCCCCTGCCGCGCCGCGCGGTCGGTTGCACGTCGGTCGTCGCGCCCCGTTAAACGCCTATTATCTTGAAGAAACACATGCGCTACCAAAACGCTGACAACCTCAACACTGGTAAGCTGCCTACCACAGCCCTGGCCCATCTTAGCCCAAAGTAAGCGATGTCAATTATGCTGCCTCGAAAACTGGGCGAGAGTGCGAGCGCGGCGGGCATGAGCATCAACCTTGTCTGGCTTGGAATGAGAAGCACCAGAGCGACACCGGCCGCGAGCAGCGCCGCCTCGGGGACCGTTTCGTCGGCAGGCGTGAGGTCAAACCCAGCAATCCAGCTCCTCCAGTTGAAGATGCCAAACGACCAGGCGAGCAGGTACGTGGTTGCCGACAGGCTCATCGGGATGGCCACAGACGGAGAAGGCGGCGCGCGCCAAAAGAAGGCGGCGCACAGGTAGCTGACCCACGCGGCCGCGAGTCCATGGACACCACCCGCTGGAGCACTGAGAGCGGGCGCAACTATGAGCAGAAAGAGGAAGTCGAGAGCTTGCAGGGGAGGCTCTCGAGTGAGCTGTCGCAGGCTTGCATCGTCCAACTGTACTGCTAGCTCAATCAGCAGGGCGCTCAGCCAGCACGCGGCAGCGCTGCCGAGTTGCACGCTGCTCTGCAGGAGCGTCACGTACGTCAGCATGCCCTTGAGCACGAACAACAGCACGCCCGTGATGAGAGCGCCCGTGCTGTCCTCTCCAGCTGCCGCCGACGAACCTGCAGATTCGCGCGGCGAACGCAGGTAGTAGAGCAAGGCGAGGCCAGCAAATGTGAGCACCGGCAGGATGGCAAAAAGGGTGCAAGCCACGACGATGGCCACCATGAAGTCGACTAGGCGCCGCACGACCCAGACGAGCATGCCTCCTGTGTGCCAGGCCCAATCGCATGAACACCCCCCGCGTGATGATGTGGGCAATCAAGCCCGAGTTCATCGAACTTGAGTCACCGAGCAAGTTCCAGTGCCCCTGAGCGATGACTCGCTTTGTTCATTAATTCACACTTGTCTTGCCTTGGTTCACGATGCCGAGCTCTTCTTCGGAGCCCCTTCTTGTTGCTGCGCAGCGCGTACGTCTCTCTGGCCTTGTGAGCCGACCGGAGCTGAACGGCGTCTGCGGCAGCATTCTCCGCCACGATCGGGCGAAAGGAAGATATGCCATCAAGTTGGACAACGGATCGGAGTCCATTCTCGCAAAGCGAGAAAATCTCACTTTGGAGCTCGACGCAGGAAGCCGTGCTGCGCGACGAGCCACGCTCTCGGCTCACGTGGCGCGGCAGCACACACTGCAGATCGAGGGCTCCACGCACGTGAGCGCCGTCGCGGCCGCAAAGTCTCGCTCCGAGCTGAGCGACGATGTCTGGGACCGTGTTGTCGAGATCCAGCGGGAGGTGCAGGTGTGCTGCAACGCCTGCGAGAGCGAATTTCCAGCGCTGATGCTCGAAGCCATTCAAGCGGACGATGCGTCGTGCTGGAGCCGAACCTCCGTTGCATATGCACACTATCTCATGGGCCAGGTGCGTGGTGCAGGGGTTGCATCATCCTCGTCCAAGATGGAGCCGTCCATGGAGGGGAAGCGTCTGGCGACGCGCGTGCTCCAAATACACGGCTGCCAAGGCCGGTGTCGAGACGCCATGCTCGCCGCGGCGCTCCTCACGGCGGGCGGCCCGTTATCGCCGGAGGACGCGGCCAGCTTGCTCTGCGCCGCCTCGGAGACTTGCTCGGTACTCCATCGCGACGAGTGGGAGAGAGTCAAGGAACGTGATGCCATGCAGCGCGAGCTGCAGGAGCATTGGGATCGAGACACGGCAACGCGCATCAAGAAAGAGAGTGCCGAGTAGGCGGCTCGTAGCCAATTGCTCGTAGCAAGCTTGCATCCTGATCCTCCTCCTGCTGGACCTTTGAGCTTTGTGCTGGACCTTGTGCCCCCAGAGCCCAGAGGGAGCCTACAGTATTTAGATATCAAGGCACGCCTTAGACTTCTCAGAGCTCGCTTGCCCGTTAGGTGTCGATTTAACTAAACTTGACCCAAACTGGCACTGAAAATGTGAAAATCTAACGGACCCCCCCCACACAAAAGCACGCGCTATCGCACGCCCAGGAAGTTGCGTCCTGAGCATGATCCGGATCCGCGCGCGGCGGCCCGCCACGGCGGCGTCGGCGGCGCATGCCACCCTCGACCAGCTTGATCATCTTCCGGGTGATTCCGACGAGGAGCACGATCCGCGACGGCTGGTCGGCAGCGACGAGGAGTACAACGACAAGGACGATGAGGCAGCCCAGCTCGCCGCGGAGCTCGACGAGACGATGTCGCGTTCCGGCTCGGAGTGGTCGAATTTGGTGTGGTGGGGCGATAATCAATCCGACATCGATCTGCGCGAGTACGAGCTCCGCCGAGTGAGTGGCTTCACGTTCGCCCGCCCGCGCGTCGCCATCGACCGCGCCAAGGAGTCGATGCGCAGCGCCGTGGTCCGCGTCAAGGCGACGGCGCGCGACAAGCGTGCCAAGGCCTCGGCATTCGTGGATCGGCGCAAGCAGCGGTTGTGGAGCGGCCTCCACAGCGTCGACGAGCGTCGCGAGGTGGCGCTGCGCGTCATCCAGCGCGCAGCACGCGAGAAGAAGCATGCGTTGGCAATGCGCGCCGCCGGCGCCGGGCGCTCGACGAAGGCGGCGCTGCGCCACGCTGGAGGCTCTTCCAAGGCGGCTCTCCGCCATGGGGTCGACATCGTGGCGGGCACAGCCGAAGCGGCGCTCGACAAGGCCGTCGCGGCGCGCGACGTGATGGCGGAGAAGCGCGAGGTCGCTCGCAAAGTTCTCTCCAAGAACCTCGTGCGCTGGCGGCAGCGCCACGAGGCGCGGCGCGAGGGGAGCGACGTTGCACGGGCGGACGGGAGCATGCTGTCACGGCGCAGCTTTGTACGACCCGCCTTCAAACTGCCGCATCTTCCCGGACAGCATGCAAGTGCTCACCATGGCGCCATTTCCCCACAGGTACGACCCGCCTTCAAACTGCCTCGACCCCAGAGCTCCGATACCTCCGAGTCCCGATTTGGCAAGGGCGCCGTTTTGAGCACCGATGCCTCCGAGGTCGCCCGAAATGGCAAGGGCGCCGTGTTGAGCACCGAGAGCACCGAGTCCTCCTCTTCCCCCCCGGGGGGCGCGGCCGTGACCGACAAGCCCCACACCGCGCGCCGTATTGGGCTTCCCGCGACGGCCGCAGCCGTGCAGGCCGGCGATGCGCCGGGGGCGGCGGGCGCGTCGGCGGGCGCGTCGGCGCTCAACACGGCGCCCTTGCCCATCCCCGTCACCTCCCCTGTTGTCATCCGTCGTGGCAGTCGGCGCCCGATGTGGGCAGGCACGTCCCCGGTCGAGGCGCGTGTGGTCGGTACCCGAGCGCCAGCGGCCAGCGCTCGCGCGCCGGTGGCCAAGGCGGTGGTCGAGGTCGTCGCCATGGTCGCCGACACGATACCGCCCGATACGGCGCCGCCCGGCACGGCGCTGCCCGATACGGCGCTGCCCGATATGGCGCTGCCCGATACGGCGCCGCCCGGCACGGCGCCACTCGATTCACGCCGGAGCTGGTATGAATGGGCCATCGGCTCCGCTGGCAGCGCCGTATCGGGCAGCAGCAGCAGCAGCGCCGCCGCGGAGGAGGTCCGTGCACCCGCCGCGACGACCAGCGCGGAAGAGGCTGGCGGCTCGGACGACAAGACGGCGGCGGCGGCGGAGGCGGCGGCGGCGGCGGCGGCGGCGGCGGCGGCACTGCCATATAAGGCAGGCGAAGCTATGCCCGGGCCTGTGCCATGGAGCACTCCACCTCCCCCATCGCCCACGACGGCGCCTCCCCAATCGCCCACGACGGCGCCTCCCCAATCGCCCACGACGGCGCCTCCCCAATCGCCCACGACGGCGCACTCGCACCGGAGCTCCGCGTTAGTCTCGCCTGCCGAGAGCGAAGACGATGAGTCGATGGAAAGCAAGGTGAGATGATGGCCTCTGATGAGCCCTGATTGCCTCTGATGAGGAGTCGATGGAGAGCAAGGTGAGATGATTGCCTCTGATGAGTCATGATTGCCTCCGATGGACTCTAATTGGCACTGACTGAGACTGGCTGTGAACTGAGACTGGCTGTGAACTGAGACTGGCTGTGAACTGAGACTGGCTGTGAACTGAGACTGGCTGTGAACTGAGACTGGCTGTGAACTGAGACTGACTGTGAAGAGCCCTGATTGACTTTGACGGACTCACATGGGCACCGACTGAGACTGACTGACCTGCACCGGTGGGGTGCCCGACAGGAGTGTTATCACGATGCCGAGGAGACGGCGGGCGAGGAGGCGACCGAAGCAGCGGACGGGGCTGCGGACGGGGCGACCGCGACGACACACACATTGGACGAGCCCGGCGCCCACGACAGCGCACGTTCGACCTCAGCCTACCTCCTGGCTCCGAACGTCGTTTATCAACCGACGGACGCGCCACCCGTGAGTAGGCCCGTTGATTGGCACTGATGACGGTTGATTGGCACTGATGACGGTTGATTGGCACTGATGACGGTTGATTGGTACTGATGACGGTTGATTGGTACTGATGACGATTGATGACGATTGATGACGATTGATGACCTTGGATTGACATTGATCGTCTCTGTGCTCATTGCATGCAGGTGCGGGGCCCTGCCTACTTCGAAGATGGCAAGAAGATCGCGGCAGTTGGCACTCCGCTGTGCGACTTCTTCGGCGCACAGACGTTCGAACTCAACGGCGAGCATCTCGCCGGCGCTTCGGCCACGCTGCTGCAAGCAGGGGTCATAGTGCCGCCGCGCTCGGCGCGCTTCGTGCTCTCCCTCCACTTTATGAACCCGAGGCACTCGAGCAACGCGCCGTACAATGTGCTGATGATCCACTCGGCGTCCGACACGGCGCCTGCGGAGGCCGAGGGCCCATCGGCAGCGCTGCTGCGTGAGCTGTGGGATGGCGATGCCACCACTGCCGTGAGTCGGCTGAAGGTCCTTGCCGCACTCCGGAGCGGACCCCAGTTGGTGCGTCGCCTCTGATGGCCTCTGTCTGATGGCCTCTGATCGCCTCTGATCGCCTCTGATCGCCTCTGATTGCCTCCGATCATCTGTGATGACCACCCTCATTAGGTACGGGCAACGCTCGCGTGGCTGGGGCTCGACGACAGCCGCCCGATGCTCATCTGCCGGCAAGTGCATGCCAGCGTGAATCGGGCCACACTGCCGCACCGCGCCGCGCCACCGGGCGCTGTACCGGGCGCTGGGCTCCCGGAGACGTTCGATCACGTGGAGATCGCCTTCGACATCGCCGCCTCGCCTCTGTGTAACCAGATGTTCCGGTAGGCCTGATTGCCTCTGATTGCCTCTGATTGCCTCTGATTGCCTCTGATTGCCTCTGATTGCCTCGCCTCGCCTCTGTGTAACCAGATGTTCCGGTAGGCCTGATTGCCTCTGATTGCCTCTGATTGCCTCTGTGATGGCCCGTGATGGCCTCTGCTGACCACTGATAAGCACTGATGAGCACTGATGAGCACTGATGAGCACTGATGAGCACTGATGAGCACTGATGAGCACTGATGAGCACTGATGAGCACTGATGAGCACTGATGAGCACTGATGAGCACTGATGAGCACTGATGATGACGGGTGGCCTTTGTTGTGCAGTTATGCTTGGTCCTCCCTCCCGTCGATCGAGGTTGGAATCACATTGATCCTCGAGGCGCGCCGTGCCGAGCACCTGCCCGAGCACCCTCTCGCACGTGCGTACTTCCAGGTAATGTCCTCGATGACCTCCGATGACCTCCGATGACCTCCGATGACACCTCTGATGACACCTCCGATGACCTCCGATGACACCTCTGATGACATCTCTGACGACCTCTTGCGTCGCACGCACGCGCCCCCTACCAGGGCTTACGTCACGAGGACTTCCACAAGCAGCCACCCGAGTGGCCCGCCGATCCGTCCGAGGTGCTGTGAATGCTGTGAATGCCTCTGTGAATGCCTCTGTGAATGCCACCCGAGTGGCCCGCCGATCCGTCCGAGGTACCCGCCGTCCTGATTGCCTCTCTGATCGTCACTGGCCGCCTCTGATTGCGTCTGATTGCGTCCCTCATCAGGTACCCGGTGTCCTGATCGGCTCGTACACGGTCGGGCGTGCGGCTAGCGAACCCGGCTCATGGCAGTCGACGCGCACCCTTCTAGATAATGAGAAGAAGTCCAAGAAAAAGGGCGGCGGGTTCTTCGGCTGAGCCACGGGTGCGATAGCTATGCGATAGCAGCCACGGGTGCCACGTGTGCCGTAGCTCGCCGGCGCTTGCCGCTGTGTCGCCATCCCCTTCGGAGAGGTGAGTGCCACGTCATTCACAGCACCAATACGGCCATTCACAGCACCGCCCTGACAGTAATGCGGCAAGGCCATGCGAACGCTCAAGAGCAGCACTGTCCACATTCCTGTGAGCATTCGCGTGAGATGCGCGGATATTCTGATGTGCGCGAGCGTGCGCGAGCAGTGCGCACAAGGTGACTTCTCATTCCATCCCATGTGAGGCTGCAATGTGAGGCCATGTCAGCCTAGTCCCGCCCACGGCCCATGTGTCCGGCCCACGGCATGCCCTGGTATGCGTCCGGTTTCATGTACCCCCCTGAAAGACACCGGCGGGAGGGTTCAACATTTCGACTGCCACATTCACATTCACACAGCGACGCATCGATTCCGCAGGGAGACCAAACGCTGTGAGTCCGTCGCGGGAGTGGTCTCGGCGCGCTCTTGACCGCGGTGAGCATTCAGATGGACCGTCAGCGTCTGGCAGAAAATCGAGAGGCGCTCCTCAGCGTCACCGAGCGGCTCCGCGCGTCGACCGAGCCGGACAAGTCGGCCCATTTTGAGGAAGCATCCGCCAATCAGCAAACGCCTCTGCCGGTGAAAGGAACAGCACAGCTGCGCGTGGTGACCTTCAATCTTCTATGCACGGCTCTTGGGACCGGCGTGCTCGCGATCCCGTCCGTGTTTGCCTCGGTCGGCATCTTGGGTGGAATGCTCCTCCTCCTCATAGTGCCGGCCGTCGCGGAGCGCACGGCCGCGTTTATGACTGAGAGTGCTGAATCGACAGGCGTGGCGCTGCTCTACGAGATCATGGCCTCTACCTTCGGCAGCGCCGCTGGGCAGGTGACAGAGCTCGTCCTTGCACTGTACAGCCTTGGCGCGCTCATCGGCTCGTTCGTCGTCCTCAAGCAGCTCACGCCGCCCATCCTACTCTTCCTCGGCTGGCACGAGCCACCTACGCTAGCGCTCCTCGCTGTGCTGTGCGTCCTGGTGCTGGTGCCGCTGTCGTCGCTGCCCTCGATGGAGCGGCTCAAGCTCACCTCAATCGTCTCCGTGCTCCTGCAGGGCGTCATCGTCACCACCATCGTCTTCGCCGGCTTGCGAGCCGCTTGGAGTTCCGGCAGAGCCATCGGTCTCGGCGCTGGTACCGTGGCCGGCAACAGTCTGTGGGCTGACGAGATGCCACCAGATCCCAAAGAGCTGTCACAGCCGCCGGAGCCCCTGCCTGGCAGCGCCGCTGCCGCGACTGGCCCGCCGGCAGAGACGCTGCCGGTGCCGTTGCCATGGCTCCTACTCGAGCCTCTCGCATGGATGCGCAGCACGCCGGTCGTCGCGTTCGCGTACCAATTCCACCAAAACGTGCCGTTCCTGTTCAGGGAGCTTCGGCATGCATCGCTTGGCCCGAGCAAGTGGCCATCCAAGGCATCCAAGATGCTCGTTGCGATACGCGCGACGCTCGGCGCTTGCTTTGGGCTCTATACGGCCGTCGCGCTCGCAAGTGCCGTGGCCTTTGGAAGCGAAGTCCAAAAGAACCTCCTCGTGTCGCTTTCAAGCCAGCGGGGGCTGACGCTGCTGCCGCCCTCGCTCGTGGCGGCGGTGCAGGGCGCGATGGCGCTCGTGATGGTGTGCGTCTTCCCAGTGAATCTCTTCGGCCTGCGAGTCGGCTTGCATGGCCGCGTGTGCCCTGGACAACCGGAGACGGCTATGCATCGGTGGGTCAGCGCGGCGCTCCTCACGGCCCTGTGCTTTGGCGTCGCGAGTGCCGTCAACGACCTTGGTGCTCTGTTTGCCCTCATTGGCGCGACGACAGGCACTTTGATTATGTTCGTCATGCCCAGCGCGCTTGCGCTACGGCTGCGCGCTGGCGAGGGCCGGAGCCGACTGGTCGCCCCGTCCATCACGCTCGTGTTTGGGATTGGGGTGGGCGTCTGCGGCGTCATCGCCATTTGCATGTGATTGTGGCGTCATCACCATTTGCATGTGATTCGTGAAGGAGTGAGAGGTGCGCGCGTGCGGCGCACTGGTGTGCGGCGGCAGACGGCGACTAGGGACCTCCTTTCACAGGGACTCCTTCACAGCGATTCTTTCACAGAGACGGGCCAGGGAGTCGCTCGCTCGCCTCTGTGAAGGAGTCCCTGTGAAAGGAGTTGCTCGCTCGCATCGTCTGCACCCTCGTTGGTACACTCGCCAATTGCTTCTTGCGCGACGGCTGCACGTCGGAGACATTCTCGATGCCCTCGCGCGCAGCTGTGGAGAGGCGCGATGCGACGACGTGCCAAGTGGGCTCTAGTGCGGCCGCTCGGTGCTTCTTTCCTTGCACGAGTAGGGTCAAGGGTCCGTGCTGACCTTGCTCCTTGGTTTCGGAGAGTGGTGCGATGCACCACTGCTTTTGCGGTGTCCGCGCGGAGTGACGGTCCATTCGATTTCAGATCCGTAAGTGACTGGTGGCTCGGTTTGCGGTCTACTTCTAGGGTATTATGACTTTTTACCGGGACGATATGGATATGTCGGATATAGTCGCGTACCATATAGCATTGACGTCGTTCCATAAAACTTTGCAGTCTCGGCGAAACTACCACAGTCATAAGGCGAGCATGCGACGAAGGGGTTTCGTCGCATGTTGGTTTCGTCGTCCGACTGCACAGTTGCGAATCTGCGGCGTCGGCAAAAAAATCATGCGACGATAGTGCCGCCTTCTGGCAACCACGCCATGGTGGCAAGCAACGTGCGCACGTTCAGACCGAATGCGACCGACAATGCGGCCCATCGAATCTATGCAGCCAGAGGAGCTCGCCTTCGAGCGGGAGCGAGGGTTCCTCTTACCCCTCGACAACGATGAGGATGACGCAGTCGCCGAAGAGCCGAAGGCCAAGAAGCTCGTCCGCCGCTCATATACGACGAGCGCATCGTGGACTTCGCTGTCTGCATCCTCATCTATTGGCGTGCGGAGTGGCTCAGCGTCGATGCTCTCAAGCGTCCTCGCGTGCCGAAAAGCCGATGTCACACGAGCAACGCTCTCGCGAGGTCTGGAGCTCATCGAGCGGCGGCGAGCCGAAGTCGCGGGGGCGGTTATCCCTGCCTCAGCATTTTACGTCGACGAGGAGACCGCTGAGCTCCTCGCGACCCGCGCACCCATGTCTCTCGCGTTGTTCGGCGCGGTGTATCGGCTCGGCGACGCCTCGGCCGCTCGCCGCATGCCGGACTCGCATGAGAGCAGATCTGCAACGATGCTCTGGGATACGGCAAGCGAGGAGACACGCGAGAGACTCTTTCGGACTCAACGGCTGCGAGAGGAGTGCAGGATCATCCGTCTCCACAGCAGCAAGGGGTCGCTCCGCACGCCGGTATCTGAGCACCTCACACAGTGCGCAGATCCCTCGGCGTCCCGGTGCCCTCTCCCCTTTATGCCATGCGCGCATCCAGCACGTCGATCTCCGAGCGCGCCCCGGCCGCCATCGCGAGCTCGGCCGTCCACGCCTCGGTCCCGAGACCAGAGCTTGCTCAACGAAGGTGCGCACATCCCCGGATCGAACGGCTGGTGGAAGGAGATCAGGGGGGCGGGCGATTCACCGACAAAAAGGCGCTCGGGCTCGCGCTCGTGACCTTGGCGATGGCGTGTGGGGCCGCGATAGGGCCGCGAGGGGCGAGTCGCGCTGTGTCGCATGAGGCCCCGTCGCCCGTCCGGCCGCTGTGGCGCTGAGCGCGCAGGCTGGAGTCGCTGTGATTCTGCTCTGACGGCAAAAGACCAATAGAGAATAGACCTGTAGCCGTCAATATATATGTCGGAGAGTTAGGGTTACGCTTACGGACGACCGGATCGGCGAAAAGTTGGAACTACGCAAAAGCTCACGTCGTGTCGCACGTACACGCACCCGCGCCACGAACGACGCCCGACCGATTGGTCCCGGAGGGCGTAACGGAGGGCAACCCGCGCCAGGAGAGGCGGCCGGGCCTAGGCCAGGCCGCGGAGATCTGCGGAGATCCGCAGATGACCTCGGACGCTAGACGTTGTCTCGTATCGACCATCGTTCTGCTTGGCTTGCCTTTTGCCCTCGCCAAGCGCGTTCCAGGTGTGAACACTCTCGCCATGCGCGACACTGCTAGGTGCTATGAGGTGAGAGGTCGTGAGTCCGCCTCGTTCGACCGTCTGCGTCTCGCATCCACGCCAGCTAGCCAGCGTGCTCGAGTCGATGCTCGAGAATTCGCTTGCACGATCATGGAAGCTTCTCAGATCGACGTCTGAGAGTTTCTCCAGATCGACATCTGAGCGTCTCTCCAGATGAGCAACCGTTGCAATCCAGCGCGTCTGATCCAGAGGAGCTGCCGACGGGTCCTCCAGCTGCCTCTACTTCACCAGTGTGACCCCCTTTTCATTCTTACCGCTGTCATCCCAGAAGACATTCGCGTACTGAGAACTTCCTCCGAAGGCGAAGCAATCGACATAATCAAAGCCCAGGCTCGAGCCTGCCGCGGCGTCGAGCACCCAAAAGGCGCGCGTGCGCAGCCCGACTGCTGGGAAGCTCGAGGCTGTCTGGCTCTGGTCCTCGATGGCCTTTCGCATCGCTTCCGACTTGCCCTTCGGGGACTTGTCCGACACGCCACATGCCGCAACCACGACGCGCTCCGCAGAGGCCATCACTGGAAGAGAGAGGGTGATGCTCCCAGGCACCTTCATCTCCACGGGCAACACCCACCTGCCCGAAGCATCGCTCACTTCCTCGCGCCCCGGGTAGAGGCTCCCCACGTGGCCGTCGTCGCCCACACCGATCAGCATCATGTCAAAAATCGGAAGCCCCTTTGCATTGCGTGGCAGCACCGATTCGGGTAGAGCCCTCAACTTGCTCTCGTACCGCTGAGCCTCCGCCTTCGCATCGCTGCTGCCGTCCATCACAATGACGTCCACACCCGCCCACTTGTCGAGAAAGAGCGCTGTGGCCTTGGCATGCGTGGCCAACTTGGCGTCATCCATGGGCACCGCCTTATGATTCACGTACGCAATCGTGCACTTGGATGCCCAAGCTGGCGCCCCGCTTTCGGCCAGCATCTTCATAACTGAGCCGCCAGGGATTGCAAGAGCGAAATGTCCGCGCTTGGCAATCGATGCTTCCGCCGCTGCTTCTACCTGGTAGCGCACGATTGCGGCAACAGCGTCAGCGTCCTCCTCCACAGCCACCATCTTGTAGTCCACGGGGGCAAGCATGCGGACTGAGATAGTCGCATGGCGCGAGCCGACGAAGTCACGTGGCGCCTGCCAAGGTAGTCGCATGGTGCCTGCCGACGGTGAGTACGCCGATGCGATGATTACTCCAGCAAGCATTGGAGGCACACCAGGAAGGAAGGGAGGAGTGTAGAGCCGAGAGGCAGAGGAATCGGTGATCGTATCTCCATGCCCGAGCGCGTGTGTGAACGCGAGGGGTGTCGGTGTGATTACAGCCTTTTTCATGATAAATTTCCATGGCCCGCCACCGCGCCGTTCAGGGGTCCTGCCTTGCCCTGTCGATCGGCGGCGTGGCAGACGCATTGATTGGCCGTGGCGTCTGCGGCTGCGTTTGCTGCATCTGCTGCTGCATCGCCATCTGCTGCTGCTGCATGAGCGCCTGCTGCTCCCTCGCGAGCAGCTGCAGCACGAGCGCCTGGCACTGCGCGAGGTACTGTCGCAACATCTGATTCTCCTGCAACACTCGCAGGTACTCGACGTGCGATGAGCTCAGCGCCGACGCACCGGTACCCTCGGTGGGCGGCGGCGCAGCTGCAGACGTCGACGCTGGGGCCGAGGAGGGTTGCGGAGCGATCGTTGCATCTGGCGGCAGGAGCAGAGGGACGAGCGACGGCACGGGTACCGGCACGGGCGAATGCACGTGGACCACTGGGATGATCTGCACCTCCACCCACATATTGGTGCTTGCACCGTTGTGTAGCACTCCCTGCTTGAGCTGGAAGCTCAGCCCCCGCGCGCCGTACCGACGCGACGACTCGTCGAGCAGCTCGCACACGCGCCGGCGGACCTCGCCCATGCGCCGGTTGACGGCGAACGCCATGAGCGGGAAGCTGCAGAAGATGATGCCGAACTCGAGACCCATCGGCAGAAGCAGGTCGGTGAGCGGGTAATCCCACGGCGAGATGAGCAGCCACGGATCGATGACTGACAGGAGCGTCATTGTGAGCACGTCGACGACCAGGAAGGGGAAGAGCAGCGATAGCACGCTGAAGCCCGACAGCGGCTGCAGGGTCGTGTTGATCCCCGCGACCACCCCTTGAAACTCTGCCTCCGCGAGGCGCGAGTCGAGCTGCCGCGGCATCGGTCCGGGCGCGATCGAGAAACGTGGGTGGCCGCTGGTACGCAACGGCAGGACGCACAACGACGATGTCGATGTCGGGAAGGACACTGGTGAGGAGAGAAGGGCTCCCATGCACTTGTGCAACACGTGTGCTCTCGCGCAACACTCGTGCAACACGCTTCGTGCGTGCGCAGAACGCGCGCAGAACGCGGACGCTTTGGTCACGGCGTGGTCAGTGGTGAAACTTCAAACTCTGGGGTTTTTTTGGAATAAATGAGGGGTTGTCTGCCTATAATCCGTTTCACGCTCTCGAGAGAAGATGGTATGACGTGTGAACAAAACATTGACATAAAAATGGATGCGGAGAACCTTGGCGAGCATAGCAACCAAGAGAAGCGCGCCAGATACTTCGAGAACGCAATCACGTTACAAGCGCCGACCGGCTGAATGTGATCTCCTTGGCGTTTGGGTTCACTTCTTCACATTTCACAGTAAACTCTACAAACTACGGCTGCAGTGATTTCCGAGATTTGGAGGGTGCCGCGTGCAGGTCTTGATCACTACATGTACCATTCGCACCACGCAGGTCGTCAAAATGATATTTTTAATGCGCTCGGCTACCAAGCTGCTCTCGGCGCGGTCACTCCCTCTATTCGAGTCTCGCGCCTCCCGAGGCCACCTCAACACACCTGTACATCAACACACCTCAACACACCACATGTCCACATCACTTTGCATCTGAACACGGAACCCGCCAAGCGACGCCCACGCCTAGAACGCTCATCACGCTCATCACTTTTCGCCGTTTTGCCAACGGTCGCAACTCCCATCTTGACTCCCTCGAGGCCCACCTTGGCCGTCACGCCGAGCACCTCGCCGATCTGTCCACTTACGCGTGTGGCCGAGTCGAAGATCACCTGCTGATCAGCGTCCAGTGAACCGCGTAAGAGCTCACCCGCCTTGGCAGCAGCAACGCCCGCAGCGGCTCCAGCGCTGTCTGCAGCTTGCATCAGCACCGGAGTGGCCACCTCGACAGACGCATCGAACGCCTGCTTCATCACTGGCAGGGCGGCATCGACACCTTGCTTGACCATTGGAACAGCAGCCTCCATACCATTCTTGAGGATAGGAACGGACGCACCGAACGCCTGCTTCATCACTGGCAGGGCGGCATCGAAACCTTGCTTCACCAGGGGAGCAGCAGCCTCCATGCCATTCTTGATCGCCGGTAGTCCTACATCCACACCTTGTTGGACGATGGGCGTCATGGCATTCTTGAAGGCTGCCGCCGCGTCGTCGAAAGAGAGCGACCCTTCAAATAGCGCGACGTTGGACCGCCCTTGGAGCACGGTACTTACGCCGAGAATGGCGCGGAAGGCCGATAATCGCGAACTTGGATGGCCAGGATGAACTTGGATGGCGATGCCGGAAGACTGGAAGAGGTCGAGGACCGGGGTAACTAGAAATATCGAGCAAGGATAGAGGATCTCGTCATTGAGGATTGCGTTTTCCGTCATATGTGAGAGCGTGTTCGTACGTGGCCTTGTCGACTTTGAAACGTCTGGCAATTTCGCGTGAACGAATTGCATTTGCTTGCATGAATGTTCTGGCGCACTCGCTTCCGAGCGCACACATGGACTCTCGCATCCAACATGGACTCTCGGAGTGGGGGTGGTAGCGTCGCCACACGGAGTCGAGGCGTACGGAAGCCCGTGCTGCCACCAAGAGTGCCTTCGTGCTCCCCTCATCCTCGATCGGACATGAAGATGAAGCTCCGAGCACTTGAGCGACCTCGAGTTCCGATTCCCGTCCTGGGTGACAAGCTCACCGTGTGGTACGATAGCGGCGGCCAGGTGGCTGCGTGGCGCGGAGGTGTCGTGCGTCTGCGACGAGATGGTGCCGAGATGCTCGTGAGCTTTGACGCGATGCCGCCGCATCACGCCGATAAGGAAAAATGGATTGAGACTGCTGAGGACGAATGGGCATTGGGCGGCCATTGGTGCCGAAATCCAAGTGGGGCGCAAATCGTGGAGGCGTGTGCCAAGGCGCGAGGGGCGTCGAAGGCCGCGGCTGCGGCGTCCAAGGCCACGGATGCCGCCGTTGCCGCCGCCGCCTCCCTCGCCGCCACCGCCGCCACCCTCCTCGCAGCCGCCGCCACCGTCATGGCTCCCACTGGCAGCACAGTCGTTGATACTTCAGCCTCGCCCCATGGGATGACAACGATGTGTGCAGTGCCGATCTCGTACGCGGTTGCATTGAGTGGTCGCGCGTGGCCACCCCAGTTCGCAGCCGGCCTCTACGAGCTCGCCTGCCTGCACGAGAATCTGGCCCGTGCGGGGTGGGTTTCATACCACCCATCCCTGGCGCTTTATATTGCCGTTCTGGACGAAAGGGGCATGACGGGGATCGTGAACGTCGGTATCAGCCTCTTGTCCCGCATCCCTCCAAGCCACTGGAGGCCAACGAGGCGCTGGTGGAATGTGGTCCCCGGCGGCGCGTGGAGCCAGCCCCTAGCTACCGCCCACACGCCCGAGCGGCTCGCCGGCATCCTCGCTGCGGCGCGGCATCGAGTCATCCTATGGCCAGCATCGGTAACCGCCGTCAATGCCAAGGCCAACCAAGATCCCAGTGCCAACGCCGACCATTACCCCACGCCGATTGTCTCGAAAGCGGCATCCGCCAGGACATCATCCACGCCCCTCGCCGCCGACGACGCGGCCCATAGAGGTGATTGCGGACCCAGGGGAGGACTGGGTGGCGCCTGCTGTTTCGTGTGCTGCAACCAGTTTCGTGAAGCGACGCTTCCACACCCCAAGCTTAGGGGGCACGTGCTGTGCGACGCGTGCGCCCATCGGTACCAGCGTCAGGTGCGTACTGTTGACTCTGAGCTGCTCGAACAGCACTGCGTGGCGTGCGGGCTCACTGGCGGCGCCGTCCACGGGTGCTGGACGTGCGGCGGCAGCCTTTGTGAGCGCTGCCTCTTCCTCCTGCACGGGTCCGGGGGGTTGCTCGCGGCGCGCACGCGGCGCTTGGACTGCACAGTCTGCCCCGGATGCCACGGCAGGGACGATCCTCACCCGGATCCTCCGGATAATGCCGGGGAGGCCAGTTCCTACGTGCTGTGCTGCGATGACTGCCGTCAGGAGTGGCATCCACGGTGCCACATGCCGCCCGTCTCGCGGCGGTCGGCGCTCGGCGGCGCGAGCGCCCGCTGGAGCTGCTTCCACTGCGCTGTCAGCGGCCCGCCCAAGACGCCGGCGTGGTCGATGCACGCGTGTGGGGCGTGCCGCGCGGTGCGATTGGACGGGCGGCTGCAGCACTTGGCGCTCGCACCGGAGGATGTGCGCCCCTTTGACCACGCCGCGGAACTGTCGGCGCTCAACGAGCGCATCGAGCTGGCCAATGCGGCGCAGAGGGCCTCGAGCCTGTCTCTGGATGCGGAGGCGCTCGCGCGCCTGGCACGGGATGGCGAGGGGCGCAACGGGCTCACGGTCGTTTCCGTCTGCGACGGCAAGGGCACCCTTCTCGGCATCCTGCTCGGCGCCGGCGTGCGCGTCCGGCGCTACGTGTCGGTGGAGTGCGACGAGCACGCGCGGCGCGTGTGCCGCGCTCACTATGGCGGGGCCGCGGCGACTCGGTGGTCCTCCCTTGCCCCCGACGCGTTGCGCTTCGTGGGCGATGCCACGGCTCTGTCGGTGGTGCAGTTACGCGATTGCGATGCGTGGCCGGTGCATCTCTTGGCAGGGAGCACGCCGTGCGACGACATCTCTGGCTGCAACGAGCACGTCTGTGGCACGTCTTCACATAGGAAAGGGCGACTCCATTGTCTCTGACGTGTCTTGTATCGAACTCTCGATTGCGAAAGAAATTAGTCTCAAGCTACCGGTAGAGCTTAGAGTCTCATCGCCCGCTCGCTGTTCCTGGCACGGGGCCCCTCACGTACGTGTGCGCCGCTCAAGCAGGCCGACGAGCACGATGCGCTCGCCGCGGCAGATCGGCAGCGCCTCGTGCCACACGCGTCCCAAGAAGAGCACTGCACTGCCCTGGCCCGGGTGGATGACGACAGGCTCGCTGCAGCCGCCAACGAGGAACGAGGTGCCGCCTCCACCGAAGGCGTCCTCGGGCGAGAGCTGAAGCACAAACGAGAGGAGGGATGTGTCGAGATGCCCTGCAAGGCCCGCCTGCCCTCCAAGCTCGGCCGCATCAGCGGTGTAGCGCACAATGAACAGGTTGATGAAGCTGAGCGCCTCCGCCGGCTCGAAGCGCGGGCCAAAGCGCCTCGGGTATTCTGGCACGAGCTCCGCGTACAGGGCTGCTCGAACCCGCGCGCCCGATGGGAGCCGCTCGATGGGCATATCTTGTGTCGAGTAGTTCCGGTGGAGCGAGCCCCAGCCCCGGCTCCTGCCCTCGGCCAGTGCTTCTCGCATCAGCAGTTCGCAGTCGCAGATGCTGAGGACGCCGCCGACGATCGTTGGCCTCCCGAGCCTACGAGGCAGGGCAAGTGCCAGGCTCTTGCCCAGCGCCGTCTGGAGCGCATCGCCTGTTTCCAGAGTTCGTTGGCTCAGGCGTAGCAGCGCAATCGCCGCGCGCCGTCTGCGCCTCGCGCGACTGCGTTTCAATCGGTCTGCATGTTCGGCGTTGGGTTCAGTGTCAACAATGCGCGCCAACTTGTTGGCGAACCTGTGGACGCACGCTTTAGGTGCCGCGGCGAGGCGTTCGAGGGCGTCCCAGCGCGACTCGGGCGGCGCCCGAGATAGCCACACAAGAAGGAGCTCGTGCTGCTCTCGCCTCGTCAGAGTCGTGTCCCCATGCGCGTCCCGCTTGGCATGGCTGGGCGGGATCAAATCGACTCTGACGCCAGCCATGAAGGCCTCGCCACATAGGACTCGAAGAGAAATCGGTGTGAACTCGTGGCTGTTAATAGTCGAGTTAAGTCAAGCCAAGTCGAGCATGGTCGAGTAGGCGTTCGAATAGACTTGACTGACTTGACTGTTAATACTCGACCACTACTCGAAATCGTTCCGGCGTGAGACAGGTGTGAAGAGCTCTTGGAAGAGCTGAACGAAGCGGCGTTCTTGTCGCTCCCGTCCTGAAGAAGTTTCTAGTTTGGTGTTTGGCAGCGGCGGGCGGTGATGGATCGCTGATCGTTTTGGATATTGCACACGCCACCGGCGCGCAGGAGCCGCAAATCATAAATCTTGCGACCCGATCGGGGTATACGACATGGGGTGCGACGGCTCCTAGACGGCTACAGTGACGTGCGTGTGTGCGCACCGCTCGACTCGCGCGGTCCAACAACAGTCGACTGATGTCTCCCGCGCCTCCTCTCAGACTCAGTCGATCTTCGCCACGGCTGCGACGATGATGGAGAGGAGGCCCACGTGCATGAGCCGCGTGTTGAATTCGTCAACATTGGAGCCCACGAGACCGCGTAGCTTGCGCCGGAGCTCGAAGAGGTCGATCGCGAGTAGCTCACGGAGCACCAGCGCAGCGAGACCCAGACCACCCATGAGCGTGTTCATGTTTGGGTTGCGCCAGTGCTCAAGCAGCACCCGCCGGACCATCTGTAGGCGCCGATCGATGGCGGCCTGGATGGGGCTGGGCTTACGCCGCGCCGCCGCGCCGGCACCGCCGCCCGCGCCGCCCGCGCCGCCCGCGGCCATGCTCTGGAACCAGTCGTTCAGACTCGATGCCTGCTGCTGCTGCTGCTGCTGCTGCTTAGCGGCCGGAGCCGCCCCGCCTGCGCCTCCACCCGCCGCCGCTTTGGCGGCGCCGGCGCCGGCGCCCGCTGCCTTGGCACCGCCGCCCGCCTGCTGCTGCGCCTGCTGCTGCTGGAGTGCATGCTGGAGGCGCTTCTCGTTGGCGTCGACGAGGAGGCCGTAGACCCATTCGGCGCATGCAACTGCTTCCGTCCGGTCGACGAGACCGTTCGCGTCGGTGTCGCATTTGGCGCGGATGCTCTCAATGGCGCGCGCGGTCGCGGCCTCGTCGGCGAGCGGCAGGTGACCGCCGCTCAGCCCGAGCACCACCGCGAGCGGGCTCGTCTCCTGCAGGTGAGCCTTCGCAAAGGCGCCGCCTTCCGCTGATGAGAGTTGGCCATCCCTGTCGGTGTCGCCGAGGGCGAACGTGGCGTTCACGAGGATCTCCATCATCTGCGTGGTCGCGCCCATCTGGGCCATCACGCGCATCAGCGAGATCTCCGTCAGCAAATCGAATGGAGCCTCGTCCACCGCCGCCTTTGCGCCAGCCGGCTCCTCAGTGCTCTGCGCCAGCTTGCTCTGCGCCAGCTTGCTCTGTGCCAGCTTGCTCTTGGCAGCGCCCTCTTCCGCCCCCGGCTCAGGCGCTGCTGCAGTCGTCGCGGAGCCGCCATAGGACTCACCCGCATCCGCGGCGGCAGCCGGTGCAGGTGCCGCTGCGTCGCTTGCACTCTTGCCCGCGTCCGCTGAAGGCTCCTTCTCGGCGGCGGCGGCAGACTTCGTTGTCATCTTCTTGAAGTCTTCCATGGACATGGTCTCCGTCTCCGTCCCGAGGTCGAGCTCGCCCTCCTCCTCCTCCTCCTCTGCGTCAGCGCCGGCGTTCACGCTGTGCTCCGTCGCCACTTTGCTCCAAGCGCCGTCGTCCGACAATTCGTGCACGTCAAACTCGGGCGCTTCAGGCGGAGCAGCACTCGCAAAGTGCGAGGGAACGGGGCACGATCCACCAGCACACTCATCATCGGCCGAGGCCGCACGGGCAATCAGCAGGAACAGGAGGGACGCGGTGGCGCGTGCGGTCATCCCTGCCAATCGAGCCCTCTGCGTCGGAGATCGGCGGAGGTGTTCACAGAAAGGGCAAGCTTGAGAATGTGAGAGAGGAGAGAGCTCACCTGGCTGCATCAACGTGTGGGCGTGTTTGTGGTCGAATCTTCACGGTCGGACGAACTCGCCAAGTATTTTCTCTATTCGAAGCACTACAAGTATACATGTACATGTACGGTAGCCTGCACACAGTCTCGGCTCTCACTCTCCTGTGGGCCCTCCGCTTAACCATCCGCTCACGCACCCCGAGACGCATGCTCGCGTTATGCTCCTTCCTTAATTGTCAAGCGGTGGATCTGCATGCAAAGCTCCAAAACGGGGAACACTTTTTGGCCGCTTCAATCGGTATCCCGTCCGGGCTGTCATTCACCCACCGTCTGGGCCGCCGCGGTCATAAAATATGTTCCTATGGTGGCTCCAAAACAAGGCCGAATCGCCGCGAAGCAAGTGCCGCGACCCGCCGAGCAGCCCGTTGAAGAGTCTCAAATTCAAGGAGCCGTCCAAGATGATCAAGGCCGATGACGCAAACAAGCCGCAACCAACTCCGCTGGACTCGCTGCTGAGCCTATTCTGGGGGCACGTGGGCGTGCCCGACGCGGAGCTCTTCGAGGCGGAGAAGCACGAGATCGACGAGCTCGAGACCGTGATCTCACAGGCTTCGCTCTACCGCAGCTCGAACGTGAGCAGGGCGCAGTTCAACAAGTTCAACGACATTGACAACAATCGCCAGATCGGCGAGCGCATGCGCCAGGAGAGCGCGCAACGCCGCGAGCAGCGTGCTGTGATGTGCGGGGCGCATCAGTTGGCCGGGTACGAGCGCGCGCAGCGCTCGAGAGAGCAGCGCGAGAGCGTCCTCGCGCGAGTGCGCCAGCACCGCGAGGAGAACCAGATGCGCGGCATGCGTGTCAAGGGCATGCGCGACGAACTGCTTTCGGCGCTCGACCAGCAGCGGGCCGAGTGGCGCACGATGGGTGCGGCGCACGCGGGGCGTGAGGGTCGGCTCGAGCACCAGCGCCGTCTTCGCGAGATCAAGGATGAGATGCTCGCAGAGCGACACGAGGCCGCTACCGAGGTGAAGCTCGCCAGGGAGCAGAGGCTCGAGGCGGAGCGCGAGGCGGCGGTGATGGCCATCGAGAGCAACCGGCAGCGCGTGGACCGCGTGCGCGAGGAGACGAAAGCGGAGGCCGCCCTTGCCACCGCCGAGGCCCTCTACCGCAACCGCCAAGCCACCGCCGACTTGGTGCGGGATGCGAAATCGGGCTGGGCATCCGAGCGCTCTGCACGTCGGGAGTCCTTTTTGGCGGCGGTGCGTGCGAAGCGTCGGGAGAGCCTCGAAGAGCAGCGAGGCGAGGACGGGCAGCTCAACGGCCAGCGGGCCGACGCCCAGCTCCTTGCCACCCGTAAGCTCGGTGCCGCGGCGATGCGCACGAGCCTCGCGCACCTCGAGGCCAGGGATAGGATGCAGCGGCTGAGTCTCGAGGCGTCGAAGCGCGAGCTGCACGATGAGCACTACGAGGCGAGGTTCGTCGACCGGCGCGCGGCCGCGAGGGTGCAGGAGGCGGCGCATACAGCCCTCGCGAATGCGCACCGTGACGTGAGCCAGGGCAGCAGCGCAGCCGTCGGACGTTGGATCACCGGCCAGCTGCACGAGCACTTTGGCAGAGGTGAGGCTGCAGGCACGGGCGCCGCGGCCGATGTCACAGCCGATGTAACGGCCGATGCCGCCGGCCGCGCGGAGCCGGAGGGCGTGCCCAAGCTCGTGGTGACTAGCATGGTGGCGAGCACGCGCACACCCAGCATTGCAGCAGGGCGACCCAACTGGAAACCCAGCCTAAGGTCGAGCGGATGGTTCACGTCACTTTGAAAGCTTGAATGAGCAACACATACACGGTTCGAATGTATCAATGTAGGAAAGTAGCCTTTTGAACAACAGCCTCGGCGGCGGACCGCGGGACGAGCCCAGCCCGCAGGGCCAGGGGCACTTCACAGACGTTGCACAAAACGTTTCACAGGAGTGGGCCCTCCCAAAGTTGGCGGTATCCGGATAATTAAGTCAATCCAAAAAGGTGCTGGACGTGAGTTCGGCAATCCCCTAGTGCGGGCGCGCATTACCCAATGCCCTCGTCGAGCCCGATGGCCTGCTTCGCCCGCTGCTTCGCACGCCCACACCACGCCGCTCGGGGCCTCGGGAGCCAGGCGTTGCGGCAGCCTCGACTGCGCGCCGTGGTCGCTGCGAGCGTCCGCGACGCGCCCTCGCGCCACGGCTGCCGCGGCCACCCGAGCTCCGAGGGGCGTGTGGGCGCGCTGCACGCGCCGCGCCGCGACGGAGTGCGCGCCGCCGCCTCCCGAGCGTCACCGCGGAGCCGCGCGTGCCCCCCCCCGAATGCGCAGGTGTCCGAGCGGGCGAAGGCCTGTAGAGCGCGGCGGACGCGATGAGCGACTCGATGGGCAAGGCCGTGTACGAGGCCGCATGGGATGGCGACGAGGCGGAGCTCACGCGGCTGATCGGCCTTGGAGGGAACGTCAACTGGCACAATCCTGATTTGGTGCGCCGCCGCATGTGCCTCGCGTGGGCGCCCGCGTCCTCGCCGCCTCTGCTGCTTTCGCCGCCGCGCTCGCCCGAGACGGCGCCATTTTCCCCAGAGCTCGCTGTACAGCGCGCGGCCGCGCTGGCTGCGCCGCCACCCCGCCGCCCCGCCGAGCTTGGCACACGCGTCCTCGTCGCATGGCGCGCGCCGCACCCCCGCGTGCTCGCCCACGCTCCTCGCGTGCTCTGGCACTCGATGACGCCGCGTGTGCTGCATTTGCCACAGAACGGAATGACAGCTCTGCTATATGCCACATACAACGGGCACGAAGGGTGCGTCCGCCTCCTCCTCGAGGCCGAGGCCATCGAGGTCAACGCCAAGGTAAGCCTCGAGCATGCCCTCCCCCAGCACATGCGATGGGTCCGCTTGCATGTAGTCATTCCGTTTGGCCTCTCGTTTGTCTTTAGAGCAACTCCGATCAGACAGCATTGCATTGCGCGGCACGCGACGGCCGCCTCGCGATCGCCAAGCGCCTTCTCGAAGGGGGCGCCGATCCGACGCTTCGAGACAAGTACGGCAAGACGGCCATCGACTGGGCACGGCAGAATGGCAAGAGCGAGGTCGTGGCGCTCCTCAGCGAGCCTCGGTACGCCGCGCGCATGCACACTGATTGCCCAGCGCTGCCGAGCGGATGTGCAGAGGCGCCGTCTTGGGCGCACGCGGACCACGGGTTTTCGGCCGCTCGGCGAACGAATGGCGGCCAATCGTCATGGGATGAGGCCGAGAGGACGCAGCGCACCCCCCTTGGGGCCACACGGCGAGTCGCGAACGCACATCCTCAAGATTTTAGGACGGAGTCCGCACGGGCCACTCCCACGCGCCGTGGTGGGCACGTCGGGTGTCGGCGGCGGACTCGCGGCCTGGTTTGCGACTCGTCGCGGCTGCGATTGGCCGCGCCGGCCGCGCCACAGACAGTGGCGACGCGCGCTCAGGCGCGCACTGGAACGCTCTCTGGCGAACGAATGACGGCGAGCTGCCATGGGATGCGGCCGGGAGGTCGCAGCGGACGCCCTCTGGTTCGACACAGCGCCTTGCAATTGCACGTCCTTCACATTCGGCGACGGGTGCAGAACGACCAAATCCTATACGTGCCATGCTGGGCACCACTGAGTCTCCTTCTGCCTTGTGATTTTGAGGTCGACCGTTCTCAAGCGCCAAGCTGTGTGCGTGCCCTCGCGCGTCCACAGGGGCGAGGCGCAGCGGAACGAGGCGCAGCGGCGAGAGGCAGAGCGGCGCGAGGCAGAGCGGCGCGAGGCAGAGCAGCGCGAGGTTCAGCGGCGCGAGGCAGAGCGGCGCGAGGCGCAGCGGCGCGAGGCAGAGCGGCTCGAGGCAGAGCAGCGCGAGGTTCAGCGGCGCGAGGCAGAGCGGCGCGAGGCGGAGCGGCGCGAGGCAGAGCGGCGCGAGGCGCGTCAGCGCGAGGTTCAGCAGCGCGAGGCAGAGCGGCGCGAGGCAGAGCAGCTCGCGTCCGCTCTGGCGGCGAGCCGGCTCACGGCCGTTGCCGAGCGGCCGCCACCTGCGCCACGCCTCGGGCAGACGCCCACCCCTGTGCCGGTCCCTCTCGCCGAGTTGGCGGCAGCGTCGGCGGGGTGGGCGGCGGCCCGCAAGGTGGGCGAGGGCGGCTTCGGCGTAGTGTACCGGGCAGACGCGCTGCCGTCGCGGCCCGTGTTGGGGCCGGTGGCAATCAAGCGCTTGGGCGCGGACAGCCAGCAAGGGCTCAATGAGCTGATGAGCGAGGTGCAGCTGCTCGGCACTTGCCGGCACGAGCACCTGCTGCCGCTGCTCGCCTTCTGCTACGAGGGCGGCGTCGGCTGCCTCGTCTACCCTCTGATGGCGGGCGGCAGCCTCGAAGACAGGCTGGTCCGCGACGACGACGCGTCGCGCCGACTGGCTTCGCTCCTGCCGGCTGCCGGCGCCGTGCGGCCGCCTCTGACGTGGCAGCAGCGGCTGCGCGCGGTGCGCGATGCAACGCGTGCACTCGTCTTCCTGCACACGCCGACGGCGACTCGACCCGTCATCTTGCACCGTGACATCAAGCCGGCCAACGTCCTGCTCGACCTCGAGGGCAATGCCAAGCTGGCCGACGGTGTGCCGTACATGCCTAGCTCTCGCTCACCGCCCTGTGGTCCCCCCTATACTCCATCGCTCCCATCGGTCCCCCGAAACCCTCTCGCTCGCCTCGCCTCCCTACTCCCCCTGATCCCTTCCCTCCCATGGGTACCTCCAAACCTGCCCGCATCTGCAGTTGGCCTTGCCAAGCAGGCGCACGAGATGCAGGGGGGGCGCACCCACCTGACCACGCGCAACCTCGCCGGCACAAATGGGTACATCGACCCGCTCTACGCCGACAGCGGCCAGTATTCGCAGACGACGGATGCGTACGCGATGGGCGTCACCCTGCTCGTCGCCCTCAGCGGCCGGCGCGCGGCGCAGGCCAAGGACGCCGCGGACGACGCGCTCGAAGATCTCACCGACGGCGCCGCGCTGCGGCGAGCCCTCGATCCAGCAGCGGGCTGGCCCGAGCCGGCAGCGCGGGATCTGCTCGGCATCGTCAAGGCGCTAACGTCCGGGCGGCAGCAGCGCCGCATGCCCCTCGCGAGCGCTCTCGAGACGATCGAGCGGGTGTGTGAGGACCAAAGCGTGCGCCCAGGCATGGCCGAGCCGGCAGCCGATGCCGACGCCCCTCGCATGTGCGTCATCTGCATGGACGCGCCGCGGACGACGCGCTTCCGCCCTTGCGGCCACTCGCAGTGCTGCGAGGCATGCGCGGCGCTGGTCATTGGTCGCGGCGGTGGCGCCTCACGGTGCCCATACTGCCGCACGTCTATCACTACGATGGTGACCGGCCCCAACATCACCAACGAGGCGACCTTCGTGGGCCTCTCGTGAGCGATGCTCGTGGGAAAGGCGACGCAGCAGCTAAGCGCTCGAGACTGCGCGACCGCGAGGATGGCTTGCTTCACTGGGAGGGGGGAGCAGCTCCACTGAAGCAGCAGTAGCTTCACTGGGAGGGGGTAGCAGCTCCACTGAAGCAGCAGCAGCTTCACTGGGAGGGGGGAGCAGCTCCACTGAAGCAGCAGCTTCAGGGTGCTATCAGGGTGCATCGCCGGGCCGCAAAGTGAGGGTGGGTAGGCCGAGTGGCATGCCTTCCGCGGGCAGGTGGCTCAGTGACTGGGCTCACGGAATCTGACTCCGTACGCTCTAGTACGCTCGACACCCCAGAGTGTGTGTGTCCATCTTGTGTCTAGCTACGTACTGCGCCCACCAAGGCGGCCGAGTACTAACAGCCAGTTCACACTTCTTTTCAAACAGACCTCGCGAAATGAATCGTGGCGGTCTCGCGCTCTCGCCGCTCTCTCTGCCAGAGGAGGAGAACACGTATGACAACGACACGGCGCGGCAGAGCAGGGCGCGGGGCGATGTGGCGGCCTCACGGCTTCGTCTGGCCGTTTCGAGCGATACGATGTACGTCACCAACCTGATCAAGTCGGGTGCGCGGCGCTCAGCACGCGCCGCCGTCGAGGAGCAGGCAGCAAAGGAGGCTGCTGAGGCCGCTAAGGCAGCTGAGGCCGCCAAGGCTGCTGAGGCCGCCGAGGCCGCCAAGACCGCCAGGGCCGAGGAGGCGCGCGTGGCTGCTTGGAAATCGCACGAAGCGGAACTCTATACGCGGCTCATGCACGTGCGCACGGCCACATTGAAGCGCGACGCGCGCACCCTTGGCGTGTCCAGTCGAGACTTGGCACCGGCGTTGGGTGCCAACGAGCCCGAGGAGCTGGAGTCGCGCTCCAAAATGGCGCACCTCGACGTCTGGGGCAAGGCCCTCGAGGATCGTCGAGGTCAGCTCAGAATTGAGAAGCACACGCTGCGGACGCAAGTTGCTCGGCACGAGGAGCTACTGCGGGGTCTGATCTACCACTCGTACTCGAGCCTCGACGCACAGGGCGAGGCTGATGACTCCAAGACCCTCGGCGTCAAGGCCAGGATTACCCGCAGGCTCGCGGCCGAACACGAGCGCCGAGCGAAGCTGCAGGTGAAGGTCGGCCGCTCCGAGCAGGAGCTGCAGGCGCGCTCGCTCGCGTACGCCGGAGTGCTCGCGGGCCGCGAAACCCCACATCGAGAAGTTAGTTTTCGTGACGTTCCAGACCGCGAGAGATTGTGAAGTTGATTTTCTAATTGAGAGCACGAGTTTGGTTCGTCATTCTTCTCTGTCGCGTTGAAGCCTGGCGTGCAATCTCTCTCTCTGTGCGCGCGGCTGCCATGCGCCTCTTCCCAGCCAGCCAGCGGTCGAGTGTCAGCCGCGTCCTCCGCCTGGCCAGAACGGACCAGCGCGATGGGCGTCAGGCCGAATATGGCGGCCCACGGATGCCCCGGCGCGCCCGCGTAGCTGCCATCGTTCCTGCTCCCTGTGCCTGGCTCCCATGTGCTCCGCTCCCAGAGCTCTGACCGCGCATGTGCGCTTGCACAGATCGGAGTCCTCGGGCTTGCGTAGGCGGCTAAACCCATGGGCAACGAGGTCAGCCAGGAGTCGGTACCTGAGGCGGTGCCAGGCACGAACGGGGGAGGGAGCCAGCCCTTGCAACCGCGGCCGGGCACGGTGCCCACGTGCCTGCGTTGGCCGCACGGCGGCAAGACGGCGTACATCTGCGGCTCGTTCACGCACTGGCAGAAGCTCGCGATGCAGTGGCGGCAGACGAGCTCCAGTGCCAACTCCACCCTGGTGCAGGGAGAGTGGTACAAAGTCGTCGACCTGACGCCAGTGACGCATCAGTACAAGTTCATCATCGACGGGCAGTGGCGGCACGACCACACGGCACCGACAGTGCTGGACAACCTGGGCAACGTGAACAACTGCATCCAGGTGCAGGCCAACGCGGTGCCCGCAGCCGAGGTCGGTGACGCGAGCGGCAAGGGCACCAAGGGCGGCGGCGCCAAGGACGGCGGCAGCGAGGGCGATCCCGGGGTCGGCAGCGCGCGCAAGCCCGGGAGCAGCCACAGCGTGGCGCGCACGACGTCGGACCCGTACAATCTGGGCGGCGTGGGCGCGCGCACGCCGGACTCGTATAGCCAGGTGCGGCTGATTGCGCCCGATTGCGCCCGATTGCGCCTGATTGCGCCCGATTGCGCCCGATTGCGCCCGATTGCGCCCGATCGCGCGCCTGATTGCGCCGAATTGCGCCGAATTGCGGCGGATTGGGCCTGATTGCGGCTGATCGACTCGGGTGCGGACGGATGGTGGAGCAGGACAACCCCTGATGACCCCTGATGACCTCTGATGACCTCTGATGACCCCTGATGACCCCTGATGACCCCTGATGACCTCTGGTGGAGCAGGACATCCCCGCACGCGACGAGCTGCTCCTGATTGCGACTGATTGCATGCTGAGTGCACCTCTAATGACTTCCCTCATCAGGACATCCCCGCACGCGACGAGCTGCTCGTACACCATTCGGCCTCGCTGCTGCTGCCGCCGCAGCTGCGGCTGCTGCTACCTCACCACCACGGCGACGCCTCGACGATGCCGCTGTGCGTGCAGCTCGGCCACGTCTTCTGCCACCAGCACGGCGAGTACTCGATCCTTGCGATGGCGCACCGCTTCCGCGATCGCAGCGTCACGCAGCTGCTCTATAAGCCGACCGGTAAGCCGACCCACGTCCCGCGCCGTGGTGAGCTCGGCGGCGGGCTGCTCACCACAGCGCTCACGATCGGTGTGGGCATGCACGCGGGCGACGAGGCGCTCACCACGGCGCTCGAGGGGCGAGGGCCGCCCTTGTCGCCGACGGGCACCGAGCTGCGTGCGCGATCAAAGGACGTTGTGCTCCACTCGGTGCGCCTCGCCGGTACCCAGCGTCAGCGCGAGGGTGGGCATGGCAACGAGTACGTCACGTACCTGGTCGACTCCGTGCTGCTCGTGCACGGCGTGCAGACGACGCTGCGATCCGAGCGACGGTACGTTGATTGCATGCTGATGGCCTGCCGTGCATGCAAGCGCTCACCCCGGCGCCCTCTCTCGCTCCGAGCGACGGTACGTTGATTGCATGCTGATGGCCTGCCGTGCATGCAAGCGCTCACCCCGGCGCCCTCTCTCGCTCCGAGCGACGGTACGTTGATTGCATGCTGATGGCCTGCCGTGCATGCACGCGCTCACCACGGCGCCCTCGCCTCTCCCCACAGGTACAAGCACTTCAACCTGCTGGACCAGCTGCTGCGCAAGGAGTTCGGCCCGCTAGTGCCGCAGGCCCTCCCAGCGAAGCGCGCCTTCGGCAACCTTCACCCGAGCTTCGTCGAGGAGCGACGCGTGGCGCTCGAGCGCTACCTGCAGCAGTGCGTGGCCATCCCGGCGCTGGCGGCCTCGTCGCTCTTCTGCTACTTTGTGGAGGCAGACGCCCAACACGGCGCCGAGTTCGGCGAAGACGAGACGGCGCTGCACCAGTCACTCCATCGAGTGTGCACCAAGCAGGTGGGTGCCGCTGAGAGCTCCTCAGAGCGGCCGCTGAGTGGCCGCAGAGTGACGGCTGAGTGACGGCTGAGTGACGCCGAGTGACCACTCTGACGCCGAGTGACCCCGGAGTGGTCACTCGGCGTATCTCATCGCATCCCAATGCATCTCATCGCATCTCCCAATGCATCTCATCGCATCTCCCAATTCATCTCATCGCATCCCGTGGCCTCGGTTCGCAGGGCCATCTCTACAAAAAGGGGCGGCGGGTCCCGTCCTGGAAGAGGCGCTACTTTTGCCTGTGCGACGGCGAGCTCTTCTACTACTACGCGGCCGAGATGTCCAACCCATTCCAGCCTCTCGGCGTCATCTCGATCAGGTGCCTTGAGTGCCTCTGATTGCATGTGATTGTGTCCCTCATCAGAAGTTGGAGTGGGTGCCGCTCGAGCAGGTGCGTTGATTGCCTCTGATGGCGTGCGTTGCATGCAAGCGCTCACCACGACGCCCCGCCCCCTCTCTCTCGGCGTCATCTCGATCAGCGGCGGCTCGAGCCCGTCAGCCAGTGTAAGGGCGTTCGGCAAGTCTGACAGCGGCGCCGAGCTGAGCAGCGGCGCCCACTACGGCGCCCACTATGGCGCCACGGCACCCGACGGCGGTGCGGGCGCGGCCGCTCCCGCGCATGCAAGTGCTCACCACGGCGGTGCGGGCGCGGCCGTGGCGCACGGCAGCGGCGGCGGCGGCACCAACGGTGGTCGCGAGTCGAGCCATAGCGCCGTGATGAGCAATGGCGCCGGCGCGCGGCCCACGCCACTGATCATCCAGCCTCATGGCGAGGGAGAGAATTCGCTTGCCCGCCACTATTCGTTTGCGGTGCACACGAGCAATCGGACGTACGCATGGCCCCTGATGACCTCGGATGACCTCGGATGACCTCGGATGGCCTCGGATGACCTCGGATGACCTCGGATGACCTGCCGAGTGGTGCCTCTGATGTGACCTCCGAGGAATGGCTTCCCTAAAGGCTTCCCTCATCAGGCACCGCTCACCTGATTGCCTCTTGATAACCTCTGATGACCTCGGATGGCTTCCCTCATCAGGTACCACCTCGCGTCGGACTCGGCGCGGGAACGCGATGACTGGATACGCGTCCTCTGCGCCTGTGGCGCGCAGCTGTCGGCTTCCTCGTCCGCCGTGGCGCCGCCCTCTTCGCCGCTGCCCGTCGCGACCGCCGCGACCGCCGGCGGGGGAGTTTCCACTCATGCCAGGCAATCAGAGGTCATCAAAGTACCGAGTAGCTCCGCCAGTGCGGCCGAAGACGCCACATCGCGAGGCACCGAGTTGAGCGGCCTCCTCTATAAGCGAGCCTCCAAGGTGCCGAGTGCATCTCTGATGGGATGCCGATTGCCTCCCTCATCAGTGCGAGCGAGGCGGAGACTGCTCGATCAGGATGGCCTCTGATTGCCTCTCTGATGGGATGCTGATTGCCTCCCTCATCAGGTGCACATTGCGCAGCGGAGCGAGGCGGAGACAGGGCAGGCACGGGATTGGGTCGCTCGCCACTTCCGCCTGCGCGACGAGGGCACGATCGTGTACTACCAGAACGCCGACGACCCTCCGCAGCACGCGCGCGGCATCGTACCGCTCTCCGGCTTCGATCGGGTGGAGCAAGCCACGGTGCGCTGCCCGGGACGACGCGACCCCCTCTTATCCCATCGATCTCCCATCGATCTCCCATCGATCTCCCCGATCTCCCCACAGTGCCGCGAGCGCGCGTGGCGGCGCCGCGTTCTGATCTGTGCTGACGCGCGCCTCAACCGTGCGTCGTCCTGGGCGCCCCCTCCCCTGCCCCACTGGTCGTAGCACCCATTTCCCCAGAGCCTCCGTCGGACAATCTGCCCTGATGACCTCTGATGACCTCTGATGACCTTTGATGACCTCTGACGACCTCTGATGACTGGTCGTCGCAGCCTCCGTCGGACAATCTGCCCTACGCGTTCCGCCTCACCGCTCGGGACGGCGCGCCCGACGGCGGCGTCGTGCTTGCCGCCCCGACTGAGGAGGAACGTAACTTGTGGATCATCCACCTCTCGAGTGCGCTCGGCGCGGCGCGCGCCGCCCGCGACGGCGCCGATGGGGCAACAAGCAAGCTGAGCGGCGCGCTCGAGAAAACTTCTCTCAGTTGAGAAGGTGGACTCAGAGGACACACGAGGGGCGTCGCGGCTACCGTGCCCCATACACGCATGCTGCGCATTGTTTTGGTGATACTTATAGGACGAAATCGTAATCGAACGGGCCAAAGATGCTCTAGATCCCACGCCGCCCGGTTTAGTAAGAGTTCCCCCATCCCCGCATGCGGCATGGTTCCCCCCGCGGCGCGGCACGAGCCACGACCCCAACGCGGGGGCGGGCCCACCGCCCGCACCCGGGGGCGCGGGGGCGGGGAGGCCGCCCGGGGCGCGTCATTTCGCACGGATCCGGACCCACTGGGACTCGTCGGATCCGGACAGGTGCAAAAGAGGTTGACAAAGGAAGCAAGTTTTTTTTTTTCCCCACTGGGACTCGAACCCAGGTCGACCCGGTGAAAGCGGGTTATCCTAACCAACTAGACTATAGGGAAGGAAAGTATCCTCCAACACTTGCGATCAACAACTTATAATCGCATGCTAACTTGCGAACCCCAAACAGTTGCCGAGCATCTTCGGTATCAAAGGTTCGCCACCACACTTCGTGCGTAGCGACTCTTGAGCAGAGGAGCCATACATGTAATTCGTGCTCTCGTGTGTAAAGGGGTGACCCTCAACAAATCTCTTCACCCCTTCACACCGACTTGGCTCCGCCTCTATGCCCACGCTCTCCGACGCAGCCGCCACCGCCACCACCACCTCCTCCACCGCCTCCTCCAGCCGCCTGCTCCCCGCCCAGCATGCCCGCCACGACCGTCGCGCCGATCGCGAGTGCGAGGCGCCACTCGGCGTCGTCAAGCTCATGATGCTCGCGACCGCGTCGCTCTCGGCTGCGGCGCTGTCGTGCGTGCTGCTGCAGCACGAGCTTCTGCTCCCAACCGTGGACCACATCAGCTCCTCCTCATCATCATCACCATCTTCCTTTTCCTCCTCCCTCTCGCCCACCGGGTTTCCAACGCCGCCCGATCTCAGCAGCCCGCCTCCGCCTCCGCCTCCGCAGCGGCTTTCGGCCGAGGCGCAGCAGGAGGCCTTCCTCGAGGTCGTGAAGCGGCGCGCGTCCATCGAGACGCCGCTCGACACATCCTTCTGGCGGCCGTACGTGAAGCCCCAGCAGCCCGCCGACCACAGCAAGCCGCTCAGCGATAGCCAACGGCAGCTTGTCTTCGTCGCCGGCGCCGAGGGCACAGGCCACCACTTCATCACCGCGCTCATGATGCGGCTGCCCGAGCTGATGCCCATGTCGCTGGTGCAGGAGCAGGTGTTCCAGTCGCTCTGGTGGGACCCGAAGCACCACGACCCAGCCACGTTCTGGGCCGCCCTCGAGGCCTTCGCCGAATGGGTCCGTCAGGCCCACTCGCACCACAAGCACCCCGCCTTCTGCGCGCGCACGTGCTTCCGCATCTCGCGTCAGCGGCACTGCTCGTGGATCAGCGGGATGCAGCAGCAGCTGGCGGGCCAGCTGCTGGACGGCCGATCCAATAACGGCTCCTTCCAGCCCGTAGGCCAGATGTTTTCGTATCCCTTTTCTCGCTCGTCGAACGAGACCGAGGACGGAACCCACTACCCCGACCTGGCGGACATCGTGTACATGTGCGACCTGCTCGGCGTGCGGCTCAAGGTGATCGTGCTGTACCGCGACCCGATCGACGCGATCATGTCGATGAACAACCGCGGGCTCCCAAAGATCTGGCGGCGGGCTGGCCGCACCTTCAAGCTGCACAAGCAGGTGAGAGCCGCCTCGCCTCGCTGATGACATCTGATGACCTCCCTGATGACCTCTGATGATATCCAGCAGGTGAGAGCCGCCTCGCCTCGCTGATGACATCTGATGACCTCCCTGATGACCTCTGATGATATCCAGCAGGTGAGAGCCGCCTCGCCTCGCTGATGACATCTGATGACCTCCCTGATGACCTC
>Ga0210239_100502_pt1 | contig 34539 bp, 24 predicted proteins | sample ChrtobMetP5a_0mM_FD_155451 | JGI IMG/M metagenome (GOLD analysis project Ga0210239, IMG submission 155451) | Chrysochromulina tobin associated microbial communities from unialgal haptophyte culture, Seattle, Washington, United States - P5a_0mM | ecosystem: Host-associated > Algae > Haptophytes >... | reverse complement strand
TGAGGGTGGAGGCGGGGGCGGAGGAGGCGAGGGTGGTGGCGAGGGTGGAGGCGACGGTGGTGGTGACGGCGGAGGTGAGGGTGGTGGTGGCGAGGGTGGCGGCGGCGAGGGTGGTTGCAAGGGTGGCGGTTGCCCCTGTCCCGCCGCGAGCAGAAGGAAAGGCAGCAAGATCCGCGACACCATCATGTTGAGACGTAGGTCATCCATCCAAAAATCAAGTTTCTCTTTCAATCCAGGCGCAATTCCATCTCATCCAGGCGCGGCAGGCCCCCCGCTCTGTGGGGAAATGCAAAGGCCTGCTCTCAATCCGACAGTTGCGGTCCCCCTGTGCGCACCAAACTTCTCGTCTTCCCACAGCCCGCGGAAGCAGAAGTGCTTGCGAAACCATGTTAAGTGTCTTGCGGACGCACTTCCTCTTCCGGGTGGTGATTTCGACTCGTGTGGAGCACTACATGTAGGTTTTTGTCCTTGGTTTTTGTACGTAATTAAAATAAGTTATGTCGGTAATTATGTATTTGTACGGTCCATTTGTACCTTGATTTGTACATGTACATGTGTAGTTGTGTACGATGTTGACTCTCATGTATTCTAGCTCTCAGTCGAGAGCAGAGTGGTCCCGCCCACCCACCGCGATTGTAAGCCTGGTCTAGCTTTAGCAGGGACCGGGTTGAGTCGCGCACATGCAGTGCTACACAAGCAGCCACGCCTCAAGTGCCTCCGCCGCCAGTGTAGCACACTAGCACTGTATGTAGCTCTGATCATGTCTGATGAACAGCCTGATGAACAGCAATTCAAATCAAACACGCGACCAAGTTTACTACCGCGTGTCTTGTGCGTGGGCCCCCGCGGAGACTTTTCACAGGGTAGCGTGTTTTCTGTCTTCTGAGAATTTGGACGCGTGAACGTGCACAATGGCGGCGGAGCCCGCGATCGGTGAGGCGGCCACCGGTGCTTCCTCGCGGCATTCGATCGCGCTTTGCTGCGACTTCTTCTACCCGTCTATAGGCGGTGTCGAGAGCCACGTGCACCAGCTCGCGCAGGGCCTGTTGCGCCTCGGCCACAAGGTGATTGTCGTCACGCATCGGTACAGCTCGCGTACCGGCGTGCGCTGGCTCGCGAGCGGCCTCAAGGTGTACCACGTGCCATTCCCAGCCGTATACGATGGCAGCATGCTTCCAACGGCCGTGCTGCTCATGCCGCTGCTTCGCGACATCTTCGAGCGCGAGAGCGTCACCGTTGTGCACGCGCACGCCTTGTGCACCATCTCGCTCGAGGCGGTCGTGCTTGCGGCGCTGATGGGCTACCGCGTCGTGTACACGGAGCACTCCAACTTTGGGCTCTCGGGCGTGCTTGATGGCAGCCTGAACCTCCTCTCGCGCGCCGTGCTCGCGCACGCCGACGCCCTCATCAGCGTCTCTCGCTCGTGCGCCGCCAACCTGGCACAGCGCTGCTGGCTCCCACCCTCACGCGTGCATGTGATCCCGAACGCGGTGGACGCGGCGCACTTCCAGCCGGCAGTGTGTAACGTGCGCCCGGCCGGGCGCGTCGTCATCGTCGTGCTCACGCGCCTCGTGCGTCGCAAGGGCGCTCTGCTCCTCACCCAACTGATACCGGAGGTGTGCCGGCGCCACGCGGACGTTCACTTTGTCGTCGGCGGCGAGGGACCGAAGCGTTCGGCACTCGAGGCGATGCGAGAGCGGCACGGGCTGTGCGGGCGCATCGAGCTGCTCGGCGCTGTCGCCCACCGCGACGCGCCCGCCGTGCTTACGCGCGGCCACATCTTCTTGAACACGTCGCTGACCGAGGCCTTTTGCATCGCGATCCTCGAGGCCGTGTGTTGTGGGCTGACGGTGGTCTCTACGAACGTGGGGGGCGTGCCTGAGCTGCTGCCAGCGCACATGCTCCACCTGACCGAGCCCACTGCCGCCGCCCTCCTCAGCGTGCTTGATGATGTGATACCGACCGTACGTCGCACGCCGCACGCCGCAGTGGCCTTCCACGACGAGGTCGCCTCCAGGTACTCGTGGCACCGCTGATGACCTCTGATGAGCTCTGATGAGCTCTAATGACCTCCGATGACCTCCCTCATCAGGTACTCGTGGCACCGCGTCGCCGCCCAGACAGCACGCGTGTACGACGGACTGCTGACGCCCGGGACGGCGCGCCCAAAACTGTGCAGTCGACTGCACCATCTGCTCTTTGGCGCTCACCTCGGGCCGCTCGCCGCCCTCGTCGCGATCGCGGTGCTCTTGGTGCAGTGGGTGCTGCTGTGCTGGCTGCGCTGGTGGCGACCCGCTGAGCACATAGAGCGCGCGCCCGACTTCCCCACAGCCGCGTGTGAGGCGGCGCCCTCCAAGTACGATCCGCTGCCTGTGAAGGACGAATACTTGAGGGTGCTTGTGGCGAGGAGGACGTTTGTCCGGACTTAGGTGACGGGTCCAAGAGAGAAAAATTTGGCTCGGGTCGGCTTGTACAACATGAGCCCCGAACCGAACCCACGATACACCGCCAAAAAATAGTATACGACGAAGTCGCCCCGGCCACGCGCACGCCGGCGCAGCCATCGCCGATCGCGCCGAAAGATCGGCATCGGGTGGCAGCTACTCCCCCCGTGTGCCAGCGTCGCGTTTGAGGGCTCGCTAGTAGTACTACGTAGTACAATAAGTTGAGCTACTTGAACTCTTGAGCCTAGTTTTGCCCCTCATGCTGTTGTAATCACACAGCCGCTCGGCTCAATGTCAATCAAGAATCATCAATCCTGTCGTGCTCGACGCGACCGCGAGGCAGCGCGACGAGCGCGACGTGCCAACGCGAGTCGCGACGATCAAGGCTAGGTAACCGTGTCAGTGCGAGCGCCAGGAGCTGATGTGTGCAAAGAAACACATATTAGCGTCACATATCGCGACTACACGCTACGCCGTTCTAAACAATTCGTCTTCACTCAAAGATACTATACTAGTTACTACTACGCTTCTCACTTGTTGCATGATCGATGATGGGTAGCTTCTCCACTGCTAAATACTTGATGCGGCGGAGGGGGAGGCGAGGGAGCCACGATGGGAGATTGATCTAGGGACGAGATTTTGATCCCTCTCCTGCTCAAGGTGGGGGAGTGCTCACTCTGCAGCTCCCTCTCCCAGAGATTGCCGTTGCGGCCACTGCCCCCCTCGCTCAACGTTCCCCTCGGCGATGCCGATGCGGGGGTGGCAACGGCAACAGACACGGGCGGCAGCATCGCATACACAGCCTCGCGGCTCGCGACCAGCACGAGGTTGCCGCCGTCCGCTGCCCCGATCGCATGCTCCAGAGGGAGCCATTGTTGCTGAGGCTCCGCCTCGGGGTGGTGTACTTCCACCGCGTTCGGCAGCACGCTGATCGTCGCACGGCCGCGCGCGGCGCAGTCGAGCGGCGTCTGGCGCCAGTGGATGGTCGAGCGCTTGGCCACGTGTCCATTCGGATCGACGAAGAGGCCAAGCTGCCGCTCGCCCGCGCGCGGCGGTGGCTGCAAGACGAGGAGCGTGTTCTCAGAGAGGCGGCGTAAAAAGGGGGCTCCGTAGTCGGCTGCGAAGCGGAAGAGCTCTCGCACGCATCCGGAGCCGATGGAGATGAGCACGTACTCGTCCGGGTGGGCGACACAGAGCGAGTGCGTGCCGCAAAAGGCGAGCCCTAAGATGGGTACCGGTATCACGAGGGAGCGACAGTCTGACACGATCGAACGGTCCACCGGTAGCGCTCCTCCAAGCGCCGTCCCGAGCGCCGTCCCGACAGCCGCCCGGTCGGTTGCGCGTGCGCGATCAGCCAAGTTGGCGAGAACCATCACCCCAATGCCGCGCGCAACGGCCCTCTCGGTTGCATGCGTGCTCGCGAGTGCGATCAAGCTGCCGCCACGCCGGCGGGTGGCGATGGCGAGATGAGTGCCCACGTGGCCGTCGGGTAGCGGCAGCGGGAGAGCGTGCGTTAGACGCTGCTTCCATGCGTGCGCCGCGCCCTTGTCGCTCAGCGACACGAGGCGCGCACGCGTGCTGTCCGCTGTACCGACAAAGGCAAGGGTGACCGCGGGCTCAGCACAGCGCGTGCGAGCAAGCTCAGTGGTGGTGAGCCGAACCACATGCTGGCGAGATGCGCCACCGCTGCCCGGGGCTGGGCCATAAGGAGGCGGTGTCTCACTTGCGTCTCGGCGGGAACCGCTGCCCGGGGCGGGAGACGGTGACTCACTTGAGTCTCGGCGGGACCTTGCCAGCGCGGAGTCCGTCGCTAACGATGCCTCCACCGCCACGGCCGCTTCAACCACTTCCGCATCTGCCTCCTCCGCCGCCCCCGCCTTTGCCAACTTGCCCTCGACGTGTCCCTCGCCTTCGTCCTCATCCTCTCCCCCATCCTCATCGATGCCTTCGAAGGTGCTGGCGGCCACGCCCACGACGGCGCCCTCGCCAACGAGTCCCAGGAGGCCATTGACGAATCTTGAGCGGGGCGGCGTGGGCGGCGAGGGCTGCGAGGGCTGCGAGGGCGGCGGGAGCTCGGCTGCGGTCTCGGCTTTGGTCTCAGCTGCGGCCGGTGGCGGGAGCAGAGGCGGGGGGGCAAGAGGAGCGGGGACGAGAGGTGACAGCTGATGACGACGGCCAACGGCCGTTGCCGCTGAGAGCGATGTGGCCGATGGCGGTGTGATCACAGCGATGGCCGATGGCGGTGTGATCACAGCGACGGGGAGCTGCGTCGAGGGGGTGGGCGGCGGTGCTGACGGCGGACGCGGCGGCGTTGCGTCGGCGGTGGCGGCACGGGCCGCGGGAGGGTCGGCGCCCACAGATGAAGCGGCATGGACCTGCGGCGCAGAGACGGCAAGCATGGCACAGCTCATGAGACAGGCTCAACCAGCGGGCTCGGCCAGCGGGCAGCGAGAGGGGGCGAGGAAGGGGGCGAGGGGAGGAGAGAGAGCATGGGCATGGGGTTGGGGATGCACGGAAGCCAGGATCAGCAAGGGGCCCCCGCCTGACGATCGGCCCTCTGCATAGGTGCTCCTGGCGGCCCGTGAGAGTGCTATGCGAGAGTACTGTCCCTCCATTCTCCATGGGAAGATGGGAGAATTAAGGGCGAAACCCTCACGAATCACGAAGGGAGGAGGGGAGGTGGGGTGAGGTCGGCGGCCAGTCGGGCAAGGCACACCTTGTACAAGATGAGGGTGCCGTCGCTCGTGCAGATGGCAAGCCCGCTGCCCGCGGCAGCGATGCTCACGATACGTAGGCCTGGCTCACTCGCACACGCGCCGCTGAGAGGGACGAGCTGCCACCTGTCAGCCATCTCCCGCGAGTCCCGCGACGCGCGCACGCGCGGCGGGAGGGCGGGCAGTAGATCGAGCAGAGGAGCCCCGTCGGCCGGATCCGAAAGCGACGCCGCACACGCGACGCAGTGCCCCGCGCGCGCAATGGGTGTGTCCGTGCCGAGCGCCCACGCGTGCAGGTACGCCCGTCGCATGAGCTCAAGGGAGGCGAGCCACCTGTGGAACAGAACGGCGCTGTGGTGAGCACTTGCATGCAAGGTGTCCTCAGGCTCAAGGGAGGCCGAGCCACCTATCGCGCTGCGCACGCGCCGCCGCGCCACGTCCGAATCGCAACACCACCGGCTCGGCGCCCGGGCCATCGATGTTGATGCGTAGAAGAGCTTCGCCCAGCGTGGATGCGGCGGGCTGGACGGCACGGAGGGCGTGCAGCGAGGCTGCTGTGCGAAAGCCAAAGCCGGCGCCAAAGACGAGGGATCCAAAGATGAGGCGCTCCGAGGTGAGCACCAGCAGCCCCGGCATGCCGAGGGATTGGTCTCTGACGGACGAGCGAGAGGCTCGCATAATGAGGAGCTCGCGCGCCTCGAGCCCAAGACGGCGCCTCCACGCGACGGACGGGTGGACCGTGCCTCGCAGTGCCGAGTGCCATGCTTCGAAGATGCTCAGCCGGAGCTCGTCAGCCACGTCAGCTTGTGGCGGTGGCGGGCGAGGCGCCGGGGGCGAGGGGCCACGCCCAACCCAGAGGCCATCGGCGGACCATCCCGACGGATCCTCCGACGCCTTCCCTGTAACTACCTTCTCGGCCGCCGCCTTGTCGGCCGCCGCCTGGTCAACAGCTGCCTGGTCGACCGCTGCGCTCACGGCTGCTGCGCTCTCTGCCGCAGCCTTCTCTGCTGCAGCCTTCTCTCCCGCAGCCTTCTCTGCTGCAGCCTTCTCTCCCGCAGCCTTCTCTTCTGCAGGCTCAGCGTTTGCACCGGCAGCGGCGGTCGACAGGGTGGCGAGCGCCGCGCCAGTCGCAGTGGTAGCGCCGCCGTCACCCTCAGCTTCCTGCTCATCCGAGCTGCCCACCTTGCTCGCCTCAGCCGCCGTTTTAGGCGCGACGTACGAGGCGCGGCGCACCAGGCCCCCATCGGCGCGGCGTACCAAGCCGCTGTCAGCGCGACGCATGAGGCCGCTATCGGCGCGATGCACGAGGCTGCCCTTCGTCCCTAATGCACGAGGCTGCCCATCATCCAGAGGTGCGTCGCCGCCGCCGCCGATCGAGGGCACCATCTCCGCCCACGCTGAGCTGGGCTCTCTCGACCTGTCTCTTGAAGCAGCGAGGCCGAGGGAGGAGACAACCGCCGAGGAGACGACGTCGAAGCTCAGGTCGAGCAAGCCACCCCCCGACGGCGCAGGCTTAGCAGCGGCGAGTGCTTGCATGCGTCGACCCTCGGCCTCGGACGCGGCCACTCGGCGCTGCATCTGGCTCAGAGCTTCCCACAGCAGATCGAGATCTGGCGCGCCCATCACCTGGAGGAGCTCGCCGCCATCAGAGGCAATTAGGGGCGATCTGAGGCAATCAGAGGCAATTAGAGGCAATTAGAGGCAATCACCTGGAGGAGCTCGCCGCCAAATCGATCAAAGTCCGAACGATGGATGGTCTCAACAGCAGCGGAAGCGGTCGCACCGCCGCCGCCGCCGCCGCCGCCGCCGCCGCCGCTGCCGCCGCCGCCGCCGCTGCCACCCTCCGCGCCGTTGTCCTCCCGTAACCGTCGGAAGAAGTGCACTGGATCTACTTGGCTGCTGCGCCGGCCGCCGCCGCCCACGCCCCACGCCCATGGAATCCCGAGCCCCCACCCCGGCGGTGGGCCCGTCGCCGCGCCGCTCGCGTCCGTGCCGGTAGGCTCAGCGAGGGAGCGTAACCCAAGACTGAAGGCGCCGCGCTGTTGGGCGCCAATCGATTGCCACCTCTCAAGGAACGCGCCCGGCGCGCTCTCGCCGCCGCCGCCGCCGCCGTTACGGTCGGCATCGTCGTCATCGTCGCCGGTGCCACAGTCCTCGCATGCCTCTGCATGCAGCTGAGCCTCGCGCTGTGCCTGCCCTTCCAAATAGGCGCGTGCCCACACGGCGAGCAACGGCTGACGCTGTGGGGAGCTCGCGGCCGGCGACGGGTGCGACGCGGGCGCTCCCGCATGGATGCCCAGCGGCAACATGGCGCCGCTGCGTTGGTGGATGCCGCCTCCCGCGGCGGCGGCGGCGGCCGCCACATCACTCAGCGTGCTCCGCAGCTTAGCTCGCCACTCGGCGGGTTGAGACGCGGGAGCAGCTTGATGCGTCGAGGGCGTCGAGGGCGTCGGCGTGTGTGGCGAGGCGGAGGGTGACGTGAAGCGAAGCGTCGCGAGCTCCGCCATCTGCCGCGCGTCGAGTCGGGCGAGACACTGACTGACAAGCACCAGGAGCGTTGCGTCCTGGGGTGCGCGCTCCATTCCATCGACCTTGCCGGCGCCGCCGCTGCCGAGCGGCTTGAGCAGGTCGGTGGTGCTGCTCGCGCGCACATCGAGGATGCTCGGGCCGTTGCATTTGCCACGCCGCTTGTGCGCGCGCCCGCGCTGGCGCTGGCGCGACGAGTGCTGCCGTTCAAGCTGCTCTTGCGCCGCCTGCAGCACGCTGAGCGCCTCGACCGGCGCACTCGCCCGCAAGAGCTCACGCGCATGCATCAGGTGGAGGGGTATGAGCGTCGGCGCCGCCGAGACCGCTGCCTTGCATGCACGGAGTAGCACGGCGCTCGAGTCGCGCTCGTCACGGCGCTCGTCCACGTCCCATTCGAGCGTCTCCCAAATTTGGGTCAGCGCCGTGCCGAGCACCCGTGCAGTACTCGCGTTCGGGGGGGGCTCGAGCGTGGCGGGGGGGGGCGTGACGGGGATCCCCCAATGGTCCAGTACGTGATGGGCTGGCGCCGTACCGAGCACCTCGTGCAGAGCTTCGGGCTGCTCGCACAGGTTGTCAGGCAGCTCGAGGATAGCCAAAGAAAGCAACTCGAGGATGGCAAGTCGCTCCATGAGCCGGGCGCCGTCTCGGGCGCCGTCGCCCGGCGAGAGCGAGCGAAAGCGAGAGTTGGGCGCCATCTCGGGCGTGGGCTGGGCAGCGGGTGAGGGCGCTCCGGTCACGGCGCCGACAGGTGAGTCGGCCATTGCGCCGGCGGTGGCGAGCAGTGCCCCGATGCCGGTACCGGTCGGGTCGGACGGTGAGGTGGGCGTGCGAGTGGATGCCGCTGCCGCTGCTGCTGCTGCTGCTGCTACGCTAGACGGAGGTTGGCCTAGCTCATCAGGCTCCTCCCCGCGCTCCACCTTTTCCAGCCAGCGATGAAAGGGGGCCGAGGAGGCGAGCTTGCGCAGGAACGGGCGCCGATCACTCTGCGCTGCTTGCACCCATGCTCCCACGTCGACGTCGGTGCCGCCGTCGATCAGATACGCTGAGGAGCCACCCAAGAGCCCAAGCCAATGGGTACGCCACACGCGCTGCAACGCGCCGTTGTGAGCATCGACTGCCACCGAGCGAGCTGAGGCGGCGACAGCGGCCGCCGCCCCCGGCACGCTCTCGTTGAGGTCCGTCGCCGCCCCCGGCACGCTCTCCTCCTCCTTGAGGTCGGTCGACTCCTCCAGCCGAGGCGGCGACGCGAGCCACTCGGCCATCTGACGAACGAGCCAGGCGCGCTCCAAGGGGGGGAAGCGCTCGAGGGGCTCGAGGGGGGGCACCTGCATGCAATGAGGGAGGCAATCAGAGGTCATCAAGGGAAGCGCTCGAGGGGCTCGAGGGGGGGCACCTGCAACGTGCCCAAATCGAGGTTGAGTACGCACACGTCCTCCGGGATGGCGCTCGCATTCTCGCCCTCGTCCTCCGCATCCGCCGCGAGGGCGCCCGCGACGGCGCGCGCCTCGCGAGCACCAGCCGCCTCGCCCTTCGCCTCTTCCTCCTCCTCGCCCTCCTCCTCCCCCTCCTCGCCCTCCTCCTCCCCCTCCTCGCCCTCCTTCTCCTCCTCGCGCTCTCCAGCCCCCGAGGTACGCGCGCGGGCCGAGGGCCGGGCAACGGCCCCCTCCCGCAGCAGGCCGATGAGAAATGGGCACGGCGCCTCGAGGTACTGGTGCCATGCGGAGGGGAGGAGCGGGATGTACGTGTGCGGCCACTCGAGCGGGCGGAGCAACGCGAGCACCGCCTCCGCCGCCTCGCCTAGCCATCGATCACTCGCGCTCACCACTGCCAGCCGCAGCTCCGAAAGCAACACCTCGACCGCCGTGATGGCCACCTCCACACCCACACGGTGCACAAAGGCATAGAGCGAAATGCCTAAAATGGGCGGCGCGCCCGTGGGCGTCGCGCGTAGCACGTGCGTCGTCCAGCGAGTCGGCGCCCCAAGCCGAATCCGAAGCTCCACCCCAGGCAGCGGCATCGGCAGCCGAAGCAGCGCGCGCGCCACCAAGCGCGCCTCGGCGGCGCCGCGCAGCGTGGCTGCGCGTAGCGTGCGCAGCGCCGAGAGGAGCTGTTCCAGCAGCGGCACGTGCGAGAGCAGGCACAGCGAGCACGGCGTCCATGCGCCGCCTTCCTCCTGCTCGAAGAAGGTGAGGCTCGCCGCGTGGATGCGCGTGCCGTCCTCGAGCGTGAGCGCTGCGGTTAGCTCGAGCTCCTCGGGCGGCGCCTCGCCGCGCGGCGCAGCAACCCATGCACCCGCGGCCAAGGCAAACGCCGCGATGCCTGGCGGATGCGGCAAGTAGCTGCGGTCGACCTGCGGCCAGCGGCACAGCACGCGCGGCCGCCGCTGGGCGTCCACGCCGATGAGGCTGATGTAGGCAACGAGCGGGTGCGTCGCCATCCAAGACTAAGTTTGGCCACAGCCGCGTGCACGCGCAGCTTCGCCGGAGCCGCCTGCCTGCCAGCCCTGGGCACGAGTCTGGTGACGAACCCTAGTCGCGTGAACACGTTCACGTTCACGTTCACGTTAAATTGAATGTCGCGTGAACGGTGAAACGGCACTGTTGCCGCTTGACCCCAACAGTTAAGCGACCGTGAACTCAACGTGTGATGAGACTGTTGGCAGAGCTACCATAGGGGCCCAACCAGGGGGAAGGGGTATTGGCATATATCAGGTACCGTGCGGACGCATACCGGGAGATATGCTGCTCACGTTTCAGATTCAAGGGAATCTCGAAACTGTTTGATGCGCATCCCGATTTAATTCCAACGGGAGGCATGGACTGGGTGCATACACCTCGTTGCGGGGAGATCAGCGAACGATGGTGACTCTCAAGGGGGGGGGGAAGTAAGTGCACGCGCCGTCTCCGTCTCAAAGGACGGCTCCGTCCCCTCGGTCAACACAAGTACTGAGTTCTCTCTCGCTCGGACTGCTCAATTTCGCTCAAAGTGAGGTCGGCATCTGGGTTGGTCTCTCCGGTTCAGCACACAGGGTGATCCCTGGTGCTCGCTGCCCTATACAACCGGGCGGGATTGTTGAGATAGGCAATCAGGTGGGGGATGGGGGGAGGGGGGAGTGGGCTTAGGACTTTGTCAACCGTCATCATAACTCTGCCGTTGTTGTTTTGCCGCAGCCTCTAGTACCCCCGCCGGCTCACCACACTCCACCGTCTCAAACGTGCAGCGTGAGCGTTAACGCGACAAACGCGGCAACCGGTGCTACCTCCCGCTCAGAATACACACACCTTACATGACCCCATAGACTGTACGTATGGCGCGGAGCATGCGCGAGCTCGAGGCGTTGAGGATTATTTGGGCGTCCACATCGGCTTGGATGGCGGTGGAATATGGGGGGACGATATGAATACATGTATGGAATATAAATACGCCGGGACGATTGGAATATGGGGACGCCGGCGGCCCTCGCCGTACCGCGGTGTCGTCCGGTGGCGCCGGGGAGGCGCGACCGCGCGAGACGCGCGAGGAGGCGACGGATGGTCATGAACGTGGCCACGAGCGCGCCGGTGGTGAGAGCGAGTGTTTTAAATAGGTCTCGGCGGTCAGGTTTGTTATGTGGGACTGACTCACTGTGTCGGTGCCGACATTGACTGCCGACAGTAAATGCCGACAGCCGATCGGCGGATTCGTCATGTCGCTGCGGAATTCCGCGCGGCTCTACATCAAAGTCCTCACATGTTGACCCAGGGATTAACAGGGGTGCGGAGCAGTCCTTTGCGGGGACCGCGACGAAACCGACATTCTATCTGAAAGTTCGCACGAAATTAACCCGAAATGGAAACCAAAGTCCCGCGTCACGGAAAATAACTGCAATGCGACCAGGTTGAAATTTCATTCCAAGTGAAGTCCATCCAGAGCTCCATTCCAAGAGGAGTCCATCCAGTAATCGCCGCTTTCGCAACTTACGGCCGACCGGAGAAAGCGATGCTCGCGGCATCGGTCAAGGCGCACGCCGAGACGCACGCGGAATGTGACGAGAAGAAGGCGAAGCTCGCGGCTTCCTTCAAGGCGCACGCCGAGACGCAATGGACATGTGATGAGGAGAGGAGGAAGCACATGGCATCGGTTCAGGCGCATGCCGAGACGCACGCAGAATATCACGAGGAGAAGGCGAAGCTCGCGGCATCGGTCAAGGCGCACGCTGAGATGCAAGTGGCATACGATGAGGAGAAGGCGAAGCTCGTGGCATCGGTCAAGGCGCACGCCGAGACACATGCGGCGTGCGTCTCGGCGTGCGCCGCGTGTGGCGAGGAGAAGGCGAAGCTCGCGGCTTCTTTCACGGCGCACGCCGAGACGCAGGTGACATATGACGAGGAGAAGGCGAAGCTTGCGGCATCGGTCAAGGCACACGCCGAGACGCAAGTGGCATACGATGAGGAGAAGGCCGAGCTCGTCGCATCGGTCAAGGCGCACGCGCTAGCGCAGGCCGAGGCCGAGAGCAAGGGCAGCCGCGCGGTCAACCAAACCTTCCAGAGAGTGATGAGCAACAACTCCCTCATGTGCGAGCTTGCTCTGAAGCAGCTCACGTCGTTCACGCTGAGCGAGGCCGACGACGCGACACGCAGCGTTCTGCTCGATGGGCTGCGGTGCATCCTCGCCGAATCAATGGCTGGTGTCCAGATGCAGGCCGAGACGCAAGCGGAATGTGACGATGAAAGGGCTAACCTCGCGGCATCGGTCAAGGCGCACGCCGAGACCCACGCGGAATGTGACGAGGAGAAGGCCAAGCTCGCGGCATCGGTCAAGGCGCACGCCGAGACGCACGCGGAATGTGACGAGGAGACGAGGAAGCTCGCGGCATCGGTCAAGGCGCATGCCGAGACGCAGGTGAAATGTGACGAGGAGAAGGCCAAGCTCGCGGCATCGGTCAAGGCGCACGCCGAGACGCAGGTCACATGTCACGAGGAGACGAGGAAGCTCGTCGCATCGGTCAAGGCGCACGCCGAGACGCACGCAGAATGTGATGAGGAGAAGGCGAAGCTCGTCGCATCGGTCAAGGCGCACGCCGAGACCCACGCGGAATGTGACGAGGAGAAGGCGAAGCTCGCGGCATCGGTCAAGGCGCACGCCGAGACCCACGCGGAATGTGACGAGGAGAAGGCGAAGTTCGCGGCTTCCTTCAGGGCGCACGCTGAGACGCAGGTCACATGTCACGAGGAGAAGGCGAAGCTCGTCGCATCGGTCAAGGCGCACGCCGAGACCCACGTGGAATGTGACGAGGAGAAGGCGAAGCTCGCGGCATCGGTCAAGGCGCACGCCGAGACGCAGGTCACATGTCACGAGGAGACGAGGAAGCTCGTCGCTTCGGTCAAGGCGCACGCCGAGACGCACGCAGAATGTGACGAGGGGACGAGGAAGCTCGCGGCATCGGTCAAGGCGCACGCCGAGACGCACGCGGAATGTGACGAGGAGAAGGCGAAGTTTGCGGCTTCCTACAAGGCGCACGCTGAGGCGCAGGTCACATGTCACGAGGAGACGAGGAAGCTCGTCGCATCGGTCAAGGCGCACGCCGAGATGCAGGTCACGTGTGACGAGGAGAAGGCGAAGCTCGCGGCATCGGTCAAGGCGCATGCCGAGACCCACGCGGAATGTGACGAGGAGAAGGCCAAGCTCGTCGCATCAGTCAAGGCGCACGCCGAGACCCACGCGGAATGTGATGAGGAGAAGGCGAAGCTCGCGGCATCGGTCAAGGCGCACGCCGAGACGCACGCGGAATGTGACGAGGAGACGAGGAAGCTCGCGGCATCGGTCAAGGCGCACGCCGAGACCCACGCGGAATGTGACGAGGAGAAGGCGAAGTTCGCGGCTTCCTTCAGGGCGCACGCCGAGACGCAGGTCACATGTCACGAGGAGACGAGGAAGCTCGTCGCATCGGTCAAGGCGCACGCCGAGACGCACGCGGAATGTGACGAGGAGAAGGCCAAGCTCGCGGCATCGGTCAAGGCGCACGCCGAGACGCAGGTCACATGTGACGAGGAGACGAGGAAGCTCGTCGCATCGGTCAAGGCGCATGCCGAGACGCACGCGGAATGTGACGAGGAGAAGGCGAAACTCGTCGCATCGGTCAAGGCGCACGCCGAGACCCACGTGGAATGTGACGAGGAGAAGGCGAAGCTCGCGGCATCGGTCAAGGCGCACGCCGAGACCCACGCGGAATGTGACGAGGAGACGAGGAAGCTCGCGGCATCGGTCAAGGCGCACGCCGAGACGCACGCGGAATGTGACGAGGAGAAAGCGAAGTTCGCGGCTTCCTTCAGGGCGCACGCCGAGACGCAGGTCACATGTCACGAGGAGACGAGGAAGCTCGTCGCATCGGTCAAGGCGCACGCCGAGACGCAGGTCACATGTGACGAGGAGAAGGCGAAGCTCGCGGCATCGGTCAAGGCGCACGCCGAGACGCAGGTGGAATGTGACGAGGAGAAGGCGAAGCTCGCGGCATCGGTCAAGGCGCACGCGCTAGCACAGGCCGAGGCCGAGAGCAAGGGCAGCCGCGCGGTCAACCAAACCTTTCCGAGAGTGATGAGCAACAACTCCCTCATGTGCGAGCTTGCTCTGAAGCAGCTCACGTCGTTCACGCTGAGCGAGGCCGACGACTCGACACGCAGCGTTCTGCTCGATGGGCTGCGGCGCACCTTTGCCGACTCCATGGCAGGTGTCAAGATGCAGGCCGAGACGTACGCGGAATGTGACGAGGAGAAGGCGAAGCTCGTCGCATCGGTCAAGGCGCACGCCGAGACCCACGCTGAATGTGACGAGGAGAAGGCCAATCTTGCGGCATCGGTCAAGGCGCACGCGTTAACACAGGCCGAGGCCGAGAGCAAGGGCAACCGCGTGATCAACCATACCTCGAAGAGAGTGATGAGCAACACCTCCCTCATGTGCGAGCTTGCTCTGAAGCAGCTGACGTCGTTCACGCTGAGCGAGGCCGACGACTCGAAACGCAGCGTGCTGCTCGAGCGGCTGCGCCGCACCCTCGCCGAGTCCGTCGCAGGTTTCCACATGTGCAATACTGTGCTGCTGCAGACGTCGATCATCAGCGGCGAATACCATCCAGTGCGTGAGGAGTTCACCCTGGAGCAGATCTTCGAGCACCTCGGGCTGAGCGCTGCGTTGCGTGTTGTGATCGACGCCGCCGACACGCGTAGCATGCGGGCCGACAAGGCGCTCCTCACAAGCATCCTGTTCAACGCGTCACAGAACGCGCTAGTGCACGGCGAGCAGGGTGGAACTGTGCATGTGGGCGCCGTGCTGAGCGATGGCAGCCCTTCCTACCTCACGGTCGCCATCCGCAACGCCCCGGGAGTCAACCACGCAAAGCTCTTCGCCTTCACGCAGGCCAAGGGCAATGCGGATTTGCTCGCCATCCGTGCTGGCGAGGGCAGCGCTCCGTCCAATGATCAGAGTGCAGGAATCAGAGGGGACAGTTCGGAGCTGTGCAAGCCCTCGCGCGAGCTCAGTAAGATGGCTGTGGGCACTGTGGACTCGACATACCTCGGTCTAGGCGCCATCCTGCGCGACGCACAAGCCTTCAACCCGCCCGCGCGCACAAGCCTAGCTATCGGCGCGCACGAGGTGGCCTTCTCGATCACGCTCGAAGTGGTGCTGGTCGAGCAGGATGCGTCCGCTGCCGAGTCGCGCGTGCTGCCCACGGGATTGGTCTTCGTGTGGCTGGACGACGACGACATGCCTCGGATCTACGCGGACGCCGTCCTCAGGGCGGCGAAGGCCAACAGGGAGGCGTCGCTCATCCTGGGCGAGACGTACGAGGAGGCGAAAACGTGCCTCGCGCGCGTGATGGAGCTGTCCGCGGAACACGGCGAGGAGCGCATGATCGTCCTCCTGGACCAGAACATCGACCAGTACCATGAGTGCGCCACCGAGGGTGTGATACAAGGCACCGAGCTGTGCCGCGAGTTGCGCACGCGCGGCTTCCGTGGCACGATCGCCATCTGCTCGGCGAACGACGAGTCCAAGGACGAATACGAGTACCTTCAGGCGGGCGCCAACTTGTGCATAGGCAAGGGCCTAACGGGCGGACTCTCGACCATCCTCTCCAAGCTCGCCGACGCCCACTTCAAGACGCAAGCTCTCCACGCGATGTGCCAGTTGCCTAATTAGGGATGTACCACTTGCATGGCATTCTACATTCCGCTATAGCTTGGCAGAGGTCACGCCGATATGACGTGAGCCTGTGTGAGTGTGCGTGTGCAGCTGTTGCTTTGAGCCTCTCTCCAATGTCCTTCCCTGTCGTGTGAGCCTGGCTGGCCCTTGTGTTGAGAGATGAGTGTGCGGACCGGGTTGGTATCTGAGAGGTTGAGCCATAACTTCCGGCCCGTCGATGTGTGTTAGTGTTGCACGAGCGTTGTCTGTCCCACTTGAGTGCCACTTGGGAAAGACGGCGAGGTTGGCCATCATGCATTCGAACTGAGCGTGCGCCTATACGGACCTGATAGTGTGTGCTAAAACATTTGCTGTGAACGACCATGTGAAAGACCATGTGAAGACGCGCTAGTACCTGTAGCACCACATCCTCTGCGAGCCGCTTGCATCGCGCAGGCAGTGCTTGCCGTGCAGCGGCGTGACCATTGCGCTCGTGTCGTCGCCCCCCGTGCGCTCGGCGATCGCGCGCATGCATGAGCCGACTGCCTCACTGTGCGCCTCGACGTCGCGCCAGAAGCGGCGCTTGGCGGCGCTGTACACGGCCTCGTCCGCCTCGTCCACCACATCGCCCGCGCTCTCGAGCCCGCGGTGCTCGGGGCGGCGCTCGACGCTCTCGAGCCCGCGGTGCTCGGGGTGGCGCTCGGCGCTCTCGAGCCCATGGTGCTCGGGACGGCGCTCGGCGAGCTGACGGCGTGCGCGTGGCTCCTCGGCGGGTATCGCCTCAACGTCCGCAAGCGCGCCATGCTGGGGGTCAGACGCCCCGCTCTCTTCCTCCTCCACGCCCTTCAGACCCGGAGCCGTCGTGGGCGCGCTTGTCGTCCCGCGGCGCGAGTTGAGCAGTTCGATGCGCGCGAGCGGTGCGCCAAAGCGAGCGTGCCACAGGCACACGCTGCGCTGCCAGTGCTCCTGTAGCCCCACGAACCGCAGCGCCTCGACTGTCGCGACCGCCTGCGCAATCTCTTGGGAGGTGAGAGGCGCCCGCGGCCGGTGGCACGGGGTGCCAAGGAGCATCTTCGCCTGGCAGCTGAGGGCCCCGGGCAGCGCGGCGTAGGTGGCGAGCGACATGTTGGACAGTGCGAGGTTGAACTTGTACGTCCGTCCGTACAAGTCCGTCCGTTGTTTCCTATCGAGCCTCACGATCGGTGTGAAGCCCCAGTCCCAGCAGCACGTGGGTGACTCACGCATGTGAGCGAAGCCGCTCGCGAGCCGGAGGGATGGGGACCGAAACAGGGCGACATAGCTATGGCTCTCGTTCTCAAGCCTGGGCGTGATCGTCCTATGTCGCCACGTGCCCGTACTGATGCGGCGCCAGGGCAGTGCGTCGTGGTATTGGCCGCCGCCGAGCGTCCACTGCCTGGAGGCGAATCCAAAGGGGCAGCAGTCCATCTTTTGGCAGGAGTCGTAGTACCTGTAGACTGCGTGCATCCGAGACCCGATCGCAGGTGCCACAATGGGGTGTGGTGTCGAAACAGTCAAGATAGGTTAGGCCGCACATATGATGAGCAGCGCATTCCATTCTTGTGCCGCCGGTAACGCAGCCGCTGCCGCAGTGCGCTTGCACGCGAAGCTCATGAGCGTGTGTAGAAATGCCGAGCCAGTCTTAGGTGCGTGCATCCAGAAGATGTTTGTGAGCTTCTCGTGAGCCGAGTTGTTGGGAGGCATCCAGAGAATGTCGCCGGCACTCTGCTGCTGGACTTGGGCACGATTTGGCATGGGCATGTTCAGCTCCACTTGCACAAGGATCTAATTTGCAATTTTCTAGTCCGTTACGAACCCCATGCGATTTACGTGCACACTTGCATGCAACTGGGTAGCAACTGGGGACCCAATTCTGTAGAGGCTCCGGCTCTGCTACAATGTATGCCGTAGGTCCCAGCTCATGCTCCAAAGCCGAGTCAAGGTGCTGCTTGCTTGCTTGCTTGCTTGCTGGATGCTCACGCAGCCATGTGGCTGCTGCCTCTTTGTTAATAGCGGCGCACTCATCAATCGTGGCTCTCACCACCATCGAATAGTAGCGGCGCGCCATCTTCTCGTCCTTCGGGAAGCCATAGTGACACTCGGCGTAAATGAGCGTCCCAGAGTGTAGCACGCGTATTTGCTGCCGCGTTCAGCAGCCCGTGCTCATCATGCTCCAATGCCGTCCGCTCCGCCCACCTCCTCCGCCGTCACCGTCTCGTTCTTGTCAGAGGAGAGCCACGTCCACGGCCACGTCACCTCGTGAGAGGTCGATCCACGTCGAGGCGTCGCCGTTGATACGTTGACGGCCTCGCTGGTCGCGACAAGCTCTGGTGCCAGCCCTTCGGTACGGGCATCGGCGTTGGTGGCGTCTGTCACGAGCAAGTTGTCCGAGGCAGCCGTCTCATCCTCGAGGTTTGCCGTGGCGTTTGTGGCAGCCACTGCAGCACTCGTCGCGGACTCAACGGCCGAGACCGCCATCGTAGCGCCGTCGACCGTCGCATTTACCGTTGAGGGCACTTGGTACTCGACGTGCGAAGGCGGAGAGGGGGCGGCCGGCGGCGGCGGCGCGGCGAGCGGGCAGAAGTCGCAGGAGCGGCACTTGCACCTCGTGCAATGGTGCTTCGCAAAGCTGAGCGAGCAGAAGGAGGAGCACATCGCTGTGCGTGAGTCGCCCTTGAGAAGGGTCGTGCAAGTCTCGCCGAAGCCCATGCGCGCTGTGATGGGCACCGCCGTGAGAGCGGCAGCCGTGCTGTTGCTCAAGCCGGCAGGCCCAGCCGTGCTGTTGCTCGAGCGGGCAGGCCCAGCCGTGCTGTTGCTCGAGCGGGCAGGTCCAGCCGTGCTGTTGCTCGAGCGGGCAGGCCCAGCCGTGCTGTTGCTCGAGCTAGGCAGCGCCGTGGGATGGCCGGCTTCAAGCTGTGAGCTGGGCTTGCGCCCACCGAGGAACTCACCCGCTGCACCCTCCGCATCCGCTGCACCCTCCCCACTCGCTGTGCCCGCGCCTAGGCCGGCCGTGGACGCGGGGAAGTCGGGCTGTCCAGGCCGGCACATCGAGGGCGGGCCACAGCCACCGCATTCGGCGGTCACATTGCCGATGAGTTTGGCGCAGACGCTCGCTTCGCACCAGGATGCACAGAGCTTCGCGGTCGCAGTCGCAGTCGAGACGTTGTTGCCCGTCGCTTTTGCTGTTGATGTGTTGTCGCCCGTCTCGCTGGAGCATCCCGAACACACGATGCGGGCACTGCCGTAGGTTGTGACCAGGTGCGAATCTTCGGGGTTCACAAAGTCGTGTATCGACTCGTCAGGTAGGTAGGAGCTCGCTCTGGGCGATGGGTGCAGCAACAAAGAGTCGGATTCCGTCCGGCGGATCTGTAGCGCGATGTTCCACCCGAGGAGGAGCACGATGAAGAAGAGGAGAATCCGCTCGCGTTTGTGGCTCGACGAATGTGGGGCGGGCGCGGCTTTTTTCGTGGGCACCACCTGCAGGAAGGAGGCCGCGTCACGCGGCATTTATCCCCACTAGAGCTGTTGTCGCTGCCAAATGCATGCAATAAGCCGACATAAGTGTCTGTTTGCTCGGTTTGCGATCAGCTCGGGACATCTGTATCTCGATCTAAGTGGGCCACTCTGCCTCACTGCGGAAGCTTAACGGAACGCCTGATCCGATCCCTGATCCAGTGAGGTTCCGTGTTGCTAACCATGGTAAGGCGCCACTCTGATGGAGCTGCTGATCTCGGTCTGCGTCTCCATCTCGTCGCTGTCCGAAATGCCGCAAGTGCCTGAGGTGCAGCTCTTTGCCGCCTATTTTCCGCAGTGGCATCAGACACCGATCAATGACTATTGGTTCGGCCCAAACTTCACGGACTGGTCTCTTCTTTGCAACCGCGTGCGCGCAAATGGTGGCTTCAACAGATTGGGCGGAAAGACTCTGCTCCCTTTGCCGCCACCCAAAGGGCTCGGATGGTACGACCTGAACGACCAAAGGATACGTCGGAGGCAAGCTCTGCTCGCGAGGGAATATGGCATCCACGGCTTTGCATACTACCACTACTGGTTCACAAGGCCTGCCGCATGGGGTCAATCTAGGGTCAATCTTGATGACGTCCAGAATGTCAACGGTACGCGGTATGGGGCAGACATGGACGAGACGTTGCTGAAACTGCTGGATGAGCATGATGGCGAGCCTAATCTCCCATTCTACTTCGTGTGGGCCAACGAGGCGTTTGTGTGGAAGTGGGTCTGGCCGCACGGACGCGTTTCGAGGTTGCGCCTGGGCGCGACCCAAGTGCCCCAGAACTACGAGCGTCCGGGATGGGAGCCCCACTTTCGCTACCTGCTTCGCTTCTTCATGCATCGCAATTACCACAAGGTCGACGGCAAGCCGGTCTTTGCCATCTACGAGGCCAACCAGAAGAGCAGGGATGCGCAAGCGGCGCTGGACGAGATGATGCGCCTCTTCCAGGTCTGGGCTGTCGATGCGGGGCTCGCTGGGCTTCACCTGCTGCAATTCCATCACGGCCTTTCGAAGTTAAATGCCGTCGACAACACATCGAAGCTCAGGCCGTGGGCCAACGCAGTGCAAGACTTCGGTCGTCACTGGAGACGGCACTCCTCGGGCAATCATACAGGTAGTCATACAACACAGTACTCGTACACGTTACAGCCAAAGCCCGCGTGGCTGCCGGCGCATGTGCCCTGGCACCCGGGACTTATCGTTGACTTTGACAACACGCCTCGTAAAGGCGTCCAAAGAGCCAATATCATGAAACAAGCTGACTCCTTTGATCCGCGCCTCGACTCCGCGCTCACCATGGCGCTCGCGTACGCTCGTGAGCGAAATCGTACCGCCCGGCCCTCAACTGCCATGATCTTCATTGTAGCCTGGAATGAGTGGTCCGAGGGATGCACCCTCGAGCCGAGCAGCGACCGCCGATTCGAACACCTACAGACCGTGCGAACCATCCTGAGCCGCCATGGGCAATACCGCCGCAAACCTGGTTGCGGCAGCAGCGCTGCCAGCGGCGCGAGCCGCCTCGCCGGCTTCGCCACAGACGTCCACAAAAGCACGGTCGTCTTGCAGCAGTGGACAGAATGTGCATGCGGCGATGCAGCCTCGATCCGAGCAGCGACTGCCAATTCGAGCACCTACAAACCGTACTTTTGCGGCAGTCCTTCCACAGATCGCTGCTGACGTGACGCCATGCGCGTTCGAGAGCTCCGGCGAGGGTGCACGCCGCCGTAGGTGTGCCCGGAGACGAGTGAGTGAGTTTCATCTGAACGAGCTACCCTACAGTAATGAAGCGGTGTGCTGTCGGGGAAATTTGAAAGTGGGGTGGTGCCGTCGTCGTGTGAGGTGCGTCCGACCTCTGAGGTGGGTGTCAACTAGGATTTAGGTGAGCGTTGATATGGTTATCTCGTCGTTGAGTTTTCTTGGTCGATATCTGCATGTTGCCACACGACATTCTCTGGCTATTCTTGACGTGACTGGAGGGTCGGGTACCGCCGAGCGCCCGGTGGGCGGTTTTCTACACTCTACACTCCGACTAACACTCCGCTCCGACTCTTGCACTTGTTGTGCTGGTGTACTCGTCCACATCTAGAACTGCACTACAAATAATCGCGCTCGACGGATGGATTTCGGATCGATGATGCTTTTCAACGAGCCATTCGATGGCCGGGATGCTGATTCATGCTGTTGGGTGTGCCCGTCCGTCCACGCGGCCAATTCTGCATGCTACATGTAATTAGTAGTATGACCAGAACATGTCCAGAACAACGAGCACCAAAACCAAAACTGGAAGATCGGCCCCGTCAAGGAGACAGAGGCCATCGGCACACGGCCCTCGCTCACTCGTCAAAGTACGTGAATGGCACGCAGTCGGCGCTATTCTGCAGGGGATCGTTGTTGAGCGTCACTCGCACGCACACAACTTTGGGCTGCTCGACCTCGCACTGCGCGCGCCCGTCGTCTGCGCTGCAGCGCTGCTCCTGGTCCGCTTCGGTCGAGCGCGGTGCGCCCGAGGAGACTCCAAAGCGCGTGCCTGCAAAGTGGGCGGACGAGTTGTTCCAGGGAGGGCTGAGGCAGACGATGGCGGCGGCAAGCGGCACGTCGTCGTCGGTCCCGCCTGGCTCATCGCCCAGCGCGGCGCGCGCGAGGTCGGATCCGACCGGGTAGACCACCTGATGAGGGAGGCAATCAGAGGCCATCAGAGGCAATCAGAGGTCATCAGAGGCAATCAGAGGTCATCAGAGGCAATCAGAGGTCATCAGCGGTCATCTTCAGGATGGTCGGATCCGACCGGTAGACCACCTCCGCATCCACCATCGGGAGGTCCCCGAAGAGACACTTGATGCCTCGCTGGCTGCTCGCGCTGCCCGCGTCCAAGCTCGGCAAGGTGAGGATGTCGAGACCAAGGCTCTTGAAGCCCGTGCCGTACACCGTCACGTCGGTGCCCCCTTGCTTGGGGCCCGCGGCCGGATAGAGCCAGCGCACCGAGAGCACCGGCGGCGCATAGTACTCGAAGCGCACGCCGGAGGCGGTGCGGTCGGCGAGCTGACCAGTAATCGAGAGCTCGACCGGCACGGGCACGTACGCCGTCCCGTTGCTTTGGTTGCGCAGCGGTGGAGAGACGCACACGGCGTGTGTGGAGTTGAGGAGCGTGGCCTGCACGTGCCACGGCAGCGCGCCCTCGACCGCCCCTGCCGCCAGAGCACGTGCGGGGCCGCCGAGCGGTGTCGCCTCGGCTGTGGAGTTGCCAAAGTTGCACAGCATTGGGGCATGCGAGAGGCGTCGGAAGTAACGGCCGATCACAGTGACCGACGTGCCTCCCTCCATCGGCCCTCCAAACGGGTGCAGCGCTTGCACACGCACGCCCTCAAATGCCGTCAGCAGCGCGCCCATCGCAGCACCGCCCGCCCCCACCGCCATCGCTTCGGGCTCGCCCACCACAGCGCCCACGTTGCACGTCTCCCAACGGACGTTGGGGTCAGCTGTGAAGCACCACGGCGCCCCCGAACGCAGCCCGCCTGGTGCGCGGCAGTAGGTGTGCGCGCCCAGCCCCGCGTCGGGGAATGCGGCTGGCGTGTACGTGTGCGCGTGAGGTGTCTGCTCGTTCCACGGCTGGCATGCACGTCCGGTGACGGTGGCGTTCAGGGTGCCGCGGTACGTGCGACGCGCACGCTCCTCGCGCTCCCCAGCCATGCACCAGCCAGGACGCGCGCAGTCGACGACGAACGTGTCGCGCGGGAAGTAGAAGAACCCGCGCGCAGAGCGTAGGTACTGTTGTCCATTGAGGGTCAGCCCTAACGACACCCACTGTGAATGGCCGCCCTTGTACAAGGAGGTATTCCCTGCCACCTCAGCGCGCAGCGGTGGCGCCTGGCACCACACCACCGGCTCGGGCCGACCCGGTGTTCCGCCTGGAGGCACGGCGTCCCATCCCAGCGCCCCCGTGTAGTTGGCCGTGCGCATCTGATGGGCGTCGTCATCCCACTCATGGTCCGTTTCGTAAGTCAGCACTGCGTCCGAGTGGCCGGCGACGCCGAAGCGGCATTGGAGCACCCAGCTGCCACCCGTGCCCGTGGGACCGTCGTACGGAGTCCAGATCGCAAGGCCCTCCCCACCGCTCCCAAGGCCTCCTCCAGCGCCACTGCCATTGGGCTGCAGCTGATGCACATGCTTAGCCCGTTGGTCGGGCCAAGCGCCGTCATAGGGTATGAGCTCCTCAAAGGAGGGGAGTGGGCCTGCCGTGCGCCGGTAGTTGGCGAGCACGCGCCCGCTGATGCGCACCCACGTGCCTCCGTCCATCGGGCCGCCCCACGTCTCAATCGCAGTGATGCGTGCCGCTCGCTCGTCGTAGTACGAAAAGTTGCATTGGGCACAGGGCGGCGACGCGGCCGCGTCGTCGCCGTTGAGGACGACGCTGACAGGCACGGAGCGCCGATGGTACGCGAGGTGGCCCTCGAATGGCGGCGAGCGGCAGATGAGCCGCGTGGGTGACACCACCGTCGCCGCGACTCGCACGGTGCCGTTGTGCGCGTATGGGTCGGCTCCGAAGAGGCAGTAGGTGCCATCGCGTGCGTCCGACGCTGGCGAGTCGAAGGCGGCGGAGCCACCCCGACGAAAGCCTCCGCCGAGCACGAGCACGGCCGTGTCGCCCGCCGTCGGCCCGCCGAGCGGCTCGACGAAGCTCACCCCCACGCTCGCTGGATTGAGATACGCCCAGCTCGCATTCAGACCGTACGTGTACGAGTGGTCGTCGAACGTGACGTCCAGTGTGAAGGTTTCGTCAACGGCGGGGAGGGCGCCCAGGTCGGTCACATTGGCGACCAGGTGCGCGCGCGGCGTGAGGCACGTGAGCGTCTGCCGGTCGACGTACGTGGCGGGCACCTTCATCGCACACGGGCCCGGTCGTGCGCAGTCCGCCCGGCAGTCGAAGCCCTCAGCGCACGTTGCATTCGGCCGCAAGAAGACGCAATGGGCGTTGGGCGCGCGGGGCAGCGCCGCGCTCGAAGACTCGGGCAGGTAGCCACGCACGCCGCGCTTGCCCGGCCCCTCGAAGGCGTGGCCCACTACGGTGACGCGCGTGCCGCCGAGCACCGGCCCTGCCGAGGGCGACAGGTGGGAGATGCGGACCTCGCCTAGGTTGTAGTACGTGAAGGCGGTGGTCGCGGGGATGGAGCGCGTCCAGTCGACGCCGTTGAGGCTGATCTCGAGCGTCAGCTCGCGACGGCTGCTCTGCAGCCGCTCCAATGGATAGCTCGGCGTCCGGCAGCTCATCCGTTCGGGAGACTCCACCGTCGCCGGCATGATCCACGGCGCGCCGCCGAAGCGGCAGAGCGTGTGACCAAAGTCGCGAAAGCTGCGGCCCGAGACGTTCACGCGCATCCCGCCGCCGATGTCACCTAGGTTGGGCGAGACGGCGTCAATTTTGATGTGGCGTCGTGCCATGGAATCCTTGTGGGTTCAACGCAATGACGGTTGCCTCAAAAAAGACATGCATGCACGTGTTCACGTTTTCCGCACACACCGAGAGTAGAGTAAGTGAGCAATCAAGAGCATGCATTCGCTGCCTTGCAGTTTAGAAATTCCGCACGAGATTCCTCACGGGCCCTGCGTAACTCAACTTCAAACAGTGATCTTGCTCGTTGTCGACACTTTTTTGCTCGACGACATTGACACTTCCCGCGAAAAAGTTATTTTGTGGGTGACCGGCTCCCCCCGGTGTCTTTGAACAACTTGTACTTGACACCGGGGGAGCCGAGCCTCCGCTCCTGTCCTACCAAAGTTGGATGAAAGTTGATTGTCGCCCAGATGATAGCGCGAGTGGCCGACAATGGCGCGGGTGATGCTGCCCCATCCTTCCGCGGCCAGTTTGCCGGAATCTTCTTGAAGAACATCGCGCTCAAGAGAGGTGCCCTGAAGCAAACCTTCTATGAGTTTGTATTCCCCGTCTACTTTGCAGCCATCTTGTACTTCATCTCCACTCCACTCAAGTCGCCCATCGACTATCCAGGCAACTGCACCGGCGGTGCCGCCAATGCCACTTGCTTTGTTCCACTCGAAGCCGGCCTTGCCCCGTCGAGGGTGGACACTTGTACCGTGGCCGCCGCCGCCACCGGCAATCCCGGATCCGTGCTGCTCTTCTCGCCCAACACAAGCGAGGCGCGCTCGATCGTCACGAACGCACTCGAGCTCCTCGATGCGTCAGGGTCGTGCGCACTGGGCTTCGACTCTGCGCGAGAGGCAGCTCAGTGGTACCTCGCCCAGCCGAGCTTTCGAGCGGACGTCACGTCCCCGACGCGAATGGTCGTGGCCGCCGCCGTCTATCTGGACCTGAGCGCGCCCCTGACTGCCTCGTACACCCTCGCCCTGCCACCTGCTTTTGGCCTCGACCTCGACGCGGGCGCCTCGTTCTACGAGCTCAACTATGGTCAGTACGGCTCCAAGTACGGCGGGGTCGGAGTTTGGGTCGGGGTTTGGGTGCAGGGACCCCTCGCGCTCCAGTGGGCGATGACGCGCGCCATCGCAATGGAGCGCAATGCAACGCTGCGCGACGCTATCCTAGCGATCAACCCGACGCTGCCCACGCTCGCGGCGCTACCTGTGGCGCCCTTCACGTCGAGCTACACGCCCGGAGCGGGTGTCAAAGTGTTGACGTATCTGTTTCCGATCTACATGTGCGGGGGCCTCACCGCGGGTCTCGGTTACATGGTGGTGATGGTACGGCGAGACGGCGGTCGACCCCGCGACCTCCCGCGACCTCCCGCGCGACGCCAGCTCACGCGCGTTCTCGCTCTCCGTCACCACGGCAGGTGGTGAGCGAGCGCGAGAAGAAGCTGCTCGATGGGCTACGCATGATGGGCCTCTCGCCCCTTGTGTCCACGATGGCATGGTGGCTGCTGTACACGCTCATCTTCAGCGTCGGCGTCTCCGCAGTCACGATCATCACCGCCGTCGCCCAGCTCTTCCCGGGTGCGAACCTTGTCCTTTTTTGGATCACGCTTGAGCTCTTCATGGTCTCGATGCTCGCCGCGGGCTTCGTCGTCTCGTCCGTGATGGCGACGGCTAAGCCCTCCCAAGGGGCCGCCACGCTCCTGTACATGGCTGGCTTCGGCCTCTTCGCCGTCAACCTTGCCTGCGGACGCCCAGCACTCCTCGAGCATCTCCTCTGCCTCATCTGCTTCGTCGCTGGGCCCGTCGGAGTGCTCAACTTCGTCGACGGCGCCGTCGCGGGCGCTCCCCTCACCTTCGAGAGCCTCACGGATGGGCAGACGCCGCTGCTCGCCGTGTGGGTGTACCTGCTCTTCGATGCCGGCGTGTACGTGCTGCTCGCGTGGTACCTCGAGCAGGTGCGCTTCGGAGGCGCGAGATACGAGCGTGTGTTTGCATCTGATGAGCCATGATTGCCTCTGATGAGCCATGATTGCCTCCCTAATCAAGCAGGTGCGCTTCGGAGGCGCGATCCGCATGCAAGTGCTCACCACGGCGCCTCGCCTTCCCTACAGGTGCGCTTCGGAGGCGCGCGCTTCGACTTCGTGTGTCGGCGCTCGTGCTGGGGAACTGCCGGCATCGTCCGTCCGAGATTGGGTCAGATGGAGCTGCAGGAGGTGCGGGGGCTGAGCATCCTCACCGACGGCCTTGCTGCGACCGCCACCACTGCCCCTGACGCCGCCGTCGATGAGGTCGAGCGCCCTCTTGAGCGCGTGGCCGTTGAGCTCAAGAAGATCTCCCGCACCTTTCCCGGATCTCCGCCGGTGGTCGCTCTCAGCGACGTCTCCCTCCAGATGTACACGGGCCAGGTGGCGCCGCTGCCTCTGATTGCCTCTGATTGCCAAGTGGCCGTGTAATTGCCTCTGATTGCCTCTGATTGCCACGTGGCCAGGTGACGGCGCTGCTCGGGCCGAATGGTGCGGGCAAGTCCACCGCGATTGGTCTGTTGACCGGGCTCTTCCCCCCCACCTCTGGCACGGCGACCGTCTTTGGTCACGACATTCGGACCGAGATGAGAGCTATCCGGCAGCTCACCGGCGTGTGCCCGCAGCATGATCTGCTCTTCGACTCGCTCACGTGCCAGGTGCGAGCGCCGCCAGAGTACCATCCGATCGCCTCTGGTGATGTGCTCTTCGACCACCTGATGGCCTCTTGATGGCCTCTCGATGGCCTCGATGATAGCCTCTTGATGAAAGGCCTCTCGATGGCCTCGTTGATAGCCTCTTGATGAAAGGCCTCTCGATGACGTGCTCTTCGGACCCCCCTCTCCCGTGCTAGGAGCATTTGAAGCTCCTCGGCGCCATCAAAGGCGTGGCGGAGGCCAATCTGCGCCGTGAGGTGGATAGCTGGATCCGACGGGTCGGGCTCTTCGAGAAGCTCACCTCAGCGGCCTCGATCCTCTCCGGCGGCCAAAAGAGGAAACTCTCGGTGGCCATGGCGCTGATCGGCAATCCGCAGTTTGTGCTCCTCGATGAGCCGACGGCGGGCATGGACCCTGAGTCGCGCCGGGCGATATGGGAACTGATCATGGCGGCACGCACCTCGCGCTCGGTGTTGCTCACGACACATTTCATGGACGAGGCGGACGTGCTGGCCGATCGCATCGCCATCATTGCCAAGGCGCCCCTCGTGCTAGCTCCGTCGCTCGTGTATGCAGGCGGTGGAGGAGGCGGTGCAGGCACCTCCGACGAGGGGTTGGCGCGCGCAGGCAGCATTCAGTCGCCTCCACCCCCTGCTGCTGCTGCTGCTGCTGCAGTCGACGAGGGCAGTGTGAGCGCCCCTCGCGCCGAGCGTGGCGGGGTGCTGCGCGTCGTCGATACATCGCTCGGGCTCAAGACCCGCTGGGGCGCTGGCTACCATTTGCGATTCGGTCTGGCTGAGACGAACCGAGCCGCAGAGCTGTTGCAGCTGGTACAGCTCCACGTGGCGTCTGCGACGCAAGAGGAGCTCCAGACGCGCGAGATGACGATCTTGCTTCCGACGGAGTGCTCGGGAGCGTACGCGGCGCTGTTCCGAGCGCTCACGCCGGAGGTGATGCAGCCCCTCGGCTGCCTGAATTACGGGGTGTCGCTCCCATCACTCCAAGAGGTCTTCCTGAAGATCATCGACGAGGACGAGGGCGGGTACTTGCCGCCCCAGCGGGCTCAAAGCTCGAGACCACCAGCAGTCCTGGGGGAGGAGCTGCCACTGCCTGCGGGTGGTGGCTCCGACCCGATCTCGACCAGACCTCGACCAGATCTCGACCAGATCTCGACCACCTTGCTGTCCACGTCCGATGCGTACGACCCGTCGGCGACCCATCCGGCGCCGAGATTCGCCGAGATGCTTCGGCTGATGATGTCGATTCATTGGGACCTCTGGCGGGTCGACCTTCGAGGGAATTTGTTCGTGCTTGGATTCGCGCTCGTCGTCCTCTTGGCCGCATTCTTGGTGCCGTGGATGTTCTCGCATTGGCCTTGCACTGACGACGAGGACGCGCGCGGTGACAGCCTGAGCATCGCTCCCATCTTTCATGCCACCGCAGCGGCACTACCGTCCGTGCACGACGCCGTGTCTCCGCTCCCGTTCCTCGCGCCGCTCGAGAGCGCCGCCCGGGCCGGTCTCGAGGCCCTCGCACGTCAAACGCGTGGCTTCACAGCCGTGTCCCTGGGCGCACCGTTGAGCCACCTACCAGCGTCGATGGCCCATCTCGAGGCCGCTGTGTACGCCAACAGCACCCTGTTCGATGCCGTCGGCGCGTTCACCGCCTCGCGCAGCGTCTCCTCAGTGGGAGATGACCTGACGCTGTGGAGCAACGGCTTTGGCTTGCTCTTCGACTCGGAGTACCCAAACTCGGTGCCGGTGCTGCTTGGGGTGCTCGACACGGCGCTCCTCACCCAAGTGGCTCCGGGGATGACCATCTCCGCGGGCTACACGTACCTCCCCTCTGGCGGGGCCAATAGCACGAGCTGGACGTGCGGGGACAACCAGCCGCAGCTGCAGCTCCGGATGCAGCTGCAGCTTAGCACGGTCCTCACGCCCATCGCGCTGTCGATCTCGGCGGCGCTCTTCACACTCTCTTCCGTCCTTGCGGTGGTGCAAGATCGGCAGACCAAATGCAAGCACCAGCTGCTCCTGATGGGCATGGACATCCGAGCCTATTGGCTCTCCGCCTTCCTCGCGCACGGCACCGTCCTCTTCACGGCCCTCGCCCTCCCCGCCATCGTCGCCGCTGCAGCCACCTCGACCATCTCGGCGGCGGCCGTGCCCGCCTTCGTGCTCGCCATCCTTCTCTCGATTCCTGCCGTCCTCATCTTCTCCTTCATGATGAGCTTCCTCTTCTCCAAAAAGGAGACCGCCGCGGCCTATTACGCGAGCATGACGATAATGATCACCACCGTCGGTAACCTCGTCGTCTCGCTGCTACCGGACGCGGCGTCGCGCAAGCTGGTGCAGTACATCCTCCTCATCGTGCCCCTCAACCAGCTCATCGGCGCGGTCTCCACCTGCCTACAGATCGAGATGCTCGCCACCGGCAGCGGCACCCAACCGATCGCCATTGATTATTTCGCATTGACGTACACCAATGCGTTGACGGGGGACACGGTGGCCGGACCAGGCAGTTGCATGCTCGCTTCGATCCTGTCCACGATCGTGTACGGATTCGTCATCTACAAGATTGACATGCTCCTTTATCTGCGTCCCGGAACGGAGCCGCCTCTGCCCCCTGCCGGGAGGGGCGCTGCTCAAGTGGTGGCCAGCCCTGTCGACGAGGACGAGGATGAGGACGTAGCCGCAGAGCGCGCACTCGTCGAGGCGGCGGGCGAGCAGCTGCACTCGGGCCCGGAGGCGGCATGGATCGCCATGAGAAGCCTTCGAAAGGAGTACAGGCCGTCCTTGTTCGAGTGCTCGCGCGCTCGCAGACCGCCCAAGGTGGCAGTAGACTCGCTCAGCGTGGCAGTCAGCCCGGGCACGTGCTTCGCGCTGCTCGGCCCGAATGGAGCAGGCAAGACCTCGGCGATCTCGATGCTTACCGGGGAGGTGTTCCCCACTGCCGGCGGAGCGTGGGTCAAGGGCCTGTCAGTCCGCACGCAGCTCACCGAGATCTTCAAGCACACGGGCTTCTGTCCCCAGTTCAACGGGCTGTGGGAAAGGCTCACACTCGACCAGCACCTGAGGATCTACTTGCGATTGAAAGGGGTGCCCAAGTCGCATCTCGCTGCCGCGGCCGCAGACGTCGAGGATGACTACGGACTGCGCGAGCATGCCCGCAAGAAGAGCAAGGATCTGTCAGGGGGCACGCGGCGCAAGCTCTCGGCGGCGCTCGCGCTCGCGTGCGGGCTGCCCCCAGTCGTCTTCCTGGACGAGCCGACCACTGGCGTCGATGTGGGCACCCGCCGATTCATCTGGGATCGCATCCGAGCCAGCGTGAGCGGTCGCGTCATCTTGCTGACCACGCATTACATGGACGAAGCGGACGCCCTCGCCCATCGCATCGGCATCATGGCCGGGGGCAAGCTGCGTGTGATTGGGTCCCCACAGCACCTCAAGTCGCGCCATGGCGGAGGCTACCGCGTGCAAACGTGCGGCCCCGCCACGCACGCCGATGAGGTCTGCGCGCTCGTGCGCCGCACGTTTGAGACGGTCGAGCTGCTCGAAGCCCACGGCGGCACGCAGTGCTTCGAGGTGGGCTCGAACTTTGCGCTGGGCGACGCGTTCGCCGCGCTCGAGGAGGCCAAGGCGGCCAGGCTGCTGCACTCGTACTCGATCTCGCAGACGAGCCTCGAGCAGGTCTTCCTCAACATCTCCGCCAAGGCTCGCGGGGACTCGGCGTCGACCGAGCACCCAGCCGGGAGCTCCCCGGCGCCTCAAGGTGAGGGAAGCGGTCGTTCCTGCTGATTCCCGTTCCTTGCTTGCGATTCCATTTCGCGTTCAAGCGACGTGTCCTCTCGTAAAATCGTTGGACGTTGAGCAAGGAAAATACACGGGGTGCAAGGAAAATACACGGGGTGCCGGACCGGCCGAGGACGCCGAGTGTGAACAGCCAATTCACAGTTGTACTGTTTTCATCAGGCTGCCTCCATCCACAAATGACCAACGAGGAGCTCGACGGCACCCCGCCGCTACGTCTGACGGACGTCGACGTGAGGACGGACGACGTGTGGCACTCGCAGCTCCCCGGCCTCCTCGAGCGCGACGAGTGGCGAAGGTACAGCTACACCTTGCGCGTGCCCGGCTTCGTCGACGTGCCTGACGACTCGCTCCGCGGCTCCTTCACCGCGTACGAGATCACGTTCACGCTGCGCACGCCCGCGGGCAGGCCGTACACGTTCCGCGCGCGCCGGCGCTTCAGCGAGTGGCGAAAGCTCCACGCCGACCTGGGACCATCAGTGGGCAAGTTCCCCGTCGTCCGTCCCTTCCAGCTGATGCCCGACGAGGACGCGAAGCAGAAGCGCGCGGCAGCGCTCGAGCGCTGGCTGCAGGAGCGCTTGCAGCCGGTGTACGGCGCGCCCGCGCCCGAGGTGCTCCAGTTCGTCGGCATGCACGGCATGCACGGCATGCCGGCTAGCATCGGCCGGCGAGACTCATCAGTTCTGGGGCGGACAACGTTGGGCTCTTTCGACACGACGCATCGCGGGACGGTGCGTGAGACGTTCGAGGCACGAGCGACGTGCGAGCAGGCGGACGGGCCCATTGTTATTGGCGCATCCGCCGCATCCTGCGTCAGCCTCGACCTGACGCCCACGACGCAGGCCGGGTCCAGCTCGAGCCTCGACAACCTCGGACGCGGATCGTTCCGTTCGGTCTCGTCCTTCAACTCGCTGCAGCCGACGCCCAACTCGACGCCGACCGCGACCAAGCGCGTGCCGCCGCGCGTGCCCTTCGTGCCCTTCGTGCCTATCGACTCGCCGACCGATGAGCAGGGAAGGGAGGGCACAGGGCGTGCAGCCGCGAGTGGGGAGCAGGGTACACAAGCAGGCGCAAACGGGGGCGCGGGCGGCCACGGCGGGGTGGCACTCGCGCACCCGCCCTCGCGCACGCCCGGTACGGCGCTTCCCTTCCGCCAACGGCTCCACGCGCGCGTGCTCGGTACGGCGCTCGCCTCCTTCGCGCCCGTGCCTCTCGTCGTGCTCAGCACGGCGCTCGGCTCGTTCGCGTCCGTGCCTCTCTTTGTGATCATCCCGGTCGTCTGCCTGTGGGCGCTCCAAAACTTTGACCTGCTCTGCCTGCTGTGCCTCGCCCAGTACGGCGCGTGTTACGCGGCGCTCGACACGGCGCTCGGCGGCAACAGGCAGGTGGCGCCCGGCACGGCGCTCCTCGCGCTGCCGCCGCCGCTGGACTCGGCCTCGCTGCTCACGGCGCTGCTCGCGTACACGCTCGAGCGGATTCGTATCATGCTGCTCCCCGCCGCCACAGCGTCCACCGCCGCCTTTGTACTACCGGCTTCTGGTGCGACACCTGGTGCCCTTGGCCGCGCCGCCGGCCTCAACGGGGCGTCGGTACGCCCAAGCCCCGCCTTTGTGCTCTGATCGCATGCTGATTGCATGCTGATTGCCTCCCCCATCAGGTACGCCCAAGCCCCGCCTTTGTGCTCTGGATCAGCGTCGCTCTCGCGTGCAGCGGCGGCGGTGGTGGCGGCGGCGGCGGCCTGGGCGGCGTCATGGATGGCGGCAATGACGCCAATGACGCCACTGGCAGCTTGGCGGAGGGGTTGATGGCGGCGGCGGAGGTTGCGATGACCGATGCGACAACCGACGCGGAGATGCTCAATACGGCGCTACTCAATACGGCGCTGGGCGTGGGCAGCGCGGCGCCCACGACGGCGCGTCCGGTCCGTCTTGTCGCTCTCGCCGAGGGCGCGGTGTTTGCGCTCGTATTGCTTGTGTGGGCGGCTGCGTTGCTCTTCGAGTGCTTGGAGGCGGCGGAGGTGACACGGGTGGCGGCGGAGGCGGCGGAGGCGGCGGCGCGCGCCTCCGTTTCGGACGACGTCCCCGGCGGCCTGAGCAACACCTCACTCGGGAGCTCGCGTCGTCGTGGGCGTCTCTCATGGCTCGAGCACGCCGCCCCTATCTGCCGTGCGGGCACGTGCGCCGTGCTCGCGTGCCTCGGGGCCTGGCGCCTGGGGGGCACGGGCGCGTGGCTCGTGGCCGCTCTGACCCTGTCCGTCCTCGTCCACGAGCTTGCGGAGGCGTCGGAGCTGGCGAGATGGGCGCGGCTGAGCAGCCGAATTCGAGCTGGCGCGCCGTACGAGCACGGCATGGCGCCGCCGCCGCGCGCTGCCGCCGCCGCGCCGTCGCCGCGTCGACAGGCGCTGCCGCTCATGCGTAGTCAGAGCCCTCAGTGGCGCACGGAGACCTTCGAGCACCCGGTGAGCCACGCCGTGTCGAGCGCGTCTGAGCTCGACCCGAGGAGATCTGAGCTCGACGTGGACGGTTGGGAAGTGCTCGACGACGACGTGACCAGCTTCGCGACCGACCCTCAGTACGCACGCCTCGCCCCTGGGGGACACCAGCCTCGCTGTGAATGTTCACACCCCAGGGGACACCAGCCTCGCTCGCGACGGTTGAGCCACGAGAAGGGGGCGGGTGCTCGCCACAGCGCCGGCGCCGCCGCCAGGGGAGAGGGCGTAGGCGGCAGCAGCAGTAGCGGCGGCAGTGGTGGCGGGGGCGACGCGGGGGGAGGGGTGCTTGCCGACACCACGACCACGGCCACCGCGCCCACCGCCGCTACATCACCACTGGAACAGCCAGCCACGCACGCCGTGGTGGGCACTTCCGAGGCCACGCCGCACCCCACCAGCCCCGCTACCTCGCCCGTGCACGGCGGCGGCGGCGGCAGCAGCAGTGGCGATCGATCCGAGCCCATCCCTCCTATGGATCGGTCCGCATGCATCGAGCCCCTCCAGACCCTGCAGCGCACAATGGCGCTCACCTCCCCGATGCTCTCGATGGCGGAGCGGCTCCTCCGTTGCCTCCCTCACGAGCTACGTGAGCTCGCGCGCCCGATTGCCGTCGAGCTGCTCGCGGTAGGGGTCGAAAAGGGAGCGATCGACAATGACAAGTTCCGGGCGATCGTGCAGGCGCTCGGCGCGACGCTCTCGCTCGTGCTCACACGTACGCTTCTCGACCCTGCAGGCCGCATGAAGCTCTGGCTCGGCCTGATTGCATGCTGATTGCATGCTGATTGCCTCCCCCATCAGGTACGCTTCTCGACC
>Ga0210239_100495_pt1 | contig 34705 bp, 20 predicted proteins | sample ChrtobMetP5a_0mM_FD_155451 | JGI IMG/M metagenome (GOLD analysis project Ga0210239, IMG submission 155451) | Chrysochromulina tobin associated microbial communities from unialgal haptophyte culture, Seattle, Washington, United States - P5a_0mM | ecosystem: Host-associated > Algae > Haptophytes >... | reverse complement strand
CCGCCCCCCCCCCCCCCCCCTCTCAGAATGAATGCGACCCACTGTAAGGCCGACGTCATCATGTGTGGCGCTTGAGAGAGAAAACTTGCCGAGAAAAGGAACGAAATCGGACTGGCGTCTGTAAGTAGAACCCAAGCGTCGTGAGTTCCACATCTGTCGCGGTACGCATTCGCTCCGGCATAAATTCCGCGAAAGTCCGCGAGACAGGCTATGGCGCTGCTGCAGGCCGGTGCTGGCATGGAGGCGGCGACGAAGGCCTCTGACTGCGAGTCGCCGAGCGGAATCGACGCGCAGCAAGCCTCGAACGTCGACACTCAAGGCGTCACGCTGACGACATCCGTCGCAAGCCGATCGGACCAGAAGCGCGTGATCTTGGTCCGGCACGCCGAATCCACTTGGAACGAGTGGCGCAAACGGACCTCACTCTGCAACGGCGACTTGTGCTGCTGCGTTATGGATCCAGGGTTTGTTGATCCCGCGCTGAGTGGTCGTGGCATTCGTCAGTGCGCCCGTTTGCGCGACCGAGTCGAGGCCAAAAAGTTGTTGCAGCGTGTCGACTTGATCGTGTGCTCGCCTCTCGGCCGGGCGCTTGATACTTGCAAGGCTGGTTTCGCCGTGGGCGAGCCAGACGGCGCTGAGCGCGTGGTGGTGACGGCGCTGCATCGCGAGCGGCTTGACTCCTGGGGTGATACCGGCACGCCCACGTCAATCTTGCGAGAGCGATACGGAGACGCGTTCGACTTCGCCTGCCCCTCATTGCAGCAGGAGCAGTGGTGGAATGAGGCTGGAGGTGGGCGCGCCACGATCCGGGAAGGCACGCAGCCCAAGGAGAATGCCAAGTGGAAGGAGAGCTTTGAACACGTGGAGAGTCGATGCGCGCGCTTCCGAGCATGGCTCCTCGATCGGGACGAGCAATGCATTGTTGTCGTCGGCCACTCCGCCTTCTTCCAGCGGCTGCTCAGAGAACGCTTCAAGATGGCCAACTGCGAGATGGTGGAGGCGATCGTGACGCGGGACAGCGTGCGCCGCGTGAGCCCGATATCGAGCTGAGGCGCGTTACTGCTGATTCGGGGGCGCACGCGGACGTCGTTCGACTGTCGTCAATAGGTGTCAACCGTTCGGCCGCGCCCCGGCTTACAACGGTCGCTCGGCTAGTCGCAAGTCCGAGAAGTCGGCGCCGCGACGCCGACCATGGACGGTCGCCGACGGACCGAGGTCGGGTTGAATGAAAATCGTGCGTATCCGGAATCCGCGCGCGGCGCGCGCCAGGCCGTTGTTCCACGCTTCGCGCGCGTTCGGTTCCTGGTTCCAACACGGTATTCGCGATCTAGCGTCTGCAATTTGCGTTTACAGCCTCACAGAGCTACATATGTACATATGGATCACCTTCGACTTTGGGGGCACAGTCACCGCACGCAGCCACGCGCCGCAGCGCCCGGCGGCTGTGCGGGTTCGCTCGCCTCGCCGTGCGGTCCGCGGCAGATGCCACGCGCCACGCTCGCGGGGTGACGTGCTACCAGCGATGCTGCTTGATGGGATGGTGCACGCGCGCGGCCAACACGCCTGTGGTGAAGAGCGCGCCGTGTAGGCAGGTGAGCAGTACGGCGATGGGGATGAAAAGAGCCACGTACTGCACGAACGCGAGCTTCAGCGTCTCGGCGACGCCCGGCCGGCGCGAGAGCAGCAGAGGCGGGATCCGCACCGTGAGCGTAGCCTCGAAGGAGTCACTCACACCCGGGGTCCAGAGAGCCGGCTGCGGTACAAGCACGGCCGTGTCGTTGCATGCGGCGTACGCGCCGAGGATGGAGGCGGGCGTGGCGGGCGCGCCGCTGGGGAGCACCGGCTCCTGCAGCGGCTCCACGGGTGAGGGGCACGCATTGCGTCGACCGAGCGCGCGGCTGCGCTGCGAATCCTTGGACACGAGGACAAGGTCCGCCGTCTGATTCCACACCCTCCCAGGTAGAGCTGAGCTGGCCGTCATAAGCAGCGCGCTGTCCAGCAGCAGGTCGAACTCGCCTTCGAAGGCGACCTTGACGCCCAGTACGACCGAGATGGAGAGCAGGCGCTCGCCGGCGTCAGGATCGAGCGGCACGCGCAGGACAAACTGCAGCCGGTCGGCCTTCCCGTCGCGCTCGTCGTCCTCCTCCCAGTGGCTGAGCAGCATGGGCCGCAGGCTCATGCCGAGCCGATCGTTGAGCGTCGACGAGGTGGACCACCCCCACGACGCGATCGCCGTTGAGCTGGATACGCCGTACGCCTCGACGACCGCCTCATACCGGAAGATCGTGCGCGGCTGCGAACGGAACGGCTGCTCGCGAATCCACATGCCACCCAGGCCGTAAGTGACCAGGTACGGGAGGATGATGCACGCGGCGACGTACACGAGCGACAGCAAGCTCGAGCACGACAGCAAGTTGGCGTGGTACTCGACGCTGAGAGGGCGCGAGTAGAGCCGCATCGCGCGAGGCCAAGAGGTGGAGCGCGGGGCGGTTGGCGCTTCTTTGCGGGGAGAAAGACTTTCTTTCTCACACATCCAGGAAATCTCACCTCCTTAGCAGCGCCCCGCTTGCTGGCCTGTTGCCAGTAGTCATGTAAGTGCGCCCCCCCGGGGACGCGCCCGCACGAGCGCCGCTGTGTGTACTGTACTGTGTGGTCCTGTTTCCAATTCACACACACAAACTTACCTTGCCCACCCTAAAATCGCTGTGGTTATCCTCCCGACCGTTCTCCCCAAGAGTTTTGGCAAGATCTACCGGTACGGAGTTTCAACTAACGGCTTATGTGACGAAACCCGAGATGAGAATCAAAACTTGAACTTCCGTGACGACTTCTCTATTCTTGGTCCGGGATGCCCTTCCTCCGTACGCACGCGAGGCAACCGATAGCGCGTGCAAGGCGGCCCTTGTTCTTGGGTGGCGCGCCGATGTCCTCCGCCGCCGACCCGCCGCTCGCCGCCGCCGCATCTCGCACTCGGCACAAGCGCTTCCCTTCGCCTCCTGCACTCCTGAAGCATGCGATGCCCCCAGCAGCTCTGCACCACGTCCAGTGCAAGGCGGCCCTTGTACTTGGTCGCGCGCCGATGTACTCAGCCGCCGGCCCGCCGCTCGCTCGCCCCCAGCAGCGCTCCACCACTTCCCGTGCACCACGTGGACAGCTGCGGCTGCTCGCTGTGCCTTCGAGCTGCAGCTCCTTGCCCTCCGCCGTGCCGTGCGCTCCACGGACCGTGCTGACCACACCGCGTCGTCCCACCCGCAGCCCTCCGCACGCAATCGACCAGGCGAGCGGATGAGCCTCCTGGATGAAGGCACGTACGGACGGCCCGATGCCGAGGTCCTCCCGCTGATCACGCCAGCAGCAGCCAGAGCGACGGATCGGGTGCGCCACATTTCGCACGCGACGCGCGGGAGAGCGCCGCCCGGTGGCGAAGCGGTAGACGGGGCGGGGGCAGGGGAAGGGCCGCAGGGGGGGGCGGCGGCGCGGCCGTACGACTCCGCACATTCGCCATCGCGCGCGCGCGCGCGCGTGCTAGCGCCCTTCCCCCTCACATCCGCTCACCCACCTCAACTCCCACCCACTCTTCCCATCGCCGCGGCGTGCCACGTGAAGCTCGGGCATACGCCCCTTCACTACGCCGCTCAGAACAGCTCATCGCTGGCGGTGGTACAGGCGCTGCTCGCGGCGAACCCGGAGGCCGCCACGGCGATTGACGAGGTACGCCGCCCCCACCCTGCCGCGTACATCAGAGGCCCTCAGCGGTCATCATAGGTAATCAGAGGTAATCAAGGGCAATCAGGTGTCATCATTCGCAATCAGAGGCCCCTCAGAGGCCACTCAGAGGCCACTCAGAGGCCACTCAGTGGCCCTCAGCGGGCCCCTCAGAGGCCACTAAGAGGCCACTCAGAGGCTCATCATAGGTAATCAGAGTCACTCGGAGGTCATCAGAGACCACTCAGAGGCACTCAGAGGCACTCAGAAGCACTCAGTGCACTCAGAGGGCCCTGAGCGCGCGGTGGACACCGCCCCTGGCTCGGCGTACCGCGTGCAAGCACCCTGTCCCTCACATCTGCTCACCCACCTTGTCGCTCACCCACTCCTCTCCTCGCCGCTGTGTTCCACGTGCAGGGCGGGAATACGCCCCTTCACTGGGCCGCTGCGTACAGCTCATCGGTGGCGGTGGTGCAGGCGCTCCTCGCGGCGTACCCGGAGGCCGCCACGGCGATTGACGAGGTACACCGCCCCCACCCTGCCGCGTGCATCAGAGGCCAACAGCGGTCATCAGAGGTATGAATCAAGGGCTATCTGGTGTCATCATTCGCAATCAGAGGCCACTCAGAGGCCCCTCAGAGGCCACTCAGAGGCACTCAGTGGCTCATCAGAGGTAATCAGAGGCACTCAGAGGTCATCAGAGACCACTCAGAGGCCACTCAATGGCCCTCAGCGGGCCCCTCAGAGGCCACTCAGAGGCTCATCATAGGTAATCAGAGTCACTCAGAGGTCATCATAGACCACTCAGAGGCACTCAGAAGCACTCAGTGCACTCAGAGGGCCCTCAGCGCGCGGTGGACACCGCCCCTGGCTCGGCGTACCGCGTGCAAGCACCCTGTCCCTCACATCTGCTCACCCACCTTGTCGCTCACCCACTCCTCTCCTCGCCGCTGTGTTCCACGTGCAGGGCGGGAATACACTCCTTCACTGCGCCGCTCATAACAGCTCATCGGTGGCGGTGGTGCAGGCGCTCCTCGCGGCGTACCCGGAGGCCGCCTCGGCGACGACACACATTGTACGCCGCCACCACCCTTGCTGCCCCCCACCCTTGCTGCATCAGAGGCCAACAGCGGTCATCAGAGGTAAATCAGAGGTAATCCATGGCAATCATGTGTCATAATTTTCAATCAGAAGCCACTCAGGGGCCACTCAGAGGCCACTCAGAGGCCACTCAGAGGCCACTCAGAGGCCACTCAGTAGCACTCAGAGGTTTTCAGCGGGGCCCTTGGAGGCGCCATCAGAGGCACTCAGAGGTTCATTAAAGGTAATCAGAGTCACTCAAAGGCCCTCAGCTGGCCCCTCAGATTCCATCAGAAGGCACTCAGAGGCTCATCAGAGGTTATCAGAGGCACTCAGAGGCCATCAGAGGTCATCAGAGACCACACAGTGGCACTCAGAGGCACTCAGAATCACTCAGTAGCACTCAGAAGGCACTCAGAGGGCCCTCAGCGCGAGGTGTACGCCGCCCCTGGCCCTGCTACCGCGTGCAAGCACCCTGTCCCTCACATCTGCTCACCCACCTTGTCGCTCACCCACTCCTCTCCTCGCCGCTGTGTTCCACGTGCAGGGCGGGCAGACGCCCCTTCACTGCGCAGCTCAGTGCAGCTCATCGGTGGCGGTGGTGCGGGCGCTCCTCTCGGCTTACCCGGAGGCCGCCACGGCGACGGACAATGTACGCCGCCACCACCCTTGCTGCCGCGTGCATCAGAGGCCATCAGCGGTCATCAGAGGTTCATCAGATGTAATCAAGGGCAATCAGGTGTATACATTCGCACTCAGAGGGCAATAAGTGGCACTCAGAGGCCACTTAGAGGCCACTCAGTATACTCAGTATACACTCAGTAGCACTCAGAGGCCCTCAACGGGCCCTCAGAGGCCATCAGAGGCACTCAGAGGCTCATCAGAGGTAATCAGAGTCACTCAGAGGCCCTAAGAGGTCATCAGAGGCACTCAGTAGCACTCAGTAGCACTCGGAGGCACTCAGTGGGCCCTCAAAGGCCATCAGAGGCCATCAGAGGGCACTCAAAGGCTCATCAGAGGGCACTCAAAGGCTCATCAGAGGGCACTCAAAGGCTCATCAGAGGGCACTCAAAGGCTCTCAGAGACCACTCAGTGGCAATCAGCAGCACTCAGCGGCACTCAGCAGCGCTCAGAGGGCACCGGGACCCAAGACGGCCACGATGGCCCAAGACGGCCAGCGCCATCATTGGTGGCGCGCGACGGCGGCGCGCGCGCCCGTTTGCTGCGCCATCGTCGTGCGCATCTCCCGCGCCGCTGACGACCCTAGCTCTGCCGCCCTCGTTCTCCGCGTGTCCGCGCTGCAGGGTGGCAACACGCCGGCCGATTTTGCCGCTGTGTGCAATGGCAATGCCGAGGTTAGGGCCTTCTTCGCGCAGCAAGAGGCAGAAGACGCTCAGCTTGCTGCAGCTCTCGCTGCGAGCCTCGCCGTCTCCGGCCCTGTCCCACCACCTCCCCGCGGTCCGCCGCCGCCGACAGCCGCCGATCCGTTTCCATCGACCGCTGCTCGAACTCCTCCCCAGCTGCACCCTCCTCAACAACGCCCGGCTGTGGCCACGCAGCAAGACCAGGACGAGGATGAGGACGAGGATGACGAGGAAGAACCCGAGAATGAGGAGGAGGATGAGGAGGAAGAACCCTCGGATGCCGAGAAGCAAGCGGCGCTTGAACGGCTGTTGCAGGTGACGGTCCCGGTGCACCTGATCTCGGCACCTTACGAAGTCCGCGCGGGGTACGACAAGGCAAGGGAAATTAAGGAGGACAACCACAACCCACCCCACTCGTACTGCTACAACCCGAACACGGACTCGCCGCAGGACGCGGGCGGCGGCTGGCTCCAGAGCTGGATCAAGGTGTGCAAGCGCACCAAGCAGACGAACGGCACGGTGTACGTCGTGTTCAACCGGCGCAAGAATGGCAATTACGGCGACGGCAAGTACAAAGGCTGGTTCGACGGCCAGGCGCAGGGAGGCGAGCTGGAGCTCGCAGAGACTTTAAACTGCACCATTTCGTTGGTGGGCTACAACCCATGAGCCTTCTGCTGATGCCCGTCAGTAAGAGGTCCTTCTTTTGTCGTCTCGCTCGACACGACGCTGGTGATTCTCCCCGCCGCCCCGCGCCCTACTACTGAATAGTGGGAGTGGGTCGTAGAGGAGTCGCGCGGGAGCGGCGAGCGCCCAAGTGGTGCTTAGGCACGCGTCAGGGGACCCTGCCGCATAGGTGGGGGCAAGAACGCGGCCGGGATGGCATGAGGCCAGCCCTGAAAGGAATGAACCGAATCGGTATGGGTGTACTGTGATCTCTCGCTGGCCGCTGCAGTGTGCGCAGGTCGTGCAGCTACAACGTGCAGCTGCAACTGGCGCCGCACACAAAAAAGTACAGGACGGGAAGACGCCACTGCCGCCAAAAGCGTGAAGGGCAAGACTGACTTTCACGCAGTCGAGTCAGTCCTTTCACAGAAAGGACTTTCACCGGACGGACGGACTGTCGCGCCGCGGCCGCACCTTGTGCGCGCGCCGCGCGGGCGGTGGAGGATTGACCAAGCGCGCGAGGATCAGGATGGGAGCGAAGCGTATCCGGCAATGGGAGCGGTGGTGGGTCCGACGACCGCGCTTAGTTCCCCCGTTAGCAATTGCCCGTTAGACAATACGCGCCTTGCGAGTTACACATTGGTCATTGCACGGCACACATTCATCATTCTCACGACGACATCCCCTTCAAATTCCCCCACCGCAATTCAGGGGGTTCTGGCAATGCGTAGGTGGCTTGGCGAAGTTACAAAGTTCTCTCTCAAGTCTCATCAACATCGTTCTTCGAACGATTTTATATCTCAAACGAAAAGTACACGTGGACCGTCCTCAACGATATGCATAGGGTCGGCCCGCGTCGGCCGTCGCGCCCATCGGGCACATCTCACTGGGAGGCACGTAGGCGTGCAATAGCCACCAGCCCACGCCGCATTCAGGCATCCCTGTAGTGTGCCCCGCGCATCTCATTCACACCCGGCGAAAGCGTAGCGAAAGCGCCCAGAAGGAGCGCGCTTCAGTAGCGTGGCTGCTGCAGGTGTGGCGGCGGCCATGGCGGCTGCTCGTGCCCGTAGCGCGCCATCTCCTGATGCTGATGGTGCGCCTGCTGCGGCGGCGGCCCCATCGCACGCGGGCCGGCGATGTCGGCGGTGCGTCGCCAGTCACCGTAGGAGGGTGGTGTGCCGGCGATGTCGGAGGTGCGTCGCCAGTCACCGTACGAGGGTGGTGCTCTGGTCAGATCGCCGTACGGTACGCGCTCTTCGCGGTAGTGATCAGGACGGCGCTCTGCCCGACCGTGGTCATGGCCACGCTCGCCGCCACGCTCGCCGCCACGCTCGCCGCCACGCCGCAACGGCGATCGGCTGCGGCTGCGGCTACGGCTACGGCTGCGGCTGCAACCACGACTGTAGCGCCGGCCACTGCCGCCTTCCCGCCACCGGTCGGGCGGCGATGGGGAGCGCCCACGGTGGCGCGGCGGTTGGTCCAGTCCCGAGGGCGGCGCTGTGGCGGGCGGCGATGGGGAGCGCCCACGACGGCGCGGCGGTTGGTCCAGTCCCGAGGGCGGCGCTCGTCCCGGAAAGGACCCTGGATTCTCAAGTGGTGCACAAGTGCCAATAGGCAAGGAGTTCGAGGGCGATGGCGTCGCCGCCGGTGGTGGTGCTCCCGTCTGGTTCACGCGAAGCACCCTGTCGCCAACAATCAATCCGTTGAGCAATTCGACGGCGTAGCCAGCCGACTGCGAGTCGACATAGTCGACGAAGCCAATTCCACGCGGCCTGTCGTTGAGCAGCCTCACGTTGCCCAGGATGGGCCCGCATTGCTGCACGAGCTCACTAAACGTCGCTTCCGTGATGCTCGGCGGCAGGTTGCCCACAAACACGCTCGGGTTTGCGGACACGCTCGAGTTGACCCGGACGGGCGGTGTCGCCGCTGCTGCTGCTGCTGCTGACGGCATCGATGCCGCTTCTTGCTTTCTCGGTGGCTGATTAACGAAAGGTGGCGGAAGTGCGCTTCCCACAAATGCCTGGCTGGCGCAGTAGCGGCACGTCCCAGTTTCAGCACGTCGCATGGCGGCGGCGTAGAGATGCTGCTCCATAGGCGCGCGACGCCCGCCGCGCCGTGTGTGGGGTTCCTCGCTCAAGGGTCAATGACTTGTGCAGCTCGTTTCGTCAGCAACTTTGTCTCCTCCTTTGCCGTATTAACAGCACATTCACACTCCTCTGCTGCGACGTACTGCACGACGTATCCGATATCCGTCCGATACGATGGGCTCCCGAGCCGCTGGTGGCGGCGGTTCGCGAGCGGCACGCAAGGCCGACACCGACCGCGAACTCCGCGAAATTGAGACGCTTGCCGCGCGCGTCATAGATGAGGCACCTGTGCCGGGTTCCAATCCACTCGACACCGATGCTGCCGAGGTCACCGTCGAGAAGCAGAAATTCAGCAGCGCGCGCAAGTTTGCGGAGCTGCCCCTGTCGCAGCGCACGCTAGCGGGCCTCGCCAAGGGCAAATGGCAGAAGATGACCGACATTCAACGCGCGGCCATTCCGCACGCTCTCGCTGGCCGCGATGTGCTTGGCGCGGCGAAGACAGGCTCTGGCAAGACGCTCGCGTTCCTCGTGCCGACGCTCGAGCTGCTCTATCGCGAGCGGTGGGGGCGCATGGACGGCCTCGGCGCACTCATCATATCGCCCACGCGCGAGCTGGCCATGCAGATCTTCGACGTGCTGCGCATAGCGGGCGTCCGGCACGACCTGTCGGCGGGTCTCGTCATCGGCGGCAAGGATAAGGCAGAGGAAGCGGAGCGGATCTGCGGCATGAACCTGCTCGTGTGCACTCCAGGCCGGCTGCTGCAGCACCTCGACGAGACGCCCGGCTTCGAGGCGAACGGGCTGCAGATGCTCGTGCTCGACGAGGCCGATCGCATCCTCGACATGGGCTTCAGCTCGACTCTGAACGCGATCGTTGCGGCGCTACCCAAGAAGCGGCAAACGCTTCTCTTCTCAGCGACGCAGACGAAGGACGTGAAAGCGCTCGCGCGCCTCTCGCTGCGCAGCCCGCAGTACGTTGCGGTGCATGAGACGTCCAAGTCGTCCACACCCGCCAAGCTCGACCACCACTACATGATCACGCCGGCCGCGTCGAAGCTGGACGTGCTCTTCGGCTTCGTGCGCACACACCTGCAGGCCAAGACGATTGTCTTCTTGTCGAGCTGCAAGCAGGTGCAGTTCGTGCATGCCGCCTTCGCAGCCCTACGCCCGGGCGTGCCGCTCATGTGCCTGCACGGCCGCCAGAAGCAGATGAAGCGGCTCGCCGTGTACACCGACTTTTGCGCCAAGAAGCACGCGGTCCTCTTCGCGACGGACGTGGCGGCGCGCGGGCTCGACTTCCCACAGGTCCACTGGGTGGTGCAAGCGGACTGCCCCGAGGACGTTGCCACCTACATCCACCGCACCGGCCGTACCGCGCGCTACACAGCAAGCGGGCGCGCGCTGCTGCTGCTACTCCCTTCGGAGAGCGCGATGCTTGACAAGTTGGGCGCCGCGCGCATCGTCGCTTCCAAGCTTTCAGTGAATGCGAAGGCGGTCTTCCAGACGCGCCCCAAGCTGCAGGCGCTGCTCTCTGAGCGGCCCGAGATCAAGTACACGGCACAGCGCGCCTTCATCTCGTACGTGCGCTCGGTGCACTTGCAGGCCGACAAGGAGATCTTTGACGCGCCGAGCCTGCCGCTTGGTCCGTTGGCGGAGAGCATGGGGCTGCTCGCCCCGCCGCGCGTGCGCTTCCTGGGCGGTGGTGCGGGCGGAGCGGGCGGGGCTGGCGGGGATGGGCGTTCGTGCAAGAAGCCGGGTGAGCGCAGCTGGCAGCCAGGCGACGAGGACGAGGACGGCGAGGACGAGGCGGAGGAGGAAGACGACGATGACGAGGAGGAGGGTGAGGAGGACGAGGACGAGGACGAGGAGGACGACGGTGGGAGGTCCCAAAGCCGTCGACGAGGCACTCCCGCGCCGGCGATTGCGGAGGCGAGCAGCGAGGAGGAGGATGGGGAGGAGGGACTTGTGCTCAAGCCCAAGAAGAAGAAGGAGCAGCCACGCGATCGCCTCAAGCGTCTCCTCGCGCGCAACACGCTCGAGCGTCGCGGCGATGACGACGGTACGAGCAGCAGCCGCGCGGCCGCCGAGCGCCAGAAGCGTGCCGCGGCGCCCAAGCCGCTGCTAGGCGAGCCCGGAGACGCGTCGGCAGGGCCTCTGCTCCAAGTCAAGCGTACGATCCTGCCTGAGGACGAGGAGAAGGGCGGCGAGGGCGGCGAGGGCGGCGAGGGCGGCACAGCCGATGAGCTTCCTCTTCGGAAGGCGAAGATCAAGATCCGCAAGGGGGGCACCGTAGTGGGGGGCACGCGCACCGTCTTTGACGACGAGGGCGTGCCGCTCGAGCGCCGTTTTGATGGCTTTGCCGGCGTCGTGGCAGACAAGGAGGCGGTAGGTGCGGCGCCCGTGGCGGACCCCGCCTCGCGTGTGGCGCAAGTGAAGGCGGCGCTGCGCGAACGTGCGGCCGTCGACCGAGAGCGCGAACGTGAGCGTGTGCGCGAGATGCACAAGGCACGCAAGCGCAAGCAAAAGGAGGCGGCCGCGGCCGAGGTGGAGGCACGAGAACCAGGCGTACAGGCGATCCTGGGTACAGGCGAGAGCGACGGCGACGATGATGGAGAGCACTCTGGGTCGGCAGCGGCTATGGTGCGCCCATCGAAGCGCTCCCGACGCGGAGACGACGAGGCCAGTTCGAGCGTGCCAGTGATGCAGAGCACTGCTGACGAGATGCGACGGGACGAGATCGCCGCGGAGAGGAAGCTGGCGATGCTCCTCGGGGGTCGCTGAAGAGTGACGAACAACAGAGAGCGAAACGATAGCTGAGGGAGAGACAGTGGACACTCCTCACTCGACAGAGAGAGGCAGCAGAGACCGGGAGATCGAGGAGCTTTTAGAGCGCCGAAGGCACTTTGGGGCCCGGGGGCATTGCAGTCGTGTGGACTGTGCGAGGCTGCGACTGTGACGCGTACATGGAGCGAGTCGAGTGGCGCCAGAGAGCACGCCCGCAGCACTTTATATACGCCCACGCGGAGTACTCCGCGGACCGCCCGGGACACAGCCCTCAGTGGCAGCGTGACTTTCCTCTAGCGACACACTGACATTCCGAGCGGTGTCTCGGACCACTGACCACGGGCGGTGGCCGGTGGCGGTGCGCGGTTTATCGGTATTCGTAACGGCCGAACCTTAAAACCGATACGTAGTAGCCCGTACGATACCGGCGCCGAAATAGAAAGGATGGCTGAGGGGTCGTGTGCATTTCCAACCGAAGCAACGCATTCGGTCTGCTCTGGTGCTTACTCGTCCCCCGCATCAGCTCCGAGTGGAACATCCGCGAGCGGCTCGACGGGCTCGGCGCGAACGCGACCCGAGCGTTCGACGAGCGAGAGCTCGTAGAGAAGCTGCTCGAGCTTGCGGACCGCTGTCTTGAGTGCCTCGACCTTCTTGGCGATACCGCGTGGCGCGGCCTGCCCGAGGACGAGGATGGCCGACTGGACCGCCACGGCGGTGCCCAGGCACGCACGCACGGCCGGTGCGTCGCGTTCGGTCGCACGGCGCACGGCAAAGCGCCCAATCTCGCCGACGAGATCACAAACGCCGCCGAGGTATTCGGAAGGGAGCAAGTCGTCGCCTAGCAGCGCCTCTTCGCCGCACAGCAGGATCCGGTGCGGTTCGCTGCTCTGCGCGTCGCCCTGCGCGCAGCCCTGCGCGCCGCTTTGCGCGCCGTCCTGAGCACTCCGCCCGCCCAGCCATCCCTCAAAAAGGACGGCTTCGGCGAGCTCCTCGAGCATGCCACGCAGGCAGCCCTGTGAGCGCAGCGACGGGTACGCGGCTACATCCTGCCTGATCAGCTGGCGCGCGAGGGCGCGTGCCGTGTCGAGCTGCTTGCGAGCGCCCTCGCGATCGCCGCGTTGCATCGCGAAGATAGCTTGCTTCGCCAGCTTCTGCGGCTCGCGGCACTTTTTGATGAGTGCCTCGCGTGCCGCGTCGAGGGCGGCATATGCGACGCGCGCCGCCTCGAGCGCGGCCACGTCGACGAGCGGAACAGTGGCAGTCGCCGTCGTAGCATCGCCGGCCCCGTCGGCGGCGTTGGCCGCGTCGGCAGCAGCAAGCGCAGGCGCGGGCGCGTGGCCGGGCATGCCAGCGGGAGGGAAGAGGGAGAGCTCGTAGATCAAATCCTCGAGCCGTCGGACCACGTACTTGAGCGAGTCGTACGAGCGGCGCAGTGGCCCGTTGCGCAGGTCGAATGCTTGCAGCGCCTCGTGGAGTGCATTCACAACGGCACGTGCCGCCTCGACGGAGCGCGTATCGCCCGCGGTCGCCACAACGTTCGCGTACCGTCCGATCTCGTGAGCAGCGCCGATGAGGCCTTGAAGCCACTCCTCGTCGGTGTAAGACGGCGTTGGCACAGCGGTCCCGTCTTCATCCAGGCGACGCGCCTTGACGCCGGGTTCGCGCGGCGCGCGCGGCTGCTCCGGCGTCCAATCCACGTGCGGAGCTGAGCGTGCACCGAGGGTACCGGTGACGAGGAAGGCGTCGAATGCTTGGGCGGTCGCGAGCGCCGAGGCCGCGTTCGAGAACGAAAAGTCTTCCTCGTCACGGTTCCCTAGCGACTCCGCCAAGGCACGAACAGCCTCGGAAATGGCCGCATCGGCGCTGGGAGCATCACCGATGTGTCGGAAGTGGACGGCGAGAGCGGCTGCGTCCGCTGCTGCGCGTGCAGCCTTACCTGATGACTCGCGCTCCACGCGCTGGGCAAGCAACAGCTGGCGCAGCTCTTCGATGTGGGCGAGAAAGGCAGTCGTGTGAGGGAAGGGCGCGAGCTTTGGTGGCACAGTCGGAGCGAGACTCATGGCGCGTTACCGGTACGTGTTTTCTTCAAAGTCTTCTTCAAATACGAGACTTCAGGATCTGGAAATAACTTTCCTCACGCGCCCAATAGTCAAGTCAAATCAAATCCGTTTTGGTCTCCTTCCCGCTCGTGCTCCCTCTGTTGTGTCTAAGCAATCCTCTCCGTCGACTGTGTCGACATCAACTGCTCGATCCGAAGGTGGAAGGATGCTCGTGGAGTGGGTGTTGAGTGCTGCCTGCTCATGTGTCTGCTCGGTGTGGAGTGGGTGTGCTGCCTCCTCATGTGTCTGCTCGGTGTGCGCTCGAGCGCCTCGAGTGCTCGAGCGAGCACATTCCAATTGGGCACATTCCTTGGCACATTCGATAGGCTTCCCGTTACGCTAACGCATTTAAAATCAAATGCCGCATTAGGTTTGTCTGTTAGTTTGTGTATAGTGCCCAAGGTATTGCCTTGACTTGACACCGAACACTGTCACACACCTCGCACTTGCACGCACTTGCTGCCACATGCACCCACACTCATGCACATTTGCACAATCGACAATGACGTCCCGCACGCACACGGACGCTCCTAATTATTCTTCAGCACTACATGCACGATTTGATTGTTGCAGACTGACGGGGTAACGCCAGATGACGGTCTCAGTCACTCGCACCACGGGGTTCATTGAGACGTCATGCGAGACGTGTGCTGGCGGTAGCGGCTCGTGCGAGCTACCTGTACGCCTCGTCGGAGTCCTGGTATACGTTGTGTGTGGGAAGACGATCTCAATATGAGTACTGGCGGGCGAGGCCCATGCGCGACGCAGTATCGAAACGTGGCGACATGTAGCCGCCGTAGCCTCCATAGCGACCGTACGAGTAGGGCGAGTAGTAGTTGCCCATGCCGTAACCGCCATATCCGCCCATACCATACCCCATGCCATAGCGACCGTACGAGTAGGGCGAGCCGTAGCCCATGCCGTAGCGACCGTACGAGTAGGGCGAGTAGTAGTTGCCCATGCCGTAACCGCCATATCCGCCCATACCATACCCCATGCCGTAGCGACCGTACGAGTAGGGCGAACCATACCCCATGCCGTAGCGACCGTACGAGTAGGGCGAATAGTAGTTGCCGCCGTAGCCATAGTTGCCATAGCTGTTGTATGCCATGGGGTAATAAGGCCGATAGGTGCCACGATAATCATAAGGAGCCCATGCATTGACAGACGAGGTGCCTTCGTACACGAACGGCTGCTTGATGCCGGCGATCATGACGGGAGCGACGACCGCGGCCGAGGGCCGCGAGGCCACGATCCCGCCGATCTTTGCCGGGGGGGCGATGAATGCCACCACAATTGCGGTCAGCATCGAAAGGACGACCATGATTGGTACGAAAAGCGAAGGGATGCGACACGGCCTTTTCCCCTTCGCAGATGCGAAGATGCAGCACATGTGACGAGATCTGCAGCGGCGCGAAGATGCGCGACGCTTGCTTTAGCGACGCTTTAGTCGACCTCATCAACGGTTACATAGTCGCAATTTCATCCCAACTCACAAGCATCGATGCAACATCACGCTGAATGTAGTCGGAGGCCGTCACACAAGATTCCGATGAACATGGTTCACGCATGATGTCACAACGCGCACAATTCACAGTTCAATAGGAAACATACAAATTACTCTCGAGCGTGATCGTGTTAGGACTTATAGGTAATTGTGATCGCGGCCTAGCAGTCGACTCAACTATCAAGATCCACAGCAACCCCAATTGAGCAACCCGCGGTCTTGTACAAAGTACAAAACTTGTTCGACGTAGTGTATTCAAATAGGAATTTCAAATTACAAATAAGGCGACGTCAAAGTGCCGGAACGCGACCGCGGCTCAGCGAGGCGGCTGCCTCCGGGGCGCGGGCGCGCGGGGCCGGCGCCCGCGTCCGCGCCCGAGTCCGCCCGACCCCGTTCTAAGATCTAAAAAGATCTAACCGTCTTACGAAGCCCGTGTCGTGTAAGCCGAGCCTGTCTAGTTCTATTACAGATCTATAGGCTCGCCCTTGCCTGCACGTCTTTATCACGTCTTCACTGCCGCCCCGGTGTGCCGGCAATTCGGTTGCGCAAGGCCCTAACGCCGGGAGGCGTCCAGACCCCACAAGCGTTGCGATTGGACCGTCCGCCTGAAACCGCACTCACGGAGCCACCGCCCGGCGTCTGTGCCGAGCTGCTTGCGCGCAGCAGCGCGGCGGTTGGTGCGCTGCCAGTGCGCGTCGGCATAGCTCCCGTCGTCCAAGCATCCAATGCACGGCCCACGGCGAAGCGCTCGTTCAATGGGCGCGATCCTGGGGCCCTGGGCGGCGCCTGCGGGATGAGAATGCCAGGTCGCGCCGCTGGTTGAAGCGCTGGTACCAGCTGGGGCATGGCTCCAAGCCACTCCCGAGGGGTCCGACCCTCCCTGGGCGTTCGTCCCTCGCGAAAGGAAAAGCCCTCCCGAGGGGTCCGACCCTCCCGCGGGGTCTTTCCAAACCGCTCCTCCAAATACGCGATGGCCCTGGCCTGCTGCGGCGGCAGCGGCGGCGGCAGCGTCTGCTGCTGATCCTGTTCGGCGGGCCGTTTGCGCGCCGCGCCCTTGACGCCGCCGAAAGGCTTGTGCGCCCCGGCCCCCTTGCGCTTGGCGAGCTCTGCCTGGACGAGTGCCGCGCGCGCGCGAGATCGGCCAATCCAAACGAGCAGATGGTCCCTCATAGCCTCGAAGGCGAAGCGCTGCTGCAGAGACAGATTGTACTCGCGAGCCAGTCGGTCGGGTGCGGAGAGCTCGAGCGACTGCGACTTCTGGCGCTGGAAGGCGGCGTGGACCTTTTCGGGCGGCGGCGATCGTGGGTCGAAGGGCACCAAGTTCTGCACCCGGGCGCGGAAGGTGTCCGTGTCAATGTTGACTGACTTGGAGGTGAAGTTGTGCTTGACAAGCGCGTTGAGCACGTCAATGTACGCCACCTCACCCAAGTGTCCGTTGTACTGCTGCAGATCGAGCTTAGCGCACAGCTTTCGCGCTGCGAGGAGCACAGCTTTCGTGCCGCCGAGCGCCTCTTCGCGCCCCGCAAGGCCCATTGGCGGAGTGACCGCGAGCACGAGCTGTGGCAGCTCCTCCACCCGAATGTAGAAGTCGGCGTCCGGGTCGAAGCGGCCCCACGCCTCGCGGAAACGATCGAGGTCGAGGGCCGTGACGAGGTCCGGGTTGGCTCCGTTGACGTTGGTGAAGTTTTCGAGGATCACCGCGACCACAAGGTTGAGCAGCACGAACGAGCCAATCATCTGGAAGGAGATGAAGTACGGGATGGCAAGCCAGATGCCGCAGTCGCCGGCCGCCTCCGTACACAAGCCCAGCTCTTCGCTCACCATTGCTTCCACCATGAGCCCCGACCAGGCGTCGCCGGTGAGACATTGGAATAGAAGTAGCGCCGCGTTGCCGAGCGTCTCGAAGTTGCGCCCCGCGTCGATCAAATCCTGGTGGGCCACAAAGCAGAACAGGTCCACACCGAGCACCGCGTACATGAAGACGACGAGCGTCAGGAGACAGCTCACATTCAGCAGGCTTGGGAAGGAGTAGATCATGGTGACGAGCAGGCTGCGCAATTCCTTGAAAGAGCGCAGAAGACGCAAGATCCGCACGATCCGCAGGACGCGCAGCGTGCGCAGCAGCATCGGCGGAATCGGGAGCACGCCCGCGAGAACCTCGGACGCGATCTGGTCGAAGAGGGAGGTGCACACGAGGAAAAAGTCAAAGCGCGACCAGCGGTCCGCCCAATAGCCCGCTAGGCCGAGTCCGCTGATCTTGAGCACCGCCTCGGCATAGAAGATGTAGGCAAAGTAGTCCATTGCTGAGTTGTACTCATGCTCGAATGCGGTCTGCTCCATGCCCCAAAAGTCGCACGACATCAGCGCCACATTGGCGATGATCACGGCCATGATGAAGGCGTCGAAGGGCGCCGAGGTGACCAGGTTGAAGATGGCACGGCGGAAGCACGATTTGGGGACAGGGCTGACGCGCTCGGGCCCAGGGTTGTCGACGAGAGCCTTCATGGTGTTCACCCACTGCAGCTGCTCAGGCGTCATCGTGGCGGAGCCGTCGGTCTCAGCCTTGATGCGGTTGAAGTCGTCCACGATGACGCCGACGAAGAGGTTCATCGCGAAGAAGGAGCCAATGAACATCCACACGATCGAGTAGATGGATGAGAGTGAGTAGTCGTTGCGCACCGACGCGACACCGGGCTGCGTCGCGTCCATCATCCGATACATGTCCTGCTCCCAGCTGTCGCCCGTGCTCATCACGTAGAGCACCAGCATAGCTGAGCCTATGTCGTCGAAAGAGCCGACACGAGGGTTTTCCCAGCGCACAACGTCGTCGCTGCCGCCGCCGCCGCCGCCGCCGCCGCTGCCGCCCTTGAGCACGCGCCGCAGCGAGTCCGCGGGCACGCATTCTGCCTTGGTGAGGATGGACGGATCGGTGCACGCTCCGAGCTTGCCCATGTAGAGCTGCATCCCGAGGACGGCAAAGACAGCCATCAACGCCAGCATGACGCCCGCGACGTTCGCGACGGCGGGGAGCGCCTGGGCGAGCGACGAGATGATGAGACGCATGCCGGCTGAGCGTGAGACGAGGCGCAGCGGCCGTAGCACGCGCAACACTCGCAAATTGGCAAGCGGCGCGAGCGCTGGGAACTGCTCGGTGGCGATCGCTAAGAAGGAGGCCAGCACGATGACGGCGTCGAGCTGATTCCACGGCGAGCGCAGATAGGCACGTGGCTGCTCGCCGTAGACGAAGCCAAAGGAGATCGCCTTGATTAGCAGCTCAGCTCCAAAGAGCCACGGCCAAAAGTACATGTCGAGCGTGTGCAGCCCGACGGCGAGAGGGCCCTCGGGGTCGAGACGCGGCGAGTCCAGAGCGAGGCAAACGGACGAGATGAGGATGGCGATGATGATGACGGTGTCGTAGAGCGGCGATGTCACAAGCATGAGGCATGCTTGGCGCACGGGGTTGCGCGGCGAGAAGCACAGGAAAGAGTAGTCTTGCGGCCACGTGTAATTGGTCCAGCTGTAGCTTGTCTCCTCAAGCAACGCCACCGCGTCCGCGCGAGCGTCGTGTTGAGCGTCGTCTCCGGGGGCAGTGCGCGTTGTCGTGGCACGCGACCCAGCGGCGCGCGCGGTGCCGGCGCTCAACTCGCCCACAGTGCCGTCCTCGATGAAGACGGGCGTGTCGGAATCGTCCGCAAACGAGCTGAGCACGATGGCAATGAGCAGGTTGATGAGCAGGTAGCGACCAATGACCACGACGAAGATGAAGAAGAAGACGGCGGGCAGCCCAACGGCGCCGACCGCGGGCACCATCGCATCGACCCACTCGCCGGTGAAGAGCACGAAGACCGACGAGAGCGCAGGGACGAAGTAGTCAAAGTGGTACCGTGGCTCCTCCATGAGCCTTGGGTCGGGGCAGCGGCCTTGCAGGCAGGGCTCGGTCGAGTAGCCGGTCTGCGGGTTGTACATGCCGCCAAAGAGCTGCATTGCGAGGAGCGCAAAGATGAACATGAAGAGGAGCATGAGAAGAAAGAGGTTGGCCATCGCCGGGATCGACTTGACGAAGGTCGACACGATCTTGTACAGCCCCTTCCACGAGCGCATGAGACGCAGCATACGTGCCACGCGCAGCATCCGCAAGATCCGCAGGAACGACAGGTTCATGCCCGAGTCGGCGAAGAGCGCCGAGAGCACCATCTCGAAGAACGAGATTGAGACGATCGTGCCATCGAGCCGGTTCCAACCGTCGCGCCAGTAGCCCTCGCACCCGAGCCCATAGAGTTTCAGGGCCATCTCACCGATGAAGATCCACGTGATGGTGGTTGAGAGATCGTCGAGCCGCGAGGCGTACTCAGCGCTCATTCCCTCATAGGGCATGGTCATCAAGACGAGGTTGATGACCACGAGCACCGTCGCGACCAGACCGGAGCCATCGGAGCTCATAATCTCCGCGAGCCTGTGCCGGAACGTTCCAGAAACTGGGGCGCAGCCGACGCACGTGGCAGACGCATCGTCGGGCGCTGTGAACTGCTGCTGCTGCTGCTGCTCCCAGAGCGACATCGCGGCCGCCCCCTTCTCCTCGTCGGTGACGATCGCGTCCGAGGATGTCGCGCTCGGAAGGAGAAGCGCCTGGGCCGCGTCCGCCTCGTCGCTGTGCACCTGTGAGTCGGTGGCCGACGGTGCAGGTAGCGACTGCGACTGGCCCAAGGCCGCTGCCTTGCTCTGCTCCTCGGCAGGCGCCTCCAGGTCGAGGGCGCGCCTGGGCCATGCCGCCGCGCCCTCCTCCTCCTCCTCCTCCACTGGCGCGAGCTTCATCGGCGAGTCGCTAAAGTTGCGCTCGCGCGCCAGCTGCAATGCGCCCACCTCGGCGAGTTGCTCGGTGAGTAGCCGCTGTGCGTATTGCTCTGCCTCGAGCTCCGCCTGCTGTGCCGAGTGCTCTTCGAAGACGACAGCAAGGAAGAGGTTGATCACGAAGAAGCCGCCGAGCGCGACGAAGGCTACAAAGTAGAGGACCACGTAGGGCGAGAGCGCGACCATCAGGCTGTACATGACCTCCGTCCAGTCATCGAAGGTGACGCACTGCAACAGCGTGACGAAGGCGAGGCCCACGTTATCAAAGGACATGAGGCCCTCGTTTGGGGTGCGCTGAAAGTAGGCGCAGCGGCCACCCGGGCCACCCGCCGCCACCGCGCACGTGTCCTCATCGGCTGATGGGTTGCATGCAATGCCTGTGTCCCACGGCGCCTCTGAGTGCCTTTCGCGCCAAGAGTCGCTGTCGTCGCCCTTGAGTGCTCGGCTCATTAGCATGCGCAGCCCGAGCGCGTCGCTCGCAACGGCGTTGCTGCTGCTGCTGCTGCCGCTGCTGCTGACGCTGCTGTTCTCGGCTCCACCATAAGCCGCGGTGCTGCCGGCGACGAGCTGCAGCTGGCGGCGATCGATGACGAGCTCGCCCCCAAGGATAGGGTGCCCTGCCAGCTCGACAAAGCCCGGCTGTGCGCAGCTGCGAGCGACAGAGCGCAAGCGAGGAGAAGGAGAAGGGTCGTCAGCGGAGTCGCGGAGGAATGACTGCAATGCGAGGCATGGGCGGCGGCGGCGGCGGCGGCGGTGGCGGTGGCTGCGGCGGCGGCGGCGGCAGCAGCAACGGCAGCGAAGGAAGCGGCAGCGGTGGCAGTGGCGGGCGACAGTGGCGGACGGCACACTCACCGATAGTGCAGCATCCCCTTGAAGATCTCAACGCCCACGACGGCGAAGACGAGGAAGATGAACCCGCAGAGGGCGCCCACGTTCGCGACGCGGGGCAACGAGGATATGATGGAATGTACGAGGGCAGGCATGCCCGGTAGTCGCTTGAGCGCGCGCAGCGGGCGCAGCGCGCGGAAGGCGCGTAGCACAGAATATTGGGCAAACGAGTGCACGAGGATCGGGATCCACGCGAGCACCACCACCACGAAGTCTATCTGGCACCAAGGGTCGCGCAGGTACGCGTGCTTGTTGAAGAAGAAGCCGTACGCGACCACCTTGGCCAGCAGCTCGACAGTGAAGACGCCGAGAAAGAACCACTCGCAAACGTCGAGTAGGGCCGCCTTCCACGTTCCCGACGGGTCGAGCGGGGACTCCCACGCCATCGTCACGCAGTTCATCAGGATGACAAACAGGATGACTGAGTCGAAGAAGGGCGCTTCGACAAAGAAGATGGCAGCGCGGCGCGGCTGGTGGTGCGGCCGCAAGCAGCAGAGGGAGGTGCTAACATACAAGCGCTTGCTTGGCCCCATTACCTCGAGCGCGGGAGGGTCCTCGAGCAGTGCTGATAGCGGCGGCGGCTGCTTTACCTTGAGTGCCGCATCGACTCCCGAGTCAAACAGCATCGCAGTGTCGATTGCTGCGGGATTTTTATCCGGTCTCCGCGTAGCCAAGACCGACGCAACAAGCCGCTGGGCCTTTTCCCGTGCCTGCTCCTTCTGCGAGCTCCCTAACATCGTCACGCAGGACAGTTTGGACGGCTCGAATCGCGCAAGAAATCGAGCGCCAGGAAGTGTGAAGAATTTACCTGACTGAAGTACATTGTATTGCATGAAAATGCAGTATCTTCTGGCAGTCTTCTGCATGGTTTCTACGGTCGATTCCAAATTCCGCCGACGGGCCGTCGACGCCCGCTAGGATCCTAGACCCGTGTGTCGCACGAAGCGCGCGGTTGTCCACGAGCTGTCCCCAAGTGTGACAATGCCGCCCTGTCGGCTGAAGATCCAATTTTGGTTCGTAGTCCTCGGCGCCACGAGATGCGTCGCCCAGAACAGCAGCAGCAGCAGCAGTGGCAGCAGCGCCTCCTCGGTCAGCAGCGGCGCAGCCATCGATATCGCAATGGAGGCTGTCTCAGTCGTGACCAGCTCGAGCAACGTCTCTGGCTCGCTCAAAGCCGCGGCAGTGGAGGTTGAGGCCTCGACGGCAGAGGCGACGGTACTTCCCGCCAAGTCTTCGCTGCCCGCCCCCAACTCCGCGCCACTCGCCACTTCTGCCGACTCCATGCCACCAGCCATCTCCACTCCTCTGGCTGCTGGCGCCGCCACCGCCACCTCCGCGCCTCCTTCCACCACTCAGGCCCAGTGCCTGAGCATGCAGCTGTGCAAGCCCGGGGCGTGCTCCCTGGCGGAATGCGCCGGCTGCCCTGCGTGTCAGTCGGCCTCGGCCACCACAAATGCCGCGGAAACTGAGCTGATGAGCCCACCGCTGCACGCCAACGCCACATCCACGCCCGTGCAAGCTGCTGCTGCTCTGCCATCCGCCACCAACACAGCCACCGCCGCTCCGGCTGTGCCGGTCGCCACGGCCGCCGCCACCGCCGCCACCGCCGCCACCGCCGCCACCGCTGACACCGCTGACACCGCTGACACCGCTGCCACCGCTGCCACCGCCGCCACCGCCGCCACCGCCGCCACCGCAGCCAATGTTGCGGCTCCGGCTACGAGCTTGCTCGCTGCCACAAAGCCCGACGCCGGGAATGGCACCAGAGCGGCAGCGGCCCCAACTGTCCCAGCGGCCCCCGCTGTGGCCGCGACCGTGGCCACTGTCCCCGCTACGGCGGCTTCGAATACCAACGCCACTCCCCTCGCCGACGTCGCTGCCACGCCCGTCGCGGCCACGCCCGTCGCGGCCACGCCCGCCGTCACAGCCTCACGCCCGCCATCCCCGTGCTCAGCCGCATGCAGCGATGAGTTCAGCAAGGGGTGTATGGGCAGGTACACCTACGCAGAGTGCCGCGCCAGTCTGGACAAGGGCATCGCGCCGCTCGGAAAGCATTGCGTGTCAGGATGCACCGACACCGCTGAGATGGCGGCTGCGCAAAACGTCACAGCTGCGCCAGTCGGTCGTCCGAACGAAGTGGTTCGACGGTGGCCTGGTTGGGAAGTGGACGGCGGCAACAGCAGCAGCGGCAACAGCAGCGGCAACAGCGGCGGCAACGAGAACGGCACACTCCGAACTCCATCCTCATCCAGTGTGAAGGAGGCACCGCCGCTGACGAAACTGCCACAGCTGGGTGTGGATCCTTCACACTCATCCTCATCCAGAGCGGCAGCGGCCCCAACTGTCCCAGCGGCCCCCGCTGTGGCCGCGACCGTAGCCACTGTCCCCGTTACGGCGGCTTCGAATACCAACGCCACTCCCCTCGCCGACGTCGCTGCCACGTCCGTCGCTGCCACGCCCGTCGCGGCCACGCCCGTCGCGGCCACGCCCGTCGCGGCCACGCCCGTCGCGACCACGGTCGTCGCAGCCACGGTCGTCGCGGCCACACCTGCCGTGAGCGAGCCTCCTCCGCCGACATCATCGCTGACCGCGCCACCGTCGCCGTCGCCGTCGCCATCGACTCACTCGTCGGAGGCGGCACCGCTTCTGGACTCGCCGCCGCCGCCGTCGCCGACGCCCCGTCCGTCACCGTCGCCGCCACTGTCGCCGCCGCCGCAGCCTCCTTCGCCCGAGCCGGCGGTGGAGCGACCTCGGGTGCTCGGGTTCCGTCGTCGACGCCGCCGCCGAGACGAAGCGACCCGAGGAGACGATGGTGTCGACTCGCCCGAGCCCGCAGGCACCAACGGCAAGAGCAGCAGCATCACCACGACCGCCGCCGCCGCCGCCACCGCCACCGCCTCCATCATTCCCAGCAGCAGCAGTAGCAGCACCAGCACCAGCACCAGCACCAGCACCAGCACCAGCACCAGCACTAGCAGTGGCGACGGCGGCAGCGGCAGCAGCAGCAGCAGCGGCAGCCCAAGTGTGGCGGCGCTCACGCGCAGCGGTTGGACATCCACTACCGGCGCCGCCGCCGAGGCCGCCGCGGTCGCCGCGCCGCCCCGCGCCTCGTCGATGCCCTCGTACTGGCTAGCGTGTGGGCTGCTTGCTTGCTTGGGCCTATACTTCCGCCGGCCACTCGGCGTGTGCGTGGCGCGCGTGCGTCGACTGCCTGAGACGGCCGCCTCGATTCAGCATCATATTAGCCGGCGCTATGAGGCGGAGGGCGGTGAGCTGCAGGGCCTGCGTGCGGCCGACGCTCTCGCTGACGAGAGCGCGGAGGTAGCGCCCACCCCGAAGGGCGTGGGCGTCGTGCGCAGCGGCACCACAAGCAGCGGCGGCAGCGCCAGCGTGCTTCGGCGCGGCAGCAGTGCTGCGGCCGGCGGCGCGCTCGTGGTCGCGGCGGAGCTCGCGCTGCCCGACCTCGGCGCGGCGGGCGGATGGGATCACGACATCGACCCAATTGACAGTTCGACAACGGATGGATGGGGCGACAAGTGGGGCGACGATGACGGGTGGGACCAGCCCAAGTTGCCGGACGTGTCCTCTGGCGGCGGTAATATCCCTAAGTGACCGGACAGGGAGAGGTGGAGAATCGAGACTGCAGAGATCTCTTGACGCTCGTGCATGCGATGGGCACCGAGATCTTAACACCGTCGATCCCCAGAGACCAGAGCGCGTGGAGCCTTCCGGGGGGACGCGGTAACTAAGTGAGTCTTCAGGTCTTTTTGCTTTTCGAATTCGTCGGTTACCCGTGCCCGTGCGGTTTACACCACTCCCGCGGGCCACCGCGTGCTCGGTCGTGCGTCTGTCTCTGTGGGCGCGTGCGGTGCGCTGTCGGGTCTGAGACAAATCCGATCAGACGTGTGGACCCCGGACCGTGCGCGCGCGCCGGCGGACGACGCGCCGCGGGAGACGGGGGAGCCGCGGTGGATTCGCACATACTCCCCCATGCCATGGACAGCTGATGCCAGATGCCAGAGTGGAGACGCTCCACGTCTGGCGGCCACCGATGTGGCGGCCAGTCAACACGTGCCCCTCTGTGTCAGACATGCGACCTGCAGTACACCCCTACACCCGCCGCGATAAGGAGCCGGTCGGCTCGACGAAGAGCCCAGATCGTGCCCAGATCGTGGCGTGCCTAGATCGAGCCCAGATCGAGCCCAGATCGAGCCCAGATCGAGCCCAGATCGTGCCCAGATCGTGCCCAGATCGTGCCCAGATCGTGGCGTGCCTAGATCGTGCCCCACGGGCCCACCCACGCGAGCATCTCTTTGACGAGGGGAACGGACGCAGCATCGCCAGCGGCCCACGGCGCCATGCACTCGCCACTGTACGGCGCGATCTTTCCCGCCAGAGCTGGGACGGAGCCAGGCACCTTGGCCTCAGAGACGAAGGCCATGATGCCAAGCTGCGCGAGACGGCCGTTGTTGAGTTCGACCAGCAGACCGCGCTGCTTCTGCTCGGGGGTCTTGTTCTTCGAGAAGCCAAAGGGGTCGAAGAGGTCGAGGGGCGGGTGGCCAATCTCCGAGCGGATCGGCGCGAAGGACGGGAACGCGCCCGGCTTGCCACCCTTCATGTAGTGCTTGTCCATCGCGCACTCGCTCCAGAGCTCGAGGAAAGCGATGAGGAAGAAAATCTGCCACTTGGAGTTGGTGGGAAGGGCATCCCACTGGGCGGGAGGGCCGCCAGCTGCTGCAATCTGGTCGTACGTCACGCCAGAGAGCGTGAGTGAACCGGGCCAGTGGATGCCATTCGACTGAACGCAGAAGCCGACGAATGCGGCCATCGCAACACGCCCGTGCTTAATCTCGGCGTGGCGCAGCCAGCCGATCGAGCCCGCGTTGTCACCACCAACACCGGTCATGCCAGTTCCATCGGCCATCCCGAGCGGGTCCCAGAACTTGACGATGGGGTTGAGCTTGACTGCCATCGCCTCGAGGTCGGCCTTCGTCTCCATGACGATGATGCTACGCGGGGCGACTGGCGAGGATACATGTGCGACCGGAGCGAAGGACAGCGAGGCCACAGAGAGCGACAACATGGCGATAAGAGCGACAATGGCGAGCGTGCAGATTGGAGATTTCGTGTCGTGCGGCAAAATGGCCAAATTACAAATTAAGTCCATTTCGTCCAAATCAATGAAATTTCGTCAGACCCTCCGTACAAGTCGATTACCCCTTGCCTATAGCTCGTGGCAAAAATTATAAAGTTCCGCGCCCCGTTCACTAATTGGGGGTCCGGGGGGCTATGCGACCAACTCCTACAGCCACCCAAATTTGTTTCCCTTGGCCCCTAGCAGCGTTCGATGGAACTTGGACACGTTTTCCCGGTCACCTTCGGCGCGGCCGTGAGGGGCATTGGCGGCATGCCGGATCGCTAACGACGGCGGTTCCCGCTGCTCTGGTGCTGCCTCGCAGCGGCTCTTCAGTCGACGTCGACATTCTCGTGCGACAAGACATCACCAACGCGCACGCGAAAAAGCTCTTTTTGCAAAAGTGTCCAAATTTGCCACTCGGCTACGAGTGCATAGCTGGGCGTGCCGAGCATGTCGAGGCGCTCTCCCTCCGTACCCACCGACCCCACAGACTGGTGTCGGGGAGGTTGGGAAGCGGACTCCGGTGGGGGACTGATAGTCATGTGACCACGAACCCTCTTGTACTGAAGAGTGAAGACTCGGACCCTGTGGACACACGGTCACGGACATGTGGTGTTGTACCTGTTTTCGGCCGACGGCCGTACCGGTACATACCCGTAGTTGGTTGCGTCCCGCTTTGTCACGCTGCGGGCCGGTTGTGCGCCGCGCGCGCTTTGTCAATAGTTCCGAGTAGGGGGTCGAGAGTGTTCACACACGTTACATGTGTATGAATCCAAGGAGAGGTGGATGCGTTTTGGTGAAAGGGCAATTGCACGTTGTTTGTCCATGTTTTCATATGAATGAACGGAGTGCAGTCGAGAACGGTTCGTTTTTCATGCGCGTCGCCATCGTGCCGGGCAACGGCTGCGATGATATTAACGACGCCAACTGGTACGCATGGCTACAAGATCGGCTTCAAAAATCGGGGCGCTTCACCACTGTGGCGTGCCAGACAATGCCCGACCCACACAAGGCACGAAGGCACATTTGGCTTCCGTTCATGCTCTCAACACTGGGCTGTTCGGAGCCCGACACCATCCTAGTCGGCCATAGCAGTGGTGCGGTGGCAGCCATGCGTCTCCTCGAGGAGCATCGGCTCGCGGGCTGTGTGCTGGTGTCTGCGTGCCACACAGATTTGGGACACCCTGGAGAGAGAGCCTCCGGATACTACCCGCCATCGGGTGGAGAATGGCAGTGGTCACGCATCAAACAAAATGCAGGCGGCAACATTGTCGTGCTGCATTCTGACAACGACCCTTTCATCCCGTTGCCAGAGGCGCAGCACGTGGCATCGAGCCTCGGCGTCGAGCTGCGTGTGTGCCCCGGCCGATCGCACTTCTTTTCGCCGGGTGAAGAATTGGTTAACGCGTGCATGGCGGTCGCCGACGCGGCTGCCGCGGCCACTGCGGCCGCGGCGACTGCCGCTCTTGATATCGACGATGGAGCGCAAGACGCCGTGCAAGGCGCCGCCCATGGCGCCGCCGCCGGGAGTCCTCTGAGCCAGTCCTGACTCCTGAGAGTTGTGTCTGTGACCCATGGCCTACATGTGTGTGAAACTCTCCCCGCTCTCACTCGAGTGGCCCCAATCTACCGGTACATGTACTAAATGCATGCTCTCTCATGATCACGTCTTTGTGGCTCCGGTTTTGGAGTTTTATATATCTTTTGGGAGAAAGGGTGAGCGTCCTGCTCACACACCACACGGCTCATCCGAGGAATCGTGGCGCCTCGCGTGCGGCCACACAGCGAGGGACTTTTGCGAAACACACGGCAACGGCCTAGGCTCCGCACGCGTCCCTGGGTCCCTTCCACATATTTGGTGAGTCATGTCTCGCCAAGCCGCGGTCTACAACCAATCGCTGCAGGAGGCCCTTAAATTTGCGCCATCGAGCTTCCAGAGGTGGTCCTTCAGGCCTGTGGTGGTCGGCGACGCTCCCAAATTTCCTAAGCCCCTCCTCGGACGGGACGCCATCCGTCGCCGCAGCTCTAAAGAGGGGGCGGCAATGTCCAGCGACGAGCTTCGAGGCTTGGCGGACGAATTGCGAGCTCTTGCTTCTTCGCTCGAGGCTCAAGTCGAGCAACCAACGCTCGAGATGCAGATCGGGTACAAGCTGCTGGATGGCGCCATCTCCATCCCACAATGCCTCAAATCGTGGGACGTGAAGGGGAAGGGCGAAGTGATCAAGACCGCCATGCGCCAGAACTTGCGAAATATGAACTTCAGCGCCACGGCGATCGAAGTCGATGCTCTCTTTGATTCATGGGATGCTGACAAGGGTACGCTGTCAGACGCACCAGAGTCTGAATGCCTTTTGATCAGGCTGCACCTGACCACAGTGCCCCTGACCGGTGCCCCTGACCAAAGTGCCCCTGACCAGTATGCCCCTGACCAGCGTGCCCCAAACCACTGCCTCTGATCACTGTGCTGGGCTCTGTGTGAACCTCTGATATCGTATCAGGCGGCTCGATTGACCTTAAGGAGCTCAGCGCTTGTCTCAGCTCGGCGCAACAGAAGGCGCAGCAGAAGAGGAACGCACCCGACCCGTCGCGGATCAAGGCTGAGGCGATACGGGCAAAGGCAGCGGAAGCGGAGGAAGCGGCCGCTCTCGCCGATCGGGCCGCAGTGCTTGAGGAAGAGCTCGAGGTCATGGTCGCCGACATGAACCAGCGTGCCGACCTTCGCTTTGGCGCGCTGCTGCAGGCCCGAGGGGTAAAAGCGGCCCAAGTTGTAGTGACATGGGGGTCAAGCCGTGGTGAGCACGCCGGCGAGCTCTCAAAGGAGGACTTCCGACGCGCCGTGATTCGGCTACTCAAGGGGCTTCCTCCCAAACTCACGAAGCAAGAGCTTAGCGGGGGCGCCATCGCGAAGGGCATGGAGTACGGAGTCCAGCATGGTGTCCAGTCTGCGGAGGTACAGATGAGGGCACAAGCGAGCGAGGCTGCCCTCGAGTTCGAGATTGATGGTGTGTTCGATATGTTCGACGCGGACCGCGGCGGCTACTTGGATGCGGGCGAGGCACTGACCATGATCAAGACGCTACAGTGCACTGGCGACAAAGCTGCGAAGGACCGCCGTTTCAAGGAGTACGAGGCGAGAGCAGTACGCAGCAAGGCCAATCGGCTCGGCTTGCTCGTGAGAGAGGCGGTGCGCTCGTCGAACGCCGAGCACCACTCAACTTTGGCTTGCTGAACAGAGATGAGGCCAGTGTGATGGAACGTGAATTTTCAAAGGCCGCGGAAGGTTAATCGTGACGGGGAAGCGAGTATACGCGTGCCGAGATCCACGACGCCGTGCGGCGCGGTGACTGAAATGAGGCGATGAGGCAATGATGAGACCGCGAGATCAACACCCTCGTCACAACGAGCGATCAGGGCGGTAAATGCTGAAATCCCTTACGTAGTTTTCGTTTACGTTTTCTTCTAATGTCCACCACCCACCGAGCACCTCACCGACTCCGTACGAACGGGGTGATTTGCAATTTGCGTGACGACGCCAATCACGCATTGGATCTCTCCTTGTGTACTCCTTGTGAGATCCTTGATCGTCGATCCTTCGTTGTTAGCACGCAAACGAATCGCCATGCTGCTGAGCTTTGTTTAATTTGCGCTCTGCTTCCATCGCGAGCAATCCCCGCTCATTTGCCCGGGTGCGCACTGCCCTTGCCTCGAACTCCTTGGCACGCCGCTCGGTCACAGCTTTGTCGCCGGCTTGCTGTAGCGTCTTGATCATGGTCAGTGCCTCGCCCGCATCCAAGTAGCCACCGTGGTCCGCGTCGAACATATCGAACACGCCATCAATCTCCAACTCGAGGGCAGCCTCCTCATGTGCCTCCATGCCATCTGGGCGCGAGTCTCTCTCGGTTGCGGCCCCTTGATCCTTCTCCCGGCGCGTAACGGTCGGAGGAAGCCCCTTGAATAGCCGAATCACGGCGCGTCGGAAGTCCTCCTTTGAGAGCTCGCCGGCGTGCTCACCACGGCTTGACCCCCAGGAACTCACAACTGCCTTTGCCTTCACCCCTCGGGCCTGCAGCAGCGCGCCAAAGCGAAGGTCGGCACGCTCATTTATGCCGGCGACCATGACCTCGAGCTCTTCCTCAAGCACTGCGGCCCGATCGGCGAGAGCGGCCGCTTCCTCCGCTTCCGCTGCCTTTGCCCGTATCGCCTCAGCCTTGATCCGCGACGGGTCGGGTGCGTTCCTCTTCTGCTGCGCCTTCTGTTGCGCCGAGCTGAGACAAGCGCTGAGCTCCTTAAGGTCAATCGAGCCGCCTGATACGATATCAGAGGTTCACACAGAGCCCAGCACAGTGATCAGAGGCAGTGGTTTGGGGCACGCTGGTCAGGGGCATACTGGTCAGGGGCACTTTGGTCAGGGGCACCGGTCAGGGGCACTGTGGTCAGGTGCAGCCTGATCAAAAGGCATTCAGACTCTGGTGCGTCTGACAGCGTACCCTTGTCAGCATCCCATGAATCAAAGAGAGCATCGACTTCGATCGCCGTGGCGCTGAAGTTCATATTTCGCAAGTTCTGGCGCATGGCGGTCTTGATCACTTCGCCCTTCCCCTTCACGTCCCACGATTTGAGGCATTGTGGGATGGAGATGGCGCCATCCAGCAGCTTGTACCCGATCTGCATCTCGAGCGTTGGTTGCTCGACTTGAGCCTCGAGCGAAGAAGCAAGAGCTCGCATTCTCACGGCCATTTCTTGGAGCTTGCTGCTGGGGATGACCATCTCGGCTGTTGCTTTGCGTTGGACAGCAGCCCGTCCGAGGAGGGGCTTAGGAAATTGAGGAGCTGCACCGTTCAGATTCTCCGGCTTAAAGGACCAATGTCTGAAGGTTGGCGGTGCAAATTTGATCCGCGGGTGTGATCCCATGGCTCACCTGACAGCGCGATAGATTGACACACACCCGACCACACTACCCGATCTCAAAGAGGCAAATAGAGGCCACGACTCGACTCGTGCGTCGTGGGCACGATCGTCAGCACGCCGTGCTTTGCGTTTTGATGATGACAAGAACCAAAAGTCTCAAGAAATGTTTTGCACATTCGAAATTTGAGTTTGACTTTCCGGCGCACGCCGAAGCATGCAAGCCGATCCCGCAGTACATGTACACGAAACATGCAAATCTTGCAACTTGACGTCTAGCTCGATCGCGTCTGCACAGTTCCGGTCAACACTTTCCGGCACTGCCGTCTTTCGGGCCGCGTTCGACCAGCATTATCCTCCGCCCGCACGGGTTTGCTCACGAAGGCAGCGCTGAGCGTGTTCGGGCACGGCGCACCGCCACAGTTCTGTTGGCACCAGTTGAGCACCATCGGCCGTGCATTCTCGAGGTCTCGGCAGTTGTCGTAGTACACCCAACGGGTGCAATTCTCGCCCGAATGCGCCACGCCGTCGTGTAGCAGGCCGTACAGGTAGTCGAGGCCCCCTCGGACTTTGAGATTATGCACCGAGATCACATCCTGGCGCGGCCGTTGGTACATGCCCTTGGTGCTCAGGCAGCCCATGTTGGCCGAGCGGTCGTTGATCTTCACCCACGCCACGCGAAATAGTCCACGGCGCTCGGCGCGCGCCAGCCAAAATCCGAGCACCATGTCTTCCTGTCGGTTCCAGCAACGCGGTCCCGGGTCGCCGCGCTGTTTGAGCGCACCTGCTGAAACGTCCCAGCCTGCCAGCCGGCGCGCCTCGCAGCCGTCGTGCGCACGCTCGACGAAGTGACGCACCTCGGGTGAGGTGGCGACGTACCGCACGAGGGGCGCCGAGAGCAGCTCCAACAGCCCGTTCATGAACGGGAAAGGCGGGTACGCGCCGCATTCGGCGCAACGCTCGCGACGGAAGGCGATCCCGTCGTCCTGCCAAGAGAAGCCGCACTTGCGCCAGATGGACGGATCGTACCCTGAGTAGGCCATGTTGCCGTAGTGGAGGTGCGGCACGCAATGCAGCCGGCGCAAATCCTTCACGAGGTTGCCTACATGCAGAAACGAGTCGTCATCCACCTTGGCCGCGATCTGCACGCCGCGCCCGTCTGTGGCGCCCGGTGGCGGCAGCAGCCGGTGTGCGGCGCGCCACCAGTGGTAGCCCTTGAGCGTCGGAACGCCTGCGTCAGTCGCATTGTCCAGCCACAGAATGTCACGGTGCTTTGAATCCTCGGCGTCGAGCGACGCGAGTGTCTTGCGCTTCAGGCCTAGCCTGCCGAGAAGGAAGCACACGAGCACACCCGGCTGCTCGCCCTCCCAACGCTTCCACGAGCTGCGCACGCCGACGCGGCGAGCCGTGTTGAATGGCCCAGTCTGCACGCCAATCAGCAGCCACACGCCCGCGGCGGCCAGCGCGGCCGCATCGTCGCCACAGGTCGCACGCCGGCCATAGGCAGTAGCCTGCGGCAGCGGTGGTGGCGCCGTCGGGCACAGGTCGCCGAGCCGTTCAAAGGGCTTCTGGCCCGGGCAAAAGTGGTAATTATCCGCCCCGGGGCCGTGGCACTGCGCCGGGCACAAGTGCTTGTCTTCCTCGTAATACGGGCTGGATGGATCGCAAGACCATCCGCAGACACGCTCTCCTTGGATGATGCGGTAGCGCTTGGCCTCGAGCGGATCCGCCGGGCCATCGAGCGCGTCACTACGAGCTCGCAGCAGCTCCTCGCTACCGGTGGGAACCACGTGTGCTCGTTGGGCGTCATCAAGGCCATAGCATTGCCCGCGTCGCCGCGCTCGACGAGGCATCGGCGCACTTTCGCCGATCGGTCAAAGCGTCAAACGCTGTGAATGGATCACATGGAACAAGTCAAGTCAAGTCAAGTCAAGGTTAGGGTTATGTATAGACTTTACTTGACACATGGAAACACATCGCGGAGCTGGAACATCAAACGCCCGTTCACGCCCATGTTCACGCCACTGATTTTTTTCGCCGCTCTTCTTGCAAGTGCGCCTTCTCTTCTTGCGTCGCAGTTCGGCCGCTCGACGTGCGCGTGTGTTGGTACTGCGGTGCAATCTTCTTGTTCGGGCCGTTGACGCGCACCCAATCGGTGAGAAAACCTGTCATCTGCTCAGCCGACCAGTCCGTCGAGCACGTGAGGTCACATATTCCCTCCCTGCATGGCATGATGCCCTTGGGGTGCTTGAAGCGCTCATTCGGCACGCACGTGTATCCTAAGCTCTCCAAAAAGGGTAGCGGCCCGAACGCCGTCAATCCAAGGCGCAGCTCAAACTCCCAGTAAATGACAGGCTTGTACCTGCGGAGTGTCTCGGTGAAGCCCTCGAGGACAGGCAGTTCGTGCCCTTGCACGTCCACCTTGATGACGCACACCGGGTGCTCAATGCCACTATTGGGCTCCGCGTGTCGCCACACCAACATGTCGAGCGGCATCGAAAGCACGGGCTCTGTTTTGCGCTTCGACGCCCTGTGGCGTTGCATTTCGCCCCAGCGATTCAGCGCCGATCGTTCAAGCGTTGTTGCTCCCTCAGCATTGAACACGTTGACGATGCTCGGCCCTCTCTCGTGGTTGCTCGCACATAGGTGGAGCAGCGTCAGCTTGGGGTCATAGCGCAGCAGCTCATAGATTCGGATGTACTCCTCAGCCTGACACTCGATCGAAATTGTGCTGAAGTTGGCCGTGAGCATCTCCACGGTCTCCTCCGCGCCACGCGCGCCCACGTCAATCGCGGTGCCACTGGACGCACACTCTGGTTTCATGGCGCGAGCCATCTGGAGCACAGCCGACAGCGGTGGAAAATGGCGGCCAAATTTGATGTTTGGCTGCGAAGCGTTAAGAGGACTTGCCGATGCCGTTGCTCGCTGTGCCGCCGCCGTCAACAGGCCGAGCAGGAGCGTCGCGCGACCACCGGGCACGGTTGAACGATGGCGCGAGGTCTGCAAAGGGCGGGGCTCGAGAAGCATCCTGGCAGGCTCCGCAGCCCGCACTGTCGCGGCGCGCCGTATACATAGTCGTACGATAGTACCGGTAAAAAGTCACATAGGTTCGTGTCTGTCTCGTGTGTCCGGCTCCCCCCGGTGTTTTTGAACCGGTTACAAAAGACACCGGGGGGAGCCGGGAGTCAAGTCAAGTCAAGTCAAGTCAATTCGTCATCGGTAGCGGGAACCCGCGGGACCCATCTTCGGCGGGTCAGGGGGGGTTTCCTATACAAATTGGGGGTGGTTTCCTATACATCTTCGGCAGGACCGGTGAATGCGCGCGCCTTCATTTCGCCGACCGCCTTTGAGCAGGGCAGCAGGCGCGGGGAGGCGCTCTGGGAGCGGGAGGGGCAGGGGGGTGACGTACAGTTTCCTATCGTTTTTGGGTACAGTTTCCTATCGGATACGTATCTTGATGTATCTTGATGTATCCTGCATGTATCTTGATTGTATCTTAATATGTCCCGTTCACATCAAGATACGTATCTCGAGCTAATCTCGAGCCCTACTTGCGGCCGCGCTTGGATACCCCCAAACCCCCGAGATACGTGTCCTGCATGTACATGTATCCCCTATGTATCCCGCATGTATTCCGC
>Ga0210239_100494_pt1 | contig 34706 bp, 26 predicted proteins | sample ChrtobMetP5a_0mM_FD_155451 | JGI IMG/M metagenome (GOLD analysis project Ga0210239, IMG submission 155451) | Chrysochromulina tobin associated microbial communities from unialgal haptophyte culture, Seattle, Washington, United States - P5a_0mM | ecosystem: Host-associated > Algae > Haptophytes >... | reverse complement strand
TGCGACGGCTCCATGGGCCACAGGCGGCTGGCAAGCTGCCGTGCGCCACGACACTGTCGTCTCTCGACGCCGCCGTCGTCACGCGACGGCGGCGTCGAGTGACTTCTTTTGCGTTCCCTTCGGGGGGGGGGGCGCCAGCGGGAGCGTCTCTACACCTCCGACTTCCCTCTGCGACGACGGCGGTCCCGGCGCGAGTACGCAGACTGCACCTACGGCTCCTACTGCGCGGACTGCGGCCCGCGCGTGCCGCGGCCGCCGCCCCCGATGGCGATCTGCACCAAGGACTGCATTGAAACGCCCTCGTACGCCTCGGACGGCGATTGCGACGGCGGCGGCCCTGGCGCAGAGTACCTGGGTTGACAGCGCGGGCGCAGTAGGTTCCCGCCCCTAGGCGCCCATCTGCGCCGAGACGTGCGAATGGCGCCGTCCGACGCCGATTGCGACGACGGCGGCCCCGGCTCGGAGTTCCAACAGGCTGATTGCCCCTACGGCTCCGACTGCACGGACTGCGGCCCGCGCATGCCGCGCTCGCCGGCCGCCGCCCCGCCCCGGCGTCGCATTGCGCGCCGCTGCCGCCGCCTTCCGGTAGGATGCTAGTTATTATTCGTTATAAGTTATTATTTCGCGTCGCACCTTATATGAATGAACATGAATGAGAATCCGGGAGGGACTCGCCAGTGAGCAAGTATACTTACTACGCTCTGCACTAAACTCTTCATCGCTGCTCTCATCAGTGCTCTCGTCCGGTTATCGTCCGGTTATCGTCCGGTCAGGACGGCGGCAGCAGGGGCGGGGGCGGCTGTGGTGCGGCGGCGTGGCAGTGCACGTGGAGGCCACCGCTGCCACTGCCCGAGACGGCGCGGTGTATGGGGCGGCGGTGACGGCCCCGACACGGCAACAGCGTGGCGGCGGTAGCAGCGGTGGCGGTGGCGGCTGTGGCGGCGGGGCGTAGGCGAGGTGGGAGGTGGTGGTCTGGGTGATCGAGCAAGTGTCAGTCAAGTGGGTAAGGCTCTCGCGGCGGGGTGGGACCGAGACAGCGAGGCGGCGTGCGTACCCGCTGTATGACAATGACCGATGAAGGTCGAACCGAGCAACCGGCGTTTTCTGCACTGTCGGCAGACGCTCCCGCTGGCGCCCCCCCCCCGAAGGGAACGCAAAAGAAGTCACTCGACGCCGCCGTCGCGTGACGACGGCGGCGTCGAGAGACGACAGTGTCGTGGCGCACGGCAGCTTGCCAGCCGCCTGTGGCCCATGGAGCCGTCGCACATGGCCCATGGAGCCGTCGCACACGGTTCGTGGAGCCAGCCGCCTGTGGCCCACGGATCCGTCGCACATGGCCCATGGAAGCGTCGCACATGGCCCATGGAAGCGTCGCAGATGGCCCATGGACTCGTCGCCATCCAAAACACACCTCGCCGTGCTCGGGCAAGTCGTCGAGGGGATCGGACAAGTCGTCGTGGTGATCCGCCACCTCCTCGGCAGCGGCGGCCGCCGCCGGGGTGCCTTTCGCGACTCTCGTGCGCCGCTCGGACACGAGAAGTCGCGAGAAACATAGCTCCATTTTACGAAGTGCACCAAACACACCAAATGCATCAAAACCGAGGACCCCCCCTCCCCCCTCCCCCCCCCCATCTCAGAATGAATGCGATCGACTGTACAGCCGGACGAACAGTTTTTCTCCCGCGTTTCGGGCACTTCGGTGCGACCGACCACAATGGCTGCGCACCCGGCGTTGCCGGCGTGGGCGCAGACGCCCGGCGCACGCTCCTATGTCACGCCCATGACGCCATCCGACCGCAGCGTCCTCAGCCGCGAGGGCTCGTGGTCCTCTGTGCTTTTCACACCGTACAGGAATGCGCATCTTCAAGGCGACGTGCACGAGGATGCGGAGACGCCGATCATCGCACCGGCGGCGACACAGCGCTCGGCAGGTTGCTACTGCGTTGCGCTCGTCATTGCGGCGTGCGCCGCTGGGTGCGAGTGGGGCATCAAAGCGCCCGCATTCTTCGCGTTGATGGGTCCAGATTGGCGGTTGTTCGCCATCGCTCGGCTTTGCCTCGGCGTTGGCGCACTGCTGCCACCGCCTTCGCTGTTCCGTTCGGTGCGCTTGTACCTGCGGGCTTCACTCCTACTTCGCGTGCTGCTGCTCATCGCCACCATTCCGGCGCTGTACCTCGTCTTCCGCTCGCACATCAAACCCTTCACCCACGAGCAACATGAGATGGCCGAGAACACGGCGTGGCTTCTGTTCGCAGCCGCGACGTTCGTCGCGTTACTCGTCGACGCGGCGGCGGCGGCCGTGCCTGCCGCCGTGGGTACTCATGATGGCTTTCGCCTCGAGCAGCAGCTCCTCAGCGAGTTCTCCGTGTCCGTGCCCCCGGCGCTGCTGATGGTGCTACGACGGCGGCTGACGATGGCTGGTGACTTCGGAACCCTCGTTCTAGCTCCCGCTCTTGCTGTCGCAGCGCTCGTCGCGAGCATGCACTGCGGTGACGTGTGCACACGGCCCTCGCCGTTCGTGCTGCCCGCCGCCGTCGCTGCCACAGTTGCGACGCTCGCGTGCGCCGCGGCGGTGGTGCTGACTGCTGGCGGGCGCCCGGCACGGTGCATCATGCCCGCCGGCTCCTCCGCACGCGCCATCACCACCCTGCCCGGTTTCCCGCCGCTGCCCGAGGTGCCCGCGGGCGCGCGCTCGCCCTTGGCACGGGACCGCCGCCGGCGGGGCAACGTCGGCTCTCGGCGAGATGGTGATCTCAGGGGAGATCTCCGGGAGGTCGTCTCCTTCTCGCCCGGCTCCCCCGGCGTGTGTATCTCGCCGAATCTGACGCCCGAGCGCCGGCTGCCGATCTCCACGTCCGAGCTCGCACTCAACGAGGCGCTCCAGGCGAGCGTGGCCGAGTTGGCGGCCGGCAGGCTCGACGCGGCATCTACGAAGCTCACGCGTATCTACGACACTCATCCCGCGCGTGCCCTGGCCGCCAACCTGCGGCGCGGATGGCGTCTCAAGGGGTGGCTCTCTCGCACTACCCTCCTCGCGCTCGCGTGCGTCGTGGAGGACGCCCTCGTGTCCGTGGTCCTCCCGATGGTATGCCTGCGCCTCGCGATGCCCTCGTCCGCGCCGCCGCCCCTGTGGGCCGCGCTGTGTACCACACTCGCTGTGAGTGCGTTACGCATCGGAGTACGCCTCGTCGACTGCTGCGCGGAGCAGATTCGGTTGGAGCGCGAGGCGGCCAAGCCGGCCGATGCGGACTGCGCCGTGGACTGCGCCGAGGATTGCGCCGCTGTCGCTGCGCGGCGCCCCCGCGGGCCACGCGAGGGCTCTGGACTACGCGTGGGCTCGCGTGCCGGCCACAGCGCTGGCGCCGATGGTTGCATGACGCCGCTCCCGAGACGGCCTGAGGTCCAAGTCGCACGAGCGGCCATGCGTCTCGACCAGCAGCCCGGGGCCCATGGACACGCTCCTGCAGCCCGGGGCAGCCCGCTCCGTCCCCTGCAGCCCGCTCCGGTGGCACCGATGCCGATGACGCCGCCGCAGGAGCGCTACGGTGGGCGCGCGCCGCTCCGCGAGATCCGCCTGACTCCGCAGCGGCTCGATATGGCAGCTCCTCATATGGCAGCTCCTGGGCTCTCCCGGGGCTCCGTTGCCAACATCCAGCAGCCCGAGATGACATGTGTGGCTGCCGGCAAGCTCGTCGCCGCTCCGTCCGCCGCCGCCGCAGCCGCGGGTGCCGGGCCCGTCGTGTGCCATCCGGCTGTTCGGTCGCCCGTAGCGTTTGAGAACGGCTCGACGCAGTTCGCCCAGACGGCTCCCATCCCAGTGGCGCGCATCGAGGGCGTGAGCGGTACCGGTAAGGTTGCGAGCGTGATCGGTGGCATCGGCGCGGCGCTCGCCATCTCACTCGGCGCTTGCGCGCTGCCGCTGGCCTTCGAGGTGTCCAGCGTGCTGCCGCCCCTCGTGCCTGCGCAGCTGCACGTGTGCATTGGTGTGGCAGCCGTGCTGATCGGGATCGGGCTGAGCGCGGCCTCGGGCGCCATGCGCGCCAAGCTCTCCCGCATGGACGCGATGCGCAACCCGAACGCCAAAACGGCGGACTGGCGTGAGGCTGTGGACGCGCTGCGGCTGCTCGGCGCGGTGCTCTTGCATCCGCCCCTCTGCGCTGCGCTCGGGTCGCTGCCGTTACGGATTGCACTTTGGGCCGCGGCCGCACTCGTCGCCATCGGAGCCGCCCTCGCCGCCATCAGCCTTGTCTATGCGGAGCTGTGCGCGCCGTACAACGAGTATCGGCGCGCGCCTCTCCTGGGTGGGGATACCGAGGAGGTCGACACCCCCACGCTCCTCCTGTCCACGGGGTGCGACACGACGCAGGTGGGCTCGGCCTCGTGCTTCTCTCGCACAGAGGCGCACTCGAGCACTACCCCAGGGCTGAGCTACTCGATGCACACTGACGACACCGAGTGAGAGAATGCGCAAGGGGACGGCCAACGGCCAAGCCAAGGGTTAACAGTGTCAGTGAGCGTCAGACAACCAGCAGACAACCAAGTGAGGGTGTAGAGCTGGGATGCACAGGGGGACAATCGCGAGCGCGTCGATCGATCACACAGGACCTCGAGCGGTACGGCAGCGGGCAATGGTCGGGAGGGACTTGCGGTGTGGGTTGCATTGTGTTCTGTGGGTGTGAAAAAACGTGTTCACACCTTGTTTTCCTCGTCCCGGGCTCTTTTCCATGCAAGTCGAGGCCGCCGATGTCGTCAAGATCGTGCTGCAATTCCTCAAGGAGAACTCGCTCACGCGCTCGATGCAGGTGCTGCAGGAGGAGACGCACATTACGCTCAACACCGTCGACAACGTCGACGCCTTCGTGGCCGACGTGCAGGCCGGAAGGTGGGACGCGGTGATGTCGGTAGCTGCGACGCTCAAGCTTCCGGCGCCACTTCTCGACGACCTGTACGAGCAGCTCGTCCTTGAGATGATCGAGATGCGCGAGCTCGATACTGCGCGGCAGGTGCTGCGTGCGACACCAGCGATGGCAAAGCTGCGGGAAAAGCAGCCCGACCGGTACGCGAAGCTCGAGTCGCTTGCCGGCCGACCATTCTTTGACCCGCGCGACGCATACGCTGAAGGCAGCAGCAAAGAGCGGCGGCGCAGCCAGATCGCGGAGGCATTGCGCGCGGAGGTGGAGGTCGTGCCGCCGTCGCGACTCCTCGCGCTGCTCGGCCAGGCGCTCAAGTGGCAACAGCACTACGGGCTTCTGCCGGCAGACCAAAAGTTTGACCTCTTCCGCGGCGGCGCGGCGCAGCGGGTAGTCGAGCAGGAGAGCCATGTGGACGCGCCCGGGCCGGTCATCAAGTTTGGCAAGAAGTCGCATGCCGAGTGCGCCGCCTTCTCGCCCGACGGCCAGTTCTTCGTCTCCGGCTCGATGGACGGCTTCCTCGAGGTGTGGGACTACGAGCGAGGCAAGGTCCGCACCGACCTCGCGTACCAGGAGAAGGACGACTACATGATGCACGACGAGCCAGTGCTCGCGCTCGCCTTCTCGCGCGACTCGGAGCTCCTTGCGAGCGGCTCGCAGGACGGTCACGTCAAGGTGTGGCGTGTGCGCACTGGCCAGTGCGTGCGACGGTTTCCACAGGCGCACGCGCAGGGCGTCACGTGCCTAGCCTTCGCCAAGGACGGCACGCAGCTCGCGTCGGGCTCTTTCGACGCCGTCGGGCGCGTGCATGGGCTCAAGTCGGGCAAGACTCTCAAAGAGCTTCGAGGGCACACCTCCTACATCAACGCGCTCGTCTACGCTCCCGACGGCGCACGACTCGTCACAGGATCGAGCGACGGCTCGGTGCGCGTTTGGGACGCCAAGTCGTGCGATTGTCTGACGAGCTTCCGGCCGCCCACGCCCGCCTCGGGCGTCGAGCTCAGCATCAACTCGCTCGCCTTCCTGCCCACCAACCCCGACCACCTCGTCGTGTGCAACCGCTCGCCCACCTTATACATCATGAGCCTCGGCGGCGAGGTGGTGAATACGTTGAGCGGGACAGAGCGCGAGGCGAGCGACTTTGTCATGTGCGCCATCTCCTCGCAGGGTGGCTGGGTGCACTGTGTAGGCGAGGACTCGCGCCTGTACAGCTTCGATCTTGCCTCGGCCAAGCTCGCACACGCGCTGCGCGCACACGACAAGGACGTCATCGGGCTCGCAATCCATCCGCATCGCAACCTCGTGGCGACGTGGGCGGACGAGCCGACGCTGCGGCTCTGGAAAAAGGGTTGAGACGTAATGCGCTTGACTGTGTGTGTAAGCCCTGCGAGGCTCGAGCCGACAGGACACGGCGACGCTTCCGGACCCCGTACTGTAACTGTTCCGCCCGCTTACCTTGGACTATCATTCATTTAATCATAGATACGATTGTACGTTCAACTCATCGACACGACGACGCAGGTCGGTCTGCAGTCAACCAAAAGTCAACCACGATCGTGGATAAGCGTCCGGCCACTCCAGGCGAGGTGCAGCTGCGGCCTGGGCTGCGCAGCGGCGCGCGCACCCGCACGTCGCGCATCTCCCCGCGTCGCACGGGCACGCGCGCGCCAGCCCGCGCCGGGGCGGGGGCGCATCGGGGTATCATCGGCCCTGCGAGCCGGGCATGACGCACCGCACCGCGACTGGCCTGGAGTGCCTGATGACAATAGTGAATAGAAAAATCAATTTTTGAATTTACATGTTGTTCTGTGTGTGTACTGCACTACACGGATTCATACATCGCAACATACTCGGCTACACATCGATTAGTCGACGTCAACAGGACGAACAGCATCACTTGAATGTAGACGCGGTGATGTCGGACCGGGTTGATTGTCTGACTGACGCGGTGATAGAAGCCATGCATCGGCTCTACCGACCAGGAATTCACTGCGATCGCCCCAGTGAATCTGGGCCGTGCTGGGCAGTACGTCGTGATTAACAGGCACCAGATGCGTGCCCATGAGCCAGCCGACGTTCCTGGGCCCTTCCTTCGTCGTAGCCTGATCCCACCCGTTCCCGGGCTGCCAGTGCATCATTAAGATCGAGGTGGCGCGAGGGCCACCTCCAAACTGTGGTGGCAATTTGTTGGTCGAGATCCCGAGTGGTGGAAGCAGCCCCGCCGATGCTGATCTGGCCATCGGCACGTACAGCGGCGTCCGCGGCGGCTCCCGCCATGGCTCACTTCCATCCCTAGGCTTTGGATATCGAGGAGTCTGAAGCACAGCTCGGCGCCATGGCCTCGCCTGATCGATCGGGATAAACGGCTCGCGCTTGATGCTTGGTAGGCTCCCCACGCGCTCGGCAGCCGATTCCTGCGCCAGCTTCGCTCGTCGTGCGCAGGCCCGAGCGCTCTCCGCCTCCCTTTGCGCACGTCGGGCGCGCGCTGCCTCGTCTCGAGCACGCGCAGCCTCGTCGAGGTGCCCGCCCGCAGCCTTGGCGCCCTCGATCTCCGCCTCGATCTCCGCCTTCTTGGACAAGTTCTTTGCTGTCAGCCGGAGCTCCGCCCCCGTCGATGCAGCCGCAAAGGGCTCGAACCCCTTGGCGGCCGCCGACCGCTCGGCCCTTGCAACAGCCCTTGCCCTCTCCATCGCCAGCCACTCCGCCGTCGGTTCATTAGCGAGCAAGGAGCGTTTGGAGGCTGGAGCATGCGCGCCGTCACGAGCATGCGCGCCGGTACTCGTGACGGCGTCTTGGCTCTTGGCACGGCTCCTGCCACGCAGGTTGGCTTTGGACGGTACAGCAGCAGCGGGGGCGGGCTTTGGCGCTGTACTGTCCAGAGCAATTTGAGATCGCTTCGGTCGCTTCGGTGGCTGTCCGCTTTCAGAGGCAGAAGCGCCGCGCAATGCCGTCGGTAGAGGCGCTTTGGGTGGAAGCGGCGGAGGTTCCGCGAGTGCAGGCCGCGGAGGCGCTTTGGGTGGAAGCGGCGGAGGTTCCGCGAGTGCAGGCCGCGGAGGCGCTTTGGGTGGAGGTAGCGGAGGTTCCGCGAGTGCAGGCCGCGAAGGTGCCGCGGGTTGAGACGCTGGGAGTGCTGGCGAAGGGGATGAGGGCAATGCTGGCGCTGGCACTGATGCTGGCACCGGCGCCGATGGCGCTGGAGCTGATGCAGGTGCTGACGCTGGCGCCGGCGCTGGCGGTGCCAGAGGTGCAGGCGATGGGGACTTTGTTATTGGCACTGACCCTGTTGCTGTAGCGGAAGGTGCTGCCATCCGTGCAGGGATTGGCGCTGATGCTATCATCTGCTCAGCCTCCGCCTTCTGCACTGCAACCCCCTCTGCCTCCGCCTTCTCTGCCTTCAATCGCTCCGACTCCACCTTTTCTACCGTAAAGCCCTCTGCCTCCGCCTCCTCCGCCAGCTGCTCCACCACCACAGTTGAGGAGGCCTCAGCCGCCAGCGGCTTTGCCTCGGCTGTCACTATCTCGGCAACCGCAGCCTCGGCAACCGCCGTCTCGGCCGCTGCCTTCTCAGACACAGCCGCGTCCACCACAGACGTCTCAACTGCTGTCCTCTCAGCCGCTGCCACCGCCGCTGTCACCGCCGCCGCCTTCTCGGCCGCAACCGCCACCGTCGTGTCCTTCTCGGCCACTGCCGCTTCGGCGTCCGCCGCTGCCGCCGCTCTCGCCGCCGGCTTGTCAGCCGCATTCACCGCCACCGCTTCCGCTTTGGTGGCCGCCGTCTCGGCTGCCGAAGCTTCAGTCGCCGCCTCATCGGCCGCCAACATCCCGGTCGACGCCGTCTCCAACGCTGTCGCCTCGGCCGCCGCCTTCTCGACCTCCGCCTCGGCCACCGTCTCCTCCACACCCGCCGCCCCGGCCTCGGCCGTAGACGCATTCACATTCACGGCCGCAGATGCATTCTCGGCCTCCGCCTGCTCAACCGTCGCCTTCTCGGCCGCCGCCGTCTCGGCTGCAGCCTTCTCAGCCGCGGCCGCCTCGGCCGCCGCCTCTTCGTCGGCCGCCGCCTTGACGGACGCCGCCTTCTCGGCCGCCCCTTTCTCGGCCGCCGCTTTCTCGGCCGCCGCCGCCTCAGCTGCCGCCGCATCAGCCGCCACCGCTTCGGTCGCTGTCGCCTCGGCCGCCGCTGCCTCAGTTGCCGCCGCATCAGCCGCCGCATCAGCCGCCGCATCAGCCGCCGCTGCCTCGGTCGTTGCCGCCTCGGCCGCCGCCTTTTCAGCCGCCGCCGACTCGGTCGCCGCTGCCTCGGCCGCCGCCTTTTCGGCCGCCGCCGCCTCAGCCGCTGCCGCCTCGGTCGCCGCCTCGGTCGCCGCCGCCTCGACGGCAGCCTTCTCGGCCGCCGCCTTTTCGGCCGCCGCTTTCTCGGCCGCCGCCGCCTCAGCTGCCGCCACATCAGCCGCCACCGCTTCGGTCGCTGTCGCCTCGGCCGCCGCTGCCTCAGTTGCCACCGCATCAGCCGCCGCCGCCTCGGTTGCCGCCTTTTCAGCCGCCGCCTTTTCAGCCGCGGCCGCCTCGGTCGCTGCCGCCTCTGCCGCCGCAGCCTCGACAGCAGCCTTTTCTGCCGCCACCTTCTCGGCCGCCGCTTTCTGAGCCGCCTCGGCCTCAGCTGCCGCCGCATCAGCCGCCGCCGCCTCGGCCGCCGATGCCTCAGTCGCCGCCGCCTCAGCCGCCGCCGCCTCGGTCGCCGCCGCCTCTGCCGCCGCCGCCTCGGCGGCAGCTTTTTCTGCCGTCGCCTTCTCGGCCGTATCGGCCGCCGCCGCCTCGGTCGCTGCCGCCTCGGCCGCCGCCTTTGCCGCCGCAGCCTCGACAGCAGCCTTCTCTGCCGTCGCCTTCTCGGCCGCCGCTTTCTGAGCCGCCTCAGCCTCAGCTGCCGCCGCGTCAGCTGCCGCCGCCTCGGTCGCTGACGCCTCGGCCGCCGCCTTTGCCGCCGCCTCTTCTGTCGCCTTCTCGGCCGCCGCTTTCTCGGCCTCCGCATTCTGCGCCGCCAAGCTCTCCGCCTCCATCACGGCAGCCGCCTGCCGCTTGGCCTCGACTTGTTGCGCAGCAATGAGCTCGGCCTCGTCCTTCTCCGCCGCCGCCGCTCTCTCTGCCTCCGCTTTCTCTACTGCGGGATGTGCGTCATTCCCGTCCGCACGCGCTGCTCGACGAGTCCGCCAGTTGCGCACAAAGGCCTCCAGTACCTTTGTGCTATTCGCCTTCGTCCTTGAGACTCTCTGCTGCATCGTGTCGAGCACTTTGACGATGCGCACGTTGGCGAGGCAGCCTTGCGCAAACTCAAGAAGCTGAGGGTCGGCTAGGCCGATGATGTGCTGTAGCCTTGCTGCGCCCCCTGCTTCCTTCAGCTTGTCGACAGACTCGATGTCCGTGCACATGTTCTGGATCGCGATGAGCGCGTAGAGCAGCGTCACCTTATCCGTCAAGAAGAGGTAGGGAAGAAGGCGATCAAACGCACCTGCCTGCTTGAGCTCGCGCCTGCTCAGGTCTGCACGCGGATCAACAGCCTCTGAAGCCATATTACCCACGAGACTCATGGCCATCTTTTGGATCCGTGGGTCCTTGTTCGATAGCAGGCTGCTGATAACGGCCACTGCGCCGCTCGCACGAAGCTCCGCACACAGCGCGATGGCAGAGTAGCCAAATGCGTTCTCCAGCCGTCCTGCCACATCCAAGAGCAGACTCGACAGCACCTCGCCGTCCGCTGTTTGAAGTCGAGCGACGAGGGCGCGCGCAGTGCCTCGACGAGTCCGCCAGTTGCGCACAAAGGCCTCCAGTACCTTTGTGCTATTCGCCTTCGTCCTTGAGACTCTCTGCTGCATCGTGTCGAGCACTTTGACGATGCGCACGTTGGCGAGGCAGCCTTGCGCAAACTCAAGGAGTCGAGGGTCGGCTAGGCCGATGATGTGCTGTAGCCTTGCTGCGCCCCCTGCTTCCTTCAGCTTGTCGACAGACTCGATGTCCGTGCACATGTTCTGGATCGCGATGAGCGCGTACAGAAGCGTGGTGTCATCCTTGGTTGTCATGAGGTGACGGAGCAGGTGGTCAAACGCGCCGGCTTGCTTGAGCAAGCCGCTGCTCAAGCCTGCTTGCGGATCAAGAGCCGTCGAGGCCAGACTGCCCACGAGGTTGATGGCCAGCTGGTGGACCTGCTGGGCATCGTGCGTGAGCAGGTTGCTGATGACGGCCACTGCGCCGTTCGCACGAAGCTCTGCACACAGCGAGATGGCAGAGTCGCCCGATGCCAGTTGCACGGCCAATTCGTAAAGCAGATTCTGTAGCGCCTCGCCATCTGCTCTCTTGAGCTGATCGACGAGCGTAGAGACGCTCGACATCGATGAGGGTCACTGCTGAGTGCGGCTCTTTTTTGGATGGTGTTTGGATGGTGCCCGTCGCAATGCACGCCGCAACAGACGGCATGCCGCCACCCGAAACGAGCAAGTTTGGATCGGATTTCGTCGACTTTTCGGTCCTCCCCCCCTCCAACAACAAAAGCAATGCCCCATCGCCCATGTAGGCCCCGGCCCCGGCGGACAGTCACTACCATACCGCAGTGGTCACACCACTCTCTGTCCACACTAAGTCCCCGACCCAGCGCACACGCCGGCGCGCCTCTCTTCCACTGACGAGCATGGACCCGAGCACCCATGGCACCCCAAGGGAGATGAGATCTCCAACCAAGGGAGATGAGATCTCCAACCAAGGGAGATGAGATCTCCGACCAAGGGAGATGAGATCTCCAACCAAGGGAGATGAGATCTCCAACCAAGGGAGATCTATCTCTCTACCCAAGGCCTCTAGAAGCACATCAGCATCTCTCGCAGCCACATCTCCCGTCGATCTGAAGATCCTCGACTGGGCGCGATCAGGCTGCCTCAATTGGTGGCCTCATCGATCGTGCTCACGGCAGCCACGGAGGTCGCGACATCCGTGGCCGCATCCGTGGCCGCATCCGCAGCGGCCGTGTAGGACGGAGGATGAGCGGGCGAGTCGGACGAGCGCGACGGCAACGAGCCCCACGACGAGAGGCGCACGTTGTGTAGGCTGACCGTGCTGCTTGAGCTCGACTCGAGGCCGACCCCTCCCATAGCGCCGAAGGTTCGAGGCCACGCATTCGAAGCCGCATGGGCACCCGCCGCATACAGAGACGCCTGAGAGCCGCGCAGGCCGCCGGCGAGGGCTGTGGGGAACTGGTTGGACTTTTGGCGGGAGGGCGTGGAGGCGTTCGAGTCGGAGAAGAGGGGCGTGCCCAACGAGAGGGCTGTGGGGAACTGGTACGAGAGTCTCGAGGACGTCGTGGTCGAGGCGCCGATAGAGGCGCTGCGCCCGTCCGTGCCCACATAGAGCCCCCCCGCCGTGGGCTGCGACATGGACGCAGGCGACCAGCCGCTGGCGCCGCTGTATGGCGTCTGAGGCGCCGTGCCAGCGGAGGCGAGTGATGGGCGGCCAGAGGACGCGGGGGGAGGCATGCGGGCGGGAGGCACGCTCGCGCCGGGGCCTGGAGCGAACGCCACACTCGGGGCAGTGGCTGCGAGGGAGGCGCTGCCACCTGAAGGGGGAGCGTTACTGCCTGACTGCAGCGCCCTGATGAAGCCCGATTGCTCGCGCAGCAAGGCCGCCGCCTTCGCGTAATCTTCACGCCAAGCCTGCTGCCACTGCCCCGACGTCGCGCCGTCTACCTGGGGCGGCACGGAAGGCGGCTCCACCTCTGCCACCGGCGGTAGGGATGCTGGAGCTGGAGCTGGAGCGGTGCCTGTGGCAGGGTGGCTGCGCGCGGCAGGCACGGGGACCGTCGAGGCGATTCGCTGCGGCCGTGCGTTCGGCTTGATCCACTGCCGCCACGTCCGCTCGGGGGTTGGCCTCCGCTCGCCCTCATCGGAGTCGTACCGTGCGGCGGCAGGGGCGGGGGCGGGGGCGGCGGCGGCGGCGGGCGCAGCAGCAGCTACGGTGGCTGCCGTACCCTCGGGACTGGCCGCATCGGCACCAGTGTGCGCCGAATCTTTAAGTGGGGAGGTCATCGAGGTCACCAGCTGCAGCTGCAGCAGGCGCGTCGCCTCCGTCGAGCGCGAAAGGGCCACCTTTTCACTGGCGAGCTGCTTGCGCTCCTTGGCCGTCTCGAGCCGCTCGAGCTCAAACGCCTTGCGCCCCTCGTGAACTTTGGCCATCGCCGCCTCCGCCATCTGCTTCTCCGCCTCAACCGCCTCCAGGGCCGCATTCGCCTCTTCGCGGAGGCGGCTGGCCTCCGCCATCTTGGCGTGCGCTTGCTCCATGGTCTGGCGCACTGAGAACGACTCGGCTTGCACCTGCAGCCCGAGGGCCTTGAGAGCCTCCACGTCGCTCTCAAACGCGGCCTTTGCCTCCTCCAACTCGGCCATCTGGGCCTCGACCGCCGCGCGCTCGGCCGCGAGCCGCTTACGCGTCTCCGCCATCAACTCGCGCTCCATTTCATGTCTCTGCACCTCGGACGTGGCCTGGGCCTCGCGCGTCGCTGCCTCCAGGACAGCAGCGGCGCGCTCGCGCGCAAAGCGCTCGCGCTCGCGTGCCATCGCCGCCTCCTCGGCGCGTACCTCGGCGCGCCGCCCTTCGCGCTCAATGCCCGCCTGCTGCTCCTCCCGCGCGCGCTGCTCGCGCCACTCGTCCAGGCGCTGCCGTTCGGTCTGTACCTCCGCCGCGAGCGCCGCACGCTGGCTCTCGAGGGCCACCTGCTGCACCGCGAGCCGCTGCGCCTCTGCCGCGAGTCTCGCCTTCTCGGACCCTTGGGAGTTCGAGAGCTCATCCATCGAATTCTTGAGCGACGCGGCGAGCGCCTGCAGGCTCGAGCGCTCCTGTGCCACGAGCTGCTGCGCCTCGGCCACACGAGCCTCTTGGTCGGTCAGTGCTGCAGCCCGCTTCTCGTGATAAGCCGCGAGCGTCTCGAGCGAAGTCGAATGCGCGCTGGTCTGGTTCAGCTGCAGGCGCGACAACGCGTCCACCGCCGAGCCCACCTGTGCGGCCAGGCCCGAGATCTGCTTCGAGTGCGTGCCCGAGCGGTCGAGCGCAGTGAGCTCGGCCGCGTGCGCGCGCTTGAGAGAGGCGACCTCGTCTTGGTGGGCGCTCCTGAGCGAGGACACTTCGAATGCATGCGCTCTCTGCAGGCCGCCCAGCTCCTCCTTGAGCGCGCGTAGCTGCGCCTCGGCCGCCTCGGCCCGAGAGCTCTCGGTCTGCTTGACGACGATCTCGCGCTCCTCGTGTTGCGCCGCGCTCGACCGTTGCATCGCCTCGAGCGCTGTCAGCCTTGTCTGGGCCAAGTTGAGCCTCGCGCTCGCCTCGGCCGCGGTCGCCTCCGCCGCGGCTGCGCGAGCTTCTGCCGCGACCACTTGGCGCTGCGCGTCGAGCCGCGCCGTCGCGATCTGCCGCTGCGCCTCCGCCTGCACCCGCGCAACCTCCACCTCGTGGTATGACGAAGCCTGCACGGAGGCAATCAGAGGTCATCAGTGGTCATCAGAGGTCATCAGAGGTCATCAGAGGTCATCAGTGGTATGACGAAGCCTTCACGGAGGTCGGGAGGCGAGGGGCAGCGGGCTGGGGAATAGGGCGAGGGGCAGCGGGAAAGGGGATGGGAAGAGAGGTGCAGTTGGCAGGAGCTGAAGGGAGCCGAAGGGAGCTGAAGGGAGCTGAAGGGAGCTGAAAGGAGAAAAGGGAGCTGAAGGGAGCTGCGGCGGGCGTACGTGCGCGAGCTTCGCGGCCAGCTCATGCTCGTTCAAGGATCCCTTGGCATTCATCAACGCCTCAGCCCGCTCGGCGCGCGCCAACGCCGCTGCCAGCTGCTGCTGCTGCTGCGCTGCACTCGCTGCATTCGCTGCATTCGCTGCACTCGCTGCTCCCGAAAGGACCGCACTGGCCGCCCCGCCGGCAGCGCCGTCTCGAGCACTCGCCATCTCGAGCGTTGGCGGTAGCGAGGCATACGCCATCGCTAACGCGGAAGGCACGTACGTGGTGGTCGGCCGCGCGTCGCGGGGCAGGGAGGCTGCCGGGGTGAACCCCGGCTGTGCCATCGCCGACGGCGGGGGCGCGGGGGCGGGAGCAGCCTGCGGAGCCGGGGGTTGACTCGACTGTGGAGGCGATGTCGGCGGAGAGTCAAGCATAGCCGCAGACATGAGGCCTGCCCTGCCCGAGCCGTAAGCCGCGGCGGGCGCGGCCGAAGGCTGCGGCGGCGGCGCCCTTGTGGCTGCTACTGGCGCCGGCGCCGCGGGCGCGGGCGCCTTGGCGGCGACGGGCTGCGCGGCGGCGGTGGGTCTGCTCGCCGGCTTGGGCGAGTCCTCCTCCTTTTCAAAGCCCATCGAGTACTCCGCGGGATCTTGCCCCAGCTCAGCTTCGAGCTCGCGCTCGAAGGAGTCGTCGAGCTTGGCGCCCGAGAGAGGGCGGCTTCCAACGGTGCTCGCCGCCGCAGGCGGCTTGGCGGCGCTGTAGGCAGTGGCGGTAGCACCGGGTGGCCGCGATCCACCGGCCGCCACTCCGCTGCTAACTCCACTGCTGCCACCGAGGAGCGACTTGGCAGCAGCCAGGCTGGAGGCACCGCCGCACCGCGGGCCAGCGCCTGCAGTGGAGGCCATGGGCGTTGCGACCGGCGAAGAATCGTCCTCAGACTGCGCGGACGGATCAATCTCAATGTCGCCATCCACGTCTGACATCGAGATGTCCGAGTCACCAAAGTTGATGTTCATCGGGTTCTTCAAAGGGTTGCCAGGCTTGAAGCCCCCAGCAGCTGCGGAGCCACCAGCGCCTGGCTTGGGCGCTTGGCGCGTGGTGGTCGGGGCCGCCTGTCCTGGCTTCTTGCCAGCCGCTGAAGATGAGGTCGCGGCCGCTGCGGACGAAACGGGCTTCGGCTTCTTATCAGCAGCGCCCTCGGCCTTTTTCCCCGCGGGCTTCTTCTTCGGAGCCGCGCTGATCTCGATGTCATCGTCGTCGTCGTCGAGTTCTGCCGCGAAAGACGGCTTCTTCTTCTCTGTCGGCTTCGGCTTCTTCTCTGCCGCCTGCGGTCGTTTGTGCGAGCGAGACGCATCAGACTGCATCAAGGATCGTTCGAGGGCTCATGTTCAGGGCGTGCGCACGCACTGGTGCTGGCGGAGCCCCACCGCGCCCCTTGAATAGCGATGCCGTGGGTCCCAGAAGGCTCATCGCCTTGCACCCGTCACACCCATCCTGTCGACGGTCGACCGCGTACCGGTGAAAACGCGGCGCCAAACAAAGGGCTGCGCTGTGCGTGTGGCGAAGGGGAAACGTTGGATTCTGAAGTAGAACGGAAGAGACGTCTTGAATCTTGCTGATCGGCTCGGTTTATGTTCGGTTTTATTTTTGCGCCGAGGTGGGCGCCGGAAAATGTCGGGCCTATGAGAGGTCGGTCGGCATCAGTGCGTGCGTGCATGCGTGAGCATCGCAATGTCTCAGCCCGCGCCGTCCTGCTCTCCACCCGCCGACGTGTGCAGCGCGCGCCCGTGCAACTCGACACGCTGCCAGCTGCTGACCGACGTGTGCATCGTGAATGAGACCATTCACCACCGGCCGCAGCGTGGTGGCTCATGGACGCTGCTCAAGGCGTCAGCGAGGGTGCCCTGGAACTCACACCAGATCCTGCGATTGGACAAGCTCAACGCCGAAAGCCATCCCGAGCTACCGAACGATCTTGGGGCGCTCAGGATGCGGCATACTTCGTGTGCGCCGCCGATCGCCTTCGTGCCCGTTGGGTCGCTCAATTACGCAGACACATTCTCGAGCACAGTCGTGCCACTCATGGAGCTCGAGCAGAACGGCCTCATCGCCCCTAATCGTGCGACCCAGCTGATCTTGGACGTCATGCGCAAGCACATGCACGCAGGCTGCCGCTCCAACTTGAACACCTCCTGCCACACGCCTGGCTGGTTGCGCGCCCTCGTTGAGCACGTGTCTCCCGTCACCTTCATGCATGAGCTGGCGCCGGCCTGCGGCGGCGGCACATTCTCGACGACGCCGTGCATGCCGCAGTGCTTTACGCACGTCCGTTACTGCAACCTCCGCTCGATTTTCGACCGGCAGCCGTCGACGCTCGACGCCTGGAGCTTGGCACAGAAGCTCGCCGCCCGCGTGCTTTCACGGCATGACTACGCCGCATCCTTTGCGGCAGCGGCCACGGCCTCGGCGATCACAGACGTTGCTGGCGACGAGGCGGGCGAAGCGCTTGCCACCATCACTGACCCGGACGGCACTGGTCGGCGGCGGCACCTCCTCCGCGTGCTCTTCGGACGGCGCGTGGGCAAGGGCATCTCGGGGCGCTGGTTGGCCAACGCGGACAGCCTGCTTGAGCAGTGTGAGGACTTTGCGCGGCGCCACGAGTACATCCGCCTCAGTAAGGAGCAGCAGCGCCACCCCCTCGAGCCCGGGGTCAAGCTCGAGTGCACCCCTCACGAATTTGGTGAGGCGGGCCTCGCAGAGGACCTGCGGCGTGTGCGCGCCGCCGACGTCCTCGTGGGGATGCACGGCGCGGGACTAACGCACGCATTCTTCATGCGCCGCCGCTCCACCGTGATCGAAGTGCGACCGTACGGCTTCGGCGGAGCATTGCCCGACTCCAATTTCCGCAACATCTTGAAGCTCGCGCCCACGCCAAAGATCTACCACATGATCCTCGCCATGGGCTCCCCCGAGCTCTGCCACCCATCACACCCACCCATCACCATCCAGACGGCCACCTACGCTACAACGTGCACGCTCCCATGGCGTGCACTGCTGCGCGCGCTGCGCGTCATTACATGGTGGCGGCAGCCGGGCTACGGGCCGCGGCCTAAGCTGTCGTCCGAGGAGCGATACATTCAGAGCTCCTGGGCATCGAAAAACATCTGGGCCTACGTGGACGACCTCGATCCCAACGGCTTTATCCGCGCCAGTGTGTAGCGTAGCGTACTAAAGGATGCAAAGTTGAGTGTTACGCACCAGCACCGTAAAAGACTATTAGTTAATGATCCACCGATCTTGTTGTTGGTTCCCCCGTGTGCTCGGTCGCACAGTTAAGTGTTTGTTAACACATAAACGTTCACCTTCACATTCACACACACGTTCACACTATGCTCACACGGGCCGGCTCTCTCCCGACACTCTCGGTTCCAGAGTGCACGAGCGTGCGTGCGTGCGTGCGTGCGTGCGCGCGTGCGTGCGTGCGTGCGTGCGTGCGTGCGTGTCGCTTCACGGTCTATCGCATGGCAAAACGCAAAATCCACATCCTCGGATCAGGCGCGCTCGGCACTCTCTGGGCGTACGGACTGCGCAAGGCAGAGCCCACCCTGCTGCTGCGGGCAGCCGATGCTGCATCATCAGGGCGACGATGTGCTGTGCGCGTAACTGAGGCCAATGCTTCGGACGAAGAAGCACGCCATGATTTTGTAGCGTGCGAGGCCGTAGACAATGCCGACACAGAATTCCAAACGCTGATCATTTCGGTGAAGGCATTTTCCGTCGCCGACGCCATCCGCGAAGTCAAGCCACGGCTTGCCGCGGACGCGACCATCATCCTCTTGTGCAACGGTGCATTGGCTGTGTCGGAGGCCATCGCCGACAGCGTGGATTCTCCTTTGATAGCAACGACGACGCACGGTGCATGGTCACGAGCGCGCCGCGACGTCCATCACGCTGGCCTTGGCAGTACTTGGTTGGGGTGCTTGGCGCGTGGGCAGCCGATCTCCGAGGAGCTCGCGCTCATCGCTGGCGGCGGAACGCTCGGCGCTGCCATCGTGGAGACGCGCGAGCAAACGGAGCGGCGGCTCTGGCTGAAGCTCGCCGCGAATGCAGTTCTCAATCCCCTCACCGCATTATGGGACGTCCAGAATGGCGTGGTACTCGCCAGACCGGAGGGCATCGCCACCGCGCGAGCTGTGTGCGACGAGCTGGCGCTGCTCGCCTCAGCGATGACCGAGGGTCGTGCGCCGTCGGCCGACGAGCTCCTGGGCTTCGTGCATGCGTGTGCTCGCGACAACGCTCAGAACTACTCATCGATGTGCATGGACGTGCGCGCGGGCAGGCGTACCGAGATCGAGGAGCTCAACGGGTGGGTCGTGCGTCGAGCTGCGCAACTCGGCCTGCAGGTCTGCGAGGCGAACGCTCGGCTGTCGGAGGCCGTGCGAGCGCGAATGGTGCCGTGACTCGGCGGCTGCTGACGTGCGCTGTATGTGCGGTGTGCGGTGTGAGTTTAACGGCGCGAGCCCTTGCCATTGCACATCACCTCCCCCTCACGCCTCAGCAGACGAGAGTGCCCAAAAGCAGTCACGCGCATAATGTGTAAACTGCGCGTGGGTGCTGGCCTGGGGTCGGTCCGACAGAATTGTCCTATCGTGTCGACACACCGACCACTCAGCACGGGCGGGAGTGTACCGATATGCACGGCAGAGTGCCGGAGGTGTGCACTACTCGTAGGTGCGCTCCAACCTTTGAAGCGCACAGCCCACCCCCTTCCGGCGCGGTGGTGCTTGAGTTTCCTCCCGGTGACTTCCCTGCCCTGAATCCCACACAGTGCGGTCCCACCCCTCGGTTCCCGTCCACCCCCCGCGCGCCCTGGCGAGCGCCCACGACAACGTCTCACCCGGACGCCTCCCATGCTGTCGCGACGTGTGCCCGTCTCGGCCTCTCGATTCGTCCTGCCCCCCCGCTGCACGCTCCTGTTGACGCACGGAGAACACGCCGCCATGCGGCCACGCGCCTGCCCTGCCCACGAGTTTCCTCTCGTCGTCGCCCGCTGTTGTCATGGTCATAGGTGCGAATGTATCGTGCTTCCATCCTGACTCGTGAGTGACTCAGGAGTGGCGCACGCCCGCACGCGTGTATCGCTGCGAACGTGCGTTCTCGACGTGTCGCCGCGCCGCATGCTGCTCACGCGCCCGCCGAGCCAGTGCCTGTCGCAGCTGCCTGCGGCGTCGTCGTCGCGCGCGCCGTGTTTGAAGAGGCGTTGCCCTCGGCAAGCAGGTCGTCCGGATCCTCGCCGCAGAGCATCGCAAGCTCCCCAAGCCGAGCCACCGCCGCAGCGCGCGGCGAGGCAGGCGGGCGAGCTCGTGCGGCGGACGCGGACGCAGCGACAGCCGCGGCGGAGCTGTTGGGCGATGCGATGCGCCGCATGCCGCCCTCAGGATGGCCCACAATGGCGCCGGGCTCTAGGTACAGGAGCCCGAGAGGATCATCACTCGAGAGCCCGTCCCAGCTAAAGAGCTCGGACAACTGTCCCTCGTCAAAGTGCGACTCGTCGCCTTCGCGTTCAGGCCGTTTGCCGAGCAGCAGTGCCGCCGCCGAAGAGGAGTTCAGCAGGCCGCTGCCGCCGCGCGTGCCGCGCCCACGCCCACGCCCGCGACCAGCCTGGGCCCCTCGAGCGGCAGTGCCGCGCGGCTTCGTGCTCGTGCCAGGGTCGGAATCGGCTGAGCCTTCCGCCTCCCTCTCAGCTGCTTCGCGCTCAGCTGCTATGGCGGCGGCTGCGCGTTGGCGCCGTGCGAGCTCGCCTGGCAGAGGGACGACGTTGATCTTGCGGTTGATGGCATGCAGCTGCTGCTCGATGGTGAGCGGCGGCGGCACGGGCGGCGGCGACGGCGGACTGCCGGGCAGCTCGCCCTCGCCGTCCTCGCCCTCCTTGCCTACTGGGGTCACGTGAGACGCTAGCGAGGTGACGACCGCCGGGGCGCCCGGAGCGCCCGCGCCCTCGCCCAGCTTGATCAGCTTGAGTCCGCGCGCGTCCGCTGCGGCCGCCGCGGCGGCCGCTGCCGCGGCTGCTGCCGCGGCTGCTGCCGCACCCGCCGCCATCATCGAAGCCTGCGCCGCAGCGCCCCCTGCTACAGCCGCCGCCGCCGCCTGCGCCGCTGCCTGCACCGCGAGCGCCTGCGCGGCCGTATCCGCGAACAGCTTGGTGGGGACGGTGGTCCCGGAGGGTGTGGGCGTCTTGGCACAGAAGCCGCCCGGCGAGAGGAGGAGCACGCGAGAGGTGGGCGACGCATCGCTCGGCCGCGGCAGCGAGCCCACCGGCGACGTCTTCGCATAGAAGCCGCCGTCGCGCCCGTCGACCGCGGCCGTGACGGCGGCCGCTGCGGCGGCCGCGGCGGCCGCCGCCTTGAGCTGGCGATGGTTGGCATCGCGAGCGGCGAGCAGAGAGGCGGCGTTGGCGCGCGAGCCACCGCTTGCGCTACCCGGGTGCCCGCCGCGCGGCGAGCGAGAGTCCACGTTGGGCGCCACGTTGGGCGAGCGCGAGTCCGCCTCGTCGCCGCTGTGAAGGCGCGAGCTGTCATCGGTGCGCGACCGTTTCGGGGCGAAGCTGCCCATGGCGAGGTCACTCATGCGGCCGCTCATGCGGCGCGACACGGAGCGCTCGACGCCGGAATCGTCGCTGCCTAGGCGCATGCCGTCGAGGAGCGAGCCGCCCCTGCCGCCGCTGCCTTTGGGCGCGCTGGCGAGCTCCGAGGTCCGGAGCGCCGATGCAAAGGCCGAGGCGCCCACGCGGTCGGGGGAGCACGCCAGCTCCAGGAGCGCGTCAGCCGCGGGTGAGCAGACCATGCTTCGGAGGACGCTGATGCTCGTGCGACGGCGGCTCGCGAGCGGCGAGGAGGGCGCCACAGTACCGTCTGCGCGGTCGGCGCCCATTCCGGCGCCCCCGTCGGTCGACTCGCGCGAGGTGCTCGCGCCCGCGCCCGCGCCGCTCGCGCCCGCGGAGCGCGTGCCGCGCACGGAATAATGGGGCGAGAGGCCGAGGCCGCCCATGGCGCTCGCCATGATGGCGCTTGCCAATTGCTCCGAGGTGGGCGACATGAGCATCTCTGCCGCGAGTGAGTCCGCGTCCACGTAGCGCGAGCGCGGGCTCCTAGGCACCAGGCCGCTGCCCCCGAGGGGCGAGCGGCCGACGGCGGGGCGCGGGCCGGAGGTGGGGGTGGGCGGCGAGGCGCACGCGGACTCGAAGGCACGCTGCAGCGTCTTGGACGGATCGGTGCCCATACTGGCCGGCCGCGATCGATCGGCCGTCGCGCCGCTCTGGCTCTTGTCGAGCAGTTGCTGGAGCAGCTCGTCGTCCAGGCTCGCGCTCGCGGCGTCGTACTCTAGGAAGAGGCCTCCTGGGCTCCCTTCGGGGGAGCGCTCCCCTCGGGCTATAAAGAGGCGAGCGCTCCCCTCGGGTTCGGCGGAGCGCCGCGCCGCCTTGCGCGAGTCGGCGTGCTCGCCGAGCTTCAGGGGCGACACGAGCAGACCCGCCGAGAAAGACTTTGCGGGCAGCCCTCGAAGCACATCGAGCAGGTGCTGATCATCCGCGCTGCAGTCAGCGCCCACTCCGAGGCTCATGAGGCTCTCGTGAGACGCGGGCCCGTCGGCATGCCCGCGCGCCTCCGCCTTGCGCTTCACCGACGAGTTCCAATGGTTCTGCCACGGCAAGCGAGGAGGTTGTGCGAGGTGAGACCGGGACGGAGGGGTTGAGGTCGTCGGCGAGGGGGGAGAGGATCCGGTGGGGGCGCAAGGGCCGGAGGGCGGCCAGGAGGGGGGCAAGGTAAGAGGCCCATGCGAACAGGCCACCAGGCGCGCGCGCGCGCGACGCTTGGTGCCGAGCCATGGCGTGCAGCCATGGCGTGCAGCGCCACCGAGGTGGGGGGAACTCAAAAAACCAAATTGGCCAACGCACCTTGATCGAATTGTCAGTTCGCCCGGGCAGGAGCTTGGCAATCTCGGCCCAGCGGTTGCCGAGGAGGCGGTGCGCGCGCAGAATGATCTCATCCTCCTCCGCCGACCACGCCTCCTTGCAGATCGAGGGGTTGAGGTGGTTGTGCCAGCGCTCGCGGCACTGCGAAGCGGGTCGTGACAAGAGGGGGGTGAGGGGGGAAAGGAGGGGACGAGGAGGTGAGAGGCGGTGGACCGTCAGGTCACGAGGCCTCAAGGGGATCAAGCCGAATGCCACGAGCGCTCGCGGGCTCGGAACCGCCTCATAGCAACGGGCACGAAAGTCCGCACGCACCTGCTTGCCAATGCGTCCGGGCATGCGCGCGGCGATGAGGGACCATCGCTTCGCACCCAGCTCCTGCACGAGCGAGATGAGCATGGCGTCCTCCTCGACATCCCACGCGCCCTTGCGCCCCTCGATGTTGTCCGTCTTCAGCCCGTCCTCATCGCCCCCGCCGATGAGGCCCGCCGCGTTGGCGTCGCTCATCGCCGCCACGGCCATCTCGAGGTCAGCCGCGCCCGCGGCGGGATGCGGAGTGGTGGCGGCGGTCGGCAGGCCAGCGGAACCAGTCGGGGCCGAGGCAGCGGCCGGGATCACGAGCGCGTCGTCGTCGGGCTCGCCGGGGTCACTCTTGCCTGCCTGCTTGCGGTCGCGAGGCTTGCGCTGCTGCTTGGGTTGCTTGGGCTGGTTGGCCTCACGCACACTTTGGAGCTCCGAGCCAGCTTGGAGGGTCAGATCGGCCGACTGGCTGGGCAGTGAACGCTTCAGGCCGTTCCGGGAGGGCATGGTCAACGTGTCGAGCTTGGTCGTTCCGATCCTGGACAACATTTTGAATAGGCCAGGTGAGGCGCGGACGCGTCATCGGCACCGATGCCAATGCATGGGATAGGGCTGGGCGGGCGAAATCAAGGTTCGAGAGGGGGCACATACGGGGACGGCTGATCGTCGAAAGCACCGGACAAAAAGTTTGGCGCCCTGGACGTCGAGCGCGGCGCGGTCGGGGCAAACGCGGTGAGCGTATTCGGGCCTTTGAGGAAAGGCAGGCCAGACGCAGCAATGTGGAGGCAGCAGAGGGTCGCTCGAGCGGGACGCTGGGCACGGCGGCGTACATGATCGTGTGCGGCGACTCGGTCGCCGACTCGGAGTCTGGCGCATCCATGGCTGCCTGTTGGTTTCGAGCGCTCCGGCGCATGTTCGCGCCGACGACTTGGCGCCACGGTCTTGGGCGCTTTGCCGACTTCGAGTGTGGACTTGGCGCTTTGACCGGTAGCCCTTTTTGGCGGGATCACTTCGCGGGAAAGAATTCGCGCCATTCCACACAGAACAAAATTTTGGCGGACGACCAGGCGACGACACAACTTCCGTCATCAATCAGGTGCGTGTGCAATTTAGTTTCCGACTTTGGAACTTGGCGCCCTCTGGGCCCTTAGTTCTGCCACGGAGCAACTTTTTATGAAGACCGTCGCGGCGGTGGCACGCTCGCTCGTGCTCTCGCCTCCACGCTCGGCGCGCCCGCTCTGCACCCGCTCTGCGGTGGGTCCGGGCGGTCTCGGTGCGGTGGCCAAACCCACCGACATCCCCACGCTCAAACTTTACCGCGATTGCATGCGCCTCACGTACCACATAGCCGCGGCGAGTGCCAAGGGCGACGCCATGCGGCAGATGATCAGGAGCCAGTTCAGGGCGCAGATACACGTTGAGGACCCCAAGGAGATCGACCGGTTGAAAATGCTCGCGATCATCGGCCTGCAGAACTACGTCATCCACGAGCAGACGACTAAGGCCGTTGACAAGAGGCGGCGGGGAGCAAAGCCGAGCGAGACCAAGAGCTCATGATGATGTCGCACAAAGTTTGCCAATCGCATGCAGCTTGAGCATCTGAACGCTGTCTTTGGCAGCTACAAGGAGTTGGGTGATCGGCCGTCCTGGCTGCTCTGGTGCATCAAGCTTTTCATCAGCACCGAAGGCGCCGAACATTCTCAAGGTGTGACGCAACTTCTTTAAATCGACCTTGCAGATCAGCAGCAGCGGAGCTACAAGCTGCTCGATATTGAGGTGGTGCTCGTGACGGTTGAGAGCCTCATCCAAGAGTCCGATCTTGAGTTCGATCGTGATGGCTTGCACGTTCGTATTTTTGGGGACTCGTCGCACCTCAAGATCATGCGACACAATTTCTTCGATATGTTGTGACGTCAAGAGTTCATGGCTCATCATAGCATTTGTCTTTAGATGGTAATAGTTGAAATGGTGCATGATACTCTGACGCCCGGGGATAGAGAGATTACAGATTTTTCCCATAGTATCCGAGAACCGAGAGGACCGGCCGCGCCTGTGCCCCAATTGGCCTGCCCGGCGCGGCGCGGACGCGGATACGGATTGGGATTCGCGGATCCACCGGGGCGCGCGAGGATCGAGGTACGTGTGCGCGACCCCGCCGGGTTACGGTGTCGTGTGTATGCTGTATCGGCCGCGGCTGACTTTGTGCCGGCCCCAGCCTGGGGCGCCTGCCGCGCGCGTGCTTGAGATGATCTCCAGTCCCGGGAGATGATCTCGCCCGAGAAGCGAGATCACGCACGATCGCGCGGTGTCGAATGCTCGAATCATGTGTTTCGTTATCGCGGACCGAACGCCGTGTGACAGTCCACTCTCCCGGTCCACAACAAGTTTGATCTTGAAGATTAATCTTTCACAGCGTCCACGAAATCATTCTCTATGGCGTCTGAAAGCACACTTTTCATGACGGCACATGGACATATCCTTGATTTCCCCCGTGTGTCCCAATTGCTGTGATGTGAGGACGGCGCGGTTTCGCTTGCACACTCTCACTCTCGTCCGTCACACGTCACGGCCAGCCGCTCCGGGCAACCCTGCACGCCACATACGCACTGGCCGCCCGTGCTCGCGCGCTTGCCAGGTGCCCGTCTCGATGGGATGTCGCCAGCCTCCTCGAAGCCGCCAGCGTCGTCGCATTCGGATCCTCGTCACATTTCGTGCGGCAAAGAGCGAGCCTGTGTCCGCCTCGGCCACACCGTGTGTCACGCCCATCTGTGGTCAGTGGGACCCGCACGGTCCCCTCACGCGGCCCGCGAGCTGCGGCGCGAGATGCCCGCGCCCAGGTCGGAATAGCCCTGGTAGCCGTGGCCGCGCATGTGCTGCATCTGCTGATAGCCAGCCACGTCGTGCGTGCCGAAGTCGGACTTGCCCACATTGGCCGGCGTTTGAGGGATGAAGCCCTTGTAGCCGGGGATGACGCCGCCGACTGCTCTGCGGAAGTCCTCGACCTTCTCAGACGGCGCCGTCTTGTCATACGAGGGGCGCATGGAGTCAGGCGGCGTGCGGAACTCGTATGAGCGCTCATCGCGGAGCTGCTCGAACTCCCTCCGTGAGCCGGGCGGCGTCGTGTCGCCGAAGCGCGACCGGTATTTGCCCTCGGCCGGCGGAGTGGCCGGTGACCCGTAGCCGCTGTCGCTGCCGCTGCTGCCATAGCTCTGGCGTGCCTCGTACATGGATGGGCGGCTGCCCGATCGCGCCTGCTGCTCCGACATGCCTTGCTGGACACCGGCATGCCGAGACGACGAGTACGACGACGGCGGCGACGAGTACGAGGGCTGGACGCCCGAAGCCCACGCCTGCTCGTACGAGGCTGGCTTGTAGCGCTCATGCGGCGAGGGCGTCGTCGGCAGCTCGTACGTGTGCGGGTACTCGACCGGCTCGCTCGCGCGAGGAGCCCAGCGTTCGTGAGAGGAGATCGGCGGGTCGAGCTGGCCTTGGCCAAACGTAAAGGGCGCGAGCGGCTGACCGGTGACGGACTTGTACGCCGGCGTGGGCACGCTCGCGTGCTTCAGGACCTCAAACTTCTCCATGTCGCGCACGGCCGAGCCGTGATGCACGTCGCGGTCGTACACTGCCGTCGCCTCGAAAGCGCGCGGCTCGCGCGGCGGCGTGCCAGGCCTGCTGCCGTCCGACGCGCCGACCTGCGAGCGTGCCCCCATGCGCGAGGACTCGGTGGCGTAGTATACATGCTCGTCCACGCCAAAGGGTGCGCTGCGCGACGCATTGTCCACGCTGTTGTACTGGCGGCGCGTGCCGTCCGACTGAGCGAGCTCTCGCGCGTTCACGAACGTGTGCCGGCGGAGCTCGGCGGCGTTCGGCGTGTGCGGCGGCGAGGGCTGGCTCGGCGTGTATGCGTAGTCGTGCAACGGCACGCCGCCCTGGTGCATTGAGCCGTAGTGCGCCTGCGCGCCAGGCACGTGTCCGCCGTAGCCGACCTTGACGCCGCCGACGCGGCCTTTGAACTGGTCCGTGAGGTCCGCTCTGGCGGCGGGCTTGTACGGCTCGCCAATCTCCTGCCACGCGGTGGTGCCGCGATGTTGGAGCGTGTTCAGCGTGCCCTGGCCGGGTGCCAGCCCGGGCTCCAAGGTCTGCGGCACGCCGACATACGTAGACTCGCCCGACGTGTTGATGGCACCTGGAAGGTGGCCCGCGTAGCCCGGGAGCACGCCGCCGACGGCTTCGACGAAAGGCTTGTGGTTAGGGTACCGCGGCGAGCCACGGGCCGAGAACTGCATGCGAGGTGGCATGTGGGAGCAGCTGGATCAGCCGCCGCTTTACAGCGAAGTTGACGACGCCCTGCAACGCGACAAGCCTGGACAAGCTCGCAAGTTTCAGGAAGACAACGGCCCGGGGAAGGAACTTGCCTGCTACCGTAAACCTTCGCGTGCAATCTTTGTTTTGGGGGAGTGGACTAGCTCTTTGTCTCGCGCTGGAGTCGTTATGTCGATGCATGCACGATCCGTTAGAACGCGAGTGATTCTTCCAGTAATCTTCGGACTCCCTCTCTGTGAGGGAAGCGATCGACCCAAGCTGCCTCTCTCTTGTGCAGGATCTCCACAGCATGCTTCCTACGACGTGGTACTGGGACAAGGGATCTGCTTCCGCGAGCGTGAACGACTACTGTCCCTACGCCGTCGAGATCTCCAAGAAGATTGAAGAGTGCTACGTGCGCATGGGGCCTGAGCGCTTCGAATGTGACGTTGGCGGGGGCCGCGTTGTGACGAAGACCCGCAAAGGGCTCGTGCAGCACGTCAAAGGGGAACCTGGCCGCTGGCGCGCTGTCAAACGCGAGGTGCACAGCCACGGCGCCACGCACTCACCAGCGCCACCGCCTTCGCCGGCACCAGCAGCTCCAGCAAATCCAGCACCTCTGCCGCCAGCTTCAGCTCCGGCGCCACCGCCTTCGGGGCAGGCTTCGACGAATGCACTCCTGAAGGGTCTAGCCCTTGCCCGTGAAAGCCGCGCCGCCAATGCCGAGACGGTGGGCGGCCATCTGCGCATCGAGTTCAACACGATGCGGGCGCAGCAGAAGGCGGCGGGTCACGCGACTCGCATGTCCGTCAAACTGTCGCTCCTGGTGGGTGAGATGGTGCTCGCGCCCTCTGCCCCGATGGCCGAGGAAGTGCCATTCACGCTGAGCGGCGCGCTCGCCGTCGTGCAGACGGCCCTCGACGCACCAACCGCTAAGCTGCCCCAAGGTGGATGGCGGCCACCGGCTCGCCACAAGAAGACACTCATTCAGAGTTTGCTCGAGAGCATGGAGAAGCCGCCCGCCGGAAGACCCATAGGCGGCTCAAACGGCGCGGGCGGCTCGAGCGGCGGCGGCGGCGACAGCGGCAGCGGCAGCGCCGACAATGGCGGTGCTGGCGGCGGCAGCGGCAGCGGCGACAAGGGCGGTGGCGGCGGCGGCAGCAACAGCGGCGGCGGCGGTGGCGGCGGTGGCGGCGGTGGCAGCGGCGGTGGCGGCGGCGGTCGCTGCATCCATGAGAAGAAGGTCGAGGGCCAGGTGGGTGCCGCCGACCGTGCCCACGACGGCGCATCGCCTGACAAAGCGATCGCGCTCGACGACGACGACACGGACGAGGACGAGACCAACGACGAGGACGATAAGTTTGGGATGGAGGCTGAGGAGAGTGTCACTGCCGCGCCTGGCACCACCGCCGCTCGTCGCGCGCCCAGCGTCGGCAGCGGCGGCGACGATGGCGGCGGTGCCTTTTCCTTTCGGCCAGCGCCCTTCCTCTGCCAGGGCGGCTGGGAGGCGCACTTGGCCTCATGGGAGGAGCGTGAGGTGGCAGGTGCAAAGCTCCGCCATGTGATGGTGCACGCGCACGGTGTACTCCGCCCGCCCGCGAGCGCTGCGCTGGGCGTGCACGAGCGGCGCGCTGCCCAGCTGGCCAAGCCTATGGCTGGGCGTATGGCGCTCCTCGCCGATATTCTCACCCGCTACGCACCAGAGGACGCCTCCGCCTTCCCTGGCTGCGGCGATGTGCAGCGGGTGGAGATGAAGGGTGGCCTGGCTGGAATCGAACCCGCACACGCCTCCGCATGCGGAGCAGTGCGCATGGACGGCGGCGCCGCGGCGATGCGCAGGAAGGCAATTCACGCTCTCTACAGCTCGTCCGCCAATCTGGTCCGCAAGACCGCGCATGACGGCCGCCCGGCGCATCTGCCCACTGCTGACCCTGGCCCCATCGGCGGCGGACGAGCAAGCGGCGGCGGCGGCGGGCTTGCGGAGCTGCGCGTGCCCGACGATGCTGAGTTGGAGCTTCTCGAGGCCTGCGCACGGCTGCGCAAGGCCGGCGTGCCTGCCTTTGAGCAGCTCCCGAACGGCTGGGCGGCCAAGCTCACGGTGCATGTGGCGAAGCCGACGTCCCGGAAGGCGGGGCAGCCCATTCCGACGCTGACTGTCATCGGGCCGGACGGTACCAAGTACCAGAGCGTCAAGGCTGTGAAGCTCGCCCTCGGCCTCCTCGCGGAGCACGAGGTTGATGGGGCGTCCGCGGCGGTCGGTGAGCCCTTGGCGCGTGCGGCTCTGAAGCGCGCGCTGCCCTCTGAATGGGCAGGAGAGCGGGCGCCGGCGAAGAAGAAGAAGCATACGCCGAATGGCCTTTGCATCGACTGGGGCGGCGGATCCTCATGCGGCGAGAGTGGCGGGGAGGAGGAGGAGGAGGAGGAGGAGGAGGAGGAGGGGGAGGAGGAGGAGCGGGACGCCCTGGTCGTTGAGCTCGAAGACTCGGAGGCGGAGGCAGAGGAAGATGACGCTGAAGACGATGGCTCGATGGAAGAGGAGGAGGAGGAGGGGAACGAGGATCGCAAAGCTGCGAAGCTTCGCTCCGAGCTGGCAGTGGCTTACTGTCCACCGTTTGAGCCGATGGCGATGAGGATGCAGGGAGATGTGCGCGTAGGCATCGGCATTACCATCGAGGAGCTGGACTGATCGGGTGCCCGGCCACGCAAAGAGACCACGGGGAGCACGCGGTCGAAGCACGCGTTTCGCAGCGAAAGATGAGGCAAGGTGCCCATCGGCGCAATGAACACGGCACTCAGCCAGGCAGCCCAGATCACACGGTACAGATGCTTCCCCGCTTCCCCGTCGTTCGAGCACACCTTCCTTCCGCTTTTTAGCATGGCCGTGTGCTTCGTTTACGACGTGTAGTTGGGACGACAAGTCATCACACCCTTTCGAACCCACACCGCTGTTCCCACCGCCGAATCCGCCGTGAGGTCACGCAAAAAAGGTCCGCATTGCAACGACGAGGCCTCTCCAGGTCCGCGAGAGCCCCTTCGCGTGAGGCCATAAGACACTGGTCAGGCCGCCGATCATGTCCTCTAACTGGCAGGCGCTGCAGCAGCGTCTGGCACAGCAGCAGCCACCTCGGAAGCGCAAGCGCTCTGAAACCCCAACCCAACAACATACATCCAACAAGCAGCCTACCTCCGCTGCACCAAAGGCGGCAGTGTCCGCTGGTGCTCCTCTGCCGCCGGTCGCTGCGGGCCCCTCGTTAGCAGCAGCAGTGCCATCGATTCCCATCGAGCCTGTCGCACCGGCATCTCTCGTAGACCTCCCGCCACGGCTGGCACTCGATTGCGAGATGGTGGGCGTTGGTGACGGCGGAAAGCGCAGCGCACTGGCTCGGGTAGTTGTCGTTGGCTTTGACGAGCGGCTCATCTACTCGGCCTTTGTCAAGCCGCCCGAGCCAGTGACGGACTACCGGACCGCCGTGAGCGGCGTGCGGCCCGAGCACATGCGACATGCCCTGCCGCTGCGCCGCGTACAGGACGACGTGGCGAAGCTTCTACGCTCGCGCATTATCATCGGCCACGCATTGCACAATGATCTCACGGCGCTCATGCTGGATCATCCGAAGGCTGACGTGCGAGACACGGCCACGTACCCGCCGTACCGTGAGACGCAAGGCCAGGGGACCAAGCCGCGCCGGCTCAAGCACCTGGCCGAGCAGTTCCTCGGCTGGCAAATTCAGGGAGGCATCCATAACCCAGCAGAGGACGCGGTGGCGGCGCTGCGCCTGTACAAGCTCAAGATGAACGAGTGGGAGCGCTCCATTGGCTCCGGCGGCGCCCACCGCCAGGTGAGCAAGTGGGAGCTGAAAGGGCACAAGGAAAAGGAGCGCTCCTTGAAGCGGCGCAAGGTCAAGCGAGGGACGGGCGCGCCTAAGGGCCGTTCTGGCAACGGAGTTTAGTTTTTTAAGAAGTGTTCGTGCTCATCGTACACAAGAAAGGGAAACCGGACCATGCCTAGCGCTTGAGAGCAGAGGGTAACGAACACTCAGTTCAAAATAAATTGTATGGTTGACCACACAGAACCACACACGACACAGGTCCCGGGACCGCGACCGGACAGCCGGGCAGGTGGCAGCATGGCAGGTGGAGGGGATAGTGATTGCAGTGGGGTGCTCCACGTCACAGGATCTCTCGACTCGATTGCATGCAAGGACGGAGCACCGTAACGGCCTGGTCAGCGGTTTTTTGCGTCCTCAAACGGGGTGAGACGTTCAGGGCCGGACGGATGCCGACTGGTCAGGCGAACACGTACACGCGGAAGATACGAACGAACGCTGAGTTCCGCATGCCCTCGGGAAGCTACCTATTCACCGGAGACGCGAGTATTCAGGCACCGTGGGTGCAAGCCCACGCGCCGCCTTCCGAGCCTACCACACCGAGGTTAGAGCGACGCGCCATTACTCCATTACCGTCACCAAGATTAGAACTCAGCCCTCGGTATCACTCGCTCCAGGCAAGATTCTCCGCAAATCAAGGAAATATTTGGGAGTGGCCACAGGCGAGTGGCTTCGCCCCGTACTCCACGAGCACAGAGAGCGTCCACCTCAATCCCGCCCAACTCGGCGGGGCGCCGCCACAGACACCCACCAGGCAAGAGAGGTCGCATCGCCACAGGAGTACTTTCATGAGTGAGGCGCTCGGCTATGGCACATACCCAGAGCAGAAGCTGACGCCTCGGCAAGCGCTCGTCAAAGCCGCCCAGCGTCCATATCCGAATTCACACTCTTCACCCCGTGTCGAATGGCCCGGGTTGCTCTTCATCCCCGCAAATGGTTTCGTACCGACCGCCGTCGACGCGACGCCACCGCCGGGCAGCCGCCGGGCTGCAGCTGCAAAGCTCGAGCAGCTGCAGCGCAGCATTGCCGCCGAGCAGGGGCGCAAACTGTCCAAGCGTGCTGATCTTCAATCTGCGCTCAGCTGGATGCCTCACGATCTGCTCAAGCAGCACGATCCCGCCGGCATGCCCTTCCGGAGGCCAACGTGAAGATGAAGTGTGGGAGTAGCCGATTGTGTGTGCAAAAAGAACACCCTGTGACATGCTGTGAACTTCACGCGCTCTTTTTCTTCGAGATTACGAGTCTGGGAGCGAGACGTGATGGCGTTCCTCGCGGTTTTCAATTCCGCCGCGCTCTCGCTGTCGTGCACACTGCCTTGGCACGTTCCAGGGCACGGCAGTCACGGCGTCACACGTCTGTCTGTGCGCGTGCCGGCGCCGGTGGCGTGCGACTCGCCCGCCTCAAGTACGCCCTCGTCATCCCTCCTCTTGTCTCTCGACTTCAGCGATTGGGATGAGCGAGAGACGTGGGCTCTGGAGGACCACGTAAGACGGTTCTGCGTCGACGGTGGGCGCTTTGTGCTATGGCGGCGTCTCTCGCTCGAGGTGCCCGAGCTTTTGAGCCGTTCCCCCAAGGAGCTGCGTGCACGCTGGCTGGCCTTGAAGACAGCACGGGAGCAAATTCCAGCGATGACTTGGGAGGACGTCCCGTGTTTGGAGCAGTGGCAGTGCGTGGCGCCTGGGCGATACCAGGGCGAATTGCACGGCGCGCCGGGCTTGCAAGATGGCTCGCTCTCTGTGACCATCCAGCATGATGCCGAGGCAGTCGCAGCCAATGAGTTGGTCGATCTATTCGGTGAGCAGTGGTGCGTGCGCACGCGCACCGGCGACCTGTTCCAGCTAGGAGAGCGCGCGCTGCTCGCTGACGCTACCGAGGCCGGCGAAGCTGGCGCAATCGCTGGCCTCAAGACCGTGCAACTAGGGGACACCGTGTCTGCATCGATGGCTGGCCTCGCCGGCGCGGCCAGCTTCTTGGCTCCGCCGCTTCTCATGGGCGGTGCGCTGCTCGCGGCCTCGACGGCAGGCTATCTCATCCTTGGTCACCACCACGTCGATGTGAGTGTATTCATCGTCTGAGAGGTGGACAAACGTCGGGCGCGCGTGTGTCCGCGGACTTATCCTCTTGCCTCTTCGCTCTCCGGCTCTCGTCTTGCCCGGAGGCTCGGAAGTCGCCCCGGACCCCGCTCGGCTGACTTCTCGCGCGCCGACTCGCCTAAAATCGTCCGAGCGGGGGTGACAGTTAAGAATTGGGGGATTCTCTTCTCGAGATTTGTGTGCCTGTAAGAACCTGTCCAACCGGACACGTAGGAAGCAAAAGCTCTGATGATTCCTATCTGTGGGACTGTGGCACGCCCCGGTCTGGGTCTCGCTGCGTGGCGTCGGCTCACTTCGTACTATGCGTGCTGGTCTCCATTCCATGCCATATCAATGCGCGAGCACAGCGTCCAGCGAGGGGCCGCAGCTCCCGAGCATGGGCACTCTCTCGGTCCCACGCGGCGCTCACGTACTCACGCTACATGGACGAGGGGCGAGAGGCGCTGCCGGACGGTCATCGCCGCCGCCAGCAGCAGTCGCCGGTGGTATTGTGCCAACGTCGACTCCTGTGGAAGCGAAGCTGGCGATCTGAGGCTTAAGAACGAGTCTCGGCGAGCCACACTGCGCATGCATGCGACCACTCCTGCCACGAGATCCCACCGTCCCCGTTTGCGTCCAGCAGCGCCATCAGAGTGCTCGAGTCCACCTCGCCCTCGAAGCCAAACAGACCGCCGAGGTCCTGCATCATCGTCTGCAACTCGTCGAGGGTGAGCGCGCCGTCCTGGTCGACGTCATACCGCTTGAAGACGTTCTCGACATCCACCTGCATGTGCGCCGGCAACTCAGCGAATGGCTTCGACGAGCTCGGTGGCAGCTGGTAGGTTTCCATGCGCAGCTCAGCCGCCTTCTCGGTGAAGTAGGCCTTGCCGTAGGCGATGCAATCTTCGGGCATGTCGCGCAGCACCGCCTTGGTGAACTCACGAAGCACCGGCTGGAGCTGCGCCGGCACGTTGATCGAGGACGCCATTGTCCTAGTGGACTCCAAGCCTCAACGACTCGAGGGGGTAGAGGGGTCTGTGAACGACGCCGTGAAAGAGAATTTTTTGGTGCCGCTTGACCCCAACAGTTAAGCGGCCGTGAACCACCGTGTGAAGAGACAGTCGGCGGGGCCATCAGTAGCCCAGCCAGGGGGAAAGGGGATAGGCGGGGAGATGTCTCCCGGCCGTTTGGGAGTTATTGGGCGCATGGGGTACCATGGGGATACCTATCGGGAGATCTGCTGCTCAAGGTTTCGAGACCCAAGGGGGACCCTCGAAGCTAGTCGATGCGCATCCTGATTAACCCCTACGGGAGATGCACGTGGCAGATTGTGTGCTACTCGGCACCTCTGCACCTCGGGGGGGAGTTCTCGAAGCGCAATGTCGCGCATGTCGTCGAATCCTCCGATGAGAGTTAAGTGTTGCTGGGGCCCGTGTGCCCGCGCGCTCGTTTTCGCTCTTACCCTAGGCCATCTTCGTGTGGCCGAGGCGCTTCCTTTGGTCGCGAGAACTTCCCCTTCGCGTGCTTCGGC
>Ga0210239_100488_pt1 | contig 34923 bp, 22 predicted proteins | sample ChrtobMetP5a_0mM_FD_155451 | JGI IMG/M metagenome (GOLD analysis project Ga0210239, IMG submission 155451) | Chrysochromulina tobin associated microbial communities from unialgal haptophyte culture, Seattle, Washington, United States - P5a_0mM | ecosystem: Host-associated > Algae > Haptophytes >... | reverse complement strand
GTTAGGTGTGCACCACAGCAGACAGTTCTGTACCGTAGTACACGTCCATCTCTTGGGGAGGTACGCTGAACCCTCGGGTGCGTGCGTGTATAGGTATGGTCCGGTCACCAAAAGCAAACTTTCCTATCCGTCGTATCATCTCCTATGTGGAGGGTGAACTCTCATAGAACCTCGCCGGATCCGAGGTAGCCTCCCGGCTACCCAATGCTCCCACCCGTAGGGTGGCAGAGAGGAGTTGTGCGTCGCGTTTAAGTCGCGCCGCAAGCGTGAGCGATTGCGCCTCCGTCTCAGCCCACGAAGCTTCTGTGGCGTGTGAAGTGCCAGGCTTTGCACTGCATGCTCGGTTCTGCGTCGGGCGTGGCGTCACGAACGCTTCGTCTCCGTCGCTCTCGCTGTCATCTTCGTCATCGCAGTGCACGCCGACGGTGCCAAACATATCGCCAAGCACGGAGCGATTCAAGGTGCGAACCGCCGAGGCGCGTGCCCGCTGCTCAACGGACGCTCGTCGACTTGCCAGCAAGGCTGTGGCCGTCCTGTGCTGCGCCGGCTGAGTGCTGTCGCCAGTGTCGTCGTCCTCCTCGTCGTCGTCCTCGTCGTCGCTGTACACGCGCCGCCGGCGACCGCGTGGAGTGCGCCGCACTTCCGCGGCCAGAGCGGAGGCCTCTGCGTGCGCGCGCAGCTGATGCGACGTGCGCGCCTCCGCGGTCGCGTGCGCTTGCCGTTCGGTAGCGAGCTGCCGCCGTAGGGCTGCAATCGCCGCCTTTGCGTTCGCCTTGCTTCCCTGCAGCCGGCGTAGCTCGGCGGACTGCGCGTCGACGAGACGCGCGAGCTGGTCGGCACGTGCGGCGAGCGCATCCCGTTCTGATGTGATGGGCCGAAGCTCGTCGATGCGTCGCTCCAACTCGGGGAGACGGGCACGCACCGCCACCTCCGCCTCTGCCGCCATGCGCGCCGCAGTCTCCGCAGCTCGTTGCTGGCGCACGGCTTCGGCCGCCTCTCGCTCGCGCAAGGCGACTGACTCGCGGGCCTGCTCGAGCTGGAGTCGCAGTTGACGGCAGCGCCGCTCACCCTCGGCGGTCGCCGCAGCCACCTTGGACTCCAACGATGCAATGGCGGCCGCTTCGCGTTCGCGTGCCTCCAGCACGGCCGCTTCGAGCCGTGCCGCGAGCTCGCGCCCTCGCGCTGCCTCCGCCTCTACCTGCTGCGACACCATGCCGCGTGCATGGCCTGCCTGGTGGCTGAGCTCGACGGTTGCCGTCGACTCGGATCGTTGACGCTCCTTGCGCAGCGTTTCGGCTTCTTCACGGAGCGCAGCGGCCGTCTCCTCGAAGCTGATGCCGCGCGCGCGCTCAGTGGCGACCTCCCGTTGCAGCGCCTCCACTTCGGCTTGCAGCTGCTCTGACCGTGCAGCATACAATGCGCGGCCTTGAACAGCAACCTCGTACTCTGCCAGCAGATCGGCGTAGGAGGCGTGCTCGTGCTTGAGCCGCTCGGCCAGGTGACTCGATTGCCTCTCTGCGGCCGCACGGCGCACGTCGGCCTCGGCCGCTGTCGCTGCCCACATCGTGCGCTGCCCACATGAAGAAGTCAAGAAAGTCATGCAGAAATACCGTACTGTACAGGTTCGTCCCCGGTGCTATTTACGGTTCGGTGAACCGTGAGGTCCCTTGTGTCCCGCTCCGCGTTTTTGAACCAACTACTTGTATTCTGAAATCTGATCGAGATTCCTCTCGCGTTTTGGGAAGCAATGCTTGCGACACCGGGTAAGGCGCCCGGCCCGCCGCCGCGGCCGACGGCCCGCTGGCGCAGCGGTACGCAGCAGGTCGAGCTCACCTGGGAGCCTCCTCGCACGAGCGGCTCGGGGCCGATCCAATCATTTGTAATCATGGCCCGGCGTGGCGGAGAGCAAGCACCCTTCAAGACAGTCAGGAAAATGGTCTCGGACGCGCACGATGGCAAGGGTCAAATCACGACCGTGCTCGGCCGCGAGGCCCTCGGCGCGGCCAGTGGCTGGTGGGAGTACGCCGTCTCTGCCGAGAACACGTACACGCTCGGGCCCGTGTCGCAGCCGTCGCTGCCATTGCACGTGCCAGACTCTCAGGTGCCGGCGGCGACTGCATCCATCAGCGATTTCACCGGAACGCCGAGCCGCTCGCCCAAGACGGCCTCCTCCGCATCGTGGGTCGGAGGTGGGGGCAGCGCCCCGTCATCCTCGTTGGCCAACAGCTTGAGTTGTCGCGGCAAGGGCAGCAGCAGCAGCAGCAGCAGCAGCAGCAGCAGCAGCAGCGGCGGCGAGTCGAGCCTGATCGAGCGCGCGGCTGCGACTCTCGCAAAGCTCTTCTCCAGCGGCCGTCGGCCGGATGGCCCGAGTCCAATGATGTCCGCAGTCGCCTCGGGAGGCACGAGCTTGGAGGACTTCAGCTTGTTCACATGCTCAGCAGAGCACGAAGCTACGTGCACCCTAGGGCACCTCAAAGAGGAGCCATCGCGCTACCTCGAGAGCCTTCTCGCGCACGCCTCGACCTCGAGGGCCTTCCCGCTGCGAAAGCGCTCGATGTCGGCCTCGTCGAGCAGCAGCTGGAACGGAGCAGCCGCTGGGACGGCGGCCAGCTCCGCCACGTACGAGTGGCTGGTTGCCGGCCAGCACTTTAGGCACAAAGCTGACCAGCTCGCGTTTGCTATGGAGCCACTCGTCGACCGGTACAATACGTGGGCGTCGCAGCACGACGTCGATGCACTACCCGATGCCATGCGTCACTTCGAGATCGTGCCTGCCTTAGCGTTGAAGGTTGTGCATGCGTCACACGGAGGAAGAGGCGCGGGCGGGACCAGCTTGGGCAGCGCTGGCGCACCGCATGAGCTCGCTGGGCGCTGGCGATGGGCATTCCAGCAGGTGCGCGCCAATATGCTCACCATCGAGGTCGAGCCGACGCACCTGGTGCGCGACCCCGCAGCCTGCCGGGCTGCACGCGGCGCTAACGGCGCGGTGCTTGCGGATGGCGGCGGCGATGCAGCATCCGCTGTAGGGGGCGGCACGCCGTACGAGAGGGCGCTGCGCTCCTTAGAGGTGGCCAAGCTGCGCATGGCTTTCGATGTGGAGTGGGCTGAGGGCGGAGCGGCACTCGAAAGCAGCCAGGCTGTGCTGCGCTGCAGCCTCGCGACTACCCTGCGCGTTGAGCTGCCACATCCGTGGTTCGTGCCGCGGGTGGCCATTGAGGGCCCTTGCAACTTGCTGCTCAAGGTGGGCCTGAAGCTTGCGTGTGATGGGCTCCTAACGAGCATCCACGAGCTGCATACGGGCACCACGGAGAGCGTGGCGCAGAACCGGTAAAGCGTATTTGGCGAGGCCGAGGCGGCCCGCGGACCGGATCGTCGCAGGACTGTCTCTCTCCGCGCCGGCCTTCGTGCACGGCCCGGGGGAGGTACGTTGCGTGGGCCTGATCCTGAACTGAGCTGCCATTTTGAGCTGCCTCGTTCATCGGTTGTTTTGGCAATGGCTACTAAACCGTACTGTAGCGCTAGCTCGACTCAGTGGACTCAGTCTCAATGACGGTGCCACGCGCTGCGCCGTTTTAAACTGGCAGCTCCCGTTTTCACTTACGCTTCCTAGATTCGTACCCGCTTAGACCTTAGTCCCGGTCGGGCTAAAATGTTCTATCGAATGTTGACGCCCCCGACGGCGACGCGCACGGCTGGCACTTTGAGCGCCGCCGCACCAGTTCCGGCCCACGGCGGCGCAGCTCGACCACACTGCCTACGCCAAGCAATCCCATCGCGAGCTCCGTCTCCCGGTGCAGAATATCAAGCGCCTTGGTCGCGCCTGCCGCGCCGCCAGCTGCAAGTCCATACAGATACGCCTTGCCCACGCCGACGGCGTTCGCGCCGAGCGCGAGCGCCTTGACCACGTCAGTGCCGCGCTGCACGCCGCCGTCGAGAACGAGCTGCGCGTCGGGCCCAACGGCCTCGCGAATCGCGGGCAGCACGTCGAGAGGCGCCGGTGAGGTCTCGAGCTGCCGGCCGCCGTGGTTGCTGATCCACACGGCGTCAAATCCGAGCGCGAAAGCTCGCTTCGCATCGTCGGGCCGAACGACGCCCTTGAGGAGCGTCGGGCCACCCCACTCGCCGAGCAGCCACTCGGCGTCGTCCCACGAGTAGTCCTTGGAGACCAGATTCGCAAAGTACGAGCCGATGTCCTCTGCGGGTCGCTCGTCCCCAACAATCTCATACTTATACGGTGGGTGAGAGAGAAGATCGAGGCTCCATGATGGCGCGTTGAGCGCATGCCACACCTGACGGGGCGTATAGTTGGGCGGCACGGAAAACCCATTTCGCGGATCGCGTTCGCGATTTCCAAACCACGCCGTATCAGCGGTGAGCGCGAGCGCGTGGTAGCCCGCCTCGCGCGCCCGCTGCACCACGTCGCGCACAAGGGCGCGATCTTTCCACAGGTAGAGCTGCATCAGCTTTGGCCCCGAGTGTTGCGCGGCCACGTCCTCCATGCTAGTCGTGGCCAGCGATGACAAGCAGAAGAGCGCGCCGTACTTGCTCGCCGCCTTGGCCACCGCCTCCTCTCCCTCGTGGTGGAACATGCGGTGTCCTGCACAAGGCGCACAGAAGAAGGGTACACCAACGGGTGCGCCCACTATGCTCGTGCTCAAGTCGATGGGCTGCTGCTTCCCAGCGAGCACGTTGTAGTGGAGCTCGTAGTTTGCGTACGACTCCCGGCTCCAGCGGAAGGCGATCTCGTCCTCTGCGCATCCATCCATGTAATCAAAGACCATCTTGTGCGCCCGTCGCCTCGCGCATTCGCGCAGGTCGGCGATGTTCACCGCGCGCGCGAGACGGTAGCGGGACGGTGCGTCGAGCAGCGGATGCAGCCACGGCCGCACATATTTCAACACGTTGTGCACGCCTAGAGCGTGCGGCGTGAGCATCTCGGCGTAAGGAAAGGGCTTCTCTGAATGAAAAGGGAATACTCCATACTAGTAGAAGGGGGGGACATGACCCGCCTGAGTACACTCTCGCAAGTGCACCGCGGCGCTGTTGACAGGAGTGAGTGAGTGAGTGAGTGAGTGAGTGAGTTCATTCACAATGCTCGGATACTCACTCACTCACTCACTCACTCACTCACTCGTTGACAGGACAGATTAGGCAATAGAATGTCCACAAAGGATGAGCGACGCGCAGTGACCTCCAAGCACCAAGTGGGACCGTCACATCTGGATGTGGATCCCTCTGAGCTCTGACCTCTGTGGATTTCGATTCGTGTGCACTTGTCTGTGCACTCCGACCATGATACTCTCGTGTGGAGCATGGAGCATGTCCCGGGCCCGATGAGTCACTTTGGCTCTCGAGCCATGCTCCATGCTCATTCCCACAGATAGCACCCGCATCGTCTTCTTTCCTTTCGGTGCGGCATGCGTCTGGCCGGCGGCCTGAGCACGGTGCTCAGCGGATGCCCCGCCACTCTTTTTGGATGTTTGGATCTCTAGGGGTGAGCTCGGACATGGCGTTGATCAGGCGTGCTGCGAGCTCATCCTTGTTGCCATCACTTGGCAGCGAAAGGTCGTTCAGCGCGTGCTTGAGCGTTGGCAGCCTTAGCCGCAGCAGCAACGTCTCGAGCGCGCCGACTGTCGCCTTGGTAAGCCACATCTGCTCGGCGAGCTGCTCGCGCAGCGCCAGCTCTTCTGGAGTGCCGGTTCTGCGCCGGCGGGCGGTGCTCTTGGTCGATCGGCCCGTCACAGCGCCTGAGTCGTCCTGAGGATTTGTAACTGAGACCATCCTTGCCATGAGCTCGGGGGGAGGTTGAGGAGGTGGCTGCGGCGGTGCGGCCGGCTGGAGTGGAGGCGGTGGCCGTGCAATCTCGTCAGCCGCGAGCTTGAGAGCCGAAAGGCCAGCCTCCTTGGCGCTAGTCTTCTTCGTTGGCGCACGCCCGAAAAGCCCCGACGACTCCACCTCAACCCCCCCGTCGCTCTGGTTCGATAGGTCGCCGAGCACTGATCGAGGGTCCGTGGCATGATCGGCTCCGCCCGTGGCCATCATCGGCACTTCCTCTGTCGGGTTCGCATGCATCTCTGATATGTCCTGCTCCACGGCCTGCGAGTCGCGATAGTAGCCTGCCCCATGTTCGCGCGTCGTGAAGACGTAACCAGTCCGAGCGCCGTCGAAGGTCTTGGCGGCGATGTACGAGCCATCTGACGGTGGCGGCTTGATAGAATTGGGAGGCCGAGCAGGCCGTGGTTTGCCCGTGCCGTGAACCGAGACCAGTTCGATCTCAAAGCAGAGGACGGCGCCCGCAGGAATGTACTGGCCGCGGTTTTCATCACGCCGGCCTGCATCGCCGTACGCCATGTGAGGCGGCACGAAGATGGCCCACTTGTCGCCTTGTCCCATGAGCTGTAGCGCAATCGTCCAGCCCTGGATCACATTACCGGGGGCAAAAGTGGCGGGTTTGCTGCGCTTGTAGCTGCTGTCGAATTCAATACCACCTTCAGCTGGGATGAGCTTCCCGCGGTAGTGTACATCACACTCGGTGGACCGGAGGGGCGATTTGGCAGTTGCTGCACCGCTCTTGAGTACGCGGTACTGCAGACCGGATGGCAGACAGACTACGCCTGGCCTGGCCTTGTTCTCCTCGAGGAAAGCGCTGCCCGCAATCGAGATGCCCAGCTCATTGGGTGGCGAGTACTGTGGCGTAGACTTGGCCTCAATGTCGGCGACAATCTGGCGGTAGGTAGTTCCGTCAATAGTGGCTTTGATCTTGCCACCACTGGTGACTTTGGTGTTAGCGCTCGTTGGGGGCTTCTGTGGCGTTCCGACGGTCTTGGCCATCACTGCCATGCGCACTCGATACCTTTTGGGAGTTCCCAAAACGAGAAATCCAAGCGCGGTGACGAAGCCTTCGTTGAGGTGGAGGTGTGAATGTGAATGTGTGTCTGGGGATTTCTAACCGATGATCCTGCGTTCCTGCCGGCGTGCTGCCTGGTGGCCTGCAATTGGCAGCTCTTGGGGCGTTCTGTCCTTCTGAGCGGCACTTTCAAAAACGTGACGGAAGTTTGACGGACTTGATTCTCTGTGTGAACAGATCACGTGCTGTGTATGTTGCCCTTCACGCTTTTTGTTGTGAATGAACAGATCTCTGCAACTTTCGAGCGGACGGCTCACCCGCCCGCTGGGCTCAAAGTGGCGGCGGCGCATCATGGTCGAATCGCTAAACTTCTCTCGTCCCACCTCATACCTGGACCTGCTGCACGCCAAGCAGCGGCGCACGCATGTCAACCTGACAGGTGGCGAGGTCAAGCTCGACGAGTACCGGCCCCACGATCTGGACCAACCGCTTGACCACACTGGTAGCCCCAAGCGAAGGGCAAGGCCATGGGCGCTAGAGGCTCCAGCTGAGCCTGCACGGCCGCAGGCGTGGTCCGAGAACGTGGAGCGTGAACGTCATTTCGCGAGCACAGTGGGCACCTGTGCAGCTGCGCAGTATGTCGCAGCCGCAACGGTGCAAGAACAGGAGCGATGGAAGTCAGAAATGCAGCCTCAGGAGTGGAAGTCAGAAATGCAGCCTCAGGAGTGGAAGTGGCGCCGCAGGAAGACGCCGCCGCCACATGTACACCGTCCACCGGCACACGCGCACCGTCTGCCGCACTCACGGCAGCAGGAGCAGCCGCAGCAACAGCCACCGTCGCTGCAACAGCCGCAACAGTTACAGGCGGCGTTGCAGCATGAGGAGTACGAAGCGGAACCGGCGACGCACAGGAAGACTGTGGGCTTTGGCACATTTGAGTATACCACGGCGAGCACATCACACCACCCCGAGCGCACGAAAGCGGGAAAGACCGTGTGGGTGTGCGCTCGCGTCAATCCTACGCGGCGCGAGGCAAGGGCGAGCTCCGCGCCGCCCTCGCGGCCGAGCGCGGCTACCGGCTTCGGTTGCACGCCGTCAAGCACCTCGCACGCGGCATATCCTGTTGCAGTCGTCGGTGGAGCCATCTCCGACGCTTCTTCCCACTGCCATGCCACCGTGGCACCGAATCCCATGCAGCAGGTCATCGAGCAGCCGCAGACACTGGCACCCGTCTACATTGCGGACGCCGCGACGCAAACGGCAGCCAAACCGGCGATAGTTCGCCGCCCTTCGCACGCACAGCCGTGCGCGACGTGTGCATCGCGCGAGACGGAGCGCTCGACACTTCTGCACGAGCTCTCGCGCACCGACCGCGAGTGGCGGGAGATGGTCGCGTTGCTCGAGCGCCAGCTCAGCGAGACGCGCGTTCAGCTCGACGCCTTTGAAAGACTCAGCCGGCAGCAGCAGAGACAGATTCGCCAGCTGCAGCAGGAACGCTCGGCGCAGCTGCTGCCGCAGCCGACACCGGCCCTGACTGGCGGTGCGACCCACTCGGGCGGCGGGAGCAGTACCGGGAGTGGCGGCGGCGGCTGCGGTGGGAGCAGCGGAGGAGGCAAAGGTGGGAGTGGTACCGCGAGCCGCGGTGCCTTCGCCGGCGGCGGTTTTGCCTGCAACGGTGGAAGTGGCGGGCAGGCGCCATCTGTGCTTGCACCGCCTGGTGGGCGAGGCTTGAACGGTTCGGGTTCCGGACAGGAAAGACAGCTTTCGTTCACGGACGTGAGTGCAAGCGCGCCGCCGACGTGCATCGCTCTCTTCAAACAGTTACCAGTCCCCGTTGCGCCGCCCGCTGTACCGCTGCCGCCCGCCGCGCCACCGCCCGCCACGCCGTTGCCCGCCGCGCCGGCGGCCACGGTGCAAGTGGGACCCGTGGCATCGAAGTACCGCGAAGCCTCGGATCTTCGAGCGCAGCATGCTGCACCGAGCAAGGGCGATGGCTGCTATGGCGGCGGAAGGCCCCTGCCATCACCACCTCGTGCAAGCCCCCACCATCAACATTCCACGTTTGGCCGTCCCCTCGAAGATGCGGCGCTTAACGTGCGGCGGCCACTGGGGAGTACGGTCGCCTCGCTGTTCCCGACAAAGCCGCAGCAAACGCCAGCCAAGCTGGAGACCGCCTCAGCGCTCGTGCAGGAGTCTCAAAATGCTCTCAGCGCGCACCGGCCCACGCGCATGCGCTCCTCCAGACAACTCTTCGGGGAGGCATTTTATTAGAGAGACAACTCTCAACTCTGGCGATCAGTCAATTGAACTCACTCACCTGATCGGCCGCACTTTCCATTAGCCACGTACCCGGAGGCCGCGCCGCGGAAGACCCTAGACGTAGACCGGATTTCAATCTTTGTTTGTAGTCTGTGTCGTCTCCATGTGGCAAGGGTCGTGTCTGTCTCACTATTATTTTAAATTTAATTATTATATCTCGCGTCTCGACTCCACCGACTCACACCACTCACTTACCACTTAGCACACGCTCACTCAGCACGCGGAGCACGCAGACGCTTAGCAGACGCTCTCACTCCCCAAACTCCGACCGCTCACTCTGTCAGACAATTTTAGGATCTCGCTCGTCGCTGTGTCCTGTGAGTCGCTCAACACTCGCACTCTGTCACACCTCGTATTTGTACGGAATTACTCCCCCCACACCGGTGCCGTTTGCTGATCTGCTCCGCTGTCTGTCTCTTCACGCGGAGGTTGGGGTCAAGCGGCACTCCCACAAGTTCACGGATAGTTAGGATAGAAATTCACGGCCCGCCAAAAAATGTCGCATCTCCAGAGCGCCTCTGACTCTCTTCTCGCGTGGATGCAAGAGTGCGGCGCCTCCGTGGACAACGTATCCATAGAAAAGTCTGCACTAGCGGGTGGGCTTGGTCTCTTTGCGGCTGTTGATATCCCACCAGGAGGTGAGGTGTTTCGCTGCCCGTGCCGCCTGACGCTGACGGCTGAAGCTGCAATGGCCGATCCTTCCATAGGAGCAGCGCTGACATCACACGCGTCGCGCATCGATCGCCACATGATGAACATAGTTTACCTCTTGCACTGCCGCCAATCCGGGCTGCATGCCGCGTACATTTCATGCTTGCCAAATGACGTGGATGATGATCTGCCTCAAAATTGGCCAGACGAGGAACAATCTGGGTGGCTTCGTGGGACGTCGTTGCTACGGCATGCCCGAGAGGGTGCGAAGACCCTTAGGAGCTTCCACGAAGAGGTACTGGACGATCTGTGTGCGCGTCATCCAGAAGCGTTCCCACGCGAAGCCTATAATTTTCGCGCTCTCTGCTGGGCCCATGCAGTGTACTGGTCGCGAGCCATTGGCCTCACGTTTCCCGGAGGCAAGCGTGAGGCCTTAGTGCCGCTCCTCGACTTGTGCAATCACCGCCCAGGCGTCGCCACTACTGTCTCACTTGTCGCAGCGTCTACCGAGCCGACGTACGCACTCCGCGCCAGCGGAGCCATCAAGAGGGGTCAAGAGATCTTCATCAACTACGGAGCCAAGGGCACGGGCGAGCTGCTTCGATGCCATGGCTTCACCCTCCTCGATAACTCGGCGGATGTGTGCGAGCTGGACCTGAGTGAGCTGCCATCTTTCGTGCTGGGCCATGAAGGCGCGAGCCGGCGCAGCGGACTCGGATTGGATGCTTGCATGGTCGCTGAGCGGCTTCACATGATGAGCACTCACGGAGTGAGCACTGGCAGCAGGAGCAGGGAACGTCCCCTCGTGTGTCAGCTCTTCCGCGGCGGACTGCCTCCGCAGCTACTGCCGAGTGCGCGTCTCCTCTGCGCCGATGAGGGCGACGAGCTGCGCGCGGCTCTCGAGGAGTGGCGAGCTGGAGCAGATGTACTAGTAGGTAGCAGCAGCAGCGCGTGCAAGGCCTTCGATTGGAGTCTGGTCGATTGGTCTGCTCCAGATCCGTTTGCAGTCGCCAATGCGGCCGTTGAAGAAGCCGCACCTGTGGGCGTAGCGTGCGAGCAGCGGACGCTCCGAGCGCTGGAAGCGCTTCTGCGTGCTCACCTCGATGCGTTGCCCTCAGCTCCGGAGCTCGCGGATGATGCCGAGTCACAGGACGACAAGGCCCGCCGAAAGCGACGGCAGAACGCCCGTGTGTACGTCGAGTCCCAGCGCTCCGTGCTTGAGGAGGTGCGCCACGCGATCTCTGATATGCTGCGAGGTAGGCCACCGCCGACAGCTGCGGGCGAGCCCCAAAGCAGCAAGCGTGTTCGGCACGTGGAGCTCGAATCCGCGACGTAAGTTGCGGGCAAAAGGAATGTCATATGAAACTTTGCCTAATTACTTGACCGTATACTTGACCTATAGTCGCGCGATGAGAGGCATCTGCCATCATGATTCTGCCCTTTTCTGCCCGCACGGGGGTCGCGACGACCCGCGGTCGGAACTCGGAGGTCGGAGCACGGAGGGGCGCCGGCAATCGAATGTTTTGCTCGCAAAAAAACGCTGATAGTGATCTGAGCGCTGAGCGGCCCCGGCCGCTGTCGGTGGTGGAAGGACCATCAATTGAGTTGCGCGTTCCCCATGTTCCCCGTGAAGGGCCCCGTGTTGAACTGTTGGGGTGTCTAAGAGTTTCGCGAAATTTAGAGAAAAATTTGGCAGAGGCGCCGCAGGCGCCGAAATTTTTCGAAATTTGCCACACACCGCTCTCGCTCAAGTACAACGAGCGTGCTGTTGGCTGAGCCTGAACCTCAATTCAACGTTTCAACCCCGGGGCGAGCGTAACAAAGGCTTTCAGAATCCCCCGCCCTCACAGAGGTCAGAGCCGGGTACTGACGTACTGTAATGGTCTGGTAAAATAGTGACATTGTTATAGTGTGTGCCGCGCTGAGTCGTGAGTGCGTGTGGGTGGGGTTCTGCGTATTGCTCACCGCAGTACGAATTGATCCGGGGTGAAATCCACGAAATTTGCCATAGCTGGAGCGAAGAGAAAAAACGAAATTTTATTGAATTTGACACACACGATTCGAAATTATGGCCTCGAAATTTCCTATGGCAGCCATTCGAAACTCTTAGACACCCCAATTGAACTGTTGATGTCCAGATGTGCTGAACAACTCTCTCTGGTGAAGAAGGGTTGCCCCTTGGATCGCCTCCATCTGGCGGGTTCCCCGTCCATGTCGGCGGGTGCCCCCCCTCCCGAGTTTGGAGTTCATACATGGGTCTCGCCGTTCACACTTCTCGTTTTGACCTCTTTTGTTTTGTACTTTCTCTCGATCGCGAAAATCGAAATAGATGCGCCAGGCGAAAGATGCGGCGCAGGACGAATCGAGCGAGCTTGCCGACCTGCGCAGTATGCTGGTCGGTGGTAGTTCGGGACGTCGTGCTCCACCAAATCGTATGGAAGTTTTGTCCATGCCAGTGCACGCTGCTGTACGTGCTCTAGAGCAATTTTTCGAGGATGAGCGGGTTGTGGACGCAGTATGTGATCGCTGGAAGGCCATGAGCTATGGCCCACAGCGACGCCAATCTGCAGCGGATGCGGGTGCGTTGCCTGCTCTCGTCAAGGCGATGACTCATCATAGAGGAAGCTCTGAGGTAACAGGTGTTTGCTGTCTTGCAATCGGCAACATTGTTGCAGGTATGGACGAGCCAGGTGTGGAGCGCAAGCAGGTTGCTGCGAACGCGGGCGCACTCCCTGCGATCGTGAACGGAATGCAAACGCATGTAGACACACCAGCTGTGATTGAGTACGGCTGCTTTGCAATCGGCAACATTTGCTTTGCAGCCGATGAAGACGGGCTGCGACGCAAGCAGCAAGCCGCTGATGCGTGCGCCATCTCGGCCATCGTGAGCGGTATGCGCTCTCACAGCGCGGATGCAGCTGTGCAAGAGTACGGCTGCTTTGCCCTCGGCAATGTGTGCCGAAGCATCACGGTTAGCGTGGGCGGTGCCGACCGCGGCAAAGGTGACGAAGCGGTGACTGATGAGGAGAAGGCGGAGGCAGAGCGGAAGCGGATTGCCGTTGAAGAAGGCAAGGCTCGCAAAGAGGCGGCGGTCGACGCGGGTGCTCTTCCTGTCATTATCAACGCGATGCGCTTCTACGGCAAGGAAGCCGGCATCCAGGAGTGGGGCGCCAGAGCACTGAGCAACATCACTTTCGGCAACACTCAGTGGCGAGAGCAAGCTCGGCTTGCCGGCGCGCGGCCACAGTGGCTTGTGGGTATGGCTGACGGGATGGATGCCATCGAAGAGCAGCGGGGCTCACCAAACTCCAAGACTGAACGCGTCGCGATTCGAGCGCCCCAGCCACGAGCCAGCGCGACAGCACGTCCAGCAGGATCGCAAACGAAGCGCACGCCTAAGATCCCAGAAAATAGCGCGAGGTCTAATGGAGGAGCCGGGAAAATGGTGCCGCTGCCGAGCGCGGGACCGCTCTACCGCGACTGAGATACTACATATGCGCACCCCACATAAATTTACGAGTTCGCTTAACTTCAGGCCTTCACAAACTCACAAGTCCACTATGTGACACCACACGACACCGCGCCGTGAGCGCGCAGAGCGAGACAGCGTCCGTCCGCGACGCCGACGGAGAGAGAGCGATAGCGCATACCGAATCGCTAAAGACAATTGCGGCGGTTCGATGCGGCGGTGTGGCGCCCGGGAGAGGCCGAGGCAGGGGACTGCGCGGCTGCCGGCTGGCGCTCTGGGGGTGCGCCTTTCGCTCTGAGCTCGGCGCTTGGGTTAGTCCGCGCTACTGGCGCGACGAGCGAAGCGTTTGCTGCGCGTGCAGTGGCTCTGAAAGGCATCGCGGACCGCCCGCTGAACGGCTGCCGTGACTGGGATCGCCGCCGCCGCCTCGTCGGACTGGAGAAAGAAGACGGAGCTGTCGTGGTTCGAAGGTCGCCAACGCTGCTCGGCCTGGTACTGCTGCCCACCTTCCACGTACCCGTGCTCTTGCTGCAACAGAAGCAAGTGGCAGCGCATGTGACAATTTGTTGCAAGCCCCTGCCAGCATCGCTTTTCAGGCCAGTGGGGAATCACCACGACGAACGTGAGAGCCTCGCCGGTACGGCAAGCGATTTTTAGCAGCCTCGCCATTCGTGCGAACATCGCATCGACCACGACAGGGGCAAAGGGCGGGTTGGCGAGGTAGGCCCCACGGCGAGGCTTGGCGTCGAAAAAAGACCCGACGGAGCCAAAGGGTGCGTCCACGTCGGCCGATGCCGAGCAGTATACCGGAAAACGGGCGTTGAGAGGAGAGGCGAAGAGCTCAGCCGCAACGCCTAAGTGAATGCGGAGGCAGTCAAAGACGGCGGCGGGACACGCGGCCTGCATGCCACCGGCCTTTTCATGGCCACCCTGAAGCGCGAGAACTCGCGCGAGGCAGCAGTAGGCGAGTGCTACAAAATGTGCCTCGTCGTAGGGCTCTTTCTGGCTCGCGGCGCCCATGCCCTGCGGCGCTGATTGCAAGTTGGGCGGTACCATTGGATATGGCTGCGCCCTGGCACGTTTCCTGCTGGGCCCGAAGGATCCTGCAATTGCGCCACCGAGCTCGCCATCAAAAAATCCGAGGGTGCCGATATGCCCGCTATCAGTGCGACCTGCAGCGCTGACTGTCGCCGCGCCACGCCCTCTTCGCCTAGCTCGTGCGCGAGCGTGCCTCGCACAAGTGGTCTCGTACAGAAGTCGAAGTTTTTCAAGGTGCTCTTCGGTACAGTGCACGTCGACGCCTGCGCAGGTGAGTGTGACGAGAGGTGTCGTCGCCGACGGCGTGTTGCGTACGACGCCTGGAAGAGCGCGCAGCTGTGGGCTCAGGCGCTCCAACTGCCCGCGCAGAGACGCTGCGAGCTCCGAAAGGCCATTGCACATACTGGCTGCATCCGCGGGGCCGACGCCGGCAGCGCTGAGCTTGCGAATCAGCTCGATGTCGTTTGCATTCACGATTAGCACTGGCACAGCTTTCGCGTCTTGCAATTCAATCGTTCCCCGGCTCGTCCACAACCATGCCTCGAAGTGAGAAAACCACTTCCGGCCACCGAGAACATGTGCACATTTTGCTTCGAATGCGCTCGCTAGCTTGCGCACCGCCTCTAGTTGAGCAGCCTCAAGCGCCGGGTGGGGCTCCACGGTACTTTTCACGCGACTCCGCAGCCGCGCGTACGGACGCGCCAGATCGACGAGCAATTCCTGAGGATCGCCCATTCCTCCTCTGTCGCGTTGACTGGTGGGGAAGCGCTCTCAATACCGGTATGTGTGAGAAGTGGACGATGCATATAGTTTCCCCACAGTGCGGGGTCGGACCGCGAACTTGCCCCGTTTGCGAGCAGGATGAGTGGTGAAGAAGTGACGAAGAACATCTTGACGGCGGTGCAGCTCAAGGAGCAGGGGAACCTAGCTTTCAAGGAGGGCGACTACCCCGCTGCCATCGCTGCCTACCACCAGATCTACATGTACGTCAACGGCTATTCATCTTCCGGAGGTGGCGGGCCGCCTGGGCTCACTGGCCAGACGACCAAGCAGGTGACACAAGAAGAAATGGTGCAGATTCGCGAGCTCAAGCTCGCGCACTACTGTAACCTCGCCATGTGCCACATGAAGCATGGGCCCAAGTACCTCAAGGCGCGCGACAATTGCACCAAGGCGCTTGCCATCGACCCTGACAATGTCAAGGCGCTTTTCCGCCGAGGAAAGTGCTATGCACAGCTGAACGAGCTCGATGAGGCCAAGGCAGACTTTGAGCGCGTGCTACAGCTCCAGCCTGAAAACAGTGACGCGAAGCGCGAGCTGCGCTCCCTCCGCGGCGCCTTTGAGAAGCTGCGCAAGCGCGAGCAGAAAAAGTTTGCAGGCATGTTCGACCGAATCAACCAGGATGATGAGATGGCCGACGCCGAGGCCGCCGCCTCTGAGGCCGCCAGCGCAGTGCCAGCACCGCCGCCGCCAGCACCGCCGGTCGCCCTTGCCACCGCCACGATTGCCACCGCCGTCAACCCTGCTTTGGCAGTCATGGCAAACCCAGTGGCACCTGGCGTCTTCGATGTGACGGCCACCAGCGACAAGGACGCAGCGTCGAGTGGTCTAGGCGTGACATTGAGCGGCCCAACGAGCTTCGAGCCCTGCGATGTGCATTACGCGACGCCAGCTCAGCCGTAAATGGTGAGCCACAGAACGTGAACAGAGCGTAGTCGAGTGTAGAGGTTCTTTTCGAACGCGGAGCGCTCCCGTCTCGCAAACGCGCGGCGCACGTGCAAAGTGGTTCTGAGAGCATGGACGAATAGGCGCTTTGCGAGAGTGTGAGCGATGCGCGTCGCATGCGGCGACGTGTATGTGGGGTCCTGGCGCCCTGATAGAAGTCCTGATAGAAGCGGGGCGCGACCCGCGCCGCCCCCGGCGCCCGCCCGCGCCCCGCCCGGGCGGGGCGCGTTCACTCCGGCCGGGCATCCAAGAAAACAAGAAAAGAATTTCATTCTAACGTACGCGCACCTCCGACCTCGAAGCGTCGAAGCCATCACCCTACGGCGCGAGTCGCCCCCTTAAAGCTTAATCGCCCCCCCCCCACGCCAAGCATCCGGGGGCAGGCCGTGCGGTGACACGCGCAATGGCACGGCAAATCCTCCTTAATCCTCCTTTCCTCGCCCGAATGGAGAAACTGTGTCTCCCACAGTCCCATTTCCCTTTTGTGATTTCGATCCCATAGGGCATAGCACCGCCAATGGCCAATCCGCCATACCCCCTACACGCGCTCAGGGGAGATAGATGGGGTTCGTGGGGGTTCCCCCGAGTAGATGGGTACGAGCCTGTACCCACTACCCTGGACTTTTGTGTCATGCCTGTCCAATCTGACCGCAAACAGGTGCTACTACGACTGCAACGAGGCACCGGCGAGCCTGCACTCGGTCGCGCCCCGGGTCGCGCCCGTGCTAAGCGAACGTGTTGTCGGGCGGCAGCTGGTACCGCGTGCAGCTGCCATCTGGGTGGACGGCGTTCAGCTTGCTCTTTGATGTGGGCATGGACGAGTGGGAGTGCACGTCGTCGACCTGCTCCCCACGCCGCCGGAAAGTCACTCACGAGGTCAACACGTCACGACGTCCGACGGGGGAAGGGGCAAAGCCTCCACCGGTCCATTGGGGAACCACCCACCCCGCCCTAAAAACGCGTCGCGGGAAAACGCACGGGCCCAGGGGCCCTCGTCCGCGGGGTAGGCCCCAAGATGCCCAATCCCGAGTGGACGCCGGAGCCCAGCGGCCCCAGCTTAAGCCTCAGCGGCATACGATAGCGTGGGGCGCGCCCGTACGACCGGCGAACGACCGGCGTACATAGTCATATAGACGGTTTCGAGAAGGGCCGCGCGCGGCGCACCGCGCGGCACGAGACTCGAGAGAGACCCCGCCCGCCCGGCCTCGTAAGGGCCGCCCGGCCCACATTCCGTTCCGACATCGGACATGCAACAATTATTTGACACAACCGTGTTCATGTGTGAATAGTGGTGGGTGTCTGTAACCGATCATCATATGGTCGAGGTTGTCCAGTTGCCTTTCCGGGCAAGTATCCGGGCTGAGCCAGTCCCTGACTCTGCTCCGTGACTGGACGACAGCGACCTCGATGGTGGTCCTTGTCTTTGTGCGTGTGCGCAGTGGCGCCAGTGCACAGCTCAGTGGAGCATACTAACAGTGAAACCAGTACGTCTTAGTACAACAGCATGTCAACTACTGGCTCTTCAATGGTAGCGGACAACTGGTCTATCGACTTCAAACAACTGCGCACCGATTTTGACAAACCCAAGTTCACCATCAAGCTCTGCCAGTGGCAACCCAAGATGCTGATCTCGTGCACGTGATCGAGCCTTTGCCGGTCATGAGGTCGATGATGAAGCGCCTGCCCCAGTCGCCAAGGGAGAGAACATCTTCGGAGAGAAGTTGAGCCACAACTTTGATGAAGATGTGTGCCGGAGCTGCGCAATGCTCGGGAACCTTCTCGTACAGGTCGAGAAGCGCCGTCATGCGGTCGATGACGTCCTCTGCCGACGACGAGTTGTGGAAGACGACCTTGGTTCGAGGGAGGCCCTGCGTGGTGAGGCGAGCCTCGATAAGGTAGGTTGACCACTCAGTGATGAGGAGCTCCTGCGTCGCAGCGTCGTCGGTGGAGCCATGCTTGACCAGCCAATCATAGATTGCTTTGCCGTTGCCGGTGGAGGCCCATCCGAGCACGCCTGGCAGGTTACGGATGCAACGAGCGAGTGCAGGCTCTTTTTCCCACTCGACGTGGCCAATGAGGAAGGAGGCGACGACGCCGTTGATGAAGGCGTAACGAACGAGGTATCTGGAGTAGAGGTCGTCGAAGAACTCGACTTCGCTCCAGCCGTCGAGGTCGGTCCAGAAGCCTTCGCCAGCCAGGTTGAAGTGCAGTCTGAACTCATCGCGTGGAACTGGATCAGCAAAAGCGATGGAACAGATGTCGCCAGCGGCAGCACGGAACTTGATGAGCCAGTCGCTGATGCTGAGCTTCTCATTCGGGTTGAGACTCTTCAGCGGATGAAGCCAGCCCCCTCATCCGCGCCATCCTTCCGCAGCGCTGGGCATCGGCCACAACTGGGACGTTGCGAACGCCTACGTGCAGTTTGCTATCGAACCCGTCGAGATCGAACTCTCGTCCGATGCCTTCCAACGCGTCGCCTTCAGTGTCGACCATGCGCTCAAGGAATATCGACGTTTCGATCTCAACGCCTCTGACTCTTCGGATGACGAGCTACCCGCTAAGCGCTTTGATCTCAACGACTCCGACCCCTCGGACGACGAGTCGCCTGACATAGGCCGCCTCTCGATGCTTCAAGGCGGCCCTTATTCGCAAGATACCGGACAGGCGACCGTCACCGATGAGGACAACGAGGAAATCGCCGCTGTCAAAGCCGCGAAAGCCAGGCGGCGCCACGGGGCGATCGTCTGGAGGGACATTGTCACCGGCGTGCTGCGCAGAGACGGGCCTGGGAGCAATGAGCAGGCCGTGCGCGACACCTTCGAGGAATTTGTGGGCCAGACGTCCACGAGTCCATTCCTGTTCGTTAGTGGCTGCGGTCGATAGAGGGTGAGCATCGCTGAATGCGTCGGACCCGACCGCCGGGACGTATCTTGGCGCGAGCTCTTGCTCGAGCACCACGGCTCTCCAGAGCTCAGACTTCGGAATCTGGAAGAGGCATCCTGGCGGGACTCGAGCCTGGACGCCTTCTGGCGGGATTCGAGCCTGGACGTGGTGGCGTCGCATGGCTGAGATCTCAAAGACAATGCCCAAGGCGCTGTGAGGGGCGATGCCGCTGTCTACGAGGCTCTGAGTGACAGCGAGGACGAAACGCTGGTTGCTGTACAGAACTGTGTCCGTGGAGGCGATGAAGATGCCGGGAGGCAGACTGGTCTTGGTCGTGGCGGCGTAAGTCGCACGGGCGCGGGCAGCGTCGGCAGCGTCGGCGGCGGCGACCCGGGCTGCCTTAGCGGCCTTTTTCGTCGACCGGATGGCCGCGGCGGCGTCTGCCGCGGCGTCTGCAGCGGCCTTGGCAACAGCAGCGGCCTGGCGGGCGGCGGCAGCAGCTTTAGCGTCGTTCACAGCGTCAAGAGCGGCTTTCGCCGGGTTTCCAGGGGCGTGCCAGGCGTCTCGAGCGGCTTTCGCGGCTTTGACAGCGGCGATGGTTATGTTCTCGTCGTCCTCATCGGTGACGGTCGCCTGTCCAGTATCTTGCGATGAAGGGCCGCCTTGAAGCATCGAGAGGCGGCCAACGACAGGCGACTCGTTGTCCGAGGGGTCGGAGTCGTTGAGGTCAAAGCGTGTAGTAGGTGGCTCGTCGTCTGAAGAGTCGGAGGCATTGAGATCGAAGCTAGGGTGGCCAAACGCGTCGTTTGGGGCATGAATTCGTGGCAAACTCGCGTTTTGTCGAGCAAAAAAGTAGTGACTGAAAGCGTCCTTTCGAGCTTTTTCAACCGATCGCGATGGAGACCACCCCAGACGAAGAGGCTCGGCCGCCTCGTCCGTGCGTGAGGTGCGTGACACTCTCAGTCGAACGCGCTTCGGAATTCGCTTAGTTGACCCGCTCTTACACTGAGAGTCTCGATCGTATCGACGCAGATTGGAGCTACAACTTTCGAGCTGCGAGGTGGGCGCCACGCTTCATGTTGAGGTCCCCGCCCATTCATTGGAGCTCACGCTCGCCGAGGTCCACTCGCTGCGGGCCAATCTTCCTCGTAGACATAAGGTGTCGCCCGTCGCACTCCTGCGTGCGTGCTACGCGCGGCTACATGGCGTGGACCCAGCTACATGCTCGCACGCCTTCTCGGAGCCGGATCAGAAAGCGTGGTTCAACCTCAAGCGCTCCGTCGATGCCGTGCTTGATGGCAAGAGCGCGTCGGCGGCGGCTCAGAGGCAGCAGATCGTCCTCGTTTTCGACTTTGACGCCGGCAAATTTACAAAGCGCATTGCGAATGCAGCGGCGCCGCCGCGGCCACCGCCGCCGCCTCTCGCCGTGCGGTTGAAGCTGCAAATGTTTGTCGAGCCCGAGGAGAACCTCACGCTGGAGGAGCTTGAGGCGCTCGACACGCTCGAGGCGAGCGCGAAGGCGTCTGTCCGCCCGCGCCGCGAGTGCAGCACTGCTGCTGCGGATGCACGTGCGTGCGACGAGTTGGAGCTGGAGCAGGCTCTGGCTGATGCCGAGGCAGAGGAGGGAGAGCGCCGGCGGAGCTGGGAGCTCGCACAACAGGTCAAAGCCTTGGAGGCTCAGAACGAGGAGCTCGAGCTTGAGTGCCTGCGGCTCGAGCACCAAAGGCGCGAGGATGAGGCGGCGGCGCAGGCAGCGGCGAAGGCGGCGGCTGCAGAGCTTGCAGATGCAGAGCGTGCAGCCAGAGAGCAGCTCACAAAGCAGAAGGATCGCAGCGCCAGCGCGCTTGCCAAGATGCGTGACCAGGTGGGTGAGTGGCGTGGCCGCGCCGCCAATTTGGAAGAGCAGCTGTACGAGGAGCGGCGCAAGCCAGATGAGTGCGTGCGCAGCCAGAATGCCAAGGCGCTTGCCGCATGTGCCGCAGCTGAGGCACGAGCTGCAGCGGCATGTGCAGAGAGTAAGCGGCTCGCAAAGCAGAAGGATCGCAGCGCCAGGTCGCTCGCCGAGATGCGTGACGAGGTGGGTGAGTGGCGCGGCCGCGCCGCCAATTTGGAAGAGCAGCTGTACGAGGAGCGGCGCAAGCCTGATGCGCGCGTGCGCAGCCAGAATGCGAAGGCGCTTGCCGCATGTGCCGCAGCTGAGGCACGAGCAGCAGCAGCATGTGCAGAGAGTGAGCGGCTTGAGGCGCAGCTTGAACGCGCGAAGCGTCTGAGAGGCAGCGCTTGGGTGCAGGAGGCGGAGCGGCTCGAGGCTGAGCTCGAGGAGGCGCGTGCCCGAGCAAAGAGTGCCTACTCCCTCGTCTCGGCGCTGCGCCGGAATCAATCGGCTGCGGAAGTGAAGCGCCTGCGCGAACAAGTTCAGAAGAGTGAGGCACTCGCAGCAGAGGCGCAGCAATTGTCGTCGCGCGCCACAGAGGCGGTTGAGGTCCTGCAGGAGGAGTTCGAGAAGGATGCTGCAGCTGCGGCCGTTGTGTCGCGGCGCGCTGCGAAGGCGCACTCGAAGGCGCACTCGATGGCGCTCAAGCGCGTGCGCGATGCACACGCGGAGGTCAAAGAGCTCAAACTCGACGTGTCGCTCAAGGAGGCACGCCTCGATGCCATGGCCCTCGAGCTCGCGCGGCGTGAGGTTGCCTCGCTGCGGCGACAGGCGGAGGCGGAGGCACGGTTCGACGAGCTGTGTGCGCGGCTCGAGGCCGGAGACAAGCGCGTGCTGCAAATGCAGCATGAGCTCCAGGCGGTGCTCAAGAGGGCCGCGGACGACGCTGCCGAGGCGGAGGCCAAGCATGCCGCCGTCGAGGCAAAGCTTGCGACCTCGGATGCAGCTCTCGCCGCCTACCGTGCCTTCCAGGCTAAGGAAGGCGGTGCGTACAAGGAGTCCGTGCGCCTGTGCTACTACTCGCTGATCGACCGCAAGGTCCCCACCAACCAGCTCGAGGCCGTCGTCACCGAAGTGCTCAAGATGGTCGGCGTGGAGGCCCGTGCTCTGCCATCTCGAGGCTCGGCGCAGAATATGCGCCGCGAGATGGGGCATGTGGCGGATGTCATGGCGGGCGTGCTGCTCGCCAAGGCGCAGAATGCTACGGGCGCCTCGGACGACACAACAAAGCGCCAGCGCACCCTGGCCGCTGACCTCGTGCACTTCAAGGATCACGACGGCTCGCTGCGAACCCTTGTAATTGGCCTCTCATGTATGAGCAGCGGCGCCGCGGTCGCCAAGGTGAACCGGTACACGGAGAAGCTGGCGCAGGTGCAAGCGGCGGCGCGGCTCTCGGTGCCTTTGCACCACGGCGACGAGGCGATCTGGGATCGCCTCACCCTCCTGGACCTGATCAAGAACTGGTGCTCCGACCGTGCCGCCTCTGAGCGGTGCGTGGCAAAGCTCGTCGAGGAGCGCAAGGCCAAGGAGGCGCGCGCGCGCGAAGGCGCTCGGCAGCTCGCTGCGCTGCGCACAGTCGGCTGCAGAGTCCAGCTGTCGTTGAGTGTCAGCTCTGGTGGCGGGGTGCGTGCTGCCGCCGGTGTGCAAACCAACGAGGCCCAGTTCGCCGAGCTCCAGGCCGACGCACGGCGCACAGTGGCTGTCACGATGGAGGCGGCGCTGCCGCCGGAATCCGAAAAGCAGCTGGTCGAGGCGGAGATGGCCCGCCGGCTCGGCAGCGAGTGGTGGCTGCAGCTGCCCATCACCAAGCAACAGTCCATCTGCCGCGTGTGGGCGGCGACGTGCAATGCTCACCGCTGGGTCAATGTGGGCAAGGGCTTCGACGAAGGCATCAAGGAGGCCTTCGATGCGATCAAGGCCGAGAGGGCTGACGGAGCAGCAACGGCAGCGGCGGGCAAGCCCAAGGCGGGCTCGCCCTGGGATCAATTGATCTACGAGGTCACCAAGATGCTGTGCATGAATGCTCGCAAGATGAACGTCGCGATCGGCCAGGACCTGCTTGGAATGCAGGTGGTCGAGCTCAACAAGGATCCGGACGCGTGCGTGCACACGAAGCTCAAGGTGATCATCGGCGAGCGCTTCCTTGTCACGTTCACCAACTCGAAAGTCGCCGTCGCCCTCGAGTCCGAGCTCATCCCAGAGACTGAGAGGCTCAGCACCCTGATGGAGACGCGTCGTGTGCGCAAGGCGACCGACAAGCAGCACAATCGGCTCGAGGCGTCGGTGCTCGAGCACTACAAGGATCACGACGAGTTCGACGCGCTGCGTGTCAAGGCGATTGTCGGGCACTACTTGCTCCATCCCCTCTATCTGTCAACATACCATATCGAGCACGTGCTCGAGCTCAACGAGTACATGAAGTGGGTGCTCAAGCTGCTCGACGTGCTCATCCTCGACCCGACGCCGCTGCTCAAGGGCGACGTGCATGCGCTTCAGTACTTCCAACGCGCGCTGCAGCACGAGCCGCTGCTCGTGCATGCCCTGCACACGCCTGCGTGGGGTGATGCTGCCTTTCTGCGCATGCTCAAGGCCGGCCTCGAGCATGCCCGTACCTGGACGGTGCGGCACAGCCAAGAGCACCTGCCAGGCGGCGCGCTCGACTACGACGCGATGAGCGCCACGCTCGCCAAGGAGGCTTGGGTCGAGCTCGAGAGCCATCCGATTGACAACCTGGCCGCCGAGCGCACCCTCGCATTGGACTGCTACCTGACCAAGGTGCTCGGCACGCGGCTGCGTGTGCATGCACGCGAAGCCATGGTCAAGTGGTCGATGAACGTGAGGAAGGCCGGCTGCGGCACCGAGCTCGTCAACTTGAGCGAGGCGGAGAGGAAAAAGATGATCCGTGACGCGATGAAGGCTGGGCGTCAACAGCTCGAGACGGAGCACAAGGAGACGGCGCGGCTGCATGAAGAGCGGCTGCCAGCGCTGCGCGCGGCCGAGCAGCAATTCCGCGTCACCGAGGAGAAGAAGGCGGCGGTGCTCGAGACGTTCGAGAAGATGCGCGCCGAGGGGCGCGAGGTGCGCTGCGTCGGCGCCATCAAGCTGCTGACCGCCAAGCAGGTGCAGGTGCAGCTGGCGCTGCGCCACTTTCTGGACAAGCTCTCGGTCAGGCGCTCGGGCAAGGATGGTGAGCTGCGCCCGCTGCTCGAGGCGGCGGTCACAGCCGAGGTGGCCGCACGGGCGGCGGGAGGCGGTGTGGAGCCGACGGTCGAGGTGGAGACGGCGCGGCTCAAGGCGCTCGGCTTTGGCAAGAAGGCGCGCGAGGGTGGCGGACAACGGCAGCAACGAGCGCCAAGGCAGCCGCATACGGCGAGGCAGCCGCGCGCGCGGCGGCCGACCGCGAGCGATGCTGATGAGGGCAGCGACGCGAGCGGCAGCGACGAGAGCAGCAGCGATGGGAGCGGCAGTGATGGGAGCAGCAGCGACGAGGATGAAGACGAGATCGACATCGACGAGCTGCTGCAGAAGGACGAAGACGTCTATGAGGTGGAGAAGCTGCTCGAGTGGCGCCAAGTGGAGGGCGGAGGGAAGGAGTTCCTCGTCAAATGGAAGGGCTACTCGTCCAAGGAGACCACATGGGAGGTGGAGGCGAACATCCTCGAGAAGGGGATGATCAAGGCTGTGCTCAAGAAGCCCGCATTTGGCCAGAAGCCCAAGCCCAAGCCCCCCAAGAAGACGGCTGACAAAGGCGGCAAGGCGCCGGCGGCACCTCCGCCCGAGCCTACACGCGCTCGCAGTGCACGCTCAGGGGTGGGGGCCGCCGCAGCTCGAGCCAGGCAGGCACAAGAGAGCGAGGGGGAGGAGGAGGAGGAGGAGGAGGAGGCAGTACGGCCACCAAAGAAGCCAAAGGCGCCAGCACCAGCACCGGCACCGGCACCGAAAGCGAAGCGGGCGCGCGCACGGCCCGCGGCAGATTCCAAGGGCAAGGCCAAGGCGCCAGCCAAAAGGGGCCCCGCAGTGGTGTCCCAAGACTCATCTGATGATGAGGGGGCCCACAAGCCTCAATGCCCTGCCCCTGCCAAGCCAGACTCATCAGATGACGAGCCATCCGGCTCATCGGAGAATGAGTCCGAGTGAGGTGTGAACATGATGTTCACAGTACGGTATGACCATGATAACTTGAGGTTGAGCTGATTGCAGATCCGAAATCAGTGAGAAAAGTGATGCTGGTAGCATACTTAACATCCTTGGAATCTCTTAATGGCAAGAATCATGCCGGCACTGGAATTCCGCAGCTTTCACAGTCACCGCAGCTGTGAAAACGTGCCCAAAACGACGCGTTTGGCCACCCTATCGAAGCGTCGAAATTCCTTGAGCGCATGGTCGACACCGAAGGCGACGCGTTGGAAGGAATTGGGCGAAAGGTCGACCTCGACGGGTTCGATAGCATATTGCACGTAGGCGTTCGCAACATCCCAGTTGTGGCCGACGCCCTGCATCGTGCTGAGCTCGCCCACGTCGCCTATGTCGCCAAGGAGCTCCTCTGCTCCTTTGAACGCGCCTCTGTCAAAGGCGTCGACTTGGGCGAGCCTGTTGAACGCGCCGACGAACTCGTTGTCTTCAGCAGCGAGGTTGTGCACCGCAGCGCTCTCCGATTGTTCAGCAGAGTCCTCATCGTCAGACGCTTCGAGTTCCATGCGGTCGGCTAACCTGTACAGGTATGCAGCACCCTCTTCATCCCCTTCGTCGAAGCTGGCGGCGGCCATGGTACGAAACTTGCCGACCTGGCGGAGGCGGTTCTCGCGAGAGATGCGCACACCTGAGGAGGAGGTTGCGGCCGAAGAGGCGACACTCAACCCAGAGTGTTGTGCAAGGTCTTTCGTGAACTGCCAGACGTTCGATCGGCTTTCCATACCTTTCAGGTAAGGTGGCGCGTGGTACTTGGACTTGGGGCCGGCCTCCTTGAGGAACTTGCGCTGGAGCTCGACGTACTGCTTTTCGTCGGGCGAGGCGGTAGGCTTGCACGGGCATCCCCCGAAGACGGAGCACTTGTCGATGCCGGCCTTGGGATCGTCGGCGTTCTGACAGCCGCGTGCGTCGCAGAAGCCGCACTGGCCGAACCTGATCTTGTCGCTGGAACCGTCGCCCTTCGGCTTGCCTTTGTAGCCCTCTCGCGGGCCACCCTTGGCTTGAAAGGGCGGGCGGTTAGTACCAGATTGGAAGGAACGTTGGCCGTTAGAAGCACCGGCGCGCTGAAGCTTGAGGGCGCCCGGTGGGCGACTATCAGGAAGCGCTGTGGTGAAAGCAATGGAACGCTGCGGGAGGATGGCGCGGATGAGGTTGCTCGCTTCGTCGGCCACCCATTCAGATCGCGTGCGAGTGATCGTTTTGCATCCGGTTAGGAGGTCGATGATGAAGCGCGAACCCCAGTCACGAAGGGGAGGTACATCTTCGGATAGAAGTTGCACCATCACTTTGATGAAGATGTGCGATGGCGCCCCGCGGTGAACATCCGGGACTTTCTCGTAGAGGTCGAGAAGTGCAGCCAAGCGGTCGACAACGTCTTCCGCTGCCGACGAGTTCTGGAAGACGGTTGCAGTGCGAGGGAATCCCTTTTTGGTGAGGCAGGATTCGATGACGATGGCAGACCACTCGTTGGAGAGGAGCTCCTGCGTGGCCGCGTCGTCGGTCGAGCCGTGCTTGGCGAGCCAGTCATAGATAGCCATGCCGTTGCCGGTGGCGGCCCACCCGGGTGCGCCTGGCAGGCTACGAATGCAACGAGCGAGTGCAGGCTCCTTTTCCCACTCGACGAGGCCGATGAGGAAGGAAGCGACGACGCCGTTGATGAAGGCGTGACGAACGAGGTACCTGGCGTAGAGGTCGTCGAAGAATTCGACCTCGTCCCAACCTTCGAGATAATTCCAGAAGCCTTCGCCGGCGAGGTTGAAGTGCAGTCTGAACTCATCGCGCTGGACCGGTTTAGCAAAAGCGATGGAACAGACGTCGCCGGCGGCAGCCCGGAACTTGATGAGCCAGTCGGCGATGCTGAGCTTGTCGGTCGGGTTGAGATTCTTGAGCGACTGGCAGAGCTTGATGGTGAATCTGGGTTTGTCAAAATCGGTGCGCAGGGATTTGAAGTCGACGGACCAGTTGTCCACCGATACCATTGAAGAGCCAGTAGTTGACATGCTGTTGTACTAAGACGTACTGGTTTCACTGTTTGTATGCTCCACTGAGCTGTGCACTGGCGCCACTGCGCACACGCACAAAGACAAGGACCACCATCGAGGTCGCTGTCGTCCAGTCACGGAGCAGAGTCAGGGACTGGCTCTGCCCGGATACTTGCCCGGAAAGGCAACTGGACAACCTCGACCACATGATGATCGGTTACAGACACCCCGCCACTATTCACACATGAACACGGTTGTGTCACTTAGTTCGAGAAGGCGTTCGGTCGCAGCGTTCTGTCATGCCCGTGACCGGAAAATAATTCCCTATCGCCCGGTCAGCCCGCGAGTTTTCCCCGAGCGTTTCCCGCGGCCTCGAGCGCGTCCGACGAAGTTCTCGCCGCGGAACCGACGCGCGTGCGCGGCCATTATCCTCCGAGCTCCGTCCTCCCGAACGCCACACCCGTAACCCCTCTCTCCAACCGCTCTCGAACGATTGCTTCTGCTAGCTTCTGCGAGGCCGGTGAGGGCCATCAACGAAACCTTCCGATCCTGGCGGAGGCCCGTCCACAAACCGTCCAACCTTCCACCTCCACCTACACCTCCAACCTCCAAACATCCCCGGGCGCCGTGACGGGCGCCGTGGCCAAGCGTCCCCTCGAGCACTCAGTCTGCAATGGAGTCGTGTGCGAAGCGAGAAGTTTCCTCTACGACCGCTGGGAGTGGCTATGGGACTGGCGTCGCCGGAAACCGATGACGACGATGGTGGCGACGGCGGCGACGACGGCGAGAGCCTCGGCCGCTGCCCTAGCCCACGCAGCACGCTCTGCCCGTTTCGCTGCCCGCTCGCGCAGCTCGTCCGGAGTGTACACGCGCAGCGACGGCGAGCGCAAGTGGTTGACGGAGCTGGGCGCGGCGCGCGCGGAGATCGCGTTCTCCCGCGCAGCAGCGAGCTGCTTAGCGCCCGCGGATGCATGCACGCCTTGCTCCATGGAGGTCGCCTCGACTAGCACCCCATTGTGGCGCGCTGCAGCGGGCGCCTCTCTCACGGGCAGCTCACACACGACCGTGGGGGCAGGCGGCGGCGCGGTCGTGGGCCACGTCGCCCACAGCGCTGCAACTCGAGAACGTGTCGCTGCCATGCCACAAGGGGCGCGAGCGCGCTCGCCTACAGGGCCGTCGGTAGCGCTCGGGGCAGCGCTCGGAAGGATGAGTGCCAGAACGGCATCGCCACCACCCGCGCCCGGCACCACCGCGAGAAGCACTCCCGGTACCTCCATCGTGGCATTCAGTAAAGCCGTCTGTGCCGGCGGCTCAATGGCTGTGGCGGCGGCGGCGGAGACAAACAGGATGAGCTGACGAAGCTCGAGGCCACTCTGGCGAATGAGAGCGAGCGCAGCGCCCACGGGACTGATCGAGTTCCATTCCGTCGGCTGCACAGCGCTGCACTCGCACAGCTGTGCATCCCAACCACGGCCGCCGACGCCGCGCTCATGCAGCCTGCAGAGAGCCGCGATAGCCCCTTGCACCTTGGCACTGGCCGCGGCGTACTCTTGCCAGAGCGCCTCGGCCGCCGGGTCACTCTGGCGCCACTTCTGCACCTGCTTGACCATCGACGGAGTGTTTGCGCCACACGCCACATCCGCCATCATCACCTCCACCCCTGGTGGCAAGTGAAAGGGCTCGACAATATGATCCCATGCGCTCGTAGTGCCGAGCACACATGCAGCCAGCTCTTTCGCCGGCGGTGCGGCGCCGTCTGCCAAAGCTAGGAACGGCGCGATCAGGGACGGCGAGAAGCGAACGTACCTGCAGCAGCCGAAGCAGACGTGTGGGGACGTGTGGGGACGTGTGGGGACGTGTGGGGACGTGCGGGGATGTGTCGGACGTGTCGGTAGGTAGGGCGAGACATCCGAGGAGCCATCAGAGGCGGCGCCTGCAAGTAACGTTACAGAGCCAAGCGCCGTGGCGAGCGGCGGCGAGCGCACCGCTGGGAGCCATAAGTGGCCGAGCATACATCAAAGCCTGAGCCTACTTTGCCTTGGGCCGCGCAATGGCACAGCTGCGCAAGAGAGTGCAGCAGAGCCAGCGACGTCGGCGTCGTGCTCGCTGCACCCAGTGTAACCGCCTCCCCCGGCAGGGAGATGGCGCCAAACGTGCCGAGGAGCGCGGCGAGGAGGGAGGTGACGAGCGTAGCAGAGGAGCCGAGGCCTGTCTTTGCGATCTCGCCTTCCTCATCTCGCCTGGGTGGCAGCATTGACGGCAGCGCACGCAAGGAGGCTGCAGACTGCGGCCAGCCGCGAGCGCGCAGCTCGGCCGCCTGTGAGTAGAAAGCATTGTCAGCGGCGAGAGTCACACGGAGTCCGACAGTGCCACCAAGCGATGCCCATCCCGCTGCGCGGGACGCCTTGACTGCCTCGGCTACGTAGCCAGAGCCACGAAGCTCAGTGAGGAGCGTGAGGCCGTACAAAAGCGGCACCTCTACGTACCGATTGGTCGGCGGCGGCGCGGTCCCATCCGCGCGTGGCGTTGGTGCGAGCGGTGTCGACGCCGTCGGCTCGTACACGTACCGCCGCTCATCGTCAAACTGCGGGCTGTGAACCTCGATGAGCAGCGATGTGGCAGGTGTTTTTGCTGCCGCTGCGTCCTTAAACTCGTGCAGCTCGACACGGCTGTAGAACCGCGCGTCGAGCGCGAGCACGAGGCCGCTGTGCGGCCGGTCGAGGATCAGATAGCCCCCGGCGAGGAGCACCTTGCCCGGGGCGGAGCAGGTCGTGCCGAGCATCACCAGCCGCACGCGCGGGCAGCACGAAGTGAGGGGCGGAGCTCGTTATGAACACCTGCCAGCCGCTTGTGAACACACGCACAGCTTAAACAGCATTCACAGCCAATGGTTTATATACGTCCCTGCAGGAGATGAAGCTCATGGCTCACGCACCCTCCCCCCAGCCCAACCCCCCGGAGCCCGGACCAAACAGGTCCCGCGCACGGCGGAGGCCGACAGTTCGACAGAGCCTCATCAGAGGTGAGCGCCCGTGGAGCCCTTGGAGCAAGGAGCATGGAGGAGCCAACTTTTCGGGAGGACCCGGTAAGACAATTGTAAGTGGGTTTGGATGGTTGTGAGGTTCGTCTGTGTTATCCGTGTGCCCGTGTGCGCCCGTGTGCGCCCGTGTGTGTCCCGGCTCCCCTCGGACAACGGAGTTTCGGAGTCGGTAATAGTGTCGGTAAGTGCGCTTGGCGAGCCCTCGCGGTTTCAAAGGCGGCATCACGTCTTTCAATGCGGGAGTCCACAATTCAAGATCTGTTCGTGTGGTCGACGGCACCGTTGCGACCGAGCACAACGGCTATCGACCTCACGCGCAGTGGCAGCAGCCTGAGTCTGCGAAGCAGCAGCAGCGTCTTCGACATTGATACCAATGATGATGATGTCCAGGACCTCGAGACTGTCTCGGGTGCCAAGGAGGTCCGACTCCTCAAGAAAATGGAGAAGGCTCAGCGGCGGCTGCATGCATCGAAGTCGGAGATGGAGCTCAACAAACGCAAACAGCGGCACGACGAGATCGGCGTGCTATGGCGCCTGGAGGGCGAGCTGCAGGCAGCCTCTGGTGTGGCGGGGGGCAATGCGCCACCCCGTCGGATGCGGAAGGACTTCCGCGTGACCAACCTCACGTCCGACATCCCGGGGGCGCAGCCAAGGGACATGTGCGGCCGCACTTCGTCTGGGTGCGTTGTCGATATGAACGCAAAGCGTGACTATCCGTATACTCGTGAAGGACGAGCAGTCGTGAAAGACGACGAGCAGCTTTTTGAGACGCCCGACGCGAGGCTACCACCGCGCCGACTGCCACCGCACTTGGCGCAGATCATGCTCGAGACGGCCGGGATCGCGCGCGACCATAGCCGCGAGATCAAAACCTACGGCCTGTGCACCTTCGAAGAGCGCGTCTACCGCCAGTCTGCGGTTGAGGTCCACCTATCTACGCCGGGCGTCGGCCTACGTGCGAATCGTCGGCCTCTTGTGCCGCTCATTGAGCCTCCTCCGCTCGTTGAGCGGCTCGTCACCGTACCAGCCAATAGCTTGCACTTCCATCCCGAGCTCAAGGATTTCAAGCCGTCGCACACGTCGCTCTCCTCACACGTAGAGCCGCCGCGACTCGTTGCCCGCCCGCGCACCAATCCGCCCGTGCGCCGCCCGGCCTCCGATTTTGCGGTGCCCGAGCACGAGGGCGCCGCCGATAAATCGCTCAACACGGCCGACATCGAGGGGGCGCGAGCGCGGAGACTCGTGGCAGCTACCAACAGACGGCCGCTGGGCTATGCGGAGAGCCCTTGGGCGCGATGAGGACGTCTGAGACGCGAGTCGCCGAGGGAAATCGTTTGGTAGCTGCCGTAGCATGATATCATGTTTTGATTACTACTCGTCGTCTTTCGTTTTCTATCCGGAGCCGCGGCCTGAGGCCGCGATAATGAGTCAATGACTGTGCGGTACGGCGCAACCGGGCCGCGACCGTAGGAGGCAGGTGCCAATTTTTTATTTTATATCGTCGAGGCGTTGACGGCTACATCCCGACTTCGAGCGGCTACGAGCCCAGCTGCGCCAGCGCCAGCGACGGCCCCCGAAATGCAGGCGGTGGCTTTGCACCCTCCTTGACACGGATGGCTTCCGCCTGCACGCCGCGCTTGAACAGACCCGTGTCCATGAGGATGTCGTAAGTGCGGTTCACAGGGTCGAATGAGCGAATCTCACCCATGACCTCGTCCCGACTCTCCGCACCAACGGTCGGCACCTGCACGCGGCGCCCGACGAAGTGCTCGCCACATCGCTCGACCTGGAAGTTGCGCGGCTGGATCTCGCTATCGCTCATCATGTATTTGAGCTGGTTCGTGGCTGTCAGCCTCACTGTGTATGTGTCTGACGTCGCGTCCCAGTCGATCACCTCTGCTGGTGACCACGAGCCATCTGTGCGCTGTACCTGCACGTGCTCACCCACGCTGTATGTGCCGCTGGCCATGGCCACAGCACGCGAGGATGATGCCTCGGCGCTAGTAGCCGGTCCCAACTCGGTGCATTCCGCCAGTCCGGTCGGCAGCTCAATCTCAATCAAATCGCCAGGCCCGAGGCCGTCAGGTACAATGACCTCGAACAGCCCACCCCATGTAGCCGCCACAGTGAACGGCTCACCGGCACGCACGCCGTCCGGGATGGTGACCTCGACGCGTTCGGTAGCTGGTCCGTCACTGCTACTGCTGCCAGCGGTCGGGCCCAGGGGAAGTTCGACTTCAATAGCAACATTGCCAGCAACGCCCTCGGGCACCGTGACTGCAAAATCTCGACCCTCTGAGACCACCATGAAGGTATCGCCGGGCGTGAGGTCAGGCGGTACTATCACCGTGAGCTTCCCCATCGGGTCTGCTGCTCTGAATACAGAAAGGTGGTGTGAACTGGCTGTTAATACTCGGGCGTGGGCCTCCAGGTTCCGTTGTCGGTAAGGTGTGAATTGGCTGTTACATGTAACACTCGGCCGAGCTCTCGGATTCTGTTCGCTCCACTGAACATTAAGTTGCGACTTGACTTGACTTGACTTGACTAAGTTGCGACGCGACCAGCGCTGAGTTTCCGAATTAGGCGATTTGACGATGAGGCCCAGTCGGAATTTTCATGCTCGGCCAGTCGGCTCGGCTCAAGGTTCTTGCTTCTCACGAGAAACGCAGGATGTTCGCTCGCCTCAAGGCCGCACCGCAAGAAGAAGTTGACGACGCAGTCGAGAATGGTGACGGAAATCCGAGTCGAGCAACTCCGATGGAGTCAGCGGCATTGCCAACCGTGGAGATAACACTCTCCCTCCGCCACAAACAAAAGGTAATCGTCATGTGGTCCATCTTTGCCGTGGCGCTTCTGTTCACCACTGCTCTGGGGCTGCAAGGCATCCCTCTTTCGCTTGCAAGCAAGCTGCCTTCGGCTCCACCTTCACCAGTGTTGCCACCTTTGCTGCCAACGCCGTCATCGCCACATCCGCTGTCGCCGCCGTGCAGCCCTACACCGAGCAGCCATTCGCCTTCGCCGCCATCACAGCCGCCGTCGAAGCCGCCATCGAAGCCGCCATCGGCTCCATCGTCGTCAGCGTTGCTGCCCCACACAGGGCTCGAATGCAGGTCCGATTGTGAGCACCGAGGAGGCGCTTGTTCTGGGTATTGTGGTGTCAAAGGTGCCTGCTGCAGGCTTGGCGACGACAATGACAATTTCGAATGCGCGCATGGCACATTGGGGTGCGAGGGACATCACTGCTGCACCTTATCAGCGCGGCATCGCTTGCCATATGCACCTCCGTCACATTCAGCCCCATCCATGCCACCCGCGCCGCCGCCCTTCATGCCACCTGCGCAGCCAAGTATGGCGAGGGACGTGGTCATCGCCTTGAATGCTCGATATCGAGCAGGGCACGCATCCAACGTGCTGGCTGAGGCTGGAGTGCTCGTGCATGTGTTTGACCAGCTCGAGGACTGGGGCAACGACTGCGGCTACCGACCGTGCCGGAGCGGCTGGTGCAACGGCCGTTTCGACCACGAGTCTTGCTCGGTGATAAACATACACTTGCCGGCAATCTATCCGCATTACAGCAGCGACGGGGGCGTAGTTCTCGCCTCGAGTGTGCCCATTGCGTGCTCATTTTCCGGCGATGGTGGCACGCAGAAAAAGACCATCGAGCAGCTTTGCAACAGAACTCAATGCTCACCTCAGGAGAGAGGGCTGCCTCATTCCCAATGCTCTTTCGGACCCAATCAGCTTGGGGATATGCTCCGAGCACATCAGTCGAGGAAGGGCGGTGTACTTTACAATGAGGTGGTTGTGTCCTCCAGGACGTGGGAAGAGCGTCTGCCTTGGAGCGTCGAGGCCTTCATCGACGGCGGCAGGGCGGCAGCGGCCCATCGTTCATTCCTCAGAGACTTCCCCGACAGACGAGGGCGCACGCCGTTGGTAAGGTACACTGCCGGTGAAGGCTTCAAGCTAGTGTCAGAGTAGGGACCTCGTGGGCGTTGCTCGTCCGTACCGTTAGCACCTCGTGTTCGCGGCGGGGGCGCGCGGCCCGCCGGCCGACGCGCGCGCCGCCCGCGTTACCCCGCGCGGGACCGGCGACCGCGCGCGCGCGGCGGTCCGCGTAAAGTAGAAAGTTTACCCGGTGCCACGAACCTACACATGCTGAGCCGGAACGTAACCGCAGGGCCACGCCGCGGTCTCGGCGTGCACCGACGTTCGGCGGTCGCCGGTCTGCGGTCTCGCCTCTCGGTCTGCTTCATCCTTCATGAGAAAAAAGTGCGAAAGTGTGAAGTGTGAATCTTGCTGTTCATAATCGTGGAGGAAGGGCATTGGCCTCCCGTCGGTAAGGTGTGAATTCTGATACGAACGTTGAGGTCGTCGTCGTCGGACAAACGGACGTACTCCTTCGGACATGATGTAATATTTCACTTGAATGATGTAGATGTCGCCGTTCCCGGGTGTAGTGTGAATTGGCTGTCGCATGCAACACTCGGCTGACCTCGCAATCAGTTCGCTCCGCAGATGCGAAGTGTTTCAATCACAAAAGTATTACAAAAGGAAAAAAGCTCTGTTCAGAGTTTCCGAATTAGGTGAATTTGACGATGAGCCCCGACAAGTGTGCCAACAAGTCATGCTCGGCTCAAGGTTCTTGCTTCTCACACGAGAAACGCAGGATGTTCGCTCGCCTGAAGGCCGCACCGCAAGAAGAAGTTGACGACGCAGTCGAAAATGGTGACGGAAATCCGAGTCGAGCAACTCCGATGGAGTCAGCGGCATTGCCAACCGTGGAGATAACACTCTCCCTCCGCCACAAACAAAAGGTAATCGTCATGTGGTCCATCTTTGCCGTGGCGC
>Ga0210239_100487_pt1 | contig 34955 bp, 25 predicted proteins | sample ChrtobMetP5a_0mM_FD_155451 | JGI IMG/M metagenome (GOLD analysis project Ga0210239, IMG submission 155451) | Chrysochromulina tobin associated microbial communities from unialgal haptophyte culture, Seattle, Washington, United States - P5a_0mM | ecosystem: Host-associated > Algae > Haptophytes >... | reverse complement strand
TCCCGATTACACGACTTTTGTTGGAAACTGGGAATTTCAACGTCATGGAATTTCGAGGGGGCTAGGATTACAATTCCGAAATTCCAGGATTTCAATTCCAAGTCCGCGCCTGCACTGTCACCTCACCGGGTCTGGAGCTTTGTTCCGTCGTTTTAGGGCCCTCTCGGCCGGACACACACATCGAGAGCGGCAAGCATGCCGGCGGCGCGTTAGCGGCGCGCAATCGTGCCAGGAGACGAAGACGTGCGGCGCAAGCAAGTGGTCACATCACATACATATGTGTCATGCCATGATGCCTTGCCCCTTGCGTTGATGCGCTCCACCGTTCCAGCTTCCACCGCACCGACAGAAATGCACCAGATAGAGATAGGATCGCCGTGTTCAACATCTCGCGTGGATTGTTGCCTGGAACCCCTGGTTTGCCTATTGTAGGAAAGTTTGCTTTTGGTGACCGGACCATACCTATACACGCACGCACCCGAGGGTCAGCATGCCTTCCCAATGGATGGACGTGTACTACGGTACGGTACAGTCTGCAGTGGACCAGTGGTGCACACTAACTAGACCCCCCTTAGTAAGAACCCACACCTCGAACCCCGCTTTCCCGACGGGGGGTGGGTTGGGAGGTTTCGTTTCTTTTGCCTGTGGCGGTGTTGGTCTGTTGGACGTCGTGGCCGCCCCCGTATAACCCGTAGAGGGGGGTGGTCCCACTCTCCCCCTGTGGAGAAGGGTGGTGACGTTATTGGTTGTTTGCTTTGTTTTGCTTTGTTTTGAGAGTTGCGAGCCTGATTATAGTCAAGGCGACTCTCTGAGCGTCTGAGGGGGTATTGATGGACTATCAAATCAAATCGGCGCGCTGCGCGCTCCTATCGGCAGCTCCGGTCACGCCCGTCCCCCCCCCCCTGGGTGTGGGCGCTCCCCACCGTATCTTCGGCTGGTGACGGGGGTCCGCCTGGCGCCCCCTGGTTCCTCGCTCGCAGAAGCTACCTTCGCCCCAGCCCAACCGCCCTTCATTGTTACCGAGCTCCTCGGCATGCTCCTCGGCGAGAAGACAAATGTATCTGACACAGAAGAAACCTGGGCGGGGTGACAAACGGTCGAGAGCTCGCCACAAAGCGAGCGCACAAGCCGAGGCCCGTGCGAGCGCGCGGCTCGTGTCCGATGCGCGCCTTTTTACCCTGAATAATGATACGACTACAGCGCACGAAAGCCTACGACGACGACGCGCCTACTGCACCGAGTGGGAGCCGTGCCTCGGCCCACGTCAGCGTCGGTGCTCTGATGACGGTTGGCAAGAACACACAATACAGCGCTGTGCCCCGGGCGCCGGCACCACATCAGCACAGTTCTCACACGCGTTTGCACGCCCGCTCGAGAATTTGTCGCAGCACTGGCTCGCCGAGCGTCCGCGCGCCCGGCCGGCAGAGCGCCGCCAGCCCGAGTGGCCGATTTTCTTTGAACGGTAGGGTCGACTGCGTGATGTTGAACTCGATCAGGCCGCTCTTCGAGTTGATGATTGCCGTCCCATATGAGAGCTCTGCGCCGAGGTACCCGCGAGATGCGCGCGAGATACGTGTGAGATACGCGGCAATCAGAAGCCATCAGAGCCATCGGAGGCCATCGGGGGCCATCAGAGGCGATCGGTGGCAATCAGAGGCCATCAGAGATCATCAGTGGCAACCATCGGAGGCAATCAGTGGCAACCACCTGCGTCAAAGTACGCACGCTTCTGCTCGAGGCTCAAGTCGAAGCGCTCGGTCACGCCCGAGAGCGAGCAGCCGGACGGGCTGTCCGTCGAGCTATGCACAGGCCGGTCTCGCGCGAAGGCAAAGAAGGCGCCCACGACGGCGGCTGGATCACCCACCATGAGGAACATGCTTGTGGGGGATTCGGGTTCGGGCGGCCACGCGAGTGAGACCTGAGGCGCATCCAGAGGTGACGAGTGGCGACGAGAGGCATTCATAGACCATCAGTGGCACTCAGTGGCACTCATCACACCTGCTGCGCGTCCTTCGGGGTGAGAGCTCTCCACTGCTCATATTGCACCACAGGCTTGTCGATCGGGAAGCCATGCTCGTGCAGCACCCGCGAGGGTGTCTCTGCTATGAGCTCAATAGCGCCGCGGTCACCGGATTTGTGAGTCCCGTTCTCCCAGAGAGGCCACTCAGCCGTTGAGGAGACGCAAGTGTTCTACAGAGGGAGACCAGAGGGAGATCAGAGGGAGATCAGAGGGAGATCAGAGGGAGATCAGAGGGAGATCAGAGGGAGTCAGAGGAGACGCAAGTTTTCGGCACAGGGAGATCATAGGGAGATTCAGCAGAGCTCAGAGCACATCCCCACCTGGTAATCAGTGAGCACGTGATGCCACGTCAGGTCGCCTAGCCACTGGCTCGTTGTACGAGTACTCGCGGTGCTGTCCTCAGACGGAGCGAAGAGCGCTCCTCCGGCAAAGCCATGCGCTTGGGCAAGGAGCTTTAAGTCCGCCAGCCCATAGTCGTCCAACGAGCTCGCATTGCGCAGCCGTGCGGGCCTGTGGCAAGCAGAAGTAATTAGAGGCCATCAGTGGTAATTATATAATTAGTGGTCATTAGCAGCCGTGCGGGCCTGTGGCAAGCAGAGGCCTTCAGAGGTAATCAGAGGCCTTCAGTGGTAACAAGAGGCCATCGATGGAAGTTAGAGGCCATAGATGGAAATTATAGGCCCTCGATGGCAACTAGATTTTCAATGAGTGACAACGAGAGGCACGCACCTGTCCTTTGGCACACGGCAGTCAGAGAAGAGCGACGCCGCCTGCACGCGGAGGGCATGGACGCTGGGTAGGTGTCATCAGCTGTCATCAGGTGCGTCCTCGCGGGGCCCATCAGCTATCATCAGTGGGGGCATCTCGCCTGCACGTAATGCACGAACGTGGACGTATCGTTGGAATCTCCATGCACCGCAAAGTCGCGTACCCACGCCGCAACCGCCCAAGACGGGAGTGGCTCTAACCGATACGGCGCCGGCGCCGCCTGGGTCATCGTTGCCCGATATAGCGCCGTCGCGGGCGCCTGCGCGTGTGGCTTGGGTGGCGGGCATCCGAACAGAATCGTCTCATCATACGCGCCTTGCGCGGCGAGCGCCTTGATGATGAGCTGCAGGTTCTTGTAGTTCTGTCCAAGGTCGGACCACGCGAACTCGCCCATGATGATGTCCTGGCTGTGCGAGAAGGCGTACGCCATGATACCTCCCTCGGGCGACACCTCCGCGGCCACCTGCACGAGGTCGACGTACGTGCCCTTGGCAGTCGTGTGGTTGCCCTGCACGACATACGTGCCCTTGTGCGACCACATCTGGAGCACGGGGTCGTTGTCGAAGCGCTGGAATCTGCCGTCTGGCCCGCCGGAATGGAGCAGCGCGCTGACATTCTCCACGAAGTCGCGAGGCCGCTCGATGTATGGCAACCTCCACGAGATTTTGCAGCACGCGTTGACACACGAGCCCTCGTCGACGTTGTCACAATCGGGAGGATCGCAAGCGTCCGCAAGGCCCGCAACGAGTAGTACCAGCGTGAAGATCAGCATGTAGGTCCCGAGTACCAGGGGAACAGACCTTCTTTTAGGTCCCAGCAGCAATTCACCGAGAGAGAGTTTCTAACTTTGGGCGTCAGCCGACTACAGTCCTCACCTTGTGTGCGGGCCTGACCGAGGAGGGTTTGTTTGGGCCGTTTGTTAGTCTCATCTCGTCGTGTCGCTAGCTTTTACCGCAAGCCTTTACATGTAAACGAGTACATATTTGCATGTCTTTTTCACGGGGGGTACAGACAGAACCTTCCATGGAAGCCGGCTGCCCGCACGCGGCGCTCCGCCCTGGGGCGGTGGCTGAGCAGTGCCCGTTCCTGGCTGCGCAGGGGCGGCTCGACGCCCCGGCTAAATTCGCCGAGCCCGTTCTGGACACGGGCGACATCCAGGCCGATGTGGTCCTGGGCGTCAACATGAAGCAACACTTGCTCGTCGTCTACTACGACATCACCGACGCGGCCGCCGCCAAGAGATGGCTGCGCGAGGACGTGCTCCCCAATGTGACCACGGCCGACAACATGCGCGCCTTCCGCGACAAGTTCCGCGAGGCGCGGCTGATGGCTCCCGGCGGCGCCAAGCCGGTGCTCGCGGGCTCGCAGACACTGAACGTCTCGTTCAGCTACGCAGGCCTCACGCTTCTCGACGCGCCCGACGTCAAGATGTTCGAGGGCCCCGACGGCTTCGGTACCGCCTTCTCGATCGACCTTCCCAAGCGCGCCGGGCTGCTCGGTGACCTTGAGTCAGGCTGCCCGCCGAGCGGGTGGCTGACTGGTGGCGCGCGCTCGCCGCACGTGCTGATCCAGATCGGGACAGACTCGCTCGACGAGTTCGAGGCGCTCCGGCGCCGGTACGCGCCCTTCATCTCCGAAGCTCCCCTCGAGGTCGCGGCGCTCGATGCGCAGGGAGTCAAGTTCGTCCATGCGGACGAGGCGCACCGACTCGACAGCCGCGGCTCGGAGCAGTTTGGCTTCCACGACGCAGTTTCCAACCCGGCGCTGCGCGGCTACTACTCGGATGGCGTGACGCCGCTGAGCACGCGCACCTTCGAGGGCGACCGCGACGTCGCCTTGCCGGGCCAGGACCTTCTCTACCCGGGTGAATTCATTGTGCTACGCGATCAGGAGACGGACGCGGTCTGGACAGAAGGGCTCGCCAGCGAGGGCGGCGCGCGCCAGCCGTCGTCCGAGACTTGGAAGAGCAAGTACGCGTCGACGATGCCCGACTGGGCCGCAAACGGCGCCTTCCTGGTCAACCGTCGTCTCCGTCAGGACGTCTCGGGCTTCTGGTCGTGGTGCGAGGCCGAGGCGCAGAAGGAAGCGAACGCGTCCCACTCGGCGAGCGCTCCACTCACAGCCGAGGCGATCGCGGCCAGACTCTTTGGACGATGGCCTTCGGGCTGCCCACTCGCCCGCTCTCCGCTCACCGACATTGCCGAGCTGGGCGACGACAAGCTGGCGAACAACGCCTATGCGTTCGCGGTGCCGAGCCTTGTCAAGACGGCACCGGGGGATGCTTTCCCAAAGGCAGTGGCCGTCGATGTCGACGGCATCGTCTGCCCTCTCTCCGCCCATACGCGCAAGATGAACCCGCGCGACGGTCCGAACGACGTGTCAACGCCTCTCAAGCGTCGTCTGATGCGACGTGGGCTGCCGTACGGTCCTCAGCTGGTCAACCCCAAATCCGGCATCGACGATGGCAAGGACCGCGGGCTCATGTTCATCGCGTACTGCTCGAGTATCGAGGAGCAGTTTGAGTTCCTGCAGCGCAAGTGGGCGAATTCGGAGCACTCGCCCACCGACCCGACCGACATCGACCCGATCATCGGGCAGGTATGGCCTCCTGATGACCTCTGATGACCTCTGATGACCTCTGATGATCTCTGATGACCTTCGACGACCTCTGATGACCTCTGATGACCTCTGATGACCTCTGATGACCTCTGATGACCTTCGACGACCTCTGATGACCTCTGATGACCTCTGATGACCTCTGATGACCGTCAATCATCGGGTAGGTCGCCATGGGCGCGTCGAAACCGTTCCATTTCACCGCCGCCGACGGCACGCAGCATGTCATCGACCCAAAGGGCAAGGCCAAGGGCGGTGCTTCCCAATTCGTCTTCCCAACGGGCGGTGGATACTTCTTCGCGCCCTCGATCTCCGCGCTCATGCTCATCACCTCCTCCTCCTCCTCTACCTCGTTGTCGCCCCGCAAATGCCCAGGGCAGCTCGCGCTCGTGACACGCCCGCCGTCGTCGTCCTCGGCGTTCCAATACAACTTTCCGGGCGCTCTGACCGACCTTCCCCCAACGGCCTGCGACGCGTGGTCTAGCACCCTCCATGGGATGTTCACGAACACGATCGATGGGCTCAAGAAGCGCTATGGCATCGAGAACCCGCTCTACTTTAGCAAGGTGGATGAGCCCGACGCGGTGCAGCTGGGCTCGTACCGCATTGTCTGGGACGGCTTCGCGCACAAATTCATCGCGCTGGGCCCGGCATCCGACGGGGAGGTCTTCAAGACCGCTGACACGCTCTCGCGCAAGGAGCTCGTTCACACGGAGCTGCGCGACGCCGGTGTGAACGGACGGTGTACACGCATGCCCGACACGGCGCGTGAGCTCCGCACGCGCGCCGTGTCGGACGGTTCGCCCCCCCCGTGTCGCCAGATGGATGAGTACTGTGAATGGTTCGTCAGCCGTGACGAAAGGGGCAAGGTCATCAGCGTCGAGGTGACCACTGAACTGCCCGAATACTATGCGTACATGCACTCGATCGCTCCGGCGACCATCCTGGACCTCTATCGGCAGCACGTCTCGCCGCTCGTGCAGCCGGAAGATCTACTCGGCTCCGATGGCAAGTACGACAAGTATAATGTGTGGAACACGCAAAGGGGCATGATGCACCTGCAGCAGCCCGCCGACACGGCGCCCGCGGCCATCAGCATCTCGGGCTCCTCGACAGTGCAGGTGAGTCTCGTCAATTGCCACTGATTGCCACTGATTGCCTCGGTCATCAGCATCTCGGGCTCCTCGACTGTGCAGATGGTCGACCACCTCGGGCGCCGCATCGCCGGCAAGCAGAAACTCATGGAGGCGCATGGGGACACCTCCCCGGGCTCAGTCTCACCCGTCCGCGGATCCGACCCGTCGATCACACAGACGATCTACGAGCTCACGGCGCCGGGTACGGGCGCCAAGCTCACGCTGGCAGACCCGATCGGCGTGTACATGGACGAGGTCGATGTGACGGGCTGGGCCGCTCCGGATGGCACGCCCCTCCGCACGGAAGACGTGGTAACGGTCGTGCGGGGGCAGCCGGGCGCGACGCTCCGGTACGCCACGTGATTGCCCTTGATGGCCCCTTGATGGCCCCTTGATGGCTCCTTGATTGCCACTTTATTGCCACTTCATTGCCACTTCATGCCCATTGATTGCTCTCCGAGTGCCTCTTGATGGTCTCTTGATTGCTCTCTGATCGAAGGTACCTCATCCGTGTGCCCGATCATTTCGGCTACATGCTTGGCGACTGCACCGTCGGCGGTCAGCCCATCAGCTACGGTGGGCAGGTGGTCAAGAACTCGATCCAGTGCTACCTGTGTGTTGAGACGTACCGTGCGCCCAAGCCGCCGCTCCCGGTGCGCATCTCGCTCGTGGGAGATCGGGAGGGTAGCGCCGCGGCGGCTGCGTTCAACGCTGCGGCGGTCGGTGTGCCGCTGGAGGTGGTCGAGGTGGAGGTCGGAGTGCCGTTGGAGGTGGAGGCGGTCCACAGGGAGACACTGCAGGCGTGTCCCAAGGGCGACGCTGTGGTGGGCGCCAATGGCGCTGTGGTGGACACCGAGGCGTGCCCGCGCCGCTCGTTGCTCCAGCGGCTCTTTGGCTGCTGACGGGCGTACTGAGAAAGAGGTGGCATTCACTCACATGCGCTAGGGGGGACACTGGGGGACATTGGGAGCGCTCAGCTAGGAGCGAGGGGGGCGAGGGCCCATGCGAAAAGGGCTAGGGAGGCACATGGGGAGCGCTCAGCTGGGAGCGATCGTGGGGAGAGCGACTGACGGACCGGGGGGCCCAGACCGAACTTGAAAAGCGAACGGGCTAGTGGGGCACAGTGAGTGTGGTGTGAGATCGGAGTCTCTGTGTGTTGGCTGTTCGCCCGTGTTTGCCAGTTGGCTGGCATCGTGGAAGCTCATTGGCCTCTGAATTTCGCGGATTACCGTACTGGGCCGCAAATAGCCAAAGCCCCCCAAACCAATTGACTGCGTTATGACTGGTGCGCTCCCCCTGGCGGGGGCCTCAACACTGCCGGTTTATGGAGTATTAGTTTCACACGCTCGTGCACGATGAGCACCTGCCGACTGCAAAAGGCTTCAGCCTCACGAAACTCGCACACAATAACGTTTCTTGTTTCAAATGTCGAGCATCCACAAAGCGAGCGCACAGCGAGCGCAGCGGCTCGTTGTGTCCGAAGGCGAAGCGACCGAAGCGCGCCTTTGTACCCAAACGTCATGTTTCCACTTTTGAAGGCGCTCTTCGTCAAGCGGCACAGCGCTGCGAGGCTCGCGGACCTGGAGGCGGCCCAGCGCCGGGCGGCGGTGGAGACGCTTGGGAAGCTGGAGCCGAGGACGCTCGCGCAGCACAGCGCCGCCCTCGTTGCAAGGCTCTTGGACTCGAACGCGGACGTGCGCCAGGCGGTGGTGCAGACGCTCGGGAAGCTGGAGCCGGGGGCGCTCGCGCAGCACAGCGCCGCCCTCCTTGCGATGCTCGAGCGGGATTCGGACGCGGGCGTGCGCCGGGCAGTGGTGGAGACGCTCGGGAAGGGCGACCGCAGGCGAGTCGTCAAAGAGCTCGAGGACTTGTCTGCGATCTTTGCAGTGCATCCGACGGACTTGGACCGGTGGACCGTGTGGCTGATGGGCCCTGCAGAGGGCCCATACAGCGCAGGCGTGTGGGAGCTCTCAGTCACGATTCCTCCCGATTACCCAATGTCGCCACCAACGTTTCGCTTCGTCACGCCCATCTACCATCCGTTGGTGTGCCAGACCAGCGGCAAGGTCGCCTGGCTGCTGGACGATTGGTCGCCGGCGCTTGGCATCCGTGCTCTCCTCTACACCTTGCATTTAATGATTGTCGACTATACTGCCGTCGAGCCGTGCTCGTGGTCGGGAAGCAAGCTCATGCAGTCGCTGACACTGGCGTCGGATCGCGCCGACTATGACCGTGTCGCCCGGAAATGGACGCTGGCACACGCCGTGGGTGCAGCCCACCTGCGCAGGTGCAGCTTTTTCCCGGCCATCCGTCGCCGCGCGCTCTACCTCACGTGGGTTGCGAGGCAATTAGCGGCCTTGCACGGACTGCCGGCAAACGCACTCCTGGATCCGTGGGTCGAGTTCGTTGTGCCGTTGTGCGTGCTCGTGCCCGACAAGACGCTCGGGCCTCTGATGGCGAAAGGGACACCGGATTGTTGATGCCCCCAACCGGGGCGCCATTTCAATGCGGTGGGCCGTCTATTTGTAGACATATGTACTGGTAGTTACAGTAAATCGTTTTACTTTTACAAAGCACATTTCACGCATCACTGCTGATCTGCTGTACCCCCCGGTACACAAGATGTACGAACCCCAGACGCGGCATATTGCCCCGTGTCGCCCAAAGTTACGCGGCTGTTGATCTTGGTTTGTCGCGCACACCAGGCTGCCTTTGTCTAGTTTGATGAACCGCAATCTACGCGACCAAGTATACATGTACGACTGTGTTGGGGTTTCGAAGTAAAACCGTTGGTGCTGTGTGCAGGCGCTGTGAAGACCAAGAAAAAATGGTGATTGCGTGCCTGCCGCTCCTGGTGCTGACACTGCCTCCGCCACCATTTCTCCAGCCGCCACCTCCGAGATCCCCTCCCAATGTACCGCCGCCGCCATACGTGCCGCCCCCGCCCTTCCCGCCGGACGCGTCGCCGCCGCCCCACCCCATATATCCGCCGCAAGCAGCCTTCGGCGATGTGTACGGCGGCTACGACAACCTCGCCGATCTTCTGGAAGAGCTGCGCAACTACGGCGTGGATTTTGACCCGGAGGCGTGCAACAGCTGGGAGTCGCTCCTCTACCTTAGCTGGATGGTCGTCTCGCTCGCTCTGACCATCGCGGGCAGGTGGCTGCGCAAGCGTTCCCCGGCGCGCTCGCTGCTCTTCCGCGTGCTGGTGGCGCGGCCTTCGAATCTGTACGCGATTACCATGGCGAGCATCACCGGCCTGTGCATGACCTCTGGCAAGACGCAGGAGTGGCGCTTCAGCTTCGCGCTGATCATCATCGAGCCATTCTTGCTTGGGTACGTCCTGTGGCTGATTCGCGACGCGGGGCGCAACGGTATCTCGGCGCACACGATCGACGTGCCGCTGGGGCGCACGCAGTGGCGATGGCTCTTCTTCTCGGTTGGTTTCCATCTCTTCATCTTCGTGTTTGCCTTCTTGCTCATGATCAACGCGGAAGGGACGGGCCGCCTGTTGCTCGCAGCACAAGCGTCGTTTACGTTGCGCGCCGTGCGCCCGCGTCCGACCGTTGCCCCTCCGGGTGAGTTGCAGATGTACGCGTACGTGATGATCGGCGCCGTCTTCCTTGCGGTCATCGGCCACTTTAGCGTGAAGCGCCGTGCGCGCGACGCTCTTGGCGCTTGGACGCTTGCGGCCACGGGACCCATCGCGATGATTGCGCTCATCTGCGGCATCTCGCTGTTGACGTGCATCGACACTGCGACGTCGCAGCAAAAGTTCTTCTTCCCGGCACTCGCAGCCTCCTCGGGCGCCGCGCTGCTCGCGTGCCTCTGGCGCGCCGCCGGCTTCGAGTCGTCAGTGCGCCCGACACGTTGGATCTTCATAGCCATGACTCTGATTGCATGCTGATGCCCTCTGATTGCATGCTGATTGCTTCCCTCATCAGGTGCGCCCGACACGTTGGATCTTCATAGCCATGACTCTCTACCATTTGACGGTGACCGTCGCGTGCATCGTGTGCATCTTGAGCACGGAGCCGATGATGGTGGCGCGCTTCGACTTGCCCGCGACGGAGGAGGAGCCCGCCTCGGCGCGCTACAGCCTCTTCCTCGCCCCCGTCGTCTGCCTCCTCATCGCCGTCTGGTCCATTCTCATCTACGATCTAGATGAGTCCATCGCGTGGAAGCCAGATGCTGCTGCGTACGCGCGCAAGCTCGACGACCTCCTCAAGGCCCAATTAGGCGGCCTGAAGAGGCGAAATCGGGGGCCGCCCACGTGTCGGCAACGCCTCGTCGCCGCCGCCCGGAGTATGGCCCACACCCCCTCGCGCGCCGCCTCACGCACCGCCTCAAGCTTGCGGAGCGTGGCTGCGCGTGCCCGCGAGCGTGCGCGCGCGTCGTACTGGAAGTGGACTGGACAGGAGGCGCGGAGGGTACGGCAGGAGCAGGAGGCGGCCAAGGCCAAGGCGGAGCAGCACGCAAGAGTGATCCAAATCGCCATCGAGGCGGCGGCGAGCGGGGTCGGCCTCCTACCTACAAGTGAGCAGTTAGCTGCCGCCGCCGCCACCCCTGTGCCCAAGAAGAATGGCGAGCGCGTCGCCGCTGCCGCCGCCGCGACCGCCGCCGCCGCCGCCGAGGCCGCCGCCGCCGCCGCCGCCGCCGAGGCGCCAGCGGCGGCGCAGTCCAAGGGTTATGTGCCCAATACGGCGCCTCCCGCGGTAGCTGCGATCATCGCTCGAGTGGCCGCTGCACATCATGCCGAAGCCGAGGCGATGCGTCGATACTCGGCGGAGGAGCTGAGGAAGCTGTCCGCGGGCGGGTTTGATCATACCGATGATCCCGAGTTCATCGACCGTGTGAACCACCGCTGTGCGATCGAATCCGCCGAGAAAATGGTCGGCTCGAAGTCGTCCAATTGCGACGCGTTCACCTCCTTCCGTTCACACTCCATCGCTCGCGCCAAGAGCAAGCGCTCCGCGACGAGCCAGCACGACCCGACCATACAGACCCGCATCTTGCGCGAGTCGCGCAGGCCGCCCGAGAGCAGCTTTGTCAAGTGCGACACCAAGTCGGCCACCAGCACAGCGTGCACATTTGATGCTGCGGCGGCCAGAGTGGCGCAAGGCAGCAGCATAGGGGCGCAAGGCAGCAGCACTGTTCTTCATACCAGCACCGGTGATCAGCTGATTTGATCTATAACCACATACGGTGGTGGGTAGACGTAGTAAGGGTCGGATCCGCTCACTTCACACTTGGTTCTCTCTATCCTACCTCCGCATCGCGCTTGTCAACAGTAATTAGACCTAATTGGATTAGAGTTGTAGCACGGCGAGCTAGCACCTACGTAGCACGACCGGGCGTATTCCCGGGATCCCGGCTCATCCCGGCGGCGCCGGGCCCGGACGCCGGTCACGGATTTCACGCGACACGGTCCGGCCCGGCGGTGGGACGTCGGGCGGTCGGGGCGACCCCACGTCAGCCGGGTGCGGGCCAACCGGCGGCGACGTCGGACGTTTACGCCAGGTGTCGTACCCCGCCGGCACGCCGCAGGCGCATGGGCATGCCCAGCTCAGGAGCTCACGAGTGTGTGCATGTATTGAACCGAACAGGCCGACAGCCCGACACGACGACGCAACGACACGACTATTGTATGCGGTAAGGAGCGCGCGGAGGGGCGGCGCCGACCGCGTACGCCACTTTCCGTCATACCGCGCGCACCCAAAGGAGGACAGGCCACCCGAACGTGATGAGCGCATGCAAACAGGTGGTGAGACCATCAGTATGGCCGGCTGGCCGGTCTATACGACATGCACACAACTCTGAGTCCAACTAAAGTCCAACAGTCCATCGACTCCGTCCACCCTTAAGGTAGCGGACCCAAGCATCGAACCGAATCCCGCCCGCCTTTCCGTCGGGGAGTTGGGATGAGGGAGTTGGTTCTATAGTGGTGGTGCGGGTGGGTGGGCGAAAGGGTTGCTGCCGTCTGGGCGTGGGCGGTGAGAGGCAGCCGCTTGCAGTCGCCGTAGCCTTAGTCGCAGCCAATATCAATAACATGCAGCCGTCCTTGCCGCAGGGCCCCTATCTCGAGTCGATGCGCCGATCGAACGCTTCTGCCTACCGGGAGCATTCCCGATATCACGCCCGGCATCGTCACATGGGCAAATTGCAGTGCGGGCAACGCTGCTTCACTCTCAACCAGCGCCGGAGGCAGTTACGGTGGCAAGGCTTGCCGCATCCCGACGTGCAGAACATGAGCGACCGCGTCGAGTCGAGCAGCTCGAGACAAATGGGGCAGACGTCGGTGGGATCGGCTGTACGGCGCGGTACTCGTGATCTCCAGCCGGCGAGCCAGACGACCTCGCCTTTCAGGCAGGACGCTACGGAAATGGCCAAGGTCCATAGCAAGACCAAAGTCCATAGCACAGTCCATAGCACAGAGAGCAAGACCATCGTCTCGAGGGCTTGGCGCAGCGAGGCATTCAAAACGGGCTGCTGCTCATCGGGCGCATCCAAAGCCGACCAAACAGCCAATGTCAGACTCGAGAAAAGGCTCGGCGCTGCCAGCGCGATGAGCCCTACGCTCGGATTGCTGATGGCAAGGGCGGAGGTTCCCAAGATGCCGAGGCACAGCCACGGCATCATGCCCACCACAGGCTCCGCGCAATCACCCTCGACGCACGCGATGGCCATCTGCTGTGCGTACAGCGGCGACCATAGCGCGATGGCGTTCATCGCGAACACACGCCACCCACGAGCACCTTCGATCGCGGCCCGTCCGCTCGTGTTTCGTCGCGTTTGCTCGCGTGAAGAAGTTGGCAAAGGGTTTCGTCAGAGTTTCGTCACTAGGGCTCCGTAGTAGATCTCCGTAAGATATAGAATGCGCGCGTCAGCCGTCACTGTGTGACCCGTGAGACGGAACGTACTTTCATTTGGACATAAACATATCCGAAACAGTCACGCAGCGGTCACGCCAGCCGGAACATGCAAAATGGCGATCCTCGCACGTATTTCGTAGAATTTTCATGCACGCACATAACGCGGCAGGCAAATTTGATCAGGCATCATCAATCCGAGTACCGGTGGGTACGAGCATCTGTGCTACGATGGCGGCGGCCGCCGGGTCGTCTCTGAGCGCGGAGCCCACCGCGTCCATGGTCGCCTCGATGGCCGCGAGGTTATCGGCGCACAGCGACTGAACAGCGCGCTCTGCGAGCGCGTTCGCAGCGGGAAGCGGGTGCTCCTGGGCCTCGATTGCATGCAGCGCCGCGTCCATCTGCCCACGCGTGCGCGCGACGGCCACGGGCCGCGCGGCCAGCACGCCGCGCAGCATCGTGATTTGACTGCGGATCTCCGTCTCGGGCTGGCCGCTCTGCCGCTCAAACTCGTCGGCCATGGCCTCGAGCTGCGCGAGCAGCGCGCTCGGGTCACCGCCTGGCCCGAGGGCGGTGATGTCAAACCCACCCAAGATTCCGCCCAGGTCGCCATCTCCGTCCTCCTCCTCATCATCATCATCGTCCGCGGTGATGGGCTCCGCCGTACCCATTGGTGCCGTGGCATTCGCGACGACCGGCGATGGCGACGAGAATAGTGGATCGTCACCGCCGTAGTGGCACAGCGTGCGGCCCGCAGGTGGGGTCGCCTCGGGGTCGGATTCGATGCCATCGCCCGGAGAGAAGGCTGACTGCGCGTAACCGCCGACGGTTGCAAGACCCATCGAGCGCTCGAGCGATGTGAGCGGCGAGTCAGGCACAGCCGGCGGCGCAGTTGGCAGATCGACACGGGCGCTCTGCATGGCCGCGGCGTGTGAATAAAACTAACGAAAACATGTATAATTCAAGATCGTGTCGCCCATTCCCACACAGAAGGATGTGCTGACTCCCTGAGTGTGGATCCGAACGCATCGATGCATGCAGCACTTCTCCATAAGTCGCGAAACCACCAAAAGCCTCTGCTCCCAAAAAGCAGCTGGACGTCCACATCTTCGGCAGCCTCCAGCGTCGCTTGTCCGCGCCGATGGCAAAAGGGGGCCCAACGCGGTCCGTCGCGCCCCTGCCAGCTGGTGGCGGCCGGCCGGGGAAGGCGGTCGATCAGGACGACGATGCGTATGATGATGGCAGCCGCAAGAAGGCGGCGAACGCAGATAGCGACCTGCCGATCGGCGATCTCGAGTCGCTGACGCTCGGCGAGTACAGTAGGTGGGTCGTCACGGAGTACAATTGGGATGTTGCCGAGGCCTGCCGCGAGCAGCACATGGAAGGCGAGCAGATGCGCAAGGCGCGCGACGACAGGCATCGCGAGCGCGGACAGATCCGGCAGCAGGACACGGTCGAGCAGATGAAGGAGGCGAAGACCAGGGTGGACGCGCACCGGCGCGCGAACACCGAGCAAGGGTCGAACGTCAAGCGCGATGTGATAGCATGGAAGGAGGCGACCAACGAGCTCAAGGCCGAGTGGGCCAAGTTCGGTGCGTCGGTGAGGGCAGCCCAGCAAGCTGTCTCCTCGACAGAGATACGCGACGCGCTGCAGGCGAGTAAGAAGGAGAAGTGCCGGCAGGTGAAGCAGGAGGAGACCGGGCTCACGGCGGCCTACGAGAGGCTGCGCGGGGAGATACTTGCCAAGAACAAGGATCTCGTGGGCCGAGTCAAAAAGGAGACGGCGGATGTGGTGACTGCACAGCACCACGCACGCCCTGCACGCACACGCGCGCACGCGCGCGCGCACGCAACGCAAGCAAGGCCTCCAGCTAGCCTCCGGCCTGATGTCCACACTGGCACTGATTGGCGCTTGATGGGCGCTGATGGACCTCTAATTGACCTCCTGTGCGTTGGCCATGATTGCTCCTTGATTGGCACTGATGAGTGTGTAAATCTTGAGCGTGTGACGAAGTGCGGCAGGTGACCGATGAATCGAGGGCCATCTTCTTCAGTCAGCGTAAGGCGGCCGCCAAGGTGACACTGACGAAGCTGAAGATAGCCTCTTTCTGAAAGGCCGATGATGACTGATGATTAACCGATGGTTCAACGAGGATGGCCTCGTCGGTGGTGTCTGTGAGGTGCATCTAATGAACATCTAATGAGCCCCGATTGCCTTCCATATTTGGCAGGCGACGGAGGAGTCGAAGACAAGTTGGTCGACAGAACGCAAGGAGAAGCGAGAGCAGTTCATGGCCAAGGTGCAGCGGCTCATGGAGGCCTCTCGGAACGTACGCATCGCGGCGAGCAACTCGAAGAAGGAGCTCCTCTCGCAGCGCCGTGCGGATGCCAAGATGATCAAGATGGAGGCGACGCAGGTGCTGATCGCCGCCAGTTGATCGCCGCTGATGATCTTACTGATGATCGCCGCTGTGATGGCTTCCGATAGGCTTCTGAGTACTTGACGATTGCTTCCTCGCACACTCCTTAAGCTATGGTGGTTTCGATTTTGGTTGCATCTGATCTTGGCATCTGATGGCAACTGATGGCACGCCTCCTCCTATACCCTCCTCCTTTACTCTCCTCCTATACCCTCCTCCCGATAGCTCGAGGACATGAAGCAGAAGAACGCAGAGAGCACCGCCGCAGCGATCAAGCAGGCCGTGAACGACCGTTTCGCCGAGCGCTTTGTGCCCGCCGACTCGACGCGACGCATGCTGCAGCATCCGCACTATGCGGAGATCACCGCGGTGGCGGCAGATGTGACCTCGGCAATCTCGAGGGAGATCGTGGCCAATTCGAAGAGATTGCGCCGAGGTGCGCCGGCGGCGCTCAAAGCATGAGGGCGCCGTCTAAGGGCGCCGTCCCGGGCGCCTCCATAAGAGGAGGCGCGCGGTCGGTTAGCGGTCGGTGTGGTTACACCCCGGTTACAACTCGGCCAGATAAGGCCAGATCGCTCGCTTGGCTGAGTTCCTCTCGGTGCGAGAAAATCTGGGCGAGAACACGAGTTGTACACATCGTCACTTGTGGCGTGCGCGTTGCGAGTTGGTGTGCGTGTACGCGACGGGTGCAGTGTGGGATGTGGCTTGTGGGCTGTTGCTTGTTCAAGGCATGTGTGATGCGGCATGCAGTCTTGTGCCGGTCAACGAGGTGTGTCGTGAATCGACAATCAAGTCGTCCCGTGTGTCGTGAGCACGGTCGTGAGTCGTGTTTCGACTTTCGTTTACGGACGCCGCGCGCCGGTGTGTGAGTGTGTGGCCCCCGAGCCGCGCATGGAGCCGCGAGCGGGAAAGTTAACGGCCCGCGTGCGACGGAGGGCGTCCGAGCGGGCCCGGCGGGGCGCGACCACGGGCGACGCGACGACGGCCTCTCCGACGGCCTCCCAGTGGCGCAACGGTCGTGCGTTCCCGCACGTCGCCGACCCGGGCCGCTGTGATTTCTGATTAACTCGGTGAGTCGGGCGGGGGGTGCCTCCCGTACGACCTCGGACCTGGACATGGACCTGGACCTCCGCACGCGGAGGGTCCTCCACCTTTGACCTTTGCGGTTACTGGTTTGCAGGTTCGTGTGCGTAAATTCGGTTTCGGTGGTTTTCGCGTCGGGTGTTATTTCTGTACCATTTACGTCTGGGAATATATTTATATTTCTGTACCATATACGTTGTTAGAATACGCTCGACGCTGATTACCGGGTGCCCCGAGCGACGACGGGGCACGCACCGCGGTAATACCTTGCCGCCGCCGATACGTTTGGACTCACTCCTCGGGCTAAACGAGCTCACGCCCTCCGGAGAGTGGCGTTCGCCGTCCGACGTGAGGATTCAAGACCCGGACTGGGAGATCGGATACCAGGATGGGGGAGGGCGAGGCGGCGCGCACACGAGGGTCAGGGACACTCTCGGTGCTGCGTGCGCCTGCCAGACGCACTGCAGCGTAGATGCATGGATAGGGGTGCCAGAACGGATGCCTGGATGGTGGCATAGCAGCGTGCGCGAGGTGCCACGAGGGGCAGGATGTGCGAACGCCGCGCCTGTGAGATGAGGGGAGATCGCGGCCACAAAGGAGGAGCGGCGCGAGGAGATCAATAGGAGATCATCAAGTGGGACGCCTTCAGCTTGTGACGCCCATGTCTCTTGCAGCGCCATGGGCCGCTCAGAGATTGTCATGCTTGTCATGATCGCGCGAAGTCTTGATGGCGGACATCGAGCTCGTGATCGGCTCACTGAATACAAGCATCGCGAAGCCACTCTTGTCGAAGATGCGGAGGCAGCCAAGGGCGAGGAAGATGACTGAGACAAGGGCGCTCAGGACGAGCGCGATGGAAGCGATGGCAATGGCACGGGCATAGTCGTTCTTGAGCCCGTCCAAGTCCGCCAGGTTCAGAACCGTGTTGTCTTCGAGGGCTTCGAGCAACTCCTCGTTGGCGACCGATCTGGCGTGCTGGACATCTCGGATGCGGTCAGGCTCCTCTTCGGGGGGGATGTAACGACCAAACCAGGAGGTGATCCCACCACCAGCACTCGACGGCGGCGCGCCCATCACCGCACACGAGGTGCTAGGGTAGAAGAAGACGTACGGGCACGGCTGCTTGGGCGCAATCGTCGCATGCCATGGCGGCGAACTGCCGTCGGCATTGTCCCGTTGCGTGCCCGTCCAGAGGTGGGTCGATTCCTCGTGGAGGCCGCCCAGGGATGAAGAGTGCTGTTCGATGCGAAACCAGAGGGTGTGTGAGCCTTGCCACATACTTGCGGAGTCGGAGTCATTGAAACGGCAACCGAGCTTGAACTGGACCAGGATCATCAGGAGATGGGAGTTGGATACCGTGTCATCGGGGGTCTCAGCCTCCCACAGGATCGTGTCGGGCGCGGTGGTGACCAGACTGCCATGCGACATGTACTGCTCGTTCACGGGAAGCTGCCTATTCGTGATGGTGCAGTTCCATCCCGTCGGGATCTCTGGAACTGCACTCATGATGCCCTTGGGGACGTAGAGCTTGAGGCTCGACGTGTACATCCCGTTGTGGCCATGAGGCACTTTGATCGCGCTGGCAAAGTACGACCCGGCTGCGAAACCGCTGTTGGGTTCCATGGTGATGTGCGCCCATGCCGAAGAGATGCACAGGCAGAACAGAGCGATGGCTGCAGAGCGCATCAGGCTGGCAAGTCGCGCATCTACTTCAGAAGCCGGATCGTCGCCACCCGCCACGTTTTTTGCAGTGGGGAAATCGTCTCTCGCGATGGGTCCGCTGGTTCCTGGCGTCTCGCCTGGGTCCTCTGCTGCTCCTGGTCTCGGCGCCTGTCGTCGCGATGCCTGACGACGACCAGCTTTCAGATCTAGCCAGCGTGCAGATCCGCTCGTATCCACATCTCGCGCAGATCCGCTCGCGCAGTCACCATGGCCACCGTGCGGCCACCGTAACCTGAATCACTCCAGGCGGCTGGCAAGCTGCCGTGCGCCACGACACCGTCGTCTCTCGACGCCGCCGTCGTCACGCGACGGCGGCATCGAGTGACTTCTTTTGCGTTCCCTTCGGGGGGCGCGCCAACGGGCGCGTCTCTACACCTCCGACTCCCACTGCGACGACAGCGGCCCCGGCGCCAAGTGCGCAGGCTGCATCTACGGCACCGACTGCGCCGACTGCGGCCCGCGCTTCCCGCCTCCTCCGCCCATCTGCGCCGAGACGTGCAACTGGGCATCCGACGCCGATTGCGACGGCGGCGGCCCCGGCTCGGAGTTCCGCCCGGCCCCAGGCCGACGGCATGTGGACCTCGGACCAATCGAGCACATGTAGTAAGGTGGCAGTGTGTGTACGTCCTGTACATAACCAGTCTAAGAACAAAAGTTCTAAAGTAAGAGCTACTCACCACCGAAACGACAAACGAGCTCCGACAAACAGGGGTGGAGAAGCCGGCGATAGCTCCGTCGAAAACATGATGATGTTAACTTGAGGAGGTTTTGTGAGGGGATAAAGGCGTCAACCGCGCGAATCGATGTGGTACATGTACAGCCCTCTCAGTGTGCATGATGGTTATTCTACGAAAATTGGCCACGGGTCCGTCTAGTCTTATTTCATTGCTGAAAAGTTAACGGCCAAGACACGTCAGCGGAAAGCTCGAAATTAAAAAAGTTGTAAGACGTTCTCAACACGGTGGCCAAGTGCGTCTTGGAGGTTGTTCCGCTGGGACTTGACTTGACTTGACGATGTCTAACTCTTTGTCTTGATTGACGCTCGTGATGTCGGACGGCGTCGCCGGGCGTTGCACACCCGTCGAGAAGGCAGGGATGGGTAAATGCGAGTTCGCGGCTACCCATAAGCAAGTCGTCCGGGCGACGCAGCGCATAAACGTCGAGTGCGCGTCATCAGGTAACATCGCTGGAGCACGCGCGCTGATCGAAGAGCTCATTCTGGGGCGCGGCCTCAAGCCGACCTTGGTGACGGCCAACGTGTTGATCAAGACGTATCGGACGGCGCGCCATCCAGAGGGCGCAGAGGCAGTGCTGCGAGAGATGGGCGTTTGGGGCCTTTGCCCCGACGCGTGCACGTTTTCGACGCTCGTCGATGCGTACGGGCTCACTGGAAGGGTGAGTGACGCCCAGCGGCTTGTAGCCGCCGCAGAGGATGCGGGCGTGGCCGACTCGCGGGTGTACTCAGCGATGATTCGCTTCGTCGACGCTGACGAGGTGACGCCGCTGCTTGGCCGGCTGCTGGCGCGTAGGCTGCCGTGCACCACAATGCTGTGCAACTCGGCGCTCTCGACGCTCGCATCGGCCGGTAGGGCAGCCGAGGCGCAAGCGCTCGTGCAGCAGCACATGATCGACGCTAGCGCGTTGGCTGAGTCGCGCCCCGATCTGCGCACGCACTCACTGCTGCTCAAGGCGCTCTGCGTGTCGGGCGACGTGGGCGCGGCGGAGGCGCACCTGCGCTCTATGTACACTGCGAACGCTCACGCCGACGGAGTCAAGGTGGACGCGGCTGCCGTTTCCATCGTCATGAACGCGAGTGTATCGCGGAGCCCGCCTGACATGGCGACGGCCCATCGGATAATGGAGGAGGCCCTAGCATGGGGCGTGCGCGCGGACGTGGCCATGTGCAACATCCTTGTAAAGGGGTACGCGGCCTGCACTCCCCCACAGCCCGAGCGCGCGGAGGCTGTCCTCGAACAGATCCGAAAGCTCGGGCTCACCCCGAGCACCATCTCCATCTGCTCCGTGATGGATGCATGGTGCGAGTTGAACCAGGAGGCGCAGGCGCAGCGGCTCATGGAGAGCGGCTTGCGCGAGGGCTATCTGATCCCGAATGAACCGATGTTCAACACACTCATCAAGGCCTCGTCACGATGCCGTTGCAAGCAGCGCTTCGGTGAGTGTTTGTGCGAGGTATGCCGGTGCTCTCGTCCCGCTGTCCTCGAGCCCTGCATGCAAGTGCTCAGTACGGCGCCGCTTTCCTCGAGCCCTGCATGCAAGTGCTCAGTACGGCGCCGCCCTCGTCTTCACAGGTATGCCGGTGCTGTCGTCCAGATCGTGGGCTCGAGCTGCTTGAGCAGATGGCGCGCCACGGGCTGGCACCCGACACGATCACGATCAACACGCTCCTCGACGCCTTCTGCTCGGCTGGCAAGCTTCCCCAGGCATGGCTTCTCCTCGAATCATTCCTCGTGCCTCAGCTTAGCCGCTCCGCCGCAAAGCTGGCTCGCACGAGCAGATTCACGGCCCCAGGTGGCGACGGCGCCGCAGACGACGGCTGGGCTGGCGCGAGCAACCCCAACCCGAGCCCGAACCCTAACGACGGCTGGGCTGGCGCGAGCAGTCAGACGTCATCCGGGAGGCAATCAGACGTCTTCAACGGATGGGCTGGCGCGAGCAGCATCGTCGGCAGCATCCGTGGGACGCAATCAGACGTCATCAGGGAGGCGTACGTCTCCGGCTCGAAGTCGCAATCAGACGCCATCAGCATCCGTGGGAGACGGCCGGCGCGGGGCGGCCGACAGGTCGGCAGCACCGAACCGAACGCCGCGACGCCGTCCCCTTTCACGCCGTCGCTCGCAACATTTGCGACTCTCTTCCGTCATATGCTACGGTACTTGACGGGCAAGGCGCGACTCGAGACGCGGGCGCTGCCCAGCACGGCGCTGCCCAGCACGGCGCTGCCCAGCACGGCGCTGCCCAGCACGGCGCGACTCGAGGCGCGGGCGCTGCCCAGCACGGCGCTGCCTAGCAGTCTGACCGTCGCGAGTGTCGCGGAGCCGCCGGCGAGTGTCGCGAGTCCGTGCGCCGGCGCGGCCATCGCGGACCTTGCACCAAAGTGGTACATGGAGCAACTCACGACTGGATTGCAATGGATGGCGGAGCTGCGTATGGAACCCGACCGTGAGCTTGCCGATGTGCTCGGGGCCCTCTTCCGTCGGCTAGGCATCCCTAATTTGGGTCGACTGGGCATCCCTAATTTGGGCATCGAGGGCGGAAGCGCTGGTACCGCCACCGGCGCAACGCCCTCCGTAGCAGAGCTCATGAGCCTCGTCCAGAACGCGCAGGGCATGGCCATGACACTGCCGCAGGCGCTACTGGATGACGCGCTCGTATGGGAGATCGAATCTCACCGAGGGCTTGATGGGGAGATCGAATCTCACCGAGGGCTTGATGGGCATGCGGCCAAGCTAGGGGACTGCTGCAGTAGCCGCAAGATGGCCCACGCTCAGGATGGCGCCCCGCCTAATCCAGTCAATCTGCTGCCTGTTCCCGACCTGCAGCTGCCGGCGCAGCCGGCCATGCAGCCCATATCAGGGTCGATGCCCATGTTAGGGTCCAAAGCGCAGCCGGCCATGCATGCAGAGGTACCCATGCATGCAGAGGTACCCATGCATGCAGAGGTACCCATGCAGAGGATCGCTGGTGTGGGCGCGCCAACGGCCGCCAGTGCCGCTTGCGTGGGGCTGATGGGGCGGGAGGCCATCGCGGAGGATCAGGCAGCGCCGTCTGATGAAGTCGCCAGGGTCACCGGGGAGCCCCAGCCCGGGGTGTCCGTCGCGCCCGCCACGGCGCTCGCGCTCTCTGGGGTGTCCGTCGCGCCCGCCACGGCGCTGGGGAGCCCAGCGTTCACGCTTCGCGTGAGCAAGTTGCACTGTGAAGGATGCTCGGAGACGTTGCATCGAGCCTTGTCTGCGGTCGCCGGTGTTCGAGAGGTGGCAGTGAGCATTGAGTTGCCCGAGGAGGCCGAGGGCTTGGCGCGTATTTGGGGTGGCAGCAGCGGGGCACCGCTTGATGTCGGTGCTCTCATCAACGCCGCCGTGGCCGCTGGGAAACCGGCCGAGGTATATACGCCACCAGCTTCAATCGAGGGCCCACTCGGCTTAAGCGAACGAGCCGAGCTGCTCTACCTCAGGAAGCGCGTGCAGGACCTCGAGGCGGCGATCGGACGCCTTTCGTCACTCGTAGTACAACCGCCAACAAACCGTTAACCACCGTCGTAACAGTACCGTGTAGGCCCTGATGTTCAAGCGCCATGTGGTCACGTCGTAACTGAAGTGTGAAACTCGCGCAGTATCAGGTTCGGATGTACCTACATGCTCTTGTACAACCTACAACGTACCTATGAACAGGAGAACAAGAGAGCAAGAGAGGAACGGAGACGCACGGCACCAACGCTCACGTATAAAAAAGTCAGGCGCTGCATGCATTGCAAACGCACATGGAACCGAGCGGTTTTTTGGCCCTGACACACTCACACTGACACTCAGTGCCGTAGCACCGGTTGTCGCGTCTGTCGTGTTAACTTTCACACTCCAACAGTGAACACACCAAATTCAAAACACCTTCATGCCACAGGTTGTTTCTATTGTGGGGCCGTCACCTCGCGGGGCACCATGTCGGCCGACCGCGCCGAGAGAATGGCGGCGCTCGACCAGGCCCTCGAAGACTGCGATGACGACGCGCTGTGGAAATTTGGTACGGCCACGCTCAGAGGATTCGTCGATCAACTGAATGACGACGAGGGCGATCTCTTCGAGGGTATGCTGGACCCTGACGACCCGCTGCTCCAGCCAACCAGCAAACGTCTGACGGCCACTCCGCCGTGGAAACATTTGGAGCGGCAGGGCACCGATGCAGTGCTCCGGGCAGTGGATGAAGCCCTCCTCAGTGGCGACGATGTGAGCCACTTTGACACGCAGACGCTCCAGGCGGCCCTTGCCAGTCGTGTGCAGGCTTCAAGCCTTGATCGCGACATCACCGACGCCTCCCAGGGCCCCGTGCCCAACATGGAGCCGCGAGCTGCTCAGCAGTCGTCGCGTGCTACACTCACACTCAACTGTTCCGGTGCGACGCTCACGCTGAACGCCTCGTTCAGTCCGCTTTTCGCTCCAGCGCCCGCTCCAGCGCCTGATCCGTCCGCTACCCGCGCGTCGTCCCATTCATTGGGGAAGGACTCGCAACGAGCGGCGGGCGCTCCTCCGGCCGTCTTCCCTCTCCGCGACCAGCCGATGAACCAGCCCATCAACCAACCAGCGAAGCGACCCATCAGCCTCTCCATGCACCAGCAGCAGCCGATGAGCCACCCCATCAAGCCGCCAGATTGGAAGCTCACGGATGAGATGATGCACCAGAGGTGGGGCTCCGTGCTCCAGGTCTTGACTCCGCGCGAGCCCAGCCGCTTGGACGCTAAGGGCGGCGGTGGCAGCTGCGGCGGCGGCGGCCGCGGCGGCGGCAGCAGCGGCGGGAGCAGCGGCGGCGGCAGCAGCGTGCAATCTCTCGTCGGCGCCTCACCACGTGCAACCCCGTCCGGCGACTACTACGGCAGTGCGGCAGCGGTACGCAGTGCCATGAGCAGCCCGCGCCATGACGTGATGGGTACGACGCCGCGCACTGCGGCGTACCGACGCATGATCTAATCTGGTCTCTCCCTGTATCTCCCTGTTCTCCCTGTATCTCCCTGTATCTCCCTGCATCGTAATTGAACTTTGAAGAGCGCAAGCCACAGACCCACAGTGATGCGGGTTGAGTTGCCCTTGGAGTTGCCGCCGCCCTTGCTGTATGCTGAAAACCTGCTGAGTTCAAGCCGGCATGCTGTTGCTGGGTTGTACGCCCTGGCCGTCGGTGACCCGAGGGCTAGCCCGAAATGCAAGTGGTGTGCGCGGCATGGCCATGCGCCATGCGCCCATGCCGGATGTGGGGGCATCCAAAATCCAATAGGATCCAACGCAAAATCGCGCAGCGAAACCGAAAGGCGGTCCACGCTCCCGGGTTTTCGGACGATGAGCGGTTTGTTTGCGAAAAACGTTATGTCTCATCTGTCATGTGCCACAAACCCACATGCGTCTCGAAATTCGCACAGTCGTCAGTCCACAGCTCCACAGACCACAATCGCGATTGTCACAATGCATTTTCCCAGCCCTTTTTGAACGGATACATGTAACTCCGATTCTCCTTCCCCCTTCACGCATTAGAGTTTGTTTTGTGCGTGTTGGTTTCTTGTGAATGTTGTGAATGAATGCATTCACTCCCACGCCGAAGCTGTCGAGGAAACACCTCACTTGCCCGTCGCTGCCGCGACGCTTGTCCGAAGAGGAGAATACTCAACAGCTGTGGAAGTCGAATGGCGACGGTTTCGGAGAGGCGAGCGCGGCGGCCACCTTCTTCGCCGTCTCAGACACGGATCGAGCTCGTCGTGAGGAAGGTGATCCACGACTGGGACCCGTACGGCCTGCTTCACAAGTTCGGATGTCCCGAGGACGAATTTGACGGTGAAATCCTCCGGATCGTCGGGCGGGTTGGCGGGATTCATTCAGCAGCCGACGCGGCGGCCGTCGTGTCCGAGGTCTTCACGGAGGCCTTCCCCGACCCCAGCGACCCCAAGAGATTTGGACTGGACAACTGTGCGGAGGTCGGCAAGAAGTTGTTCTCTGCATTGCAGGATGCAGGCATGATCGCTATCCGCGACGAGGGCAGCGCGGAGTGGATGGACGCGAGAGGCAACCTCGTAAAGTCCATCGCGATCGTCGACGCGCTCCATCGCGGCGACGAGGCCATGGCCGTGGGCCTCATCGACAGCGTCAAAGGAGCGGCCCACCTCTGGAAATGCCTTATAACTGCATGTGAGACTGGTCACCCTAAGTGCGCGAGGCTGCTTCTCGCCGCCCACGCCGCCGTCGACCAGGCAGACAGCGACGGCATCACGTCTCTGCACGCCGCCTGCGACAAAGGCGACGGCGGCTGCGTGCAGCTGCTGCTCGCCGCCCACGCCGTCGTTGACCAGGCAGACAGATACGGCCAAACGCCTCTGATCCGCGCCTGCTACAAAGGCCACGGCGACAGCGTTCAGCTCCTGCTCGCCGCCCACGCCACCGTCGACCAGGCAGAGCGCGACGGCACCACGCCTCTGATCCGCGCCTGCAACGAAAACCACGTCGACTGCGTGCAGCTGCTGCTCGCTGCCCACGCCGCCGTCGACCAGGCAGACAGCAAGGGCGTCACGCCTCTGTACGCCGCCTGCGACAAAGGCCACGGCGGCTGCGTGCAGCTGCTGCTCGCTGCCCACGCCGTCGTCGACCAGGCAGAAAGCGACGGCATCACGCCTCTGTACGCCGCCTGCGTCAAAGGTAACGCCGGCTGCGTGCAGATGCTGCTCGCCGCCCACGCCGCCGTTGACAAGGCAGACCGCTTCGGCCACACGCCTCTGAACGCCGCCTGCTACAATAACCACGGTGGCTGCGTGCGGCTGCTCCTCGCCGCCCACGCCGCTGTCGACCAGGCAGACCTCAACGGCAACACGCCTCTCTACGCCGCCTGCTACAAAGGCAACGGCGGCTGCGTGCGGCTGCTCCTCGCCGCCCACGCCGCCATCAACCAGGCAGACTTCAACGGCATCACGCCTCTGTACACCACCTGCGTCAAAGGCGACGGCGACTGCGCGCAGCTGCTGCTCGCCGCCCACGCCGCCGTCGACCAGGCAGACAACTACGGCGTCACGCCTCTGATCGTCGCCTCCGACAAAGGCTACGGCGACATAGTCAAGCTGCTCGTACATGCTGGCGCACGCACCGATTTGCGATGCGCTTTCGGTACAGCCCTCGATATCGCAGAGGCCAAAGGCCACACCGTCATCGCAACATTCCTGCGCAGCCGGCGCCGCGCACCTGCGACGATCGCTGCGGTCGCTCCGGTGTCGAGTGCTGAGCGTGCGGCAGCCGAGCGGGCAGCCGAGCTCGCCGCTGAGGCTCTGCTGGCCGAGGAGGAGGCGGAGGCTGCGCACAAGCAGCAGGCGCAAACCAAGAAGGCGAGCAAGAAAGCCAAAGCCAAGCAGGCAGGGGCGAGCGAGGCGAGAGCGCCGGCAGCGATTGCGTCAGCGGCCGCGAGTGGCAGCGCCGAGGCGGACAGCGAGGTGTCGGCGGCGGCTGGCGACGAGGACGTCGTGGGTCCGGCTCCTTCTGCCGCCGCCGACGAGGCGCTGCGTGTGGCCATGGCGGCCGCACAGTACGAGGTCCTGGTCGGTGCGATCGAGGAGCACCACGCACTCGCGAGCGAGGGTGTGTTGGCAGAGGCGAGGGCGATGCGCGAGCGCTTGCACAAGAAGCGCAAGCAGGAGAGCCAGAAGCTGCGTCGCAAGCACGCGGAGGAGATGAAGTTGCAATCCAGCCTGTCGAAGCTGTCGCTGCACGAGGTCAAACAGTCGCCGCCTGCCGCTGGCTCAGCATCCGCAGAAGCGGCGCGAGCATCGGAGGCCCCGGAGGCACCCTCGGTGCCGCCTGCGGCCGTCGCCCTCACGCTCGCCGAGCTTACGGCGGTGACGGACGGTTTTGGAGAGCAGCGGCTCATCGGCAGCGGCGGCTACGGCAACGTCTTCACCGCGGATGCGCTGTCGTCGCTGCCGCCCGAGGCGCTGCCGCTCTGGCTGCGCCACAAGCCCGTCGCCGTCAAGCGCGCCAAGTCGGGCGTGCACGATCTCGCCGACCTGCAGCGCGAGGTGAGTGTGCTGCAGCAGTGCAGCCACCCGCACGTGCTGCCGCTGCTCGGCTACTGTCTGGAGCACGGGGCGCCGCCGTGCCTCGTCTTCCCGCTGATGCGCGGCGGCAGCCTCGCCGATCGGCTGTGGCCGAGAGAGGCCGACCCCGAGCACCTGCGCCGCCTCGGCCTCGGTGCGTCGCTGAGCCCTCTGACGTGGCACCAGCGCCTGCGCATCCTGCGCCAGGCGACCGACGCGCTGCTCTACCTGCACACGCCAGTGCCTGGCGGCAAGGGTGCCGTCGTGCATCGCGACTTCAAGCCCGAGAACATCCTGCTCGACGACGAGCTCAACGCCTACCTCGCGGACACGGGCTTCGCCAAGATGGACGCCGGGCCCGAGGCGTCGAAGGTGAAGAGCGCGTCGAATGCGCTCTACCTGACCCTCGGCTATCTGGACCCGAGCGTTGTGGCAGGCGGCGCGTACTCAGCTGTGACGGATGGCTGGGCGCTGGGCATCACGTTGCTCGTGGCGCTGACTGGCCGCTCGCCTCTAAAGATCATCAACAAGTGCGAAGAGGAGTTTGAGCTCGATTTCGCCGAGATCGACGCCGAGAAGCTCGCCGACGTCGGGGCGGACTGGCCCCCGCGTGTGGCGACGACGATCAAGGACGTCGTCCAGTCTGCCGTGTCAGGTCTTTGCCACGACAAGGAGCGGAAGAGGCTCCCGGTGTCCGCCGCGCTGGCGACGCTGACGAGCCTGGTGGATAAAGATGGCAGCAGAGGCAGTGGCCAGGGCGCGCTCGACGGCTCGGTGCTTTCAAGCTCGGAACGACCCGCGAGCTCGGCGGCTGGCTACGTGCCCTCGCCGCTCTCGATGCAAGTACGCGAAACGCGCAAGGGCTCCGATGCGCACAAGGGCATCAAGGACAATATGCTGCTCGCGTTCAGCAACCTGATGCCTCGACTCGACGCCATTTACGCAGCAAGGGCGGCGAAGGCGCCCGAGGGCTTTGAGGAGCGCATCAACTATTGGCATCGCGAGTGTGGCATGCGGGCCGACCTGAAAGATCGGCTGCACTCGCTTCGCATTTGGAGGAATGCCGCGAGCCACCTCGACGACGATCGGTGGCGCCGCGATGGCCCACGGGACGAGGCGGAGGCGTCGCAGCTGGTGTCCGCGGTGAAGACGGCGATCGAGGCGCTCGAGGGCGCCTCATCACGTTGAGAATCATGGCGGCGATGTGGATGTGCGGCATTTAGTAATACTTCCTAATACATTTGTAAAACCAAAGGGCATAAGCGAAGAATGAGACAGAGGTGGCGACTGTTGTGCGACAAGTGTCTAGTGTGAACGGAAGTGAAAGACTCGTGTATGTCGTGCGCGCGCGCGCGCGCTGTGTCTCTCGGTGGTGAATGATATTTCTAGACGTAAAACATGAATACATTCCGGCTCGCCCGCATCGTATGCTTTCGCATGTCTTTGGCCTTGCCACACGACAGGTGAACAATGTACCGGTCCGCTCGGACCTCCTCAGGCAACAGAGTGTGCATATCAATCTGCCTCAGGCAACAGTGCACACCAATTCCTGCCTCGGGATGACCACACACTGCATGCCCAGCTACACGTCACCACACCGCTGGTCCAGCTTTGCTTCACTTTACTTACTGTGTTACTGTGCAGCTGAGAGCTGCCCATAAAGCATGATCATTGTGCGGATGATGCTTCAGTACTCTTCATGAGCTTTCAGATTCGTGATGCTTCAAAAGGGCGGCATTGACGAATCTGATGCTTCAAACGGGCGGCATTGACGGCGGTACTCCGAGGCCGATGGCGCATGGCGTGTTCGTGTTGGGGAAGACCGACCGCGGCTGAATCGGACTCGGGTACCTGACCTTGATCGTGTCGCCCGTCGTGTAGAGCGCCGAGGCGCAGCTCGATGCGGCGTTGCAGAGGAAACGCACGTATGTCGTGCCGAAATTGATGACGCGCAGCACGGTCACCTCCTCGCCCGTGCTCTTGTACAGCACCGTCGTCGCGTGGCGTGCGGGGCTGCCCTCGACCCAGTTGATGTCGCATCGTTCGACGTAGGCGCCCCAGGCGACCGACGAGCCAACGTCGTGGTAGCACGGCGACTTGATCACGCGCGGCATCCGCACGTTGACGCCGTTGTAGAGACCGTTGAGGTCAGGGATGATGTACAGTGAGTCGGCGCAGCCGATCGGAAACGTCCAATTCGAAGAGGAGCAGCAGCCGACGCACCTGATGAGTGGCGCAATCAGAGGTCATCAGAGGCCCTCAGAGGCCCTCAGAGAGGAGCAGCAGCCGACGCACCTGTCGCCGCCTGCCGAGTCGGTGGTGAGGTTGAAGCCGGGTGCGGGGCAGTAGATCCGGCTGACAGGCAGGCTGGGGGAGGGGGGAAGCTTGGGCGGCGCGGGTGGCGGGGGCGGCGACTTTGGAGGCGACGGCGGTGGCGACGGCGGTGGTTGGGGCGGCGGGCTTGGGCCGGCAGCTCCGTCGAAGAGCATGTTCTGTGAGAGGATGATGCAGCCGGGGAAGCGCTGTGGTGAGCACTTGCATGCAAGGCAGGTCATCAGGGGCAATCAACGTACCTGTGTGAGGATGATGCAGCCGGGGAAGCCGGGCGAACATTCGCTGGTGAACTTGCGGAGGTTTGGGAGCACATTGGTCATCACGGCGTCCTCGACACCCATCCACTGGGCCAGGCCGTGCCATAGCGCCTCGTGGCTGAGGGTCGGGATGAAGGTGCGATGGAGACGGATCGGGCTGCTCTGGCTGTAGGTGCTCGGATACTTGCCGAGGATGTGGCCGCCCTTGATTGAGCCGCCCATCACAAACGAGTGGCCGCCCCAGCCGTGGTCTGTACCTCCGCCGTTGGAGTCGATCGTGCGACCGAATTCGGACGCCATCGTGAACGTGACGTTGTCCCAGATGCCCTGAGCCTTCATCTCGGTGACGAAGCTCGTGAGGCCCGCGTTCACGTCCTGCCACTTTTTGGCGACGTCGTAGTCGCCCGCGAAGTGCGAGTCCCACCCTCCGTATGAGATGAAGAAGATCTCGCGCTCGTTACCTAATATGGAACGCGCCCCGATAATCTTGGCGACCTGAGCGGAGGCGAGGGGGACGGAACCGCTCAGATCGCGCTGCATGCAAGGTAACCGATCAGATCGCGCTGCATGCAAGGTCATGCAAGGTCATGCAAGGTCCTCAGAGGTCCTCAGAGGTCCTCAGAGGTCCTCAGAGGTCCTCAGAGGTCCTCAGAGGTCATCAGAGGTCATAGCCACCTGCTGGAGCTGCCTCGAGACCACATCGGATCCAAAGGTCGTCGAGAGCGCCGCGATCGGGTTGTCGAGCGCGCGCTTCAGGTCCTCTGCCGACTCGATCGAGCGTTCAAGGACGCCGCCGTAAGTCTCCGCGTAGATGGACGCCGCCTCCGAACCGGCCAGCTCGGACACGTCCGACTGTAAGGCCGCGTAACGGCTCAAACGGACCGGTCCATCGGCGGAGAGGATCTCGGGCGCCGAGATCGAGCCTTCGAGCACCTGATGAGGGAGACCATCAGAGGCCATCAGAGGCCATCAAGCAATGAGAGGATCTCGGGCGCCGAGATCGAGCCTTCGAGCACCTTGGCGTTGCCCGCGATCGAGTACGAGCGCACGCGGTGGGGCAACTCGCCGGACGGTTGGTCGCCCTCGAGCACGCGCTGGATGCGCCCGAGCACACCCCGCGCGGAGGCGGAGTTTTGCGCATGCACATTCTGCGAGACGGTCGTCTGCAGATTGTGAGCGAAGAGCGACGGCGGGCGTGGCGCGCCGTTGTTATAGCTCTGGAGGTCCAACGGCTGGATGAGGGGTCCAATGTTGGCAAGCAGGACTGCGTCGGCGGCGTCGTACGCCGCCTTGAGAGCGGTCATCTTGTGATGGATCGCAAACTTGGTGCACGGCTGGTCGTCGGTCGCGGGCACATCGATGGGCAATTGGGTCGACTTTGGCAGCGCGTTCGCGCCGCGCACGGCCGCGTACCTAATTAGGGACGAGGTCGTCATCGCTCATCAGAGGCCACTCAAATGCCCTCAAGTGGCCAAAGTGCAACGTCGTCGCATGCTCGAGATCGATGCCAAATTAGGGAGGCAATCAGGCCATCGTCATGATCCGAGGCGCTCACGCCCTCGGCGGTCATCGACGTTATCAGGGAGGCAATCAGGAGTCATCAAGGTGCGCGTACTCGTTGTACAGATCGACGCCGCCGGTGCACTGGCTATGCGGCACGAGCAGGTTCCACGTATCGGCGCCGCCATCAAGCCACAGGTACACGATGGCCTTGTACGGCCGGTTCTGCGAAGGGATCTCGGGCAGCGCGGTGCGTGGCACGGCGCGCTCCTGAACGTAATTGCTCGCGTGGAACTCGGACGCAAAGAGGAAGAGCTCTTGGGCGACTCGCACCTGATTAGGGAGGCTCAATCAACGGCGCATCAGATGCAATCAAGTGTCATCAGCTCTTAGGCGACTCTCGCATCTAATTAGGGAGGCTCAATCAACGGCGTATCAGATGCAATCAAGGCGCGACTCGCACCGCTTCTGCAGCGTTGCCGCCGGTGCTCGCGAGCTTTTGCTCGTAGCGCGCCTTGATGAGGGCGCGGGCGGGCGCGGCCAACCGGCCGCCAGTGAGAAGAAGCTCGAGCTCGTCGATCGTGGCCGAGCTGTTGGCTGGGTGGATGGGCAGGTAGGACGTCATTCCATTCCACACCCAGGCCTGGCCGCTCGAGCCAGCCCTGATGACGCCCGTCATCACGTTGAGGAAGCCGACCATGTTTGGCCCCGTACCGAGCTGCGCCTCGGGCGAGACGAGCTGTGCCTGGGCGGAGAGGGGCGAGCACGAGGCGCCGTAGTGGGCACTTGCATGCGAGTGCGGGCGGCAGCTCGGGCGAGACGAGCTGTACCTCGGCCTCTAATCGAGGTAATCAAGGTAATCAAGGTAATCAAGGCCGCGAGAGCTGTACCTCGGCCTCTGATGAAGGTAATCAAGGTAATCAAGGCCGCGAGAGCTGTACCTCGGCCACGGCACCAGGCGGCTGGTAGAGCGGATCGTAAAAGTTGAAGACCGTGGGCGCCTTCATGTGCTGCTGGCCTATCGAGCCGGCAGTTACGATGTCATGCAGGTAGCCCTTGCCGTTGCTCCCGAAGCCGAGCGTGCGCAGGATGTGGTACACCTGTGGCAAGGGCTCAGGGTAGGGTTCGGGATAGGGATGCGGCTGACCTTGAGCAAGGGCAATCAGCCGCACTCAGTCGCACTCAGTCGCACTCAGTCGCACTCAGTCGCACTCAGTCAACATCAGAGGCCATCAGAGCTCATCAGACCTTGAGCAAGGGCTCGCGATCTCATCAGATCTCATCAGATCTCATCAGATCTCATCAGATCTCATCAGATCTCATCAGATCTCATCAGACCTTGAGCAAGGGCTCGCGATCTCATCAGATCTCATCAGATCTCATCAGATCTCATCAGATCTCATCAGATCTCATCAGACCTTGAGCAAGGGCTCGCGCAGCTGTCCGTGGATGGGATCCATGTCGAGCGTGAGTGAGCGCGCCTCGCGATCGAGAAGGATTGCTGCGAACGTCGCGCCGAGGTCGCCGTAGTGAGCGCCGTAGGTCGTGCCACCGTATGCACCTGTGAAGAGGGCGGGCGCCGTGGTGAGCACTTGCATGTCTGTAGATCGTGCCGCCGTACGCACCTTGCTTAAACGCGCGCGCGACGACGCCCACGTAGCGCGGCGACGGGTTGGAGGAGACCTGTTGGGGGAGGGGGGGGGTGGCTCCGGGGTGATTTCTTCAATGCGGGCGACGGGTTGGAGCTGGGTCCATGTGCTCACCACGGCGCTAGGTCCATGCGCTGGATCAGAGGCCATTGGCAATCAGAGACAATCCGAGGCCATCCGAGGCCATCCGAGGCCATCCGAGTCCATCCGAGGCCATCCGAGGCCATCCGAGGCCATCCGAGGCCATCAGTGGCCATCCGAGGCCATCCGAGGCCATCCGAGGCCATCCGAGGCCATCCGAGGCCATTACCATGCGCTGGATCAGTCGGCGCGCCATAAAGGGCGCCACGTTCTTGTGGTAGAAGAGGTGCTCAAGCAGCGCCTCAGTTTCGTACGCCGCGTCTCGGATCGACGGACGGAGAAATGAGTGGAACTTGGGCGGGTTGCGGAACGAGTAGCCGCCACCGGCTCCGGTCTCGGCGTTCATCGGCCTCCCGACACGAACCGTCGACACTTTGTTTGCGAGGTAGGTGAGGCGCGTCCCGTTGCGCAGGATGGCGAAGATGGAGCGCTGGTCGAGAGCGCCCGCCGAGGAAGCGTGCGTGTACACGGCGACGAGGCGAGCGTCCGCTGACGAACCTGACGAACCTGACGAGCCCGCGGACGAGGCCGACGACGAGACGGCCGCGGTGCACGCGGCGCTCATGCACCTGACATAGGCGCCCTGTCCAAACGCCTCCGGGGCGGGGGCTCCGATGGTGAGGGTGCGCTCGAGCAGCGAGGTCGGTGGGAGATCGGCCACGTCATTATAGACGGCGAGCGTCTCGATGGCCACGTTGCATACACACGAGACGCCATTGTCGAACGTGGTGCACCCGGTCGGTGCGCCGTCGATGGGAGAGACGGTGCAGTTGCGTCCCGCGGGATAACGGCCCTCGGCCCAGCGCACGCGGAAGACGTTGCCGCTGTCTCTGGTGAGAGAGGGGTCCTGGCTGTCGGGGTGGACGAGCGTCACGGTGCCGTCGTTGGCAAAGACCTGCACTTGCATCGTGCACCGGGTCGAGCTCGCATTGTACCGCGTCCACGCACGCTCGTATGACATGCCGTGATCGCCCGCGGGGCCATAAGCAAAGCAGCCGGGCGCGCGGTAGAAGTTGGAGCAGACCTGGCAATCAGTGGGAATTGGTGGCAATTAGTGGAATTGGTGGCAATTAGTGGCCATTCGTGGCCATTCGTTGTAGAAATTGGAGCAGATATGGATGTAACCGTCCATGCGACATCAGAGGTCATCAGAGGTCATCAGAGGTCGTCAGATGTCATCAGAGGTCATCAGAGGTCATCAGAGGTCATAGCCACCTGGGTGTACCCGTCGATGCGCGCCGCGCAGCGAGCGACGGCGGTGTCGTACTTCATCGCCTCGTTAACGTAGGCGCACTCGGTGATGGCCATGGTGTTGATCAAGTGGGCGCCTGGCTGGCAGCATGCGGCGGACGCCACCTCCGTGCCCAAGTCGGCGCACATCTTGAGGGTATTCGCCTGCGACATGACGAGCGCCCCATGGACATCAAGGGTCATCAAGGCGCATCACGGGTCATCAAGTGCACTCGGTGGTCATCAAGGGCAACTCACCTGCGACATGACGAGCGCCCCGTGGAAAAAGGTGAGCTCTACGCACGGTGGGCGCACGTACTCATAGTAGACTGTCTCCCCGGTGCTGTTGTCGTGCATGTCGACGACGGTCACCGTGTCGACGAGACACTCCTTGCCGTCGCAAGGCAGTGTCACGTTGAGGCGGA